>Ga0209018_1000216_pt1 | contig 56476 bp, 57 predicted proteins | sample YNPBryBLVA2012_FD_185814 | JGI IMG/M metagenome (GOLD analysis project Ga0209018, IMG submission 185814) | Anoxygenic and chlorotrophic microbial mat microbial communities from Yellowstone National Park, USA - YNP Bryant BLVA 2012 (SPAdes)... ...
AACCCGCAAGCCACCTCCTCGGGAAGCCGCTTGGGCCGCTGGATCTCGTAGGGAAGGAAGTTTGGGTTGTAGCGAATGCCCAACGCGTAGTAGGGAAGCGCCCGCCCACCGTGGCCCGTCCATGGGCGAGTCTCTTGCTAGGAAGGCCCCTCAGCTGGCATGCCCATGGCCTCGGCTTGGGGAAGGTACTCCCTCTCCGCGTCCACCTCCCGCAACATGGCGAGCACCTTCTCGCAGCGCCGCCTGTCTTCGAGGAAGAGATAGCACTCGAAAAGAAACAGCAGCGCTTTCGGGTCTTCGGTGGCCTCGCGGTGCAGGCGCAGCGCGCACAACAACGCCAGCTCGCCGAAGGTGCGATCGGCGTGCTTTTGGGCGCTTACGAGAAAAAACCTCCCCAAGCCGTACCAGCAGCCCATGAGGTCCCAGCGCTTGATGGGAGCATGGTCCCACCACACCAACGCGGCGAACATCGCCGGGACGTAGCGCTCCAGCTCCTCCATCGGCTCGCCCCTCTCCAACCACTCCATCGCCAGCAACCACGCCACCTGGGCGTAGGCTTCGGCCACGTGCGGGAAGGAAGCGCCCAGAAGATCGAACGTCTCGAACGCCTCCCAGAGCTTGGCGCTCATCTCCTCATCCCGGTCCAGCTTGCCCAAAGCCATCGCCAGCTCGTAGAGGAAAAGCGCCTTGTAATTCGCGTCCTGCTCCAGCCGGCAAAGCTCCTGGAACGCTTCCACGCGCTTTTCGGGACTGAAGAGCTTGTACGGGTCCTGCCGCAAGAACGCGTAGCGCTTGGGAATCTCGCCGGAGCTATCGGAACCCCGGTACCACTCGAAAATCACCTTTCCGCCCTCCTCGGTCAGTCATCCCCACACAACGCACATGGCTGCCCTACTTGCCGGAAAGGCAAACCCGCGGAAGGCTCAGGTTGCCCTTGGCTTGGGAAGCCCCCAACGGGCAGCCAACTGCAGGTACGTGCCCTGGTAATCCACCTTTTCCAGCATTTCCACGATCCTCTCGCAATCTTTCCGCCGGCCCAGGTAGTAGCTAGCCTCGTAAAGTGTCCACAGGCTAATGGGACTCTCGGTGTCACACCGGTGCTCCCGCGCACTTGCAATCCGCGTCAGCTCACACAAAGTCAAGCTACGCCAATCCTCGGCACGCCGAAGGAAAAAGACAGCAAGAATGCCGAGGCCAAAAAGTTGCATCGCAGGTGTCATCGATGTTTGTTGGCTCCAAAGGAGGACCGCTAGCTCCATCGGCGCTGCCTCAACGGCATCCCGATCGTCCACGCCAACGAGCTCACTCCAGTCGCCACTGCATTTGCTGCACGTGTCGTGGTACGCATGCGCCACCGCTGGAAAGCTTGCTTCCAGCGGATCGAACTCCCGGTACGCTCGCAGAAAATATTCCAGCGCCAGCGCCATCTTGTTCCGGGAATAAAGCAGCGATCCCGCGTACCACAGGAAGTAAGCCCGCATGTTCGGGTCTTGCTCCTCCGCCACGATGGCCTCGAGCTCGGGCAACAGCGCCTCCGCATCGGTGGCTCGCTCCATACGGCCAGCGAGCTCCTGGAAACGCCGAGCTATCCCGCCAGTGGCATCCGCACCCCGGTACCAGTCGTAGATCACTGGGACCTCCTCTTTTCAACGGCGACATGCAGGCACAGCTCGCCGCCTGCTGACGCCTGAAGCTGCTAGCAAGGTATTGTAACCCAGCAAGGCCCGATGCTCGTGTTCGTTCCCCGCCTTCGACCCGCTGCGCAAGCTTGCCAGCGCAAATGCGGCTGGGCTGGGCGGATTGCCGCGCTTCTGCCGGGTGGGAGGCCGCAAGAAAGCAGCACAGGCGTTGGTGGGCTCAGTATCCCGTGAGGGACGACGGATCTCCTCGCCAGCGGCTCCCGGTGGCGCGGCAGGGAAGGCGCTCCCGGAGGTTGCGATGCAGTTTCGGGGGAGCTTGACTTTTGCGGGGGGGTGGGGAAAGCTCGAGGGGGAGCAAGCCGGAGGTGTGCATGCGTGCCTACTTGGTGTTCACCGGCTCGGGACCGATCCTCATCCTCACCACGTTTCCCAGCGTGACCGATCCGCGGCTGGTGGAGAAGCTCAAGGCCAAAGGCATAAGGAAGTTCCTGGCCTACGAGGTGCCGCTGGCGCGCACGCGGGAGCTCTACGGGGCGCCGTTCGAGGTGGTGGCCGCGGATCTGGTGGGGCGGGAGGACGTGCGGGTTTTGGACTTCAACGGCCACCACATCTTCGCCAACTTCAGCTTGCGGGAGCTGGGGGAGGCGATTTCCTACGAGGAACCAGCGTGAGCCGGTGCCCTGCGGGGTGCAACGCGAGCCCCACCCGAGCCAAAAGCCCAGGCAAGGCCGCCAGGGGCAGCCCCACCACCGCCTGCACGTTCCCCTCCACTCGGGCCACGAAAACCGCCGCTTGACCCTGCAGGGCGTAGGCCCCTGCTTTGTCCTGCCACTCGCTTCCCGCCAGGTACCAAGCGAGGAGCTCTGGCGGAAAGCGGGTGAAGGTGACCTTGGCCACCTCCACCACCTCCGCCCACCGCTGGCCGAACCCCACGGCCAGGGCGGTAGCTACCAGGTGGGTGCGTCCCCGCAGCGAGCAAAGCATGGCCTCCGCCTCCTCCCGGGATGCGGGCTTGCCCAGCACCCGATCCCCGAGGATCACCGCGGTGTCGCCGGCGAGCACCGGAAGCTCGGGGAAGGCGCGCTGCGCCCGCCGCGCCTTTTCCCTGGCGAGCCGCACCGGCACCGCCAGCGGGGTTTCCCCTGGAAGGGGCGTTTCGTCCACCTCCACCGGGGCGAGGCGCACCTCCAACCCCAGCCGCTCCAAAAGCTGCTTGCGGCGGGGAGAGGCGGAGGCGAGAACCAGGGGGAGGGGCGAGCTCACGTGTCGCCGAGCTTGCGCACCACCACCACCGAGCGCTGGCAGTCCACCACCTGCACCCGACTGCCGGCGGCGATGGGCTCCGCTCCCTCGCTCTGGGCGGCGAAGACCGTTTCTCCTCGGGGGGTGCGGATGCTCACCTGGCCGTAGCCCCCAGGGGGGATCTCCCGCACCACCACGGCTTCCCCTCCGCTGGCGCCCAACGCGCAAGGCAACCCCACGGCAAGGTGCGCCAAAAGCCACGCGAGAAAAGCAGCGGCGAGCGCTGCCAGGAGGATCCAGGGGATCGGCCAGCGCCCCCATGCCATAAGCACCAAACCCACGGCGCCGAACCCCGAAAGCCCCGCCCCCAGGTGAGCCACGTGCACCTGGCGGCGGTGACGGGCCAGCTCAGGCCGGGGAAGCGCCACCTCCCGGCCTTTCGGCAGGGTTTCCAGCGCACCGAAAACCGCAGCGAGCACGAGACCCACCAGCAGCGAGGCGAGGAACAGGAAACCCCACGTCACGTGGCGAGCATAGCAGACTTGGGGACTTTCGGGGCCGCGGCAGGGTGGGCCTCGCGCTGGCAGTCGGTCAGGCCTGCGAGCCTTGGTCCGTGGAAGCGGGCGAAGGGCCAGGCGTTTTTGCGCTTGGTGCCTCGAGGATGGGCGTGGGGACGCCGTAACGGTCCACGTTCACGTAGGTGATCACCGCTTCGGTGACCCGCCTGCCTGGCCCGGCTGCCCCGGGGGGTGCTGCCTCCACGGTGACCTTCACGATGATGGAGGTGCGGCCGATGCGCACCAGCTCCCCGTAGAAGGAAACTAGGTCGCCCACGTACACCGGGGCGTGGAACACCACCTTGTCCATGGCCACGGTGACCACCCGGCTGGCCCCGTGCTGGTGGGCAACCACCGCCCCCGCCTGGTCTATGTAGGAGAGGATCACCCCGCCGAAAATCGTGCCGTGGGGGTTGGTATCCCGGGGCAAGAGCGTGACGCGGATCGCGGGTTCTCGGCCGCTCACGGGCGCAATGCTAGCAGCAACGCCCGGGGGCTGTGCTAGCGTAAAAGGGATGACAGGGGGGCGTATGAAAGCCTTGGCCTTGGCCGCAACCCTCGTTTTGGCTCCGCCGCTTTTCGCCCAAACCCCGGATCCCGTGCTTTTGGACGTGTTCCGCACCCAGCTGGAGCTGGAAAAGCGCCTCATCGGTGCGGAGCTGGCCCAGCTGGAGCGGGGCCAGGAGGACCTGAGGCAAGCGTGCGACCGCATGTTGCGCCTTGCGGACGACCTGCTCCGAGCGCAGCGGGACGGGGAGGACAGCGCCACCTTGAGCTCCCGCTCCGCGGATTTGCGCCAGGCGGAGGCGGAGGTGGCAGCGCTGATCGCCGGCGCCCAGCAGCTCCGGGCCACGGTGGTGGCCCGGCGCTCGGTGATCGAGCAGCTGGCTGCCGAGGTGAAGCGGCTGGAAGAGGCGTTGGCTGCCACCAGCGACGACCTTTCCGGTAGGTGGAACGTGGCCATCGAGCCGGGAGGGCTGAAAGGCACCTTCGATTTGCGGCTTTTCGGCACCCTGGTCTCCGGGGTGTACGAGCTTTCGGGAGGGTGGCGGGGCTCGCTCCGGGGCACCCTGGTGGGGAACGTGGTGCGCCTGGAGCGCATTGACTCGCAGCTGGGGTTCGTGGCGGTTTATACTGGCCGTCTAGAGGCGCGGGGGGGCGAGCGCCGCATCGAGGGGACCTGGCAGGGGACCAACTTGGCAGCAGGGTTGCCCAGCGCCGGGACCTGGGTGGCGCAGCGGGAACCCCGCAAGTGAAGCAAAGCGAGAAGGGGTGCGAAAGGAAGGGTGACGATGAAGCTGGAGCTCGCGAAGGGGTTGGTGCTGGGCGTGCTGGTGGGGTTTTTCCTCGGCTACGTGGTGGGGGAGAGGCAGGGGCGTCCCGGGCCTTCCACCGATCCCCACGCGGGGGTTCCGGGGGCCCCGCCACTTACAGGGCAGCAAGCCGCGCCGCCCCAGGGCGGGCGCACCGCCGCCACCGCCAACCCGCAGCTCATGGAGCAGCTCCGGGCGGTGGAGCAGCTTCTGGAAAAGGACCCCAACAACTACCAGCACCTGGTCCAGGCGGGGAACCTGCTCTACGACCTCAACAACTTCGTCCGGGCCATCGAGTACTACGAGCGGGCGCGAGCGATCCGCGACGATTCCGCCGACGTACTCACGGACTTGGGTGTCTGCTACCGGGAAACCGGCAACTACCGCAAGGCTCTGGAGCTTTTCGACAAGGCCGCTGACCTCCACCCTGGCCACTGGCAGTCCCGGTACAACGCGGTGGTGGTGCGGCTTTTCGATCTCAACGACGCTGCCGGGGCGAAGGAGGAGTTGGCCAAGCTCAAGCGGCTTTCCAACCCCGCCATCCCGGACCTTTCCGGCTTGGAACAGGAGATCGCCAAACGCCTCGCCTCGAGCTCCAGCTAGCGCTTCTCGCGTCGCTCTACCTCTGCTGGCGCGTGGCGGTGATCGTCGGCCGCAAGCGCCAGCGGGAGTACGAGCGCTGGCAGCAGCGCCTGGCGGGGGAGGTGGCGGCCTGCCAGCGCTGCGGGGCGGTGCGGCCGCCGGAGGAGCTGGAGATCCAAGGTTGGGGACCGTTCGCCCGGCTGGTGTGCCGGCAAGGGTGTACCGCTGGAGGCAAGGGTGACGGAGCGCAAGCTGCGGGCTGAGCTGGTGGCCGCTGGCGCCCGCATGGCCCGGCTGGGGCTGGTGCGGGGCAGCGAGGGGAACTTCTCGGCCCGGCTGGACGGGGAAAGCTTCCTGGTTTCCCCCCGGGGACGCCCGAAAGGCGCGCTCCAGGGTTGGGAGCTCCTCCGTGCGCCGCTGCTGGGGCCGTTGCCCCCCGCCGCCTCCTCCGAAGCAGCGATGCACCAGGCGATCCTCGCCCGGCACGTGCGCCTGGGGGCGGTGCTCCACGCCCACCCCCCGGCAGTGCTCCAGCTGCTCCAGGTGGGGGGGAAGCTGGATGCGGGGGTGCTCCGGGAGACCGCCGGGATCCTGGTGCCCCAGGTGCTTCCCGACCTCCCCCCGGGCTCAGCGCAGCTGGCCGCAGCGGCAGCCGAAGCGGCGGCCGAGGCCAACGCGCTGCTGCTGCCGCGGCACGGCGCGGTGGTGGTGGGGGCGGGCGTAGCGGAAGCTCTCGCGCTGCTGGAAGTGCTGGAGCTTGCCGCAAGCTGTTGTCTGGTGTCGCGGTGATGAGCGGACCCACGCTTTTCCCCGAACCTCCCGCTTTCCCTCCGGGGACCCCGTTGGCGGAGCGCATGCGCCCCCGGCGCTTGGAGGAGGTGCTGGGCCAGGAGGAGGTGCTGGAGGTGTTGCGAGGGTTTCTGGCCCGGGGAGAGCTGCCTTCCCTGGTGTTCTGGGGGCCACCTGGGTGCGGGAAGACCACCCTGGCGAGGCTGCTGGCTTTTCAGGTGAACGCCGAGTTCGTAAGCTTTTCCGCGGTGACCTCGGGGGTGAAGGAGGCGAAGGCGGTGATGGAACAGGCAGCCCAGTTGCGGCGCAGCACCGGGCGGAAAACCTTGCTGTTCGTGGACGAGGTGCACCGCTTCAACAAGGCCCAGCAGGACGCGTTCCTGCCTTACCTGGAAACCGGGGACATCGTGCTGGTGGGCGCCACCACGGAAAACCCCTCCTTCGAGCTGAACCGCGCGCTGCTTTCCCGGGTCAAGGTTTACGTGTTGAAGCCGCTTGCGGACCAGGTGATCCGCACGCTTCTGGCCCAGGCTCTGGCGGATCCGGAGCGGGGGCTGGGGGGTTGGCAGCTCCTGCTTTCGGAGCAAGCCCTGGAGCGCATCGTCTCGTTGGCCAGCGGCGATGCCCGGGTGGCCTACACGCTCCTGGAGCTTGCCGCCGAGCTGGCAGGCAAGGGCGGCAGCATCGGGCCGGAGCTCGTGGAGAAGGTGGCCCAAAAGCGTCTTCCGCTTTACGACAAGCAAGGGGAGGAGCACTACAACCTGATCTCCGCGCTCCACAAGTCCATCCGCAACTCCGACCCCGATGCGGCGCTCTACTGGCTGGCCCGGATGTTGGAGGGGGGTGCCGATCCGCGCTTCATCGCCCGCAGGCTCCTGCGGGTGGCCAGCGAGGACGTGGGGATGGCCGACCCCCGGGCCTTGGAGCAAGCTGCCGCGGCGGCGCTGGCGGTGGAGCACATCGGCATGCCGGAGTGCGACCTGGCTTTAGCCCAAGCAGCGGTGTACCTGGCCCTGGCGCCCAAATCCAACGCGCTTTACGTGGGCTACGGGGAAGCGAGAAAAGCGGTGCAGGAAAGGCCACCTTACCCGGTACCGCTGCAGCTGCGCAACCCGGTCACCCCGCTCATGGCCCGCTTGGGCTACGGGCAGGGCTACGTGTACGCCCACGACACCGAAGAGAAGGTGGCGGCCATGGCGTGCCTGCCCCCGGAGCTGGCGGGCACTCGGTTCTACCGGCCCACCGAGGAAGGCTGGGAGATGCGCATTCGCCAACGTTTGGCGGAGCTTGCCGCCCGCCGAGCGAGGCAGGGGAGGAAGGGGTCATCCGGCGATGGATGAGCGAACCCTGGAAAAGCTGGACCAGCTCCTCTGCGAGCACTACGACGCCACGTTCCGGGAGGGGGCGGGGCGGGCAGGAGCATGGGTGACGTGCAAGCCCGGCTGCACCGCTTGCTGCATCGGTCCCTTCGCCATCAGCGCCCTGGACGCCTGGCGCTTGCAGCGGGGGCTCGCGGCGCTGGCCACCGCCGACCCACAAGCCGCGGCCCGGGTGCGGGAGCGGGCCCAGGCCCAGTGGCAGATCCTCGCCCCAGAGCTCCCCGGGGAGGCTCGCACCGGAGCTTTGGCCGAGGACGGCGAGGCTCAGGAGGCGTTCTTCGCGCGCTTTGCCCACCTTCCCTGCCCGCTGCTCGAGCCGGAAACCGGGCTGTGCGCGCTTTACCGTTTTCGCCCCGCCTCCTGCCGCTCCTTCGGGCTTCCCTGCCGCATCGGCGGCACGCTGCTTCCCCCCTGCCAGCGCAACTTCGTTGGCGCACCGGAAGCGGCCTTGGCCGAGGCCACGGTGACGTTCGACCCGGAGGACCGGGAAGGGGAGCTCCTGGCAGCTTTCGGCAACCCTCCGGAAACCATGGTTGCCGCGGTAATCGCCGGCGTTTACCCCGCACCTCCCGCCGATGAGCAGAGCGAGAACGCGCCTTCGCTCCAGGAGCAGGGAGGCGCGTGCCAGCTCAAGGCCGCGCGCTCCGGAAACGGCGCAGGGTGAGGGGCTCGCCCCTGCCCTTGCGCCGCAAGCGGGGAATAGACGCTTGCCTTTTTACGTTTTTGCGTGCAGGATAGCGGGCCTGGGGGGGGAAGGTGATCGACGAGAAGAGGCTCGAGGAAACGCTGGTGGCGGCGCTGCGCAAGCACGGGCACTCGGTGACCTCCCAGCGGGTGACGATCTTTCGCGCTCTGGCCAAAAGGCGCGATCACCCTACCGCCGAGGCGCTCCACGAACAGCTGGCGAACCAAGGAAACGCCGAGCTGTCGCTGGCCACCGTGTACAAGAACCTGCACCTTTTCGAAAGCATCGGCGTGGCCAGGGCGGTAGCCACCCCCGACGGGCGGGCGCGCTTCGACGTGCCGCTGGTGCCCCACCACCACCTTTACTGCACCGGGTGCGGGGCGGTGGTGGACGTGGAGGACGGGGTGGAGGTGGCGCTGGCCCCGCACCTGGAGCAGGAAACCGGGTTCCGGGTCACCGGTGCCGAGGTGGTCCTGGAAGGGCTCTGCCTTGCCTGCCAGCAAGCGAAACCACCGTCCCGGGGGTTCCGCCGCTCCTCGGGTCGGCGCAAAAAGCGCCTGCCGGCTTGAGGCGTTCCCCGCCGCCTAGCTCGCGGACTGGAGCCTCGCTGCCAGGGTAGCAGCGAGCTTTTTGGCTTCCGCGATGCACGCGTTCACCGCCACGCCCCGGTACGCGTTGCCTGTGAGGAAAAGCCCAGGGAACGCCGCCGCTGCTCGCTCGATAGCGGCGAGCCGCTGCAGGTGACCCAAGGTGTACTGAGGGATGCCGTCCTCGTGCCGAAAAACCCGCACCAGGCAGGGGTCCGGGTCCCCTCCGAGGATCGCGTGGAGCTCCCGGCGCACCAGGCGCAGCAGCTCCTCGTCGGAAAAGCCGATCACCTGGGGTGCCCTGGCCCCGCCGAGGATCGTGCGCAGCAGCACCGTGCCCTGGGGCGCTTGGCCGGGGAAGATCGAGTGGCAAAACAGCGTGCCTAGGATGTGGCGCGGCTCCCGGGAAGGCACCAGGAACCCGAAACCGCTCACCGGCCGGGCGAACGGCTGGGGGGTGCGGTAAGCGGTCATCACCACCACCACCGGGGGCGTGGGAATGGCGCGCAGCGCCTCCAAGGCGTTTTCGGGAAAAAGCGCTCGCAGAAGGCTCGCCGCCTGCTTGGGGGGCAGGGCCAGCACCAACGATTTGCCCACAAGCTCCTCCCCCGAAGCGAGGCGCACCGCCCAGGGGTAGGGGGGTTGCTCGGTAAAGCGCACCGCGGCCACCGGGGCGTTGCGGCGAAGCTCCCGGGCGAGGCTCGCCACCAGCGCGTCGGTGAGCTCCTGCATCCCCCCCGCAAAGCTCGTGAGGGTGCCGCCAGGGCCCGCCGGCCCTCCCTTGCCCGCTGTTTTCCGCAGCGCCAGGGCCGCCCGGGTGAGGGAGCCGTAGTTCCTCTCCATGGCTGCCATCTTCGGGAACGTGGCGGGGAGCGAAAGCTCGCTAGCCCTGCCGGCGTAGACCCCGGTGACCATGGCATCCACCAGCACCTCCGCCGCCTCCCGGCCGATGCGGCGCCGGGCGAAGGCGTACACCGATTCGTCCTCCGCCTTGCCCTTGGGCATGAAAGGCTCTGCGAGGATGCGCAGCTTGCCGGGCCAGGAGAGCACATCGGAGGCGAAGAACGCCGGGGGGGAAAGGGGGATGCGTCGCAGCTTGCCGTCCCGGAGGATGAAGCGGTCGGCAGCGGCCTCTGCGGCCTTCACCAGGCGGCTTTCGAGGCGGAGGGCTTGCACCAGCTCCAAGGTCTCGGGGACGTTGTCCAAAAACCCCTGGGGTCCCCATTCGCAGCAAAAGCCATCCACCCAGTCGGTGCGGATCTTGCCCCCGGGGCGGGAGCTTTCCTCCAGGACCGTCACCGTAAGCCCCTGGGCCCGGGCGAAAAAAGCGCAGGCAAGCCCGGAAATCCCGCCTCCAACGATCACCACGTCGCAGCTCGTGGCTTTTTCGCTCATACGGTGCGGGAGTAAATCGGCCGGCCGGTTTCCCGGCGCAGGTAGCTGTCGAAAGGCATGCAAATGTTGCGGATAAACACCCGCCCCTGGGGGAGCACCGCGATCCCCTCCGGGGTAATCTCCACCAGGTTGTCCTCCACGAACGGTGCCAGCGCCGCCAGCTCCTCCGCGAAAACCTCCTGGAACTTCACGCCGAAGCGCTGCTCCACCCAGGCGAAGGGGAGCGAGAAGGTGCAGATAAGCTTGCGGATGATGGCACCGCGCAGCTCGTCTTCCGGCGTGCGCCAGATGCCCCGTTCCACCGGAAACTCCCCGGCTGTCACGGTGCGCTGGTAGCGGGCGAGGATCTTCTCGTTCTGGACGTACGCCCCGGCCACATCGCCGATGGAGGTGAGCCCCACGCCAATCAGGTCGCTGGCCGGCAGCACCGTGTAGCCCATGAAGTTGCGGTGCAACGTCCCCGCGTCCAGAGCCCGGGAAAGCTCGTCCCCAGGTTTGGCGAAGTGGTCCATGCCGATGAACCGGTACCCCGCTTCCAGGAACACCTTCGCGGCGGCGGCGAAGATCTGGAACTTGGCGAACCCCCGGGGCAGCGGCATGGACTCCAGCGCTTTCTGGTGGGGCTTGATCCACGGCACGTGGGCGTAGGAAAAGATCGCCACCCGATCGGGGGAAAGCTCGCGCGCCACGGTTTGTGCGGTCCTGGCGAAGCTTTCCGGGGTCTGGTACGGCAGACCGTACATCAGGTCCAAGTTCACCGAAGAAAACCCCAGCTCTCGGGCCTGGTCCACCAGGGCCTTGGTGAGCTCCAAGCTCTGGATGCGACGCACCGCCTGCTGCACCTGGGGGTCCAGGTCCTGCAACCCCATGGAGATGCGGTTGAAGCCCAGCTGCCGCAAAACCCGCAGGTGTTCGGCGCTGGTGACGCAGGGGTCCACCTCCAAGGCGATCTCCGCATCCGGGGTGAAGGTGAAGTGGCGACCCACGGCCTCGAAGAGCCGGGCGCACTGGCTCGGGGTAAGGTAGGTGGGGGTGCCACCCCCCCAGTGCATTTGCGAGAGCTTGCGGCGGCTGCCGACAGCCGTGGCCACCATGGCCAGCTCCTGCTCCACCGCCGCCAGGTAAGGCTCCTCCGGGCCGCGGTGGGGAGAGATCACGATGTTGCAGCCGCAGTAGGTGCAACGGGCCTCGCAGAACGGCACGTGCAGGTAAAGCGAAAGGGGCTCCTCGGCCCGCTGCCCAGCCAGCTCCAAGGCCCGGCGGTAGTCCGCGGCGGTGAAGCTCGTGGAGAACTGCGGCGCGGTGGGGTAGGAGGTGTACCGCGGTCCCGGGCGATCGTACTTGGCCACCAGCTCCGGGGTGATGGCGGAAAAGTCAACCTCGGTGGCCAGCTGCGCTTTCAAGCGTTGCGCCACGGCTCCTTTCGCGCTCATGGGACCTCCTGCACGGCGGCAACGAAAGCTTCCACGGCCTCCAGCGGGGTGTCGGGCCAGATGCCGTGCCCCAAGTTGGCGATGTAACCCCGAGGGGGCGCTTGGGCCAGCATGCGCTTGGTGCGCTGGCGCACCGTGGGGGGATCGGCGGCAAGCGCCGCCGGATCCAGGTTCCCCTGGACCGCCTTGCCGGTGATCGCCGCTGCCTCCGCAAGCGAGGTGCGCCAGTCCACGCTCACCACCTCGAAGGGAAGCTCGGCCACTTCGGCCAGCAGGTGGCTGCCTTGGCCCAGGTAGAGGATGCGGGGCACCCCGAGCGGCTCCAGGCAGGAAGCCAGCGCGGCCAGGGCGGGGACCGCCAGCTCTCGGTAAAGCTCCGCCGGCAGTACCCCGGCCCAGGAGTCGAAGACCTGCACCGCTTGTGCCCCCGCCGCCACCTGGAACGCCAAGTAGTCCCCCATGGCTCGCCCCAGCAGCAGCAGCAGCTCCAAAAGCGCCTCGCCCTCCCGGTAGGCGGCCTGCCGCGCTCGGCTCCAGTCCGCATCGTGGCCACCGGAAAGGAGGTAGCAGGCCAAGGTCCAAGGGGCGCCGCAAAAGCCGATGAGCGCCACCTCCGGGGCAAGCTCCTGGCGCACCAGGCGAAGCGCTTCCGCCACCGGCTCCATGGCCTCCCAGGAGGCAGGGGGCGCCAAGGCTTGCCAGGAATCCCGGGAAAGCGGGGAGGCCAGCTTGGGGCCGCCGTTGTCCGGAAAGGAGAACGCCACCCCAAGGGCGGAAAGCGGCAGGAGGATGTCGGAAAACACGATGGCGGCATCCAAGGGGAAGCGGCGCAGCGGCTGCAACGTGGCCTCTGCGGCAAGCTCCGGGGTGGTGCAGAGGGCCAGGAAGTTACCGGCTCGCTCCCTGAGCGCGCGGTACTCCGGCAGGTACCGCCCCGCCTGGCGCATGATCCACACCGGCGGACGGTCCACCTGCTCCTTGCGGCAGGCGGCGAGGAAGCGGCTCGTCAAAGGACCTCCTCCAGCGCTGCGGCGATGGCCGCTGCCGCGCGCTCCAGCTCTTGCTCGCTATGGGCGGTGGAAAGGAAACCCACCTCGTACGCCGAGGGGGCCAGGTAAACCCCCCGCTCCAGCAGCGCGCGGTGGAAGGCCCGGTAACGCTCGGCGGCCTGGGGGGCGAGGGCATCGTAGCGCCGGGGAGGCTCGCGGGGGTCCAGGTAGAACCAGAAGATCGATCCCAAGCGCACCAAGCTCCCCCTGCCGGCGAGGGCCGGGGCCACGGCTTCGGCGAAGGCAGCGCCGCGCTCCTCGAGGAGCTGCCACCCGCCGGTTTCCTCCAGCACCTCCAGCGTGGCGAGCCCCGCGGCCATGGCCACCGGGTTTCCCGAAAGCGTGCCTGCTTGGTACACCGGGCCCAGGGGGGCTACCTGCTCCATGATCTCCCGGCGGCCGCCGTAGGCCCCCACGGGCATGCCGCCACCGATGACCTTGCCGAAGGTGGCCAGGTCGGGGGTGATGCCGTAAAGCGCCGCGGCGCCCCCCGGGCCCACCCGGAACCCGGAAATCACCTCGTCGAAGATCAACAGCACCCCGTGCTCCTTGCAGAGCGTCGCCAGCTTGGCGAGAAACTCCCTGCGCTGCAACAGCAAGCCGGCGTTGGCGGGGACCGGCTCCACGATGGCGCAGGCCAGCTCCCTGCCGTAGCTGGCGAACGCTCGCTCCAGCGCTTGCTCGTCGTCCAGGGGGACCACCACCGTGAGCGCTGCCAGCGCAGCGGGGACCCCGGCGGAGGAGGGGGTACCGAAGGTGGCCAAGCCCGAGCCGGCTTTCACCAGCAGCGCATCCCCGTGGCCGTGGTAGCACCCCTCGAACTTGAGGATCCGCTCCCGCCCGGTGAACCCCCGGGCCAGGCGAACCGCAGCCATCACCGCCTCGGTCCCCGAGGAGACAAAGCGCACCATCTCGCAGCCGGGGTAAAGCCGCGTGACCTTTTCCGCCAGCGCCACCTCGGCCTCGCAGGGGGCGCCGTAGGACAAGCCACGGCTCGCCGCCTCCTGCACCGCCGCCACCACCCGCGCTTGGGCGTGGCCGAGGATCAGCGGGCCCCAGGACATCACGAAGTCCAGGTAGGTGTTGCCGTCCACATCGGTGAAGCTGCTGCCAGCAGCTTCCCGGTAGAAGATCGGCGTGCCGCCCACCGCCCGGAAGGCGCGCACCGGGGAGTTCACACCCCCTGGCATGAGCTCGCAGGCCTTGCGGTAAAGCGCTTCGGAGTTGACAAGCCGCATAGCCACCTCACAGCCAGCGGTTCGCCAGCACGTCCCTGGCGTGGTAGGTGATGATGATGTCGGCCCCGGCCCGACGGAAGGCGTGGAGGTTCTCCAGCACCACCGCCCGCTCGTCTATCCATCCCTGTTGGGCGGCGGCTTTCACCATGGAGTACTCCCCGGAGACGTTGTACACCGCCACGGGCTGCACGAAGTTTTCCGCGAGCTCCCGCACCACGTCCAGGTAAGCCAAGCCAGGCTTCACCATGAGGATGTCCGCCCCTTCCTCCACGTCCAGCTGAGCCTCGAGCAGCGCCTCCCGCCGGTTGCGGGGGTCCATCTGGTAGGACTTGCGGTCGCCGAACTGCGGCGCCGAGTGGGCCGCTTCCCGGAACGGCCCGTAGTAGGCGGAGGCGTACTTCACCGAGTAGCTCATGATCGGCGTGTCCACGAAGCCCTCTTCGTCCAGAAGCTCGCGGATCGCCGCCACCCTGCCGTCCATCATGTCCGAAGGGGCCACCACGTCCGCCCCCGCCCGGGCATGGGCCAAGGCCATGCGGGCCAGGTGCTCCAAGGTGGGGTCGTTGGCTACCTTGTTCCCCAGCACCACCCCACAGTGCCCGTGATCGGTGTAAGCGCACAGGCACACGTCGGTGATCACCACCAGGTCCTGGCCGAAGCGCTCCTTGAGCGCCTTCACCGCCTGGGGGACCAGGGCATCCTCGCTGTAGGCGCCCCGGCCGTCAGGGTGCTTGGGCTCGTCCTCCCCGGGAACGCCGAAAAGCAGCACCGCCCTGATTCCCAAGCGCAAATCCGCCTCCACCGTGCGCAGCAGCGGCTCGATCCCTTGCCGCTTGATCCCTGGCATGGCGGCAATCTCCTCCTCCCGGTGGCGATCCCGGAGCACGAAGTGGGGCATCACGAAGGCCCGGGGGTCGAGACGCGCTTCGGCCACCAGGTCCCGAAGGTACGGGTGAAAACGCAAACGCCGAGGACGGTTCACAAGATCCGGCATAGCTCCTCCAAAAGCTTTTCCGCTGTTGGTTTGGCCACTGCCTTGGGGGCGACCCCCAAGGCCGCGACAGCCGCAGCGGTGGTGGGTCCCAGGGCCAGGTGCGGCACCGCGGCGAACGCTCCCCCGGTGGCCTGCCAGTAAGCTTGGGTAGCCCGGGGGGAGGTGACCACCACCGCCGAAGGGAGCCCTTCCGGGAGAGGCGGGAGCTCTTCCGGCGGGGTGAGCTCCATGGCGTACACCGGAACCGGGAGCACGGTGGCGCCCGCCGCGGCCAGCTCTTGCACCAGCTCCTCCCGGTGCTCTCGGCCGCAAGGGAAAGCCACCACCAGCGGGCGGGGAAACCGCTGGAGCATGCTCTGGGCGAGCTGGGCACCGCCGCCGTCCCCCTCCAACGCCACGGCAAACCCGGCCTCGCGGCAGGCCCGGGCGGTGGCGGCTCCCACCGCGGCGGCGGGCAAGGGCAGCAGCTTTCGGGCAAGACCGCGGGCCCGGGCCTGGGCGACGAACGCCCCGGGGGCGTGACGGCTAGTGAACGCCAGCGCCGAAAGCTTGGCAAGCTGCCGCTCCAAGGCTTCCCAGTGCTCCGGGGATTCCCAAGGGGAAAGGCGCAAGACCGGAAACGCCACGAGCCTCACGCCATCGGGCAAGCCGCGCTGCAGCTCGCCGAGCTCCGCTTGCTCTCGGGTCACCAGCACCCACCGGCTCATGCTGCCAGCTGCTCCAGCACCGTCTGTGCTACTTGGCGGGGGGAGGCTCCCTGGGCCGCGGCCCGTTGCAGCCGCAGCAGCGCGAGGTTTTCGTCCAGCTCACCGAGGGCGGCGCGAAGCACGAACTGACCATCCTGCCTGGTGCAATGGGCACCCAAGGGGATGTGGCACCCGCCCCCCAGCCCCACCAGCACCAGCCGTTCCGCCTCCACCTCGCAAGCCAGGGTAGCGTCGTGGAGCTGCGCCAGAAGCTCCCGGGTGGCGTGGTCCTCCGCCCGCACCTCTACCCCCAACGCCCCTTGGGCGGGGGCGGGGAGCATGAGCTCCAAGGGCAGCTTGCGGGCCACCAGGTCGCTGGTATCGAGCCCCAGCCGGTGGATCCCGGCGAAAGCCAGGAGGATCGCATCGTACTCGCCGCGGCGCAGCTTGGCGAGGCGCGTGGGGACGTTGCCCCGCAGCGGCTTCACCTGGAGGTCCCCCTGGCAAGCCAACGCCTGGGCCCGGCGGCGCAGCGAGGAGGTCCCCAGCACCGCCCCCGGCCGCAGCCCCAAAGGCCCTGGCCCCACCGCCTCCTGCCGGGCCAGGAGCAGCTCGCAAGGGTCCTCCCGGAAGCACACCGCGCCCAGGGCGAGCCCCGCGGGTTCCTGGGTGGGGAGGTCCTTGAGGGAGTGCACCACCAGGTCCACCTCCTGCCGCAAGAGCGCCGCTTGCAGCTCCTTGGTGAACAACCCGCTGCCTCCCACGTCGTAAAGCGCCCTGCTGCGGTCCCGATCCCCGGTGGTGTGGATCACCACCAGCTCGCTTTCCACCCCCACCTTCGCGGCCAGGGCCGAGGCCACCTGGCGGGCCTGCCACAGGGCGAGCTCCGAGCCGCGGGTGCCGATGCGCAACGGCCGCGTCATCAGCGCTGCTCCAGGGCCGAAAGGAACGTGTGCAGCACCTCGGGGTCGTGCTGGAACGCCACCTTCCGCAAGCCTTTCATGGGGGCGCGCATCAGCCTCTGGGCCAGCCGCTCGCTAAGCTGTTCCAGCAACTCCGGCGGCAAGCTCCCGTGGCCGTTGGAAAAGGCCCGGGAAAGCTCGAAGCGCACCCCTTCGCTGAACACCTCCCGCAGCGTGCGCGCCACGGGAGCGAGCTGGTGCTCCAAAAGCTCGGCCGCGAGCTCCTCCAGCTGTTCCTGGAGGATGGCCTCGGCTTTCGCCACCTCGGCGGCCCTCGCGAGGCGGTTGGCCTGGGACTCCGCAGCCAGCGCCTCCTGGTTCACCAACTCCACGCCGGCGAGCGCCGCGCACTCCCGGGCGGCGTTGGGGGGCAACCCCAGGTCCAGGAGCAGCACCGGGGCGAGCCGGGCGGCCAGCTCCGGGGAGACCAACGGCTCGTTGCTCGCCACTGCCAGCGCCACCACCGAGAACTGGCTTTCCGCTCGGGCTAGCTGCTCCAAGGGGCGGAACTCGCCCCCCACCTGAGCTGCCAGGGAAGCCCCTCGGGCCTGGGACCGGTTGAACACCACAAGGGGGCGGGAGGGGTCCAGCTTGCGGAGCAGGGTAGCAGCCAAAGCCCCCATCTCCCCGGCGCCCACCACCGCGGCGGGGCGAGGATCCTGGGCGAGGCGCGCCGCCAGCACCCGCTCGGCGAGGCTCACCAACGAGGTAGGTCTTTGCGAAAGCATGGTTTCGCTGCGCACGCGCTTGGCCGCCCGGAAAGCCTGGTTGAACACCGTGTGCAGCTTCGCCTTGGCGAGGCCCAGCTCCGCAGCTTGGCGGAACGCCTCCTTCACTTGCCCGAGGATCTGGCTTTCCCCCAGCATCAGCGATTCCAGCGCGGCGCTCACCCGGAACAGGTGCTCCGCTGCGGCGGCCCCTTGCAGCAGCAAGCAGCGGGAAGGCTCGGGGAGCCTGGCGCGTCCTTGGGTGAGCTCCCCCAACGCTTCCCCCAAAACCCGGGTGAGGCGGCCCGGGCAAAGCTCCCCCTCGTAAATCAAGTAGAACTCGGTGCGATGGCAGGTAGCGAGGTACACGAGCTCCGCAGCGCCGAGCTTTTCCGCCAGGCGAGGCAAAGCGGTTGCGAGCAGCTCTTCGGGGATGCGGGCCTGGGCCACGTCCTCCAAGGTGCCGGTGCGGTGGTTGGTGCCCAGGGCGAAGAGGGTGTTCATGGGTCCTCCTCCCGCGTTTATAGTCGGCCCTGCCCCTGTAAATGTAAAGAGCTTGTGGTAAAAGTAACGTGTACAAAGTGCCACGTTTCTGCAATCTCAAGACCTGGTTGCAACTTCCCAGGGTGGTTGGGCGGGGAGGATGGCACAATGCCGGCGTGGAGCTTTCCTGCACCGCTACCTGCTCCAAGGGCCTCGAGGCGATCCTCGCTGGGGAACTGGAGGCTCTGGGCCTCGCGCCGCGGGTCGGGGAGGGTGTGGTGCGGTTTGCGGGGAGCTGGGCGCAGGTGGCCCGGGCCAACCTCTGGCTGCGGACCGCGGTGCGGGTGCTGGTGGAGCTGGCGGCGGGCCCTTGCCAGGGCAGGGAGGAGCTGTACCAGCTGGCAGCGGCGGTGCCCTGGGAAGACCTGGTAACCGGAAGCACCACGCTGGCGGTGCGGGTAGCTGGGGGCAGCAGCGCCTTCGTCAACACCCACTTCGCCGCGCTGGTGGTGAAGGACGCGGTGGTGGATCGGCTGCGGGCGCGGCGCGGGTTTCGGCCCCGGGTGCACCTGGAGGATCCACACCTCCCGCTGGTGCTGCACATCGGGGAAGCAAGCGCCACCCTGAGCCTGGATACCTCCGGCGAGCCGCTCACCCACCGGGGGTACCGTCCCCGGCAGGCGCTGGCGCCCCTGGCGGAGCACCTGGCGGCGGGGCTTTTGCTGCTTTCTGGCTACGACGGCAGCGTGCCGCTCTTGGATCCCATGTGTGGCTCCGGGACGCTTTTGGTGGAAGCGGCGCTTTTGGCCGGCTCCCGGGCGCCAGGGGCGAAGCGCCGCTTTGCCTTCGAGCGCTGGGGGTTCGTGAACCCAGCGTGGCTGCGGGAGGCTCGGGAAGAGGCTGCCCACAGGGCCCGGCGCCCGGAGCAGCCCATCGAGGGTTTCGATCTGCATCCCAACGCTGTGGCCCAAGCCCGTCGGGCCGCCTCTCGCGCCGGGGTGGGGGGCGAGGTGCGCGTTGTCCGGGGGGATGCCCGGAAGCTGCCGGCGCTTGCTCCGGGAACGCTAGTGGTGACCAACCCGCCTTACGGGATGCGGGTAGGGGAGGAACGGGCGCTGCGGGAGCTTTACCGGGCTTTCGGCGACGAGCTCAAGGCCAAGGCCAAAGGGTGCACCGCGTGGCTGCTTTTGGGCAACCCGACCCTGGCCAAGGAGGTGGGGCTTGCGCCGGTGCGCAAGTTCGTGGTGTACAACGGCCCGGTGCGCTGCCAGTTTTGCTGCTACCCGGTGGTAGAAGGAACCTTCCGCAAACGCCGCGCTCCAGGGGAATGACTCGGCTTGACCCGGAAGCCGGCTCGCACGGCCAGACGACGCGTCCCGGCATGTCAGGGTGCAACCACCCACGGACATGCTGCTCAGGCGCCTGCTAAGCTGAAGGTGTGACTGTTCGGGTGGCTGCACTGATCCCGGCGTTCCAGTGCGCCGGCACCGTGGGGCGCGTGGTGGAGGGTGTGCTGCGCCACGTGCCTCTGGCGCTGGTGGTGGACGACGGCTCCAGCGACGGCACCGGGGAGAAAGCCAGGGAGGCGGGGGCCCACGTGCTCTCGTTACCCGAAAACCTGGGCAAGGGCGGGGCGGTGCGCGCCGGTCTGCCATGGCTTTTGGCCCAGGACTGGACCCACATCCTCATGCTGGATGCGGACGGGCAGCACGACCCCGAGGACATCCCTGGGTTTCTCGCGCTAGCGGAAGAGCACGACCTGGTGGTGGGCAACCGGCTCTACCGGCCCCAGGCGATCCCTCGCAAACGGTTTTGGACCAACTACATCGGCACCAGGGCGCTGACGCTCATGACCGGCTTTCCGCTGGAGGACTCGCAGTGCGGTTTTCGCTTGGTGCGGGCCTCGTTCCTGCGGCGCATGGAGCTCATCGGCCGGCGGTACTCGGTGGATACGGAAATCCTCGTGCGCTGCGGGCGTTTGCGGGCCTCCTTCGCCCACGTGCCGGTGCGGGTGATTTACGACGGGCAGGTTTCCCACTTCCGGCCCGTGGCCGACACCGTGCACATCGTGTTTTCCGCGGTGCCGTTCAAAGTGGACGAGCGCTTGCGGCGCCAAGACCCCGGGCCCGAGTTCTTCCGGCCGCTGGCCGCCCGACTCCCGGTGCTGCCTCCGCACCGCTCCTCGGCAGCGTCCGCGTCTTTGTGACCGCCACGGCGTACACGCTTGTCGAAGGCCCACAGCGGCTTTAGTATGAGTCAAGGGGAACGCGCCATGAGCAACCAGTTCACGGCGGTGGTGGAGCAGGACGGCCCGTGGTTCATCGCTTACTGCCCGGAGGTTCCCGGGGCCAACGGCCAGGGGCGCACGAAGGAGCAAGCGCTGGAAAACCTGGCCGAGGCTATCGCCTTGATACTCCAAGACCGGCGGGAAAACGGCCTGCGAGGGCTGCCCCCCGAAGCCGTGATCGAAACAGTGACGGTGCGGTGAAACGCGAGGCGCTCCTGCGGCACCTGCGCCGCTGCGGTTGCTGCCGCAAACGGGAGGGCCGCAGCCACTCCCTCTGGTTCAACCCGCAAACCGGCGCTGTCGAAGCTATCCCGCGCCATAGCGAGATTTCCGACAAACTGGCGAAGAAGATCTGCCGCGGCTTGTCGGTGCCCCATTGGTCCGAGGAGGGGTGAGCTGCGGGGTGGCCTCCTCGTGTATCATGCACCGCCGTGCCGGAAGCCGCGGGGAAGCTGGTGGTGGTGTCCGGGGGCTCCCGGGGGATCGGCCGGGCCATCGTGTTGGCGCTGGCCCAGGCAGGGTTCCGGGTGGCTTTCCTGTACCGGGAAAACCACGCCAAGGCCAGGGAGGTGGAGGCGTTGGTCCGGCAGCAGGGGGGGGAAGCTTTCGGGCTGCAGTGCGACGTCACTGACAGAAAAGCGGTCGCGAGCTTCGTGGAGCAGCTGCCGGGGCCGGTGTACGGCGTGGTGAACAACGCGGCGGTGCTGGCGGATGGCCACCTGCTGCTCATGGAGGAGGACCGCTGGTACCGGGTGTTGGAGACCGCCCTCACCGGGGCTTACCGCCTCACCCGAGCTTGCCTGCGGGGCATGCTCCACGAGGGCGGTGGCAGGGTGGTAAACATCGCCTCGCTTTCCGGCATGCTGGGCCAGCACGGGCAAACCAACTACGCCGCCGCCAAAGGCGGGCTCATCGCCTTCACCAAGGCGCTGGCCCGGGAAGTGGGGAGGTACGGCATCACCGCCAACGTCGTGGTCCCCGGGTGGATCCACACCGACCTCACGGCCCAGCTCCCGGTCAAGAGGCAGGAGCAAGCCCGGGCCGCGGTTCCCATGGGGCGCTTCGGGGAGCCGGAAGAGGTGGCCAGCGTGGTGCGCTTCTTGTTCTCGCCCCAGGCCAGCTACATCACCGGCGCGGTGATTCGCGTGGATGGGGGCCTGGGCGCCTAGAACGGCTTGGGCTCCTGGCTCGGGGCGCTGCCTCGGAAAACCCGCTGGAAGTGGTACGCCAAACGCAAGCTCACCGGCCCCGGTTGCCCCCCGCCCACCAGCTGCCCGTCCAGCTTCACCACCGGCATGAGCAGCGTGGTGGTGGAGGCGATGAACACCTCCTCGGCCCCTTTCAGTTCCGCAAGCGACACCCAACGCCGGGCGAAGGGGATCCCCAGCTCGCCACAGAGCTCGGCCACCACTTGGAGCGTGACCCCTTCCAAAAGCCGCTCCCCCGGAGGAGGGCTCGCCACCGCGCCGTGGGCCACCACACACACGTTGCTGGAGGCCCCCTCGTTCACGTACCCGTCCTGCCCCACGAAAATCGCCTCCGCTGCCTGACGCTTTTGGGCTTGCCTTTTCGCCAGCACCGCCGGCAGCAGCATCGTGGTTTTGAGGTCCCTCCTGGCCCAACGGGTTTCCGGAACCGTGATCGCCGCGATCCCTTGGGCGCACTGGGCGGGGGAGGGGAACGCGAAAGGGCGCAGATAGGCGAAAAACGTGGGGCGCTGGGCGCTTGCCGGCAGGTGCTCCCGGGGGGCTTCCCCGCCGGTAAGCTGGGCGTAGAGGATCGCTTCCTCGTGGGGCTCCCGGTCCCAAAGCTCGGCCACCATCCGCTCCCAGGAGGCAAGAGGCGGGACCCCCGGGGCGAGCCCCAGCTCCCGGGCACCCCGGAGCATCCGCTCCACGTGCTCGGCGAGGCGGAAAGGTTTCCCCCGTACCACCGCCACCACCTCGTAGAGGCTTTCGGCGAACTGCAGCCCCCGTTCCTCCAAGGGCAGGCGCGCTTGGCTTGCGGGCAAAAGGTTGCCGTTCACGAACGCCCACTGCGGCGAGCGGCCGGGCTCCAGCATGGGGCGATTATAGGCCCAGCGTCTCGCCTGAGCGTGGCGGGGCGAAATTGGCGGGGGAGCCGGAACAGGTTACACTGCGCGCCGGAGGGAGCGGCAATGGCGGGAATCTTCAAGGCCTACGACGTGCGCGGCATCGTACCCACGGAGCTGGACGAGGCTACGGCCTACGCCATCGGTTACTTCTTCCCCCAGATCCTCGAACCCGAAGACACCGCCGCGCACCGCGCGGTGGTGGTGAGCCGCGACATGCGCCCCACCTCGCCTGCCTTGGCCAAAGCGTGCGCGTCCGGGCTTACCACCGCCGGGTTCGATGTTTGGGACATCGGCCTCGCCACCACCCCCATGAACTACTTCGCTGTTGGCCATCTGCGAGCAAGCGCAGGCGTGCAGGTCACCGCTTCCCACAACCCCGCCGCCTACAACGGCTTCAAGTTCTCCCGCAGGGAGGCGATCCCGGTGAGCTACGAAACCGGCATCGGCGCCCTGGAGGCCAAGGTACGGCAGGAAAAGCCTCCCGCTCCCAGCCCCCGGGGGCAGGAGGTGCCCAAGGAAATTTGGTGGGCGTACCGGGAACACGTGCTGCGTTTCCTGCGGCTGCGGGAGCCCCGGATCAAGGTGGCGGTGGACGTGGCCAACGGCATGGCGACGCTGTACGAGCCGCTTTTTGCCGAGCTCAACATCGAGCTCGTGCCGCTGTTCTTCGGCCTCGATGGCACCTTTCCCAACCACGAAGCCAACCCCTTGAAGGAAGAAAACCTCCGGGACCTGCAGCGGGCGGTGGTGGAGCAGGGTTGCGCTTTGGGGGTGGCCTTCGATGGCGATGCGGACCGGGCCATCATGGTGGACGAAACCGGCCGGGTGGTGGGTGCGGATCTGCTCACGGCGCTTCTGGCCAAGCCCATGCTGGAGCGCTTCCCTGGGGCCAGCATCGTTTACGATGTGCGCTCCTCCTGGGCGGTGCGGGAAGCGATCCTCGAAGCGGGAGGCGTGCCGGTGCGGGAGCGGGTGGGGCATTCCTTCATGAAAGCCACCATGCGCAAGCTCCAAAGCCCCTTCGGCGGGGAGCTGGCCGGGCACTTCTACTATCGGGAAAACTACTACGCGGACTCGGCCATCATCACCATGGTGGAGGTCCTCAACCTGCTGCGCCGGGAAGGGCGCTCCCTGGGGGCGCTGGTGCAGCCGCTTGCCCGTTACGCGCGCACCGGGGAAATCAACTTCCACGTGGCCAACAAGCAGGAGGTGATCCAAGGGCTGGCCCAGGAGTTCGCCCAGGGGCAGGTGGACTTCCTCGACGGCATCACCGTGGAGTTCGCCGACTGGTGGTTCAACGTGCGCCCCTCCAACACCGAGCCGCTCCTGCGCTTGGTGATGGAGGCGAGGACCCCGGAGCTGCTCGAGGAAGCCAGCAAGCGGGTGATTGCCGCCATCAGGCGCCTCGCCAAGGAGTGAGGCGCTTCGCCCCTAGTTTCGTACCGCCGGGGTTTCCCCGGAGTCGTCCGCGAGCGCCCGGAAGAAGCCCGAGGAGCTGGTGGGGGTCACGGGCTCGCCCCGCTCGATGCGGTTCACCGCTTCGATGAGCGCCTCCACCACCACCGGGTCGAACTGTTTGCCGGCCTCTGCCCGGAGCTCGGCGATAGCTTCCTCCAAGGGCCGGGCCTTGGAGTACGGGCGCACCTGGGTCATGGCGTCGAAGGCATCCACCGCCAGGATGATGCGGGCCTCCAACGGTATCTCCTCCCCTTTGAGCCCCCGGGGGTAGCCGCTGCCGTCGTAGTGTTCGTGGCAGGCACGGATGACCTCCGCTACCCGATCCAGCTTCCCCATGCGCTCCACGATGGTGGCCCCCACCTCCGGGTGGGAAAGGATCTCGTTGCGCTCGTTACCGCTCAAGGGCCCAGGCTTGTTGAGGATGTCGTTGCCGATGGCGATCTTGCCCACGTCGTGGAGAATCGCCGCCACCGAGAGGATGAACTTCTGGTGGGAGGACCACTTGGCCCACCCCCGCTCCTCCAGCACCTGGGCGGTGGCCATGGCCAGCCGCTCCACCCGCTCGATGTGCTCGCGGGTGTAATGCGACTTGGCTTCCACCACCTCCGCCAAGGTGGCGATGACCCCCAGGTAGGTGGTGCGGATCTCGTCGGCCATGCGGTTGAACTCCCTGGTGAGCGCGCCCAGCTCGTCGTGGCGCCGCACCGGCAACCGCACCGAGAGGTGTCCCCGGGCCATCGCGGCGGTGCCCTCCAGCAAGTCCGCCAGCGGCGCCAGGAGCCTGCGGGCCAGGTGGTCCCCCAGGAGCATGGAAAGCGCGATCGCCACGAACGTCACCAGCACCCCAGCGCGCAGCGCCGGTGCCAGGGCCTGGGCGAGGGTTTGCGGGGCTGCCCGAAGCTCCAGCTCCAGGCGGGTATCGTCGTCCAGCCGCAGCAGAGCGCGCCGCAAAGTGAGCGGCGAAAATAGCCCCGACGAGCCACCCTTCGAACCCGGCGGCCATACCACCAGGGCCCGCTCTCCGGCGTACAATGCGCCCGCCACATCTTGCGGCAACGCTCCCGCGAGCCACGCCGGTTGGAGCATTCCGGTGACCACCACGGTGAGCTGTCCGGCGCCCTCGCTCCCCGGAACCCTCCGAGCGGTCTTCAAGCTCGCGACCCCTCTTTCTCCCACCTGCAGCCAGGTCACCGGCTTGCCCGCGAGGAGCAGCGCAGCCAGTTGAGGTTGTTCCGGGTACCAGCGGGTGGCGAGCTGCGGGTCCCCCCCGTCGGGCAACGTGTAAGCCTGGGAAGCCAAAGCGAGGCCAGCGAAAACCTCGATCCGCTCTACATCGGTGTAAGCTAGCACCCGGTGGAGGAAAAGCACGTCCCCGACCCCTCCCGCTGGCTTCCGCACGGCGAGCTCCCGGGCCAAGCCGTCCCGGGTTTCCTCCAAGCGCCGCAGCTCCCGCAGCAGGCGCTCCGCAGAAAGCGTGGCCGCTTTCTGCAGCACCTTTTCCTGCAAGCTGCGGTTTTGCGCCCAAGCCACGACAAGCACGGTGATTCCCAACGTGGCGGAAAGGAACAGCGCCACGAGAACGTGGGAGAGCGTGAGCTGCTGCCTGAGGGAAGCGCCAGCCAGCGCTTTCATGGGTGGGTCCTCCCGGGGGCCAAAGCGCCGCTGCTGGCCACCTCGCTCAGCGACAAAAGCTTCGCTTCCCAGGCCGAAGCCAAGCTCGCCCGCTCCGCTTCGGCAGGGGCGAGGCGGGCAGCGCTCAGCGCCCGGAAAAAGCCCAGCATGTCCGGGTCCTCCACGAGGAAGGCGCTGGTTTCCTCGCCCCCCAGCACCGGCAGCACCCCCATGGCGGCGGTGAGCTCCACGTTGCGCCGGGAGCTCGCGAGCTTTTCCGCCAGCGCCTGGGCCAGGTCCGGATAAGCGCAGGCGCTGCTCACCACCAGCGCGGTGCAATGGGCCCAAGGGCGGGGTTGCGGGCAGCGCTCGCAGGGGGGTGGCAGCGGCACCACGGCCCGGGGGACCGCGAGCTTGCGCAACAGCGCCGCTGCCTGGGCACCGCCCACGAAAGCGGCCAATTTGCCCTCGGCGAAAAGCTGCGCTTGCGCCGCCTGGGCGTTGGGAGCCACCCAGAGCGCCAGGGCCTCCGGGCGTGTCAGAGCAGGCCCGATGCTGGCGAGGAAAGCCTCCCAAGCCCCCCCCAGGTCCCGGAGCTCCCGGGGGCTTTCCAAACCTCGGGCCGCCGCGAGCAGCGGCAACACCGCGTCGAGGTTGGCCAGGTCCACCCCCAGCGGCAACACCCCTTCGGGCACCGCTAGCTGGGCCACCGCGGCGAGCGTTGCCGGCGGGGTGGGGAACAGCGCCGGGTTGTAAATGAGCGCCGGCGCTTCCACCGCCACCGGGTAGCCCCAGGTGCTCCCCTCCCAGGAAACCGCGAGCAGCGCCAGCGGTGCCAGCGCCCGCTGCAGCTCCTGCACGTGATACGCGGGCACCTCCAGGATGGTCTTTTGCCTTGCCAGGCGCTCGAGCCAGGAGGCAGGCACCAGCGCCAGGTCCCAATGGCCTCCGCCCCCCTGGGGGTCGAAAGCCAAAACCGATTCCTGCAGCACCCGGGGCGGGACCGCTTGCAGCTCGCACGCCACGCCGAGCTTCGCGGCCTCCGCCTGGAGATGTTCGTAGGCCGCCTGCTGGGCTTCGGGAGCAAGCGACGCGACGACCACCAGCGTGGCGTTCCTGGCAGAGGGTTGGCAGGCGGAAAGGCCCAGCGTTGCCACGAGCAACGAACCGGTGGCAAGCCGCGGCAAGGGCGAGCCAACCCAAAACCGGTGTGGGGCTTTCCCCCCCATGCTCTCTCCGCTGGGCAGTCTAGCAGACCCGGGGCCCTCTGCTGGGCGACCCTTGGCAGCCGGGGAGTGGGGCGGTAGCATGGTGCTGGGACAGTCGCATGGGGGATCTGGTGGCGGCGTTGCACCGAGGGGAGCTGGACGAGCTGGCGATCGTGCGGGCGTTGCGCTCCCCGTACTGTACCGCGGCGTTCGTGGAGGCGGTGGCAGCCAGCCCGTGGGCCACCAGCCGCCACCGGGTGCTGGCGGCGTTGGTACGCCACCCCCACTGCCCCCGCACCTTTGCTTGGCGGGCGCTGCCCCAGCTGGGTTGGCGCGACCTGCTGGATGTGGCGTCGGACCCCCGCGCGCCGATGCCGGTGCGTCGCCAAGCGGAAGCCAAGCTTTTGGAGAGGGTGCCGCTTTTGAGCCTGGGGGAGAAGGTGGCGCTGGCGCGAGCCGCCACTGGCTACGTCATCGGCGAGCTGTGCGGCGAGCACGACCCCAAGGTGGTGGCGGCGCTTTTGGACAACCCCAGGTTCAACCAGGGGCACTGCCTGCGACTGGTGGCGCAAACCCGGGCAGCGGAGGTCTTCGGCTTGGTGCTGCGTCACCGGACCTGGGGAACTCTGCCCGCGGTTCGCCTGGCGGCCCTGGCCAACCCCGCGCTTCCGGTGCCGCTGGCGTTGGCGCTTCTGGCGAGCTTGGAGGATCGGGAGCTCCGGGAGCTTGTGCAGCGGGCAGAGCTTCCTGCAGCAGCGCGGGAGCTGGCGAAGCAGGTGCTTTGGGTGCGCGATTTGCGCGCGCAGTGTGAGCCGGGATACTTGCACTGACCGCGAGAAGCCGTAAACTTGGCACGCCATGGCAAGCGTGCTCGCGTCCACGCCGCAGGAGCTGGGTGAGGCCCTGAGGAAGCTGCGGGAAGCTCGCGGGATCACCCTGGAAACCATCGCCGCCAAGACCAAGATCTCGCCGCACACGCTGCAGGCGCTGGAGGCGGGGAACTTCGCGCGTCTGCCACCACCGGTTTTCACCCGCATGTTCCTCCGGCAAATCCTTCCGCTTTTGGGCGAAGACGCCACGCCCTGGGTGGCTACCTTCAACACGCTTTGGAAGCGCTGGGAGGATGCCAGCCACCCCCACCCGGTGGTGAGCGTGGAGCAGGCACCACCGAAACCCTGGGGGCGCTGGCTCCTGGGGATCCTGCTCCCGGTACTGGCGCTGGCTGCGGTTTTTTGGCTGCAGCAGCGGCAGCAAGCGCAAAAGGCCGCGGGCCGTCCCACCCCCCGGGCGCTTGTGGGGAAGCTGGCACCCACACCGCCACCCACGCCCACGCCGCAGGTGGAGGCCACACCCGCAGCGCCGCCTCCCGGGGTGCTGGTGGTGGAAAGCTTGGGGCGGGAGTGCTGGGTGGAGTGGCGCGTGGGGGAAAAAACCCTGGTGCGGCGGCTCTTGGAGGCGGGTGGCCGTCTGGAGCTTTCGGTAGGGCAAGCCCGAGGCGAGCTGGTGCTGGGGGATGCAGGGGCGGTGCGGGTGCGTTTTGCCGACACCGAGCTCGCCCCCGCCGGCAGGGACGGGCAGGTGGTGCGGCTCGCGGTGCCGCTTTCTGGACAGCGGGTGGGGCCGTGAGCAGCTTGGGTACTCCCCAGGAGCTGGTGCGCGCCATCCGTCAGGGGATGGTGAGCCGGGCAGTGCGGGTGTTCGCCGCCCAAGGGCTCCTGCCGGTCCCCCGGGAGGAGCTGCTGCGCATCCTGGTGTTCCTCGCCTCGGATAGCGACGAGGAGGTGGCGAAGGCAGCCCAGGAAACCCTCCAGGGTTTCACCCCGGAACACGCCAAGGACACGCTGGCGCTGGCGGACGTGGACGCCGTGGAGATAGACCTCATCGCCAAGTGGTTCCGGGACGAGGGGTTGTGGCAAGTCATCATCCGCGATCCGCGCACCGCCGACGAAACGCTTCGCTGGCTGGCCAAGGTGGCCCCGCCCGCCACCCAGGACGCCCTGGTCACCAACCAGGTGCGGCTTTTAGGTTGCTTGGAAATCATCGAGGACCTGCGCTCCAACCCCCAGGTGACCCCAGACATCCTGCGGCGTTTGCGGGAGTTCGAGGAGGAGTTCCTGGACAAGGCCACGGTGTGGGCCTCCGCCACCGAAGAGGCAGAGGCTCCCGCTCCGCCCTCTGGCCCTTCCATCGGCGAGGCGTTGGAGCAGCTCAAGGAGGTGGGGATCACCCCCCCTGGCCCGGAGGTGGAGCCGGTGAAGGCCCCGGAGCCGGAACCCGGTGCTCCCAAGGAGATCCAGGATGCCTTCGTGCGCCTGGCGCTGATGAACACCTACCAGCGCATCATGCAGGCGCTGAAAGGGACGCGGGAGGAGCGGCTCATCCTGGTGCGGGACCGCAGCTCGCTGGTGGTTCGGGCGGTAATGGCGAGCCCCAAGCTCTCGGAAGGGGAGGTGGAGCAAATCGCTGGCATGCGGGCGGTGAACGAGGAAGCGCTGCGCATCATCGCCTCCCGGCAGAGGTTCCTGCGGCGTTACGGGGTGGTGCGCAACTTGGTGTTCAACCCCCGCACACCCCCCGCCATTGCCATCCAGCTCCTGGGTCGGCTGTCGGAGCGGGACCTGCGGATGCTGGCCAGGGACCGGAACATCTCCGAAGCGGTGCGCCGGGTGGCCCGGGAGCGGGTGGCGTTGCGGGAGTAAAATGGGCTAGCCTGAAGAGGAGGCGCGATGGCAGGGGAGCCAAGCTTTTACGAGATCTTGGGGGTCGGCCGGGACGCGAGCCTCGAGGAAATCCGTCAGGCGTTCCGTCGCCTGGCTAGGGAGCTGCACCCCGACCGCTTTCCACCGGCGGAAAAGCCCCAAGCCGAGCGGCGCTTCCAGCAAATCACCCAAGCCTACAACGTGCTTTCCAACCCCGAAACCCGCTCGCGCTACGACCAGAGTCTGGCGATGCGCACCCCCGCTGGACCAGTGGATCCCCGGGAGCTGGCGAAGGCGCTGTTGGCCAAGGCGGTGAGCGAAGCCAAACAGGGGAACCTGGCCCAAGCCCACGAGTACTTCGCCCAGGCGGAGGGGCACGACCCCAACAACGCGAAGATCCAACATCAGTTCGGGCTTTTCCTGGCGAAGATCGGGCAGCAGGAAAAGGCCTTGCGCAAGCTGGAGCGGGCCACCGTGCTCGATCCTCTCAACGCCACGTACTTTTTGGACTGCGCCAAGCAGTTCTTGCGGGCAGGCATGGTCTTGCGGGCTAAGCGGTTCGCGGAGCAGGCGGCGGAGCTCGCCGCTGCCGACCCAGAGGTACAATCGTTTCTCGAGGAAATTCGCAGCCTCGCCGCGGGGCGGCGCTGAAGGGGGTGAAGGTCCTTGCAGGTTGAATCCTTTGGCATCACCGACCGTGGGCTGAAGCGGTGGCAGAACGAAGACGCCCTGCTGGTGCGGGACGATCTGGGGCTTTACGTGGTGGCGGACGGCATGGGGGGCCACGCTGCCGGCGAGGTGGCAGCGGCCATCGCGGTAAAAGAAATCGAGGCGGCGGTGGAGGCCACCCAGGACCACGAGGACAAGACCTGGCCGGAGAACTGGCAGGTGAACCTCCCCCTGGACGCCAACCGCTTGGTGCAAGCAATCCTCGGGGCGCACCGCAAGGTCATGGCCGCGGTGGAAGCGGCCGCCGAGCTGAAAGGCATGGGCGCCACGGTGGTGGCGGTGCTGGTGGACAAGGTCAAGGGAAAAGCCACCATCGCCCACGTGGGGGACAGCCGGGCCTACCTGCTGCGAGGGGGGACGTTGCAGCTTTTGACCTCGGACCACTCCTGGGTCCACGAGCAGGTGGTGGCGGGGCTTCTGTCCGAGGAAGCGGCCCGCAACCACCCTTTGAAGAACGTGGTGACCCGGGCCCTGGGGGGAGCCCAGGAGCCCTCGGTGGATTTCACGGAGCTGCCCCTGGAAGCCGGGGACCTGCTGCTGCTTTGCTCCGACGGCCTCAACACCATGCTGGAGGACAGGGAAATCGAGGCGATCCTCAAAAGCTCCCCGGGGCTGGGGCAGGCGGCGCACCGCCTGGTGGCTGCGGCCAACGAGAAGGGCGGGGTGGACAACATCACGGTGGTGCTGCTCAAGATGAGCGCTTGACGATGCGGCACCGAGGGGTTAGGCTTTAGGCATGAAGCGGAAGCTCTTGGCCCTGGCAACCGCGGTTGGTTGGTGCCTCCCCCTGGCCGCTGGGACGGCCTCCAAGCTTGAGGTGGTGCTGGAGGCGGAGCCCTCCCCCAACCTCCCGGCCCAAGTGGCTGGGGTAGAGCAAACGCTTGCGGTGCTGGCGCAGCGGGGCTGGCCGGTGCAGGGGATGCGGATCCGCTTGGCCCGGGAGCCGTTCGACGCTACTCGCTTCGCCGCTGACGTGGTGCTGCCCACCTCCCTGGCACCCGAGGACAACGCGTTTCTCCTGGTACGCGGGGTGGTTGCCCGGCTTGTCAGCGGGCACCCCTGGGGGGAGGTGCTGGCGGATTGCGTGGCAGCACATCTGGCACCCCCTTCCTCCCGCTTGCGGCGGGAATGGGAAGCCGCCTGGCAGCGCAAGCTTCTGGCAGGGGAGCTGGAGCGCACGGCGCTTTTGGAGCTCCTCTGGCGGCAGAAGGGGGATGCTGGGGTACGCCAGGTGGCGGAAGGGCAAAGCCCCTGGCAGCTCTTGGGCGCTGATGCTGCCGGCTTGGAAGAAGCCCTTTGGGAAGTGGCCCTGGCGGGGCTTTTGGCCCCTTCCAAGCTAGGTTTCGTCGTGGGCCCGGTCTTGTGGGACGGGCTTGCCGCCATGGGAGGCGACGGGACCTTCCGCTTCGTGGCTCCCTCAGTCCGCTTTCTGGCCTTGGAAGGGGAAGCGGAGGCCTTGGGGTTGATGCCTACCCGGTTGCGGCGCGCCGCGGCTCGGGCGGTGGTGCTTTACGACGATGGCCGCTTCGATACGCTTTTGCTTGCTCCCGGGGAGGAAGCGGTGCTCCCGCGGATGGGGGTGCAGCGGGTGGTTCTCGCGGTGCTGAGCTTGCCCGGAGAAGCGCTGGCGAGCTTTGCCCTGCGGGAGGTGCGGGATTACCCGGTGCGCCTGGGCGAGGTGGAGGTGGTGCAGCAGGACGACACCTTGCAGCTCGCCTGGGAGGTGGAGCAGCAGCAGGACGTAGCCGCCTACGTGGTGGAGGTTTGGGGGGTCTCCAGCAAACCCACCCTCCAGGAGCGCTCGGTGATCCCCACCAGCGAGGCCGGACCCGCCAAGCTCTTCTGGGCTTGGGAAGCGGCGGGCGAGCCGGTTCAGGTGCGGGTCTACGCCCTCACCCGGGGCGGGCTCTTGGCGAAGCTCTTCACCACCCCGAGCTTCGCCGCCTCAAGCCAGCAGCTTGACCAAGCCCCAGAGCACTAGCCCAGCCACCAGCAGCGGCAAGGCCAGCGCCAACAAAAGGGGCAATCCCAGTGCCATGAGCACCAAAAACCCCACCACCACCAACACCAGCTTCACCGCCACCAGCGCGAGCTTTACTGGCAGCAGCACCAGGGTAAGCACCAGCCGCACCACCTGGAAAGCCACGTACACCGCGAAGGCCAGCACCAGCAAACCGAAAAGCTCCAGCACTTGGCACCTCCCCCGGGCGTAACGCTTTTTCCCCACCCCAGGTTCGCCACGTAGAATGGGCCCGTGGGGCTGCATCGCCGGACCAGGCTCGCGCTTCGCTGGGCAGCGATCCTCGGCGCGCTGTTTTTGGGCAGCGCAGCGCTGCTGCTGCTCTGGGGGCTTGCGCTGGTGCAGCTCGGCTGGCAGCGACAAGCTGCCTCCCCCGGCAGCCCCAGGGTTCTGGCGAGCCCCGGGCTGCTCCGGGCAGGGGAGCCCTGGTCCGCGGAGGAACTGGCAGCGTTCTTCGCAGCTTCCGGCTTTGCCGTGGTTTCCTGCCCCACCCCGCAGCCTTTTGCGGTGTGCCGCAACGGCCAGGGTTTCCTGCTCGGGCCCGGGGTGGTGCAGGGCACAGGGGAGCCCGTGGTGGTGCAGCCCGAAAGGACCGGCCTCGCTTTGCACAAGGCCGGTGGCGAGAAGCTCCAAGAGGTGCTGCTCACCCCCCGGTTGGTGGCGCTGCTTCCCCAGCAGGACGTGGCCCGCTGGCCAGTCCCCTTGGCGGAGGTCTCCCCCCACCTGGTGAACGCGGTGGTGGATCTGGAGGACCGGGGTTTCCTGCGCCATCCGGGGCTTTCGTTCCGCGGGTTGTTGCGGGCGGCGCTGGCGAACCTCGCCAGCGGCGGGGTGAAGCAGGGAGGCAGCACCATCACCCAGCAGGTGGTGAAGGTGCTGCTGCTCAAACCCGAGCGGCGGGTGAGCCGAAAGATGCTCGAGGCGTTCCTGGCAAGCCTGGTGGAGTACCGCTACAGCAAGCGGGAAATCCTCGAAGCCTACCTCAACAACGCCTACTTCGGCCAGGACGGGGGCGTATCGGTGGTGGGGGTGGAGGCGGCAGCGCGGTTCTACTTCGGCAAGCCCGCCAAGGCGCTGGGGTTGGAGGAAGCGGCGCTCCTGGCAGGGCTCATCGCTGCCCCCAACCGCTTCAACCCGTTCCAGCACCCGGACAAGGCCCAGGAGCGGCGCGCCCAGGCGCTGCTCGCCATGGCCAGGGAGGGCCACCTTCCCGGGCCGGAGGCGGAGCGCACCGCCCGGGCTCCGCTCCCCCAGCGCCCCTGGCCGCTGCGTTGGAGCCTGGCCGCGCACTTCCTGGACCTGCTTCCCCCCGACGCCTCCGGCACCTTCCCCACCACCATGGACCCCATGGTGCAGGAGGCGGTGTTTTACGGGGCGCAGGCAGGGCTTTCCACGCTGGAGCAGCGCTTCCCCGCCCTGGGGCCAGCCAGCGGCGATCCGCTGCAGGTGGCGGTGGTGGTGCTGGGGCGGGGTGGGAAGGTCCTGGCGGTGCTGGGAAGCAGGGAAGGGAAAGCCGGGGAGCTGAACCGGGCTTTGGCTGCCCGGCGGCCCATCGGCTCCCTGGTGAAGCCTTTTCTGGTGGCGTTGGCGCTGGAGCGGGGGTGGCGGCTGGAGCAACCGCTTTTGGACGAGCCCCTGGCTGTCCCCGTGGGGCGCACCCTCTGGACCCCCCAGAACCACGACGGGCGGTTCCGGGGCACGGTGAGCATGGCCGAGGCGCTGGTGCACTCGGTGAACGTGCCCATGGTGCGCCTGGGCCTGGCCCTGGGGCTGGAGGAGGTCACCAGCTTGTTGCGGCGGGTGGGGCTTACCCCCCCGGGTACCCCGGCGGAGCTGCTGGGCGCCGTGGAGGCCACACCCTGGGAGGTGGCCAGGGCGTTCACGCCGTTTCTGGAAAAGGGCAAGCTGGTGGAGCCCCGGGCTTGGGGACAGGTGCCCACCCCGGTGCAGGTGTTTTCCCCGGAGGCGGTCACCATGGCCCTGGGGCCGTTGCGCGAGGTGGTGCAGCGGGGCACCGCGGCAGGGTTCGCGGCGCGGTGCGGGGCCCCTCTTGCGGGGAAGACCGGCACCACCGACAACCGGCGGGATTCCTGGTTCGTGGCGCTGCGGCCCCGTTTGCTCACGGTGGTGTGGGTGGGGACCGACCGCAACCGGGAAACCGGGCTCTACGGCGCCTCGGGGGCAGGGCTTTTGTGGCAGGAAATAGACCTGCGGCTTCCCAGGGCGTACAAGGAGGGGCGGTGGGAGTGAGGCGGGTAGCGTTGGTTTGCGGCAACCTGCGGGCCCCCTCGTTTCGCCTGCGCTTGGCAAGCTTGGCCCCCTTCGCCCGGGCGGCAGGGCTCGAGCTTTTCCCGGTGGTGTTGCCCCGCCGGCCCGAGTGGCTGCGGGTCTTGCGGCTCGCAAGCGTCCTTCGCAGCGCCGCCGTGGTGGTCTTCTCCAAGCTCAAGCTCTTGGCTGGGGAGGATCTGCTGGTGCGGCGCTGGTGTCCGCTGTGGGTTTTCGACGTGGACGACGCGGTGATGTACGGCAAGCCCAAGCGCCACGGCGATCCCCCCGACCAGGCTTGGTGGCGGAAGCGACGCTTTGCCCGCATGGCTCGCTCCTGCGCCCTCACGGTGGTGGCCTCGGAGGCGCTGAAAGAAATGGTGGGGCCCGCTAGCCCCGCGGTGGAGGTCTGGCCCACCCCAGTGGACCTGCGGCGCTACCCCCTAGCCCACCCGGAGCGAGACGGCGAGCTGCGCTTGGCTTGGATCGGCCTGGGGAAGAACCTGCGTTACTTGGAGGACCTGGGGGAGGTGCTCCGGGCGTTGGCCCAGCGGTTCGCGTTTCGCTTGGTGGTGATCTCCAACCAGCTTCCCAAGCTTCCGGGCGTGCCGGTGGAGCTCGCTTTTTGGGATGCGGAACGCGAAGGTGAGCAGCTGGCTTCGTGCCACGTGGGGCTTGCGCCGCTGCCGGATGACCTTTGGACCCGGGGGAAGGGCGGGTACCGGTGCATCCAGTACGCCGCAGCAGGGCTTCCCTGCGTCGCCTCCCCGGTGGGGGCGAACCGGGAGGTGGTGATCCCCGGCGAGACCGGGGTTTGGGCCAGCACCCCGGAGCAGTGGTTCGGGGCGCTCGTTGCGCTTTTGGAGGATCCGGGGCTGCGCTGCCGCTTGGGAGCCCAGGCGCGGGTGCGGGCCGAGGCGCTTTACGACCTCCGGGTGTTGGCGCCGCGGTACGTGGGCTGGCTTACCCGCCTCGCCGCCCTCCGCATGGACGCGCGTTGACGGTGGCGCTTCGCTGCTCCCGCTCGGCTCGCGGATTACCGCCCTTGGGCCGCTGGGCCCGAGCCCGGAAGCAGCAAGCAGAGGGCGGAGCGGCGGTAGGGGAAGCGCTCCACGGTGAGCGGAAGCGCTTCAAGCGTTGGGGCGAGGCGTTCCCAGTCCCGGGCAGTGAGCACCACCGGCCTTCCGCAAGCCAGCGCCTCTCGCAGCTCTTCCGGGCTTGCGAGCCGGCGGAAGGGCAGGCCGCTGTAAAGCGGCAGCCCCGAGAAAAACTCCCGGAACACCAACCCCTCGGCGCCTGAGGGGACCACCTGGGCATAGCGGAGCGCCACAGGCCGCACGCTGAGCCTGCTGTCCAAAGCCTGGGTCAGTCCGGGCAGCACCGCCGCAGCGAACCACAGCCCGCAGGCGGCCAGCGCCGTGGCGGAAGCCACGTTTGCCCCGCGGAGCGCAAACACCAGGGCCAGCAGCGCCGCCAGCAGCAGCCCTGCCGCCAGCACCGCGACCCAAGCCAGCGGAAGCGCTAGCTCCGGCCTGAGGAACCGCAAGCTCGCCAGGCCTGCGCCCAACACCAAGGCCACCAGCGCCGCCAAGGCCAACCCCCACCGCACCCAGCCCCGGGCGAGCGCCACCGCCCGGAGGGCCAGGAGCACCGAAACCGGCACCAGCGGCAGCAGGTAAACCACGAGCTTGCCGGAGATCAGCGAAAAAAACCCGAAGATCCCCAAAAACGCCGCTGCCAAAAAGCGAACCCCGGGGTCTTCCTTGCGCCGCAGCAGCGCGAGCGACGCGAAAAGCCCCAGCAAGCTCGTGGGAAAACCGGTGAGCGGCCAGGTGGCCAGGTGGAAGTAAAACGGCTCCCGGTGGGCGAAGCTTGCCACCATGCGCCCCGCGGACTGCCGCACGAGGATGTCCGCGACCCACCCCTTGCCCTCCACCAGCGCGGCGGGCACCAGCCAAGCCAGCGGCAGCCCCAGCGCCACCACCCACCCCCAACCCTGGAACAGGTTTCGCCAAGGGAGCCGCTCGCGGCTTGCGATGGCGAAGAGCAGCAGCGTGGCCCCCACCAACGCCAAGGCCACCGGTCCCTTGCTCATCACCGCCAAACCCAGCGAAAGCCAGAACGTCCAGTAAGCGCCCGGCGCCGGCTGTCGCTGGCCGTCCTGCAGCAGCTGGAACGCCGCTGCCAGCGCCAGCGTGAGGAAAAGCGCAAGCAGCATGTCCATGCGTGCCGCCACGGCCATGGTGGCGAAAAGCGGTGAAGCCGCAAGCAGCGCCCCGGCCCACAAAGCTTGGTCCCGCCCCAGCCCGAACTTCGTGGCAACGCCAGGAAAAAGCAACGCCAGCGCCAGGGCCGGGAGGAACGCTGGCAACACCGCCGCCGCGGTCCAGGGCAACCCCGCCCTCGCCAGGGCCGCCACCATCCAGAGGTACAGCGGGGGCTTGTGGGTGTAAGGCTTGCCCTCCAAGTAAGGCACCAGCCACCGCCCCTCCTGGAGCATCCCCCGGGCTACCAGGGCGTAGCGGCTTTCGTCGGGCTCGAACAGCCCCCGGGCCGGCACCGTGGCTGCGAACGCCCACACCAGCACCAGCAGGGCGAGGAGGTACAGGTGCTTTGCCTTCATCGGCTCTCCCCAGGTCCTAGAATGCCCCTGTGCAGGGGCGGCGGCATTATGGCAGATGGGCCTTGGCGCTGCTGGCGTTGCTCGTGCTCGCGGCTGCTGCGTTCCTCTTCTGGCCAGGCCCGGACCTCACCCGGTTCCGGAGCGGGCCGCCGCCGGAGCTCTGGGCCACGGCAGCCCGGCAGCAGGCGCTCTGGAAGGAGCAGGGGAGCAGCCGCACGGTGCGTTTTTCCTACGTGCCGCTGGAGCGGGTCGCCGATCACCTGCTGGTGGCGATCCTCGTGAGCGAGGACATCAACTTCTTCCAGCACAAAGGGATAGACTTTCGCGCCTGGCCGGAAGCGTTCCAGCAGTGGCGGGAGGGGCGTCGGTTGCGGGGGGCTTCCACGCTTTCCCAGCAGCTGGCCAAGAACCTCTTCCTTTCCCCCCGGCGCTCGCTCTGGCGCAAGCTCCAGGAGCTGCGGCTGGCGCTGCGCTTGGAGCGGGAGCTGGGCAAACGGCGCATCCTGGAGCTTTACGTGAACATCGTGGAGTTCGGCCCGGGGCTCTACGGTGCCGAGGCTGCGGCCCGCAGCTACTTCGGCTGCTCGGCAGCGGCTCTGGACCCGGACCAGGCGGCGAGCCTCGCCGCGGCGATCCCCGCCCCCAGCCAGGACAACCCGAAAACCGCCTCGGCGCGGTTTTCCGCCCGCAAGGAGGTGATCGCCCGGCGCGCCGCCAAGGCCAGCTGGCTCTACCCCCTGGTGCGGCAGATCAAGTCGAGCCTGCCTTAGCTTGCCATCCAGGCCGGGAAAAGCTAGGCTTGTGGCCATGGGGAGCTTGCCCACTGCACCGTTCCTGGCACGTTTGGAGGAGCTCCGGGCGCGCCTTGCGGAGCTCGAGAGCTTGGGCACCAGGGAAGCCAAGGAGGAAGCAGCAGCGGTGCGCGCTCAGCTCGAGGAAGAGGCGCGCCGCGTCACCGCGGGGCTTTCGCCGTGGCAAAAATGCCTGCTGGCCCGCCACCCGGAGCGGCCCTACACCCTGGACTACATCCGCGGCCTTTTCACCGACTGGGTGGAGCTCCACGGGGACAGGCGCTTCGCGGACGACCCAGCCATCGTGGCGGGGTTCGCCCGCTTCGAGGGGGAGTCCGTGGCGGTGGTGGGGCACCAGAAGGGGAGGGACACCAAGGAGCGGCTCTTCCGCAACTTCGGCCAACCCAAGCCCGAGGGGTACCGCAAGGCGCTGCGGGTCATGGAGCTGGCCAACAAGTTCGGCCGGCCCATCGTTTGTTTCGTGGATACCCCTGGGGCCTACCCCGGAATAGATGCCGAGGAGCGGGGGCAAGCGGAAGCCATTGCCTACAACCTCAGGAGCATGGCGCTCTTGGAGGTCCCCATCGTGGTGGTGATCACCGGGGAGGGGGGCTCCGGCGGGGCCCTGGCCATCGCCGTGGGGGACCGGGTGCTGATGATGGAGCACGCGATTTACTCGGTGATCTCCCCCGAGGGGTGCGCGGCGATCCTCTGGAAGGACCAGTCGGCCGTGCAGCAGGCGGCAGCCGCGTTGCGGCTCACGGCCCCCGATCTGCTGAAGTTCCGGGTGGTGGACGAGGTGATCCCCGAGCCGCTGGGCGGGGCCCACATGGCGCCGCAGCTGGCCATCCGCACCGTAGGGCAGGCGATCCGCAAGCACCTTGCTGAGCTGTCGCGCCTTTCGCCCAAGGAGCTGGTGGCGAAGCGCTACCAGCGGTTCCGGGGCCTCGGGGTGTTCGTGGAGCGGTGACCGCACGAAGGCGCCTTTTCAAGCTGCTGACCAGCGCGCTGGTGGTGCTTTGGCTTGCGGCGCTTGCCGGGATCGTGGTGTACCGCCAGTGGCAGCGCCGGGCGCTGGTGGCCGAAGCACCGGTGGAAGGCTCGCCCACGCCGCGCACCGAGCAGCCGGTGCGGGTGCAAAAGGGGTTCGTTTTCACCTACGCCCTGGGGGTGGCCCCCAGTTTCCGGGTGGCGGCGAAGGAGTCGGTGGAGTTCGCCTCGGGGTGGCTGGAGCTGAAGCAGGTGGAGATCACGTTTTTCCAAGAAGGGCAAGTGGCTTACGGCTTGCTGGCGGAAACCGCGCGCCTTTCCCGCGGCAGGAACGAGGCGGTGGTGGAGGGGGACCCGCAGCTCACGCTTGGCGCAGGGGTGGTGGCCCGGGCTTCTCGCTTCACCTTGACAGGGGTGGAACGGCGCCTGCAGTCGGCGGGTACCGTGAGCTTCGCGGGGCGGGGTTGGGGTGGGGTGGCGGGTTCCCTCTCGAGCTCGCTCACCGAGGACCTGGTGACGCTGGCCGACGGGGTTTCGGTGGTGGCGGAAGGGGCGGGGGGGAGGAGCTGGACGCTTCTGGCAAAAAGCGCCCGCTACCGCCGCAAGGAAGGGCTTCTGGAGTTCCCCGAAGGGCTGCTCTTGGTTTCCGGGGGGTTACAGATGCACGCCCCTGGGGGAAGCGTGCGCTTCGATCAGGAAAACCAAGCCATCGAGAAGCTCACGCTCGCTGGGGTGGTGGAGCTTTCCGGCCGCAACGACGCCGGGGAGCAGGTGGAGGGCGTTTTCGGCGACGCCGAGGCAGTGCGGCAGCCAGACGGGAGCTACCTCTTTCAGGCAGCCGCCGCCGTGGAGGGAGGGTGGGCGAGGGTGCGGGTTACGGCACCCGGCGGGGAGGTGCAGGAGCTTGCCGCCTGGAACATCGCCGGGCTTGTCCAGAAGGCGGGGCTGGAGTGGTTCGAAGGGCAAGGGCTGGTGTGCGCGGCGACCATGGCGAGCCGGGAAGAGCCCGCGTGGCTTTGGGCCAAATGGTTGCGGGTGACGTTCCTCCAGGGACAGCCTGCCCAAGCAGCGGCTCGGGGCGAGGTGCACCTCCAGCAGGGGGAAGCGGTGGCCTGGGGCGACGAGCTGAGCGCCACCTTGCCCCGGGGCCCCGGGGAGCTCTGGGCTACGGGTTCCGGCCAGGTGCGCTTCGCCACCGCGGCGCTGGAAGGCGCCTGCCAGCGCATCGCTTTCGGCCCGACCGGGGAGTTCGTGGCTTCCGGCGGGGTCCAGGGGAAGGTGCAGCCCAGCGAGGAGAAGTCCACCACCAGTCGTTTCGCGGCGCGGGCTGCTTCGGGAAGGTTGCGCCAAGGCGTGGTAACGCTGGAAGGGGAGGCGCGGATCTGGGAGGGGGAGCGGGTGATCAAGGCGGAGCGCATCCTCTTGGACCGGCAACAGGAGCTGCTGAAGGCGTTCGGCGGTGTGGTGACCCAAGCCCCGGGGGAGGGTGGGGCGCTGCGCACCATCGCGGCGGAGCAGCTGGTCTACGATCGCCGACGGCAGGAAGCCACCTACACCGGTGGCGTGAAGCTCCAGGACCAACAAGGGGTTCTCGCCAGCTCTTCGCTGGTGGCGTACCTCGCCGAAGACGGCGGGCTGCTGCGGGGGGAGTTCCTGGGGGAGGTGGCGGCGGTGGATCGCGCTGGGCGGAGACTTTCGGGCGAGGCGGCCACCTTCGATGGCCCCACGGAAACGCTCACGGTGCGGGGCGGCCCTGCGGTGATCGAGGAGCCATCGGGGAACCAGGTGCAAGCAGCTACGGTGGACTGGCATCGGCGTACCGGCAGCTTGGAGGTGCGGGGGGAGGTGGAGTCCCCCTCCCGAACCGTGTACCATCCGGAGGGGCCGGGAAAGCTTCCGGCACGGAGGACGCCATCGCCGCGGAAGTAAAAAGCAACGGCACGCTGCAAGCCCGCGACCTCGCCAAGCGCTACGGGCCGAGAACCGTGGTGAACGGGGTCAGCTTGGACCTCGCCCCCGGCGAGGTGGTGGGGCTGTTGGGGCCCAACGGCGCCGGGAAGACCACCACCTTCTACATGCTCGTGGGCCTGGTGTGGCCCGACGCGGGCGAGGTGCGCCTGGGCGATGTGGACGTCACCCACGAACCCATGTACCGAAGGGCGCGGCTGGGGATTTCCTACCTCCCCCAGGAGGCGTCGGTGTTCCGCAAACTCACCGTGGAGCAGAACCTCTTCGGGGTGCTGGAGCTTTTGGGGGTGAGCTGGGAGGAGGCCGAAGCCAGGGTAGACAAGCTGCTGGCCGAGTTCGGCTTGGAAAAGGTGCGCTTTCAGCCAGCGGAAACGCTTTCCGGTGGGGAGCGCCGGCGGCTGGAAATCGCCCGGGCCCTGGTGACCCAGCCAAAGTTCTTGCTGCTGGACGAGCCCTTTGCCGGCATCGATCCCATCACCGTGCTGGATCTGCAGCGCCTCATCCGTCACTTGAAGAAAGAGGGGTACGGGATCCTCATCACCGACCACAACGTGCGCGACACCTTGAAAATCACCGACCGGGCCTCCATCATTAAAGACGGCAAGGTTCTTGCAAGCGGGGACCCGGCCGTGCTGGCGGCGGACCCGCTGGTGAGGCAGGTGTACCTGGGAGAGGAGTTCGAGCTCTAGCGATGCCGCAGCAAAAACCCACCCTGAAGATCTCCCCCAAGGTGCTCATGGCACCTGCCCTGCAGCAAGCGATCAAGCTGCTGCAGCTCACGCGCCTGGAGCTGGAGCAGCTGCTGCGCAGCGAGCTGGAAACCAACCCGCTGCTGGAGCTCGAGGAGGAGCTGGAGGAGGCGTCGGAGCTTACGGCGGCAAGCGAGAGCGGGGAGACCGCAGAGGCATCCAGCCCCGGCGAGGACGGGGGAGCCGCGGAGGGGGCCAACGGGGAGGCCCAGGAAGAAGCGCCCCGCAGCATGGAAGAGGTGGAGCTTTCCGCGCTTTTTGCCAACGACCTCCACGACGTGCCCCCCCGAGGGGATGTCAGCTTCGACGAGGAAGAGCTGGATCCGCTGGCGAACATCCCGGCTCCCAGCCCTACCTTCACCGAGGAGCTCCTCTCCCAGCTGCACCTTCTGCCGGTTCCCTCGGAGCTTAGGCCGCTCGCGGAGTTCCTGGTGGGCAACCTGGACCCCGACGGCTACCTGCGCACCAGCCTCCAAGAGCTTGCCGCCCAGCTGGGGGCCAGCCCTGAGGCCATGGAGCAGGCTTTGTTTTGGGTGCAGCAGCTGGAGCCAGCGGGGGTGGGGGCGCGGACTCTCCAGGAATGCTTGCTGTTGCAGCTTGCCCGGAAAACCGACGAGGACCCGCAAACCCTTGCGCTGGCGAAGCGGTTGGTGGCGGAAGCTTTCCCCCTGCTGTTGCAGCAGGATTGGGATGCGCTGGCGGCCCGCCTCGGAGCAGCCCCCGAGGCGCTCCGCGCTGCGCTGGCGCTGTTGCGCAAGCTGCCGCTCCACCCTGGGGCTGCCCTGGGGCCGGAGGAAGCGAGCCCCGTGGAGCCCGAGGTGATCGTGCGCAAGGTGAACGGCCGCTGGCAGGTGGAGCTGGTGGACGACAACCTCCCCAGGGTGCACCTTTCCCCCCGCTACCTGCGGCTTCTGGAAAGCCATCGCCACGACCGGGAGACCGTGGAGTTCGTGCGGGAGCGCATGCGCCAAGCGCTTTGGTTCCTCCGGGCGGTGGACCAGCGCCACAGGACCGTGCTGCGGGTGGCCCAAGCCATCGTCCGTGCCCAGGAAGGGTTCCTGGAGGAGGGGATCCGGGCGCTGAAGCCCATGACGCTGAAGGAGCTGGCGGACGAGCTGGGGCTTTCGGAAAGCACCGTGAGCCGCGTGGTGCAAGGCAAGTACATGGACACGCCCCGCGGGGTGCTACCGTTCAAGTTCTTCTTCCACTCGGGGTTGAGCCACGCGCTCCAAGGGGAGGTCTCCTCGGTGGTGGTGAAGGAAAAGATCCGCGAGCTGATCCTCGGGGAGGATGCCGAAAAGCCGCTGGCGGATTCCCGCATCGCCCGGCTGCTGAACCGCCAGGGGATCCGCATCGCCCGGCGCACCGTGGCCAAGTACCGGGAGGAGATGGGGATCCCCTCCTCGGAGCTGCGCAAAAAAGGGGGGTGGATGCGGGCGGTTGCAGAGGCGGGTAAAATAGCGCCCAGGTAGGGAGGCAACGGTGGACTTCGAAATCGTCACGCGGAACCTCGAGCTTTCACCCAGGGACGAAGCGCTCATCAAGAAGAAGGCAGCGAAGCTGGCCAAGTACTTCCGGGACGTGCACGAGGCCCGGCTCACCTTTTCCCAGGAAAAGCACCGGGTGACCGTGGACGGGTACATCCGTGCCAAGGGGAACGAGCTGGCCGCCTCGGCGGAAAGCCCCGAATGGTCGGTGGCGTTCCAAGAGGTGCTGCATAGGCTCGAGGAGCAGGCACGGCGCACCAAGCAGAAGGTCACCGACCGGCGGCAGAAAGGGCAAGCTCGGGAGCTTTCCTGGGAGCTGCGGGTGGTGGAAGCGGAATCAGTGCGCTCGGGCAGCCCGCGCATCGTGGAAACCAAGTACGTCCCCGTGCGTCCCATGACCGTGGAAGAGGCGGCGCTGGAGCTGGATTCCACCAAGCAGGACTTCATCGTTTTCCGGGATGCCGAGACCAACGAGGTGAACGTGCTGTACCGCCGCAGGGACAACACCTACGGCTTGGTGACCCCGGAGAGCTGACCCGCGGGCTTTCCTGTGAGACTCGACCATCTCCTCGCACCGGAGCACGTGCTCCTGGACATCCCCGCTCGCACCCGGGAAGAGGTGCTCTACTACGTGGCCCAAGCGTTGGAGCGCAGCGGTGTGGTGACCAGCGCCGAAGACCTGGTAGACCACCTGCTGGAGCGGGAGCGGTTGGGGGCCACCTTGGTGGGGCAGGAAGCGGCGATCCCCCATTGCAAGGTCCCGTCGCTGCGCCACGTGGTGGTGGCGTTCGCCCGCACCCAGGAAAGCGTGCCTTTCGACCCCGAAGGGAAGGAGCGGGTGAGGCTTTTCTTCTTCGTGCTCTCGCCCCCGGACGAGCCCGCTGCCCACCTCCAGGTGCTGGCGGAAATCGCCCGCATCCTCCGGGACAAGGAAACCCAAGGGGAGCTGGCCAAGGTGAAAACCGCCCCGGAACTTCTGGCGCTTTTGTCCCGGCGGGACGTACCATGAGCGCCGGCAGGCCACCCCTCACCACCCGGGAGCTTCTGGCCGATCCTCGGTTGCAAGCGCTGGCGTTCTCCTTGCCGGTGGCCAGTGAAGCGGCGCTCGACCGGCGAATCGAAAGCCCCCGCCTGCAAAAACCCGGGTTGGCGCTGGCGGGTTTCCTCGCCTCGTTGCGCCCCGGGAGGGTGCAGGTGATCGGCGCCAGCGAAGCGGATTTTCTCCAGACCCTCCCCGAGGCGCTGCGCCGGGAGCGGGTGCAGCAGTTGGTGGCCAGCTTGCCCCCCCTGGTGGTGATCAGCAAGGGGAGCGCCAGAGCCACCGCGCTGTTCGCCCCGGCGTGCCGCGACCATCAGGTAGCCCTGGCGGTGACCGAGGCCAACACCTCCGAGCTCATCGAGCGGCTTTCCTCCACCTTGGAGGTGCTCCTAGCCCCCCGTACCCGGCTGCACGGGGACCTTCTGGACATCTTCGCGGTGGGGGTGCTCCTGGTGGGGGATTCCGGCTTGGGCAAGAGCGAGTGTGCCCTGGAGCTTATTTACCGCGGCCACAGGCTCGTGGCGGACGACGTGGTGGAGGTTTTGCGCATCCGCCAGGACCAGCTGGTGGGGCAGGCGCCTTCCCGCAGCAAGGGGTTTTTGGAGGTGCGGGGGCTGGGGATCATCAACATTGACCAGCTCTTCGGCGCTGCGGCGGTGCGGGATTTCAAGCCCGTAGACCTGGTGATCCGCTTGGTGAGCGAGGAAACCACGCCGGTGGAGCGGCTGGGGATGGAGCAGCGCTTCACGGAAATCCTCGGGGTGCGACGCCCGCTGTTGGAGGTGCCGGTGGCTGCCGGTCGCAGCCTTTCGCTTTTGGTGGAGTGCGCGGCCCGGCGCTACCTGCTGCAGCAGCGAGGGGTGGCCGACCTGGCCAGGGCGTTCGTGGAAGCGCACGATCGGGGGCTCGACCTGGATCGGCCATGAGCGAGCAGGCCCACCCGCGCGCCATCGTGGTGACGGGGCTTTCGGGGGCAGGGAAGAGCATCGTCACCCGCTGCTTCGAGGACCTCGGGTTCACCTGCGTGGACAACCTCCCCCTGGAGCTCATCGAGCCGCTTTTCGAGCGGGTGTTCCGCGAGCCCGGCCCCCCCTGGGTGGTGGTGGTGGACGTGCGCACCCCCGCGTTTGCCGCGAGCTTCCCCGCCGTCATGGAGCGGCTGCGGCAGCGGTTCGCCCAGGTGGAGCTGCTGTTCGTGGAAGCCACGGACGAAGCCATCGTGCGCCGTTTCCAGGAAACCCGCCGCCCCCACCCGTTCCGTCACCTGGACCTGCCGGAAGCGGTGGCCCGGGAGCGGGAAACGCTGCTGCCGATCCGCGCCATCGCCACCCAAGTGCTAGACACCACCAACTTCACCCCCCACGAGCTCCGGGCCGAGGTGGCCCGGCGCTTCGGCACCACGGAGCTGGCCCAGCCGCTGGTGGTGCGCTGCGAGAGCTTCGGGTTCAAGTTCGGCTTGCCCCCGGACGCCACCTTGGTGTTCGACGTGCGCTTTTTGCCCAACCCGTTCTTCGTGCCGGAGCTGCGGCCGCTGCCGGGGGATCACCCCCAGGTGGCCGCTTGGCTTGCCTCCCACGGGGAGGTGGAGGCGACCTACCAGAAGCTCAAGGGGCTGGTGGAGGACCTCCTGCCGGCCTACAAGCGGGAGCAAAAGACCTACGTGGTGGTGGCGTTCGGCTGCACCGGGGGGCGCCACCGCTCGGTATACTTAGCTGCCAGGCTGGGGGAGGACCTGCAAAAGGCCGGATGGCTCGTGCGGGTGCACCACCGTGATCGGGAGCGGGAAGCCTGAGCAGGAGGGTCGGAAAGGAAAGCCATGGTGGGGATCCTCATCGTCTCGCACGGCCGGCTGGCGGAAGAGCTGCTCGCCGCCGGGAAGAAGATCGACAGCTCCTTGTCCCAGCAGGCAAAAGCCCTGTCCTTGGAGTGGAACGTGGACCCCGAAGAGGCACGCCGGGAAATCGCCCGGGCGCTCAAGGAGCTGGATTCCGGGGAAGGCGTGGTGGTGCTCACCGACATGTTCGGCGGCACCCCCACCAACCTCTCCTTGGGCTACCTGGACCCGGCCCGATCGGAGCTGGTCACCGGCGTGAACTTGCCGATGGTGGTGAAGCTCGCCTCGCTGCGCCACAGCTCCGACCTGCCGTTGAAGGCCCTGGCCCGGGCGGTGGCGGAAAAGGGGCAAAAGAGCATTTACGTGGTAAGCGACGTGCTGGAGCGCAAAGGTGGAAAAGCCAGCTAAGCTCGAGGTCACCGTGGAGCTCGTGAACCGCCTGGGCCTCCATGCCCGGGCAGCCTCCAAGTTCGTCCAGGAAGCTTCGCGTTTCGTGGCGGAGATCCGCGTGCGGCACAACGACGAGGAGGTGAACGGCAAGTCCATCCTCGGCCTGCTGCTCCTGGCCGCCCCCTTCGGCTCCCGCCTGGTGATCACCGCCGAGGGGGAGGATGCTGCCGAGGCCCTGGCAGCTTTGGAAAAGCTCGTGGCCGACCGCTTCGGAGAGCCCAATTGAGCGGTAGCCTCACGCTAGCCGGACTTCCGGTTTCCCCGGGTATTGCCATCGGCGAGCCGCTGGTGGTGGAAAACCGCCCGCTACCGGTGGTGCGGGTGAGCATCCCAGAAAACCACGTGGAGGAGGAGATCGCCCGGCTGCGGGAGGCGGCGCGGCGCGTGGAGGAGCAGCTGGTTTCGTTGCGGGAAGCAGCTGGGGCGCGCATGGGGCCGGAGTTCGCGGCGATCCTCGAGGCCCACCGCCTGTTCCTCCAGGACCCGGTGCTCACCCAGGAAATCGAGGAGGTGATCCGCAAGGATCGGGTTTGCGCCGAGTGGGCGTTGGAAGAGGTGGTGCAGCGCTTTCTCCAGCGCTTCGAGCAGCTGGCCGATGTCTACCTGCGGGAGCGGCAGGTGGACCTTTTGGACGTGGCAGGGCATTGGCAGCGGGAGCTCCAAGGGAGGCCCCCCTTGGCCACCACCGACGGCGCCCCCCGGGTGCTGGTGGCCGATGACATCCCCCCATCCCAAGCCATTCACCTGGCCTCGGGGAACGTGATCGGTTTTGCTGCCGAGGCAGGGGGCGCCACCTCCCACACCACGATCATCGCCAAGTCCCTGGGGATCCCCGCGGTGGTGGGGGTGGAGGGGCTGGTGGAAGCGGTGCGCCGGGGAGGGCTGGTGATCGTGGACGGGTTCGAGGGGCACGTGCTGGTGAACCCCGAGCCCGCCCTGGTGGAGGTTTACCGCTGGCGCGGCCAGGAGCACGCCCGCCGGCAGCAGGAGCTTTTGGCCCAGTCCCACTTGCCTGCCGAAACCCCGGACGGGTTTCGCGTGGCGCTTTTCGCCAACGTGGACCTGTTGCACGAGCTTGCCGCAGCGCAGCAGGCGGGGGCCGAAGGGGTGGGGCTGTTCCGCTCGGAGTTCCTGTTCATGCAAGCAGCCCCTCTGCTCCCCGACGAGGAGGCCCAGGTCCAGGTGTACCGCAAGCTGGCCGCGGCGTTTCCCGGCCGCAAGGTAACGATCCGCACCTACGATCTGGGGGGGAGGAAGCTCGCCCGGGAGATCCTCGGCCAGCTCGAGGCCAACCCTGCCCTGGGCCTGCGGGGGGTGCGCCTTTCCCTGGCCCGCCCGGAGTTTTTCCGCACCCAGCTGCGAGCGCTGCTGCGGGTGGCGGGGGAGTTCCCCGGGCAAGTACGGATCATGGTCCCCATGGTGGGCCACCTGGAGGAGATCCGCACAGTGAAGGTGCTGCTCCAGCGGCTGCAGGCGGAGCTTGCCCAGGAGGGGCATGTCGTGCCGGAGGCGGTGGAGCTGGGGGCCATGGTGGAGGTCCCCGCCGCCGCGGTGGTGGCGGAGCACCTGGCCAAGGAGGTGGCGTTTTTCTCCGTGGGAACCAACGACCTCACCCAGTACACCTTGGCGGTGGATCGGGCCAACACCGAGCTGGCCTCCATCTACCGGCCGTTCCATCCGGCGGTGCTGCGGCTCATCCAGCGGGTGATCGAGGCGGGGCAGCGGGCGGGTATCCCGGTCTCCGTGTGCGGCGAGCTGGCGGCGGACCCCTTGGCGGTGCCGGTGCTTTTAGGTATGGGTCTGCGGGAGTTTTCCATGCACCCCCCGGCGCTTCCGGTGGTGCGCACCTTGGTGCGCGCCATCCCTTACGCCGAGGCTAAGCGGGTGGCGCGGAAAGCCCTGGCCTTCGCCACCGCCAAAGAGGTGGAGGAGTTCCTCTTGGAGCGATTTTCGGTGCTTTTGGCCCGCCTCAAAGTGAGGGTGCGCCTATGAGCCGCTTCGTACCCAAGCCCTGGGGGCAGGAGGAGATCTTCGCCGAGACCCCCTACTACGTGGGCAAGATCCTCACGGTGCACGCCGGCCACGCCCTGTCGTTGCAGTACCACCAGCGGAAGGTGGAAACCATGCGCGTGCTTTCTGGGGAAGGGGAGTTCCACCTGGGAGAGCTGCCCGCGGGAACCCCGCTGCGGGTGGTGCCAGCTAAAGCCGGGGACGTGTTTCACATTACCCCGGGGACCGTGCACCGGGTGGTGGCCACCTCGGAGCTGGTGATCCTCGAGGTCTCCACCCCGCACCTGGACGACGTGGTGCGCCTCGAGGACCGCTACGGCCGCCAAGGCACCTCGGAGCCGTGAGCCTATGCGCCGCCTCCCGTTCCTCGGCACGGTAGCCCCCGCCAACTTTCCCAGGGAGGCGCAAAGCACCGGCTCGCCCCGCGAGCGAGGCCGTTCTTTGCGGCTTCTGGTGCCGGCCCTTTTGCTGCTGGCAGCGGTGGCCGTCTGGGCGCAGGAAAAGCCCACCCCCACACCTACCCCCAGCACGCTTTCCGACGTGGCCCGCACCATCAAGCTCAAGCTCCCCCCAGGCACCCGCAAGCTGGACAACGAGGCCGTGAAGCGCTTGGGGGAGGGGGTGGTCCTCACCACCGCCCCCAACCCAGCTTCCAAGAAACCCCCCACCTCCCCAGGAAGCCCCCAACGGGAAGCTTGGCAGAGCCGGTACCAAGAAGCCAGGGCCCGGGTGCTGGGGCTGGAGCTTTTGGTCCAGCGCCTGGAGGGTCAGCTGCGGGGAGGGGCAGGGCAGGGGGCCGAAGCGAGCATCCTGGAAAAGAGCCTGCGGCGCGCCCGCACCGAGCTGGAGCTGATGCGCGGTGCTCCGGAGAACGTGCAGCGGGAGGCCCTGGCGGCGGGTGGCAAGGCGGAGTGGTTCGCCAACCTTCCCACCCCCGAGCCCATCTTCCCTTCCTGGGTGGAGCAGCGCTAGGCCGCTTGCGCAAAGGCCCGAAAGCCGGCAAAATGATAGGGCTAGAAAGACGTGCCATGGGCCGCTGTCGCCGTTTGGGGGAGCTCGCGAAGTGAAGACCTACTGGATCGAGACCTGGGGTTGCCAGATGAACGTGCTCGACTCCGAGCACCTGGCGGGGATGCTGCAAGCCCACGGGCTTTCCCCGGTGGACGGGCCTGCCGCTGCGGACCTGGTGCTGCTGAACACCTGCGCGGTGCGGGAAAAAGCGGTGCAGAAGGTTCTTTCCCGCCTCGGAGAGCTGCGTTTCCACAAGGAAAGGTCGGGGAAACCCCAGGTGGTGGGGCTGTGCGGCTGCGTGGCCGAGCAGGAAGGGGCACAGCTTCTAAGCAAGGCCAGGGTCCTGGACTTCGTGCTGGGGCCGGGTCGGCTGGGGCAGCTCCCCGCGGCCCTGGCGGCGGTAGCCCAGGGGAGGAGGGTTTCCCTCACCGGTTTTTCCGAGACCCGGGACCTGGACACGCACCTCATTGCCCGCTCCTCCTCCGCCCGCCAGTACGTCACCGCGATCCACGGCTGCAACCAGCACTGCACCTTCTGCATCGTGCCTTACACCCGGGGCAAGGAGATCAGCCGCCCGCTGCGACAAATCCTCGCGGAGGTGCGCAGCCTGGTGGATCGGGGCACCTTGGAGGTCACGCTTTTGGGGCAAACCATCAACGCCTACCGCTGCCCGGAAAGCGGTGCCGATTTTGCCGATCTGCTTGCCGCGGTGTGCCACGTGGAGGGGCTGTGGAGGGTGCAGTTCATCACCTCCCACCCGCGGTTCTTTACCCCGAAGCTGGTGGAGACCATCGCCAAGCTGCCGCGGCTCGGCACCTACCTCCACCTGCCGTTCCAAGCCGGGTCCAACCGCATCCTGAAAGCCATGCGGCGCCGGTACACCCGGGAGCAGTACCTGGAGCTCATCGCTCGCCTGCGGGAGGCGCGGCCGGAGCTCGCCTTTTCCACCGATGTAATCGTGGGTTTCCCGGGCGAAAGCGAAGAAGATTTCGAACAAACCCTGGATATCGTGGAAAAAGTTCGCTTTTCCCAGCTTTATGGCTTTATCTTTTCGCCACGGCCCAAAACCCCAGCGGCGCGCTACCCCAACAGGGTACCCCGGGAGGTGGCAGGGGAGAGGCTGGAGCGCCTTTTCGCGCTGCAGGCGGGCATTTCCCTGGCATTGAACCAAGCGCTCATCGGCAAGAGCGTGGAGGTTTTGGTGGACGGACCAGCCAAGCGGGGCGAGAACCTCTGGCAGGGGCGGGGCGAGGACAACCGGGTGGTGAACTTCCCCGCCTGGGAAGGGGTTCGCCCTGGGGAGCTGGTGAAGGTGCGCATTACCGGGGCCACCGCCCATGCCCTCCTGGGGGAGCGGGCGGACCTGCCAGCGCGCCCCGCGCTGCTGCCGCTGCCCATGACCCCTCGCTCGGTGGCTTGACAGCTGGGCCTGGGGGCCTATCTTGGATAGCGAAGGGGGCAAACGCGATGGAACAGCACCTGGTAGAGATCAAAGGGCTCATCCTCGACCCGGTTTCCAACACCCCCATCGTCATCCTCAAGAAGGCTGACGCCAACGTGCTGCTTCCCATCTGGATCGGGGTTTTCGAAGCCAACGCCATCGCCATGGAGCTGGAGGGGGTGCAAACGCCCCGCCCCATGACGCACGACCTCATGCGCTCGGTGATCGAGGCGTTGGGGGCCGTGGTGGAGGGGGTGCTGGTGCACTCCCTGGTGGAAAACACCTTCCACGCCACGGTGCTGTTGCGCACCGCCGAGGGCAAGCGGGTGGAGGTGGATGCCCGCCCCTCCGACGCCATCGCCCTGGCCTTGCGCGCCCGGGCCCCCATCAAGGTGGCGGAGGCGGTGTTCCAGCAAGCCCACGCCCTGGAGGTGCGGGAAGGGGGAAGCGAGGACGAGCGCCTCAAGGAGTGGCTGGACTCCCTGGGCCCCGAGGACATCGGCAAGTACAAGATGTAGCGAACCGCCAAGCTACCACCCTGGGGAGGGTGGCGTTCCTCCCTCCCAGGGATCGTGGTAAGCTTGCGCCACGGCGAGCTCGTTTTCCTGCGGGCTCAGGTGTGCGAAAGCGCGTGCGGTTTTCGGGAAGGGGAAAGCGGGAAAGATGATCATCGCCATCGCCAACCAAAAGGGAGGGGTGGGTAAGACCACCACAGCCATCAACTTAGCTGCAGCGTTCGCGTTGAAAGGGTTGCGGACCCTTCTGGTGGATCTTGACCCCCAGGCCAACGCCACCATGTCGTTCGTGGAGGTGCACGAGCTGCAGCACAGCATGTACGACGTGCTGGTGAACCAGCTGCCGCTACGGGACATCCTGGTCGCCACCCACCTGGAGAAGCTGCAGCTCGCCCCGGCGCGGATCGCGCTGGCCAAGCTGGAAGCTGCGCTGGTGGGGGAGTTGGACGCCCACTTCCGGCTCAAGGACAAGCTGCAGCCGGTGGCCGAGGAGTACGACGCGGTGATCGTGGACACCCCGCCCACCCTGGGGCTTCTCACCGTGAACGCCATGGTGGCAGCCACGCACCTGCTCATCCCCATCCAGTCTTCCTACTTTGCCCTGGAGGGGACCGACGACTTGCTGGAGACCGTGGACAAGATCAAGGCCCGGGCCAACCCGGACCTGCAGCTCTTGGGCGCGGTGATCACGCTCTTCGACAAGCGCACGGTGCTGGCTCGCGATATCCACGAGCAGATCGCCAAGGTGTTCGGCGACAAGCTGTTCCGCACGGTGATTTCCCGCTCGGTGCGCTTGGAAGAAAGCCCCGCCTACCGCGCCTCGATCTTCGAGCACGCCCCCGAATCCTCCGGGGCCATGGAGTACTACGCGCTGTGCGAGGAGGTGATGGCCCGTGTCTAGCCGCCGCGGTCTGCCGGACTTCCGCAAGATGCGCCACGATCGCCACTTCGTGGAGGAGCTGGCCTCCAAGTCCGTGGTGGGGGTGGGGCTGATGATCCCGGTGGCGCAAATCGAAACCAACAGGGAGCAACCCCGTTCCCAGCTGGGGGACCTGGAGGAGCTCACCGAGTCCATCCGCCAGAAGGGGGTTCTGGAGCCGCTCCTGGTGCGCAAAGTGGGTCCCTCCCGCTACCAGCTGGTGGCGGGGGAGCGGCGCTTTCACGCGGCCATCGCTGCTGGTCTTACGGAGGTTCCCTGCGTGGAGCTTTCCCTCAGCGACCAGGAGGCTCTGGAGGTGGCGCTGGTGGAGAACCTCCAGCGCCGGGATTTGAGCCCCTTCGAAGAGGCGGAGGGGTACCGCACCCTGGTGGAAAAGTACGGCTACACCCACGAGGACGTGGCCCGGGCCGTGGGGAAATCCCGCACCTCGGTTACCGAAACCCTCACGCTGCTCAACATCCCGCCGGCGATCCGCGATCTTTGTCGGCATGCCGACATCACCGCCAAGAGCAAACTCCTGGTGATCGCCCGGGCCAAGACCATTGACGAGATGGAGCGCTTGGTGCAAGCGGTGCTCGAGGAGGGAGCCGATCGCGCAGCGCTCCGCGCCCTCAAGGCTCAGGAGCAAGCCCCCGAGCAGCCCCCGGAGCAGGACGACACCCACGAACCACCCAGCACCAAAGGGTTCCGGCCCATCCAGCTCCGTTACCGCCCCAGCCCCACCGCCCCGGTGCGCATTTCCCTCACCGTGGCCAAACCCGGGGTCAGCCGGGAAGAGATCCTCCAGGCCCTGGAAGAGCTGCTGCAGCGGCTGCGGCAAGGGGAGTTCGACGATCGCCTGGCCGCTGGGAGCTGAACCCCGCCTCACCGAAGCCAATGGCCTGCTGAAGGCGAAAGCCACCCCCTGGAGGCAAACCTCGCAAGCGCATGCGGAGCCGCGAAACCCGCAGCGGCGCCGACGAAACCTCCAGCAACGCAGCACGGCGAATCTCGTGTCTCCAAAAAAACCAGCGCTGATCCGGCCGAGAGCGCGCACGGCTCTTTCGACGACGAAGGTGACACCGCGCTGAGCGCAGGTCGTTGAAGCAGGTCCCGGGGAAGGGCCATGATGAGCGCCCGCGCCAAAGAAGGGAGAATCCGCCCGTGTTCGTTGCTGGCAGGAAGCTTCAGCCCGACTCATGCGCGAGCAGCATCAGTGATTTTACATAATATATCTTATCGGACCTTCTGCACCAAACCGCGCTTTGTGGAAACCGCTGGCCCTGTGGAAACTCCTGTGGATCCCCCAGCTCGGCCTACCACCGCCGCGGCAGGACCCCAAGCCCCGCAGCTGATCTGGTCCATGCGGTACACTTGGCGCTCGTATGCGGCGGCTTCCTTGGATCCTGGGCCGGGCGGTGCTGCGGGAGGCTTTTGCCCCGTTCCTCCTGGCCACAGCGGTCACCACGTTCCTGTTGGTGATGCGGTTCCTTTTTACCTTCGCGGAGCTCTTGGTTTCCCGGGATGCCTCCACCTGGGACGTGGTGAAGCTTTTGGCCTACTCGTTGCCCCACGTGCTGGTGCTCACCTTGCCCATGGCGCTGCTGTTCGCCGGGGTGCTGCTGGTTTCCCGCTGGTCCGCGGATTCCGAGGTGGTTGCCCTTGCCGCTTGCGGGGTGCGCCCCTCCTGGCTCTGGAGGCCGCTCGCTTTCTTCGGCTTGGTGGTTTTTATCGTGGATGCTTCGCTGGCCCTCTGGGTGCTCCCTGCCGCCAACCGCGCGTTCCAGGAAACCACGCGGAAGATGTACTTCGCGGCAGCTCGGGCCGGGCTGGAGCCCCGGGTGTTCAACACCGCGTTCACCGGCCAGCTGGTGTACGTGGACCGCATCGAGCCAGGGGGCGAATGGCGGGGCGTGCTGGTGGTGGACCTCACCGATGCTGCCCAGGACACGTTGGTCACCGCCGAGCGGGGGGTGCTGGTGGAGGACACCGCCACGGCAGAGCTCTGGCTGAACCTGCGGCAAGCCACGGTGCACACGGTGCGCCCGGAGCGCCCCGACCGTTACCAGCGCACCCGAAACGCAGAAATGCGCATCCTCCTCCAAGCGCCGGTGGCCACCGACGTGGTGGTGCGTTACGGGCCCCGGGAAGCCACCACCCGGGAGCTCCTCACCCGCGCCCGGGATCCCCAGGAGCCCGCCCCCGAGCGGAAAGAGGCCTGGGTGGAGCTCCACAAACGCGTGGCGCTCCCCGCCGCTACGCTGGTTTTCTCGCTGCTCGCCTACCCCCTGGGGGTGCGCAACCGCCGGGGGGGCAAGGGTTACGGGCTGACGGTTTCGGTGCTGGTGGTGGTGGGCTATTACGTGCTGCTGAACAACGGGGAGATTCTTGCCCGCAGCGGCAAGCTGCCGGTGGCGCTGGGGGTGTGGCTGCCCAACCTGGCGGTGGTAGCTTTGGCGTTAGCGCTCTTCCGCTGGCAAGCCAGGCGTCCAGCGCTCCAGCCCCAAGGCCCCTCCCCGCTTTTGGTCTTTTGGGAAAAGCTCCTCGCTCTGGGGCGGCGGCTTTCTTTCCGCCGGCAGCCGGCGCGGGCAAACGAGCGCCCATGGCAGGGCCAGCGCTGTGCCCCGCCGCTTTTCCTCGGTTGCGTGGACCGCTTCTTGCTCCGCCAGACCGTGCGGTTTTTCCTCCTGGTGCTTTTGGCGGTGTGCGGCCTTTACGTGGCGGTGAACCTCTCGGAGCAAATCGAAGAGATCCAGCGGAACAACGTGCCTCTGGTGGTGGTGGCGAGCTTCTACCTCTACCTTTTGCCGCAGATCCTCCACGACACGCTCCCCTTGGCTTACCTCATCGCGTTTTTGGGCACCGCAGCGGTGCTGGAGAAGAACAACGAGACCGTGGCCCTGAAAGCTGCGGGCATTTCCCTGGCCCGGGTAGCCACACCGCTTTTGACGTTGGGGTTTTTCCTGAGCCTGGGGCTTTTCCTCATGGACGAGACCATCGTGCAGAAGGCCAACCGCACCAGCCAGAAGCTGGAGGACATCATCAAGGGCCACAAAGGGCCCCGGGGCTACCGCTTCACCGATCAGTCTTTCCTTTTCCTCCCCGACGGGCGCACCGTGGTGAACTTCCTGCTCTTCGACAGCGAGCGCAAGCTGCTGGTGCGTCCCTCGGTGTACGTGCTGGACGACACCTTGGCGCTGCGGGCACGGTGGTTCGCGCAAAAGGCCAGCTACGCCGGCGGTCGCTGGGTGGGCGAGCGGGTATGGAGCCGCACGTTCCTCGCCGACGGCACCGAGGACTTCATGCCCCCGCAAGCCCAGGCAGTGCTCCCCATCACCGCGCCCCCAGAGTACTTCGGCAAGGAGTTCCGCAAGCCTTCCCAGATGAGCTTGCGGGAGCTCGCCCGCTACATCCGCCGCCTGCAAACCGCGGGGTACAAGGTGGACAAGCTGGTGGTGCAGCTGCACCAGAAGGTGGCCTACCCGCTGAGCTTGCTGCTGCTCCCCTGGCTGGCCCTCCCCTACGCGTTCCGCCTGGGCCGGCGGGGTACGGTGATGGGGATCGCCACTGCCTTGGTGTTGGCCATGGGGTACTTCTCCCTCACCGCCCTGGCCACCAAGCTGGGGGAAGTGGCGCTGCTTCCCCCGGCCCTGGCTGCCTGGGCTCCCACGGTGACGTTCTTCCTCCTGGCCTTGAACCGGCAAACCACGCTGCGCACCTGATGTCGGCATGCCGACGTGCCTCGGGGGCTTTTTTGGGGCCCAGGGCGAAGCCAAACAAAAAAGGGCGCAGCGAGCTGCGCCCTGGAATCCCCGAGCCCGCTCAGCTCAAGCGGCGAGCACCTTGGCGATGCGCTCCAGCGCCCAGTCAACTTCCTCCTTGGTGATCACCAGCGGCGGGGCGAAGCGGATGGTGTTCACGTGGGTTTCCTTGCAGAGCAGCCCCTGCTTTTGCAGCGCTTCGCAGAAACCGCGAGCGCCACCAGCTTCCGGCAGCAGCTCCACGCCAATCCACAGCCCCTTGCCCCGCACCTCCTTCACGTGCCGGGAAGGAATCTGCCGCAGCTTCTCCAGGAAGTAGCTCCCCAGGCGAGCGGAGTTTTCCACCATCCCCTCCTCCACCAGCACCTGCAGGGCCACCCGCGCCACCGCACAGGCCAAGGGGTTGCCCCCGAAGGTGGAGCCGTGGTCCCCGGGACGGAACACCCCCATCACCTCGTCGTCAGCGAGGATGCCGGAAATCGGCACGCACCCACCCCCCAGGGCCTTGCCGATGATCACCACATCGGGACGAACTCCCTCGTGCTCGTAGGCGAAGAGCTTGCCGGTGCGCCCCAGCCCCGACTGGATCTCGTCCACCATGAGCAGCACCCGGTGCTTGGCGGTGAGCTCCCGCAGCCCGGCAAGGAACCCCGCCGGGGGCACGATGATCCCGCCTTCCCCTTGAATGGGTTCCACCAGCACCGCCGCGGTGTGCTGGTTGATCGCTGCGGCCACCGCATCCAGGTCACCGTAAGGCACGATGCGAAACCCCGGGGTGAACGGACCGAACCCCTC
>Ga0209018_1000217_pt1 | contig 56088 bp, 49 predicted proteins | sample YNPBryBLVA2012_FD_185814 | JGI IMG/M metagenome (GOLD analysis project Ga0209018, IMG submission 185814) | Anoxygenic and chlorotrophic microbial mat microbial communities from Yellowstone National Park, USA - YNP Bryant BLVA 2012 (SPAdes)... ...
CTTCGTATTTATGTACGTCCGTAAAGAGGCCGTTCTTTCCAGTCAGATCGAGGGCACGCAAAGTTCGTTACAAAACCTGTTGGCCGCAGAAGCCCGGATTCATGACCCGGATGCTCCATCAGACGTCAGCGAGGTTGTGAACTATGTGAGGGCGATGAACTACGGACTAGAGCAGCTCGCCCGGTTGCCGGTGTCGGTACGCCTGATTCGGGAAATCCACGGTGAACTCTTGAAGGGAGTACGTGGGGGCAACCTGATGCCAGGGGAATTGCGGACAACCCAGAACTGGATTGGGCCGGCAGGTTGCACCTTGAGCGAGGCGACATTCGTACCGCCACCTCCGCAGGACGTTCCCGCAGCCATGAGCGACCTTGAGCGGTTCCTGCATTCCGAGTGCGGTCTCCCTACTCTGGTTCAGATTGCATTGGCGCATGCACAGTTCGAGACGATCCACCCTTTCCTAGACGGCAACGGACGCATCGGGCGTTTGTTGATAACGTTTCTGCTGACGGAAAGGCAGCTTCTCACCCGTCCGGTTCTGTACCTTTCTCATTTCTTCAAACGGCACAGAACCGATTACTACGAGAAGCTGCAAGCGGTGCGCGACCAGGGAGACTGGGAGGCATGGGTGGAGTTCTTTCTTCAGGGCGTGGCTGAGGTCTGTGACGAGGCAATGAGGACCGCAGCTGCCATTCTGCAAATGCGGGAGCACTACCGGGCAACGATCACCGCGCGCATGGGGCGTGCTGCAGGCAACGGGCATCGCATTTTCGAAAAGCTCTTCGAACACCCATTGGTGAGCGTGGCTACAGTGCGCGGGTGGCTGCAATGTACCTCCCCTGCCGCCCACTCTCTGGTAAATCAGCTGGAAGAGCTGGGAGTGCTGAAGGAGATTACCGGATATTCCAGAAACCGGCGGTTCCGGTTTGATCCGTATCTCCGCCTCTTCGAGGATCCCGGGCCGGACCGACCGCAATAACAGGCGTGGGAGGCAACTGTTGGCGGTGGCGAGGCGCAATGGTCAGTGCCATCGCGGCAGCGGTCCGGAATGATTCTGGCTCGGAACATGGCATGCCCGGGACGGGACGCATACAATCCCTTCTGCTTCGGGCCGTCGGCACGAAATGGGCGGCCCCATGCCTGCAATCTGTTGCGAGTACAACAGAATCACTCCTCGCCCCGCCCGCCAAGGTCTGTTCGTCCGGCGACAGCCTTGGAACTCCCCTTTGTGGAGCGGGGCACCCGCCTATGGCATCTTGAAATTGAACGCAGTGGCAGTCATCCAGCTCATTGATGTCGTCAAGGAGTTCGACGGGAAGCGCAAAGTCCGGGCCCTCGATGGCGTAAGCCTCTCGATCGAGAAGGGCGAGATGGCGGCGCTGGTGGGTCCGTCAGGCTCCGGCAAGTCGACGCTGTTGAACCTGATCGGCACGCTGGACCGTCCGACCTCGGGCGAGATTTTCCTCGACGGAGTCCGGCTCTCGGAGCTGAGCGACGATGAGCTGACGCTGGTCCGGCGCGACAAGATCGGGTTCATCTTCCAGTTCTTCAACCTGCTGCCCTCGTTGACCTGCCTTGAGAACGTGGCGATGCCGCTGCACCTGCGCGGCTGGAAGCGTTTAAAAGCGAAGGAACGGGCGGCGGAGCTGATCGAACTGGTGGGTTTGAGCCACCGTATGGATCACCTGCCCGACGAGCTGTCCGGCGGGGAGCGGCAGCGCGTGGCCATCGCCCGGGCGTTGAGCGTCTATCCGCCCATCCTGCTGGCGGACGAGCCCACGGGCAACCTCGACTCGCATACAGGCGCCGAGATTCTGGCGCTGATCCGCGACCTGCACGCGCGTCTGGGCGCCACCGTGCTCATGGTGACACACGATGCCGGCGTGGCGGCGAGTTGCGAGCGCACCATCACGCTGCGCGACGGGCGGCTGGCGGGCGACGAAGTCCGGGTATCGCGGCGATGATGCTGCTGAGGCTGATCTCCTGGCCCTACGTGCGCAAGCACCTCCTGCGCAGCCTGCTCACCACGGCGGGCATCGTGCTGGGCGTGGCGGTGTTCGTCGCCATGCACACCGCCAACCAGAGCGTGCTGCACGCCTTCAACCGAACGGTGGACCGCATTGCGGGCGCGACGCAACTGCAAGTCTCGGCCGGCGAGGCGGGTTTCCCGGAGGAAGTTCTCGAAAAGGTCCAGGCGCTGCCGGACGTCGACGTGGCGGTGCCGGTGATCGAGGCGACGGTGCAGACAGGCATCCCCGGCGCAGGCAATCTGTTGGTGCTGGGCGTGGACATGACCGGAGACCGCTCGCTGCGCGACTACGATCTGGAGAACGCCGACGAGACCATCGTCGACGATCCGCTGGTCTTCATTGCGCAGCCGGACTCGATCATCGTGAGCCGGCAGTTCTGCGAGAAGACGGGTCTGAAACTGAACGACCGGCTGACGATGCAGACCATGGCCGGACCGCGGCAGTTCACCATCCGCGGCGTGATGTCGAGCGAAGGGCTGGCCTCGGCCTTTGGCGGAAGCCTGGCCGTGATGGACATCTACGCGGCGCAGATGGTCTTCGGGCGCGGGCGGCGCTTCGACCGGATCGACCTCACGGTCAAGGAGGGCGTCCGGATCGAGGAAGCCCGGCAGCGCATCCAGGCGGCGCTCGGCGAGGGGCTGCAGGTGGAGCCGCCGACTTCGCGCGGCGCGCAGTTTGAGGCGATGGCGCGCGTCTATTCGATGACGGCCAACATCACCAGCGTGTTTGCGCTGTTCATCGGGCTGTTCCTGATTTACAACACATTCTCGATCGCCGTGACGCAGCGGCGCAGCGAGATCGGCATCCTGCGCGCCCTGGGCGCCTCGCGGGCGCTGATCCGCAACCTGTTTCTCGCCGAAAGCGCCATTGCAGGGCTGTTCGGCTCCATGCTGGGCATCTTGCTGGGCGTGTCCCTGGCGCGTGGAGTGGCCGGCTATCTGGGCGAGTATTTCGGCGAAGTCTACGGCGTCGGAGAGAAGGCGCAGGAGGTTTCTGCCGATCCGAGGCTGCTGGGGCTGGCGCTGCTGATCGGGGTGGCGACGAGCGTCTTCGCCGGCTGGTTGCCGGCGCGCAACGCGGCGCGCGTGGATCCGGTGAAGGCGTTGCAGAAGGGGCGCGTGCAGGTGATCAGCGAAGGGGAAAACCGCGCGCGCCGCATCACGGCCGTGGCCATGCTGGCGGCGGCCGTGGCGTGCGTTTTTCTGAGCTCCTCGACCTTCTTCTTTTATTTCGGCTACATGCTGAGCGTTCTGGCAGTGCTGCTGTTGACGCCCTCGCTCTGCGCGTGGCTCGTGCGATGGCTGCGCCCGCTGATGAAGTGGATGCGCCCGGTGGAAGGCGCGCTGGCGGCCGACAGCCTGTTGCAGGCGCCGCGCCGGACCTCCGGCACAGTGGCGGCGCTGTCGCTCTCGGTGGCTCTGGTGATCGGGCTGGGAGGAATCTCGCGAGCCAGCTACTCGACCATCGGCACCTGGGTGAAGACGTCGCTGAACCCGGACTTCTTCATCACCGGATCGGAAACTATCACGCAGCGCAGCTTCCGTTTCCCGGAGAGCTTCGCCGAAGAAGTGGCGCGGGTGGAAGGAGTCGAGGAAGTGCAGCCGGTGCGCTCCACGCGGATCATGTACAAGGGCACGCCCGTGATGCTGGTGGCGGCGGACGTGGAAAAGATCGCCCGGCGCGTGCGGGCACGAGTGGTGGAGGGAGACCGGGAAACGATGTACGCGCACACGGCGCGCGGCAAGGGCGTGGTGATCAGCGACAACTTCTCGCTGCTGCGGCGCGTGAAGCGCGGCGACGTGCTGGAACTGGCCGCGCCCAACGGAGTGCTGCGGCTGCCCGTGCTTGGCATCGTCACCGACTACAGCGACCAGCAAGGCACGATCCTGATGAGCCGCGACCTGTTCAAGCGCTACTGGGGAGACGACACCGTGAACGCCATGCGCGTCTACGCCCGCCCGGGAGTCGACCGCACCGCCCTGCGGCAGCGCCTGCTCGGCGAGTTCGGCAACCGCACCCGCCTGTTCGTGATGACCAACGAAGAACTGCGCGCCTACATCATGCGCCTGACCGACCAGTGGTTCGGCCTCACCTATGTGCAGATCGTGGTGGCGGTGCTGGTGGCGATCCTGGGAATCGTGAACACGCTCACGGTGTCGATCGCCGACCGCAAGCGCGAACTGGGCGTGTTGCAGGCGGTGGGCGGGCTGCGCAACCAGGTGCGGCACACCATCTGGATGGAGGCGGCGGCGATCGGCGTGCTGGGGCTGGCCATCGGCTTCGCGCTCGGCGGCGTGCACCTGTACTACATCCTGGACGTGGCCAGGCGCGACGTGGCGGGGCTGCGGCTTGACTATCTTTACCCGTACGGCATCGCGTTGCTGCTCGTGCCGGTGATGCTGGGCTCGGCGTTCGTCTCGGCGCTGGGACCGGCCGAGGGAGCCGTGCGCGCTTCTCTGGTGGAGGCATTGGAGTATGAGTAGACTGCTGGCTGCGGTGCTTTCCTGCGCGGCGTGGGCGCAGGCGCAGGACGCGCGCGCGATCATCGAAGAGAGCCAGCGGCGGGCGCGTTCGGGCAGCCAGCGTTACGAGGGCACGCTCGAGGTGATCGACGCGCGCCGCAAGGTGAGCACGAAGCGGTGGGTCTATGAGCGGCTCGGTTCGGCAGGCAACTCCAAAGCCGTCCTGCGCTTCACGGCGCCGCCGGAGGTGAAGGGCGTGGCGCTTCTGATCCACAACTATCCCGACCGCGCCTCCGACCAGTGGATGTGGACTCCCGCCGTGCAGCGCGAGCGGCGCATCGCTTTCCAGGACCGCAGGACGCGCTTCTTTGGCACGGACTTCACGTTCGAGGACCTGGAGGAGCGCGACGTCGACCGCTCCACCTACCGCATGCTCGGCGAGGAGGCGATCGCCGGCGAGCCGTGCTGGAAGATCGAATCCACGCCCAGGCCCGAGGCGCGCAGCCAGTACACGAGGCTCTACGTATGGATCCGCAAGGCGGACTACGTGGCGGCGCAGATCGACGGCTACGGGCGCGACAAGGTGGTGCGCCGCATCCGCTACTCCGACATCCAGAACGTGCAGAAGATCTGGACGGCGCGGCGGATTGAAGTGGAGGACATGACGCGGAACTCGCGCACCGTGCTGAAGCTGGAGAAGCTCGAGTATGACGTTTCGCTTCCGGCGGAGCTGTTCACGCTCCAGGCGCTGCGGCGCGAGCGTTGAGGCCGTCCTGCGCGCCCTTGCGGGTCTGGCGTGGCTTTCCGCCGCCGCCTCCGGGCAGGCGTTCTCGCAGAGGGGCTTCGTCGAGTTCCGCAACTTTGCCTATCCGCAAACTGCGCCCGGCGACAGCGGGCGGCTGGTGAGCGAACAACTGCTGCGGTGGGAGGCGACGCTGCGGCTCAATTCGTGGCTGCAACTCAATGCGGGCGCCGACGCGCGGTTCGACTCGCACCGGCAGTTCGAGCGCGCCTGGCGGCTGGACTGGGCCGACAGGCGGAAGCAGCGCCCGGCGCTGAGCGTCAGGAGGCTGAGCCTGCTGGCGCACCGCGGCGGCTTCACATTCGAAGGCGGGCGGCAGTTCATCCGCTGGGGCAAGACGGACATCCTGAACCCCACGGACCGGTTCGCTCCCAAGGACTTTCTGAACGTCCTCACCACGGATTTTCTGGGCGTCACGGCACTGCGCGCCACCTGGGAGCGCGGTGGAGAGACGCTGGACGTGGTCGTGCAGCCTGTGTTCACGCCCAGCCGCACCCCCCTGCTCAACCAGCGCTGGGCGGCGCTGCCGGAAGAGGCGCGGCAGTTCACGCTTCTGGAGGCGCCGGTGCGCTATCCGGGCCGCGCCGCAACCGGGGCGCGCTGGAACCACGTGGGCGATGGATACGAACTCTCGCTCAGCTTTTACGACGGATACAACCACCTGCCGGTGTATTCGGCGCGGCTGGCGCCCCTGCCTGCGCCGGCGGTGGTCTTCGAGCGAATCCATCCACAGATGCGGATGTACGGCGCAGATGCGGCTGTGCCCACACGGTGGCTGACGCTCAAGGGAGAAGCCGCGTATTTCACCAGCAACTCCCCCCTGGCGGACAACTACGTTCTCTATGTGATCCAGGCCGAGCGGCAGCGGGGCGAGTGGCTCTTCGTGGGCGGCTACGCGGGCGAAGCGGTCACCGAGCGGCGGGTGCAGATCGACTTCGCGCCCGACCGCGGGCTGGCGAAAACGTTCCTCGGACGCGCCTCCTACAACATCGACACGAACCGCTCCGTTGCGGTGGAGGGCGCAGTGCGTCAGAACGGGAATGGCTTCTACGGAAAGTTCGAATACACACAGGCAGTGGGCACGCACTGGCGCGTCACGCTGGCGGCGAACCTGTTGCGTGGGTCGGCCGAGGATTTTCTCGGCCAGTACCGCCGCAATTCGAACCTGATGGTGGTGCTGCGCTACAGCTTCTGAGACGGCCCGGCGGCCTGGCGTTGCGCCGCTCGCAGTCAGAAACGGACCGTGGCGCCCAACCGGAAAGTACGCATCTGCCGGGGCCCGTACACGTAATTGGAGTCGCGATTGGGCCCGCGGTCGAGATCTGTCTGAAAAGTGTCCAGCACGTTGTCCAAAGCTCCATAAACACGGAGCTCGCGCCCGCCCCGCCGGCCGGATCCCGGCCGGAAAGTACGGGCGGCCTTCAGATTCCAGACGGCAAACGAAGGGCTGTTCTCCAGGCGGTCAGCCGGAATATAGCCGGCATAATGCGGAACGATCATGGGTCCGGTGAACTCGGCATCCACATAGAGGGTCAGCTCCTTTGGCAGGGAGATATCCGCGCTGGCAAAACCGTACCGGCCCGGGGTGCGGAAATAACGCAAGCTCCCGAAGTTGGGTTCAGGCTCGCGGTAACGGGCCAGCTGGAAGGTTGCACCTCCTCGCAACGAAACGCGGCGGTGAACGCGCCAGTTCAGGTCCAGTTCCGCTCCCCGCAAATATGAGCCGGGGGCGTTCACCCGCAGAAACCTGCGGAAGTCCTGCCCGGGCAAATCCTCCTCCCGGAGCACGTGGACGTCGTTGAGTCTGGCCCAGAAGAAATTGACCCCGGCCTGAAAAGGAAGCCCGCGCAGGGCGCCGACGTAGTCCAGCGAGCCGGTCGCGGTCACGGATTTCTCTTCCTTGAGGTTCGGCGCGTTCTGGATGACGAAGCCTTCGCCGCCGACTGCCGCCACGTGCAGATCCTCGTCGAAGATCGTGGGCGCGCGGAACCCGGTGGCGACCCCGAAGCGCACGTTCCACTTGTCGTTCAGGCCGATCCGCACGTTGCCGCGAGGGCTGAGCACCCAGTGATTCAAAATATTCGACTTGTCGCCCCGAACGCCCGCCACAACGGTGACATGCTGACGCAAGCGGTATTCGTCCTGAAAATACAGGCCAGTGTTGCGAAACACGTTGTTGAAATGACGGCGGTACGCCAGAACGCTGTCTTCCACTCGCTCCCGCTGGAATTGCAGTCCGCCCATCAACATGTGCGGCCCGGCCTGGTGAGCAATTTGAGCATCCATGGCCAGCAAAGGGTTCCGGGTGTGGCCGTAGGCATTCGGGTCGAAGCCGGTTCCGTAGTAAGTGTCGCGCTCAAGAAAGCTTGTGCTGCCGGCCAGGGAATAATATGTGTCGCCTGACAGCGAGTGGTTCCAGCGGACAAAACCACCCGAACGCGCCGTGTCGACCATTTCGGTGATCCAGGTCCGGTCCGGTCTCAAATCGAGATGGTCGCCGCCCCGGCGAAACTCGCTGAGGGTATTGCCGCCGAAAACGAGGCGGCCTCTTCCGTCCAGAAAACGGCGGAAAAGAGTGGCGCCGCCGGCCAGGCTTTTCCGTTTCGGACGGTCGCTGAAACCGTCCCGGTCCCGATCGATGGGCGCAGCGCGAGCCCCCCGGAAGTAGAAGTCGGCCGCAAAAGAACCCGGCAGTTTCTCCGCCTGTCCCATGAAGCCCGCCGATTGGGCCGGACGCCCGTACTGCCAGCCGGTCTCGCTGGTCGCCAGCAACGCACCAGACCGCGGTTCGCGCCGGATCAGGTTAATCACGCCCCCTATCGCATTGGGTCCATAGAGCGCGGAGGCCCCGCCCTTGACCACTTCAATCGACTCTACGAACTCGGTGGGAATCTGGTCCAGCGCATAGACCATGGCCACGCTTGACATCGTCGGCAGGCCGTCCTCGAGGATCTGGGTGTACTTGCTTTCCAGGCCGTTCAGGCGCACTCCGGTCACGCCACAGTTCTGGCAGTTGTTCTCGACTCTCACTCCGGTGATCGTGGCCGTCAAAGCCTCGGCGAGATTGACAGCCACCTTCCGTTCGCAGATGTCACGTTGGGTTAGCACGTCGGTCCGCACCGGGGCGTCTACCTGGAGATGCTCGGTCCGCGTGCCGGTGACGACCACTGTCTCGTTGACGATTTCCTTGGGGGCGAGCTGGATCTCGATGCTCACTAGCGCCTCCGGCGAGATTGTCACGGCGGCGGGGCGGCTCCGGTAGTAACCCGGGGCTTCAGCGATCACCGTGACACCCCCCGGCGGAAGATCCTCAAACAAAAAGCGGCCATCCGCGGCAGTGAATTTCTCCAGGGAAAGCTCCGGGATGGAAACGGCCGCTCCCCCGATGGGCGAGCCAAGCGGGTCGGCGACCCTGCCGGTCAACGCGCCCGGCCGGCTCCAGGGCGGCCCCTGATGGCGATGCCTGTTCTGTTGCGGCGCCGCGTGCACCGCCAGCGCCGAGATCAGGAAGATTCCGGCAATCGGATGGCTTCGCAGCAAGTGAGTCTTCGCGAACTCAGCAGTTTCAGACCGTCAGTTCCACTTTACAGTAGATGACAGTCAGTTGCAACAAGAAGCTCCGCTTGGCGCAGGTCTCGCGGCGACCGGGAAACGCGGCCCCGGTGCGATGCGTGAGTCGGGGACGCGGCGGACCGATCCGGGCGCGCCCGCGGAGCTGCACCGGGGCCGGCGCGGGGCGTCCGGGCCGAAGCCCCGCGAAGTCGGCTCGCGTTGGGCGGCGCGCTTGCCGCAAAGCGCCGCTCTGCCCAGGCCATGCGCGAGGACTTTCCCGGCCAGCACCGGCGCAACTCGAACCTGATGATCATTCTGCGGTACAGCTTCTGATCCGCAGTGGCAGCCGCTAAGGAAAGGAGCAGGCTCGCCGCCCCTGTTGTCGACTGCTTTCTGCTGAACGCCGCGAGCCGCGAGGCTGTGCCCGGAAAGCTACTGGCGCGAGGGATCCAGCTTCTCCGGGCATCCTTGCGCACACGGCCTTTGGCCTCACAGTCCTGAACGGCGCTGAGCGCCTGGCGCCGCGTCCTCTCGCCAACCCCCTCTTCAGCCGCGCCGTGATTCGGAATCCCGTGCGATGACGTCCGCATGGGCGCCTGTGGCAGTCCGGGAGGGCGCGACGCCTTGAGCATGCATTCGCAGTGGCGCCCCGCGTTTGCAGGCAACCGCTCTGGCAAGAGTCTGCGTCGCCCCCGATTCACAGCGACGAGCCCGCCAGTGCTATATGATCGGGGAACACCCAGAGGGAATGCGCCGCGCCTGACAGGCGTGGGCATCGAGGAAGGAGCCCTGAATGGCGATCGAGCCGTATCTGTTTTTCAATGGCCGTTGCGAGGAGGCACTGCGGTTCTACGAGCACGCCTTCGGAGCTCGCCTGGAGACGTTGTCGCGGTTTGGCGACAGTCCGGATGAATCCGCGCTGGAGAGGCTGCCGCCGGGATGGCGCGAGAAGGTGATGCACGCGAGTTTCCTTGTCGGCGACGCGCGCATCATGGCGTCCGACGGGAACGGGTCCGGACCGGCGGAGTTCGCCGGATTCGCGTTGTCGTTGGGGATCTCGTCCGAAGAGGAAGCGCGCCGTGTATTCGATGAGCTCAGCGAGGGCGGGCGCATCGATATGCCGTTCGGCCCGACGTTCTGGTCGCCCTGGTTCGGCATGGTGACGGACCGCTTCGGCGTGCAGTGGATGGTGACTGCCCCGTTCCAGCCGGCGACCTGACCGGAGGGCGCCAAAGGCATTGACCCACTGCGACCGGAACAAGGCTGGCACGGAGCCGCCCCACAGTGGCTCTTGGGGCCTCTCCGGATGGGCTCACTGCCGGAAGACCGGCCTGCTCGCGCAGCGCGAGCCCACGCGCACGCCGGGTTCCTTGCCCGGCTGCGGCACTCGCACCGCGGAGCGGCGCCGCAAGGACCCTTGTCTTCCTGGCGGCGCCGCCCGCTGATTCGATGGTCCGTCAGACCGCCGCAGCCAGCATCGCGCTGGCGGTCTTCTCCGGCACGTGGCGCTCGCCTTGGCCGACGTAGATCTGGCGCGGGCGGGCGATCTTCTGCTCGGGATCGGTGAGCATCTCCTCCCACTGCGCCAGCCAGCCGACGGTACGGGGGATGGCGAACAGCACGGTGAACATCTCCGGCTTGAAGCCCATGGCCTGGTAAATGATGCCGGAGTAGAAGTCCACGTTGGGATAGAGCTTGCGCTTGATGAAGTATTCGTCCTCGAGGGCGATCCGCTCGAGTTCGAGGGCGATGTCGAGCTTCGGGTTCCGTCCGGTGACCTCGAAGACGCGGTCGGCGGTCCACTTGATGATGCGGGCGCGCGGGTCGTAGTTCTTGTAGATCCGGTGGCCGAAGCCCATGAGTTTCAGCTCGCCCTTCTTGACGCGTTCGATGTAGGCGGGCACCTTGTCCTTGGACCCGATCTCGTCCAGCATCTTCAGGACTTCCTCGTTGGCGCCGCCATGCAACGGACCCGACAGCGCCGCCGCGGCAGCCGCCAGGGAAACATACGGATCGGCGTGCGAGCTGCCCACGCTGCGCATCACATTGGCGCTGCAGTTCTGCTCATGATCGGCATGCAGGATGAAGAGAATGTCGAGCGCGCGGGCCATCACCGAATTGGCGTGGTATTTCGGCTCGACCATCTTCCACAGCATGTTCATGAAATTCTCGGTGTAGCTGAGGTCGTTGTCCGGGTAGACGTAGGGGTAGCCGAGGCTGTGGCGGTAGCAGTAGGCGGCGATGGTGGGCACCTTGGCGATCAAGCGCGTCATTTGCAGCCGCCGAACGTCCTTGTTGAAGATGTCGCGGGCGTCCTTGTAAACGGTGGAAAGCGCCGCCACAGTGCTGATGAGCATCGCCATCGGGTGGGCGTCGTAGCGGAAGCCCTCCAGAAACGACTTGGTGGTCTCGTGCAGCATCGTGTGGTGCTTGATTTCGGCTTCCCACAACTTCAGCTCGTCTGCCGTGGGCAGTTCGCCATTGATGATCAGCCAGGCGACTTCCAGGAACGTGCACCGCTCGGCCAGCTCTTCGATCGGGTAGCCGCGGTATCGCAGGATGCCCTTGTCGCCGTCGATGAAGGTGATGGCGCTCCGGCAGGAGGCCGTGTTCATGAATGCGGGGTCATAGCCCATGACCCCGAAGTCTTCCTCGTCCTTTTTGATTTGACGAAGGTCCATGGTGCGAATGCAGCCGTCGATGAAAGGGATCGTGTAGCTCTTCCCTGTGCGGTTGTCTGTGATCGCGAGAGTATTCTGGTTTTCCATCAGTGCAGCTCCAGCCAAAGAAGGATCGCGCCGCCGTATCCGGCGCCCTCCAGACTGCCGGACCGTGCGGCGAGCCGACACTCGCCGCCGCCTCGGGGGCGGCAGCAAAACCAACCTTCTGCCGGGGATCGAAGCCCTCACGTTCCATCTACCACCGCCGCGCCCCGGATTCAAGGCCCTTCGGGAGGATTTGGCCTGATTCTCCGGGGCGATATACTGCGGGAAGCAGGCGGCTTGGCCTGGGCGCCGCGCCCGCAGCCGCCGGCAAGAAGCGCAAGAGGTGCAAATCATGGAATCCTACAATGGCGTGCCAGTGCCCGCAGAGGGGCAGCCGATCGAATTTCAGAACGGGCGGTTCCTGGTGCCGGACAACCCGATCCTTCCGTTCATCGAGGGCGACGGCACAGGACCGGATATTTGGCGGGCGGCCAAAGCGGTCTTCGATGCCGCCGTGGAGAAGGCATACGGCGGCAAGAAGAGGGTCGTCTGGTATGAAGTGTTCGCCGGCGAAAAGGCTTTCCAGAAATTCAACAGCTGGCTGCCTGAGGACACGCTGAAGGCGATCCAGCGCTTCCGCGTGGCCATCAAGGGGCCGCTGACCACGCCGGTGGGAGGCGGCATCCGCAGCCTGAACGTGAGCCTGCGGCAGTTGCTGAATCTCTATGTCTGCATGCGACCCGTGAAGTACTATCCGGGCGTGCCTTCGCCGATGAAGCGCCCGGAATTGCTGGACATCGTCATCTTCCGCGAGAACACGGAAGATGTTTACGCGGGCATCGAGTGGAAGCAGGGAACGCCCGAGGCGGCGAAGGTGATCGAGTTCCTGACCCGCGAGATGGGCTCGAAGATCCGTCCCGATTCCGGCATCGGCGTGAAGCCGATCAGCGTCACCGGATCGAAGCAGCTGGTGCGGCGCGCCATCCGGTACGCGCTGGAGAGCGGACGGAAGAGCGTCACGCTCGTGCACAAGGGCAACATCATGAAGTTCACCGAGGGCGCCTTCCGCGACTGGGGCTACGAGGTGGCGAAAGAGGAGTTCGCGGACCGGGTGGTGACCGAGGCCGAGGCCGGTGCACAGGCGCCGGAAGGCAAGATCATCCTCAAGGACCGCATTGCGGACTCGATGTTCCAGCAGCTCCTGCTGCGGCCCGACGAGTACGACGTGTTGGCCACGCCGAACCTGAACGGCGATTATCTCTCCGACGCTGCCGCGGCGCAGGTGGGCGGGCTCGGCATGGCGCCCGGCGCCAACATCGGCGACGAGCACGGCGTTTTCGAGGCCACCCATGGCACTGCGCCCAAGTACGCGGGGCAGGATGTGGTGAACCCGTCCAGCGTCATCCTCTCCGGCGTGATGATGTTCGAGTTCATCGGCTGGAAGGAGGCGGCTCAGCTTATCGAGAAGGGGATCACCGAAGCCATCCGCCAGAAGCGGGTCACCTACGACCTGCACCGCCTGATGGAGGGCGCCACCAAGCTGAAGACCAGCGAGTTCGGGCAGGCGATCATCGAAAACATGTGATCGGAGGGCCGGGCGCCCGCCTGCGCCGCTGGTTACGCCGGCGTCCGGCTCACGACTCTTGCTGATACTCAAGCCGGACGAGCGAGAGATTCACCGTCAGCGTGCGTTCATCGCCGGGTGGCCGGAACGACGGCCAAGCCAGCACTTCCACCTCGTATTCAGGCGCCTCCGGCAAGGGGGCTTCGATCACGAAGAGCCCGGTCCGCTCGAGCCTGCGTACGAGAAGCGGCGCACCGTTCAGGCGCAATTCGATCCGCGCAAGGCTCGGTGAGTGACCCTGAAGACGGAGCGCCGCGGGGCCCTTTCGCGAAGGTTTCAGCTGCATCCGCGCGCGGGGGCCGATCCAGCGGTACCGGTTGCCGAATTCACCCTCCAGCTCGTGGAAGCCTTCCAGCAGGGCCTCCTCATGGCCGGGCTTTGAGAAGTCGATGTTGTCGGGGCGCAGCCCCGGATAAAGCGCTTCACGGAGTCTCGACGGCAGCAGGTTGAAGACTTCGCCTTCCGCCTCGGCGGAAAACCCGCACCCGCCGCAGAGGAGCCTCCCGGAGTTCCAGGGCAGGGGCGCCAGGCAATCCGGACAAGCCAGGGCCTGCTCGATCGACAGTCCCGGGGGCAGGTCGCCGGACTTGCGGCAAAGCGCGGCAATCGTGCCGCCCAGAAAACGCGCGGCGCGTGCGTCCGTGTAGTTCGGCAACAAACCGAGCGCGCCCGCCACGGCGCGGTTCGCCCATCCGCCCAGGCGTGGAAACGTGAGTACACGGCTTTCGTCGAAGTGTTTGCCGATCAACTCCAGCCAGTCGCGCAGCCCATAGCGATGGTTCTGGCGGATCCCGAAGGACTCTTCCTGCCAGGCGCCGATGACATCGGCGGCGATGTAGTCGAGCAACCCCCACCGGTACAGAACCCGCTCGAGGACGTTCATCCGCTCCGGGTAGGGCGCCCGGTAGGCGCGCAACGTGAGCACGCGCCGGATGGGCTCTTCGGCGAAGAAGTAGACGCCTCCGGGCGCGAGCACACGCCTCACTTCCCGAAACACGGGCTCGACGTCCATGAATTGCGACAGCATCTGAAAGCTCATCACGAACGCGAGCGAGGAATCCCGGAACGGCAGCCTGGTGGCGTCGCCGGCAACGAGGACGGGGCTCTTTTCGAAATTCCATGCGGTGCGGAGGAAGCGCCCGTGGCGCAGCGCATCGGCGGAGATGTCGAGCGCGAAGCCTGCCGCGCCGAAGCGGTTCGCCAGCATGTAGGAAGTGTGGCCGGCATTGGCGCCGATCTCGAGAAACGGCGACATGGACGGGACGAAGTCGAGGTTCCCGCTCAGAATCGCCGCGCGGCGAACGTTCTCGTCCGCGTAGGCGGCCATCGCGCGTTCAGGCTGCCCGAGGGAAGCGAAGTTGTGGAAGTCCACCTCGGCGCGCTTCACCTTCAGGTCTTGCGCGGAGGTGTCGACTGGCAATGGCTCAGCCATGGGTGATCTCACTTTGTACCGCAGCCGAGGTGCGGCGGGCAACGCAGCCCTGCACCGCTCCCCGCCAATGCTTTCGATGCCACAGCGGGAAGACAGGCTTCACAAGCGCGGGTTGCCGCGGTCGCAAGCCGGCATCAGCGGGTTGAGAGCAGGCAGCCGCAGGCCCCACACTGGAGATGGTGCCGGGCACGGATTGGGGCTGGCAAGTCACACCCGAAGAACTGAAGGCGTGGACGCTGGAGCGCACGGCGGACTGGCTGGCCGTGAACAAGCCGGCCGGTGTGGTGTGCCACCCGTCCAAGCATGGGCCTTGGTCCAGTCTGGTGGGCGCCGCGCGCGAGTGGATGGGCGACGCCGTGCTGCACATGCCTTCGCGGCTGGACCGGGAAACCAGCGGCATCGTGGTTCTGGTCCGAAGGCGGGAGCTGGCGAGCGCCATGCAGCGGGCGGTTCAACACGGCCGGGTGCGCAAGCGCTACCTGGCGATTCTCGAAGGGGAACTGGAGCGTCCCGTGGAAGCAGATCTGCCTCTCGGGCGCGCCACCGGGTCGCGCGTGTTTCTCAAGCAGGCGCCGCGACCGGACGGATACCCGGCGCGGACGCGCTTTGTACCCCTGGAATGGCGCGGCGCGAAGACGCTGGCGCGAGTCGAACCCGCAACGGGGCGGCTGCATCAGATCCGCGTGCACGCCGCCGCCATCGGCCATCCCGTGTGCGGCGACAAGCTTTACGGACCGGACGAGGGTCTGTTTCTCGAATTCCTGCGCCACGGCATGACGGAAGAGCTGCGGCGGCGTGCTGGCGCGACCAGGCAGATGTTGCACGCCGAATGGCTCGAGTTCGAGCTTCCCTGCGGCGCCCTCAGATTTGAAGCTCCGCCGGCGGAGGATCTGCGGGCGTTCTGGGAGAACCTCAGAAGCCGATGAGCACGCCGCCGTCCACGGGCAGAACCACGCCATTGACGAACCGCGCGGCTGGCGAGCAGAGATAGACAGCCGCCCAGCCGACATCCTCGGTTGTGCCCAGCCGCCCGAGCGGCGTCCGGCTCAGCACGCGGTTCTTCCGCGCCGGGTCGCTGTCGAGCGCCTTGCGGGAGATCTCGGTCTCGATGAAGCCCGGGGCGATGGCATTGACGCGGATCCCCTTCGGCGAAAGATCCACCGCGAGCGAGCGCACCATGCCCAGATAAGCCGACTTTGCGGTCGAGTAGGCGAACACGCGCGACAGCCCGAAGAACGACGTCATCGAGGCAGTGAACAGGAGATGCCCGTGCCGGCGCTCGATCATTGCGGGGATCACGGCGCGCGTCAGGGCGTAGGCGCCGGTGACGTGCGTGTCGAGCATATGGCGGAACTCGGTCTCGTCGGTCTCCTCAATGGTCTTCTTCAGATGGTGTCCCGCGTTGTTCACGAGAATCGTCACCTCGCCGTAGCGCGCACGGACGTCATCGACCAGCGCCGGTGCGTGGGCGGTTTGCGCCACGTCATGCACCGCCCAACCCGCCTGCGGCCCCAATTCGGCCGCGGCGGATTCCAGCAGTTCGCGGCGCCGTCCGACAAGAACGACGCGCGCCCCGGCCTCAATGAGTGCATGCGCGATGGCGCGTCCGATCCCGGTGGCGCCGCCCGTGATCAGCGCCAGTTCGCCTTCCAGCGAAAACGCCTGCGCCAGTGTCTTGAACGGTTGTGTCGATGGTTCCATGCAAGCCCCTACACTGATATGTTAGTACATGGCCATGAAAAACGCAGGACCGCTCGGACGATTCTCGCTCGGCATGGGCGACCGGTTTGCACAGCAGGGCAGGGCGCAGCTCGCCGCGTGCGTGCAGGCCAGCAACGCCGGCGCCGGTGTGACGCCGGTGTGGAACAAGAGCCACCGTGAGCACGCGATCGTGGGCAGCGCGCCTGCGGATGTCCGCCGGGAAGCCGACGCGGCTGTTTCGGCGCTGGGCTGGAACGGCGCGTATTTCGTGGACGCCGATCACATCCGGCTGGAAACGGTGGACGCGTTCCTGGAGGCGAGCGACTTTTACACGATTGACGTGGCGGAGTCGATTGGCAGGCCTGCGGACCCGGCTGCGCTGGACGCTTTCTGCGCCGAGGAGGGCGACTGCGGCGGCGCGTTCGGTCTGACGCGGGAGGCGGTGCGCCGCATCGCCGGCAAGTATCTCGCGGCGGTGCAGGAGGCGGCGCGGATCTACCGCCGGATCGAGAATGCGAAGGGGCGCGGCACTTTCATTACAGAGGTCTCGATGGATGAGACCGACGCGCCGCAGACGCCCGACGAATTGTTCGTGATCCTCGCCGCCCTGGCGCGTGAGGGCGTCCCCGCCGGCACGATCGCGCCGAAATTTACGGGGCGGTTCAACAAGGGCGTGGACTACGTCGGCGACCCGGACCAGTTCGAACGCGAATTTGAGTCCGATATCGCAGCCATCCGCCTGGCCGTCGAAAAGTACGGCTTGCCCGCGCATCTGAAGCTCAGCGTCCACTCGGGCAGCGACAAGTTCACGCTGTACCCGCGCATCCGCCGCGTGCTCGAGCGCACCGGCGCCGGCGTCCATGTGAAGACGGCAGGCACGACATGGCTGGAGGAGTTGATCGGGCTGGCGGAGGCGGGCGGCGAAGGGTTGCAGCTTGCCCGGGAGATCTACGCCGAGGCGCACGGCCATCTGGAGGAGCTGTGCGCACCCTATGCGGCGGTGATCGACATCGACAAAGCGAAGCTCCCGCCGCCGGAGGCTGTGGCCGCATGGGACTCGCAGCGGTTCACCGCCGCGCTGCGGCACGACCCTCTCTGCCCCGATTTCAACCCGCACCTTCGGCAACTGCTGCACGTCGGTTACAAGGTGGCAGCGAAGATGGGCGCGAGATACCTGGAACAGGTGCGCGCCTGCGAGGAGACCGTGTCGCGCAACGTGACCCTGAACCTCTTCGAGCGCCACATCCGCCCGCTGTGGCTGGACCCGGCCTGACGAAGCCTTTGTGCTTGAATCAGAGAACCAGATGCGATAAGGTCTTTTTACACGACGGGGCGATCTCTGTGCTCCGGTGGTTTGGAAAAAGGAGACCCGCTTGACCCTCACATTGCGTCCCAAGCTGATTCTGTGGGTGGGGCTTTTCGCCGCCTTTCCCTCGCAGGCTGCCATCATCTATCAGGTAGACGACGGCACGATCGAAAACAGCGTCGGCCTGTCCGGCGGAGGCGAACTGGCCTGGGCCAACCGCTTTACTGTGCTGCCCGGAGGAGAGTCCATCACTGGCATCTCCGTTTATTGGGATTCAGTGTATTTTCCCCCCGGTTCCGCTGTTTCTGTCACTCTCTGGAGCGATCCGAACAGTGATGGGAGCCCTGTCGATGCCGTGCTGATCACTTCTTTGTCAGGATTCTCCGGTAGCGGCTGGGTTTATTACGGCTTCCCCGCTCCGGTATATATCGGGCCTGCCGGGACCAGCTTCTTCGCAGGAGCCGCTGCCGTTCATGGCTCAGGGAGCTATCCCGCCGCCCTCGATCAAGGCTCCCCTCAGGGCCAAAGTTGGGTCTGGTTTCCTCCCGGCCAACCGTCGGGCGCGTTTAACATCGATGACTATTTCCCGGGCAACTGGATGATCCGCGGCGAAGCCGGGCTTGCCAGCGAGATTCCGGAGCCGTCATCCTTTGCTTTCTTGGCGGGCGGACTGTTCGGCATATATCTCCTGAAACGCCGCGGCTGATCCGGGTCGACCCGCAGCCGGCAGTGGATCCGTCGCCTCGGGGGCGCACTTCCGCCCTCCTGAGGATCGTGCCGGTCAGCCCGGGTGCGGGGAAGATGGCTTGAATCCGGGCGCGCATTGCGGGCGCCCGAGGGGATCGGCTAAGATCGGCGGCAGCCCGTCTCGATGAATCCCGCGGAGTTTTTCAACTTGGCTGCCGCGGAAGAGCGCATGTGGTGGTTTCGCGGCATGCGCGAGATCTTCCGCCGTATCGCAATGCGTCACCTCCCGGCGGACATTGCCGACGTGCTGGACGCAGGCTGCGGCACCGGAGCGCATGCCGAGTGGATGGCGCGGACGTTCCAATGGCGGGTCCGGGGGCTGGACTTCGCCCAGGAGGGGCTGCGACTGGCGCGGCGCAGGAACGGTTTGCGGGGACTCGTGCGCGGTGACATCCAGGCCCTGCCCTTCCCCGATGCAAGCTTCGACCTGATCACCTGTCTGGATGTTTTCGTGCACCTGGACGATGGCCAGGAGCGGCAGGCAATGCGAGAACTGGCGCGCTGCCTGCGCCCCGACGGACAGCTGGTGCTGCGCGCGGCAGCGTTCCGCTGGCTGCGCAGCCGCCACTCGCAGTTTGTCGGCGAGAGGCAGCGATTCACGCTGCGGAAGTTGTCAGAAGCCGCATCGCAGGCAGGCCTGCAAGTGCAGTTCGCGACGTACGCCAACTGCCTGCTGCTGCCGGTGGCTTTCTTGAAATTCCGCGTGCTCGAGCCGTTGTTGCAGGCGCCGGCCGAGAGCGGCGTCAGGCTGGGGCCGGCGTGGCTGGAGCGTTTGCTCCTGGACGCTCTGCGGCTGGAGGCTGCGTGGATTGGGCGCGGAGGGCGGCTTCCGGCCGGACAATCGGCGATCCTGGTGGCACGGAGACCGGCAGGGTGAGGCCCGCCTACACCATCGGCTTGCGGTGAAGACTCCCCGAGACGAGCGCCACCGCAGCCCTTCCTTTCGAGGCAAAGAACGGTAACACCACCAGATTCCAGTACAAGCGCGCGAACTGCCGCGCCGTGCTGAGCAGCGACTGCCACCGGAAGAACTGGCTGCGCCCGTGCAGGCGCGGGTAATGGCTCACTGCCACCTCGGCCACCGGACAGCCCGTCAGCTCGATCTTCCGCACCAGCTCCAGACAAATCGTGCCCGAGGTGGACTCCAGGTGCAGGTTTGAGACCAGCGCACGGCGGACAAGGCGAAAGTCGCAGTCGATGTCCCGGATCCGGATGCCGAACAGAAACCGCGCGACCCGGTTGTACACGTTGCCAATGAAAACCCGGTGCCAGGGATCCTGCCGCAGCCGCTTGTATCCGTTCACCAGCCCTGCGTCGGGGCTCCACTGTTCCAGCAACAGGTGGACCTCGGCAGGATCGTATTGCCCGTCGCCATCGGTATAGAAGACCAGGTTCTTGGTGGCTGTCGCGAACCCGCTGCGGAGAGCGCCGCCGTAGCCGCGGTTCCTTTCGTGCGTCACCACCCGGAGGCGGGGTCCCAACTCCTGTCGCATCTGCTCGAGCACGGACGCAGTCTCGTCCCGGCTGCCGTCGTTGACGACGATGACTTCGAAGTCGTCGGTCGCCTGCTCGAGCGCGGCGAAAGTGCGCCGCAGCAAGCCGGGCAGCGACGGAGCGTCGTTGTAGGCAGGGAAAAAGGCGCTGATGCCCTCACCCACTTTCATAACCCGTTACGGTGCGTGCGGGCAGTGTATCACCGGCGCGGGAAGGGACGCAAACCTCTAAACGAACTTTAACAGGAGGGTTGACAAGCTCAGGGGCCGGTGAGCTCTTGCGGGAAGGTGATGGTAGAATCCGCCTGCGCGCGCCGGAAGCCGGAGTTCACGGCGTTCATGGTGATGTTGCGCTTGTAGCCGAACAGCACTTTGAGTCCGAACTCCGTGCCATAAGTGAAAGGGAACCACAGCCCATCTGCCACCCGGGTGAACGTCACGCTGAAGCCGAGCTGGCGGACGCTGATGCCGAACAGCACTCGAACGGCAGCGGGCACATTCCGGGCGAGTTTCGTGACCACCAGCAATGGCTGGAACTCCTGTGGGTCCACGTAGACTTCCCCTTGCCAGGGTTTCGAGTCGCCCTCGGCGAGCTTGCGCGGCTGGAAGCGGAGAAGGAATGCCGCGGCGCCGCCCAGCGCGCGGCACCCCTCAAAGAAGAACCGGTAGCCGCGCTGCTCTCTGCTCGTAAGAGGAAACAGCCCGGCAGCGATGCCGTCGCGCGACCCCTGGTCGTTCAGCAGATCTTCGGTCAGGTCCTCGATCAGCTCGCCATCCAGATCCAGGTCCTTGTACGTGAATCCCGGCTTGTCGTATGGAAGCAGGCGCCCTTTCGTCTCGTACCGCCCTTCGAAACTCTCGAGCTTCTTCTCCGTTCCTGAGGGCATCGGCGTGACGGTGTAGTGGCGGCGCTCTTCGCGAGCCAGCTTGCCGTTGGTGCGCAGGAACCGCACGAGCGTCTTCTGCTCGTAAACGACAGTGCGGCGAGCTTCGATTGCGCGCTCCTGGTTGGCAGCCAGGCGCGAGAGGATCACTTCGAGCGGCGGCGCCTCCGGGCACTGCGCCGCGGCGAGGGCGGGCATCAGGAACAGCGGCAGGCAAGCAACGAGTGGCCGCACAATGACGTTACGGCCCGGCGGACGAAAGGTTCCTCGTTTCCCGCAGCCTTCCTACGGCACGAGGTTGACGACGTCGACCACGAGACTCGTCGACTCGTCCAGCATCAGCGCCAGGGTGCCGCAAATCATCCGCCGGTAGCCGGCCGGGGGCGGAGGAAACTGCCGCGCCAGCGGGGGCGGGAAGGGTTCGAGCTTCGCCGCCAGCCCCGGCGGCAGACCCTTGCCGCGCGCGACCTGCTTCAGGATGCCGGGCGGGAAGTCGCCCTTTCGGGCGATGCCAGGCGGGAGGTTGCCGGAACCGGGGCGGTAGAAGTCGAGCAGGATCCGCACTTCAGCGTCACGAAAGGAAGGATGGGCGCCGGACTGTTTGGCGGGCGCGCGGGCGCCGTCGTCCCTTCCCTTCCCCTTGGCGGCGCCTTTGCCCTGCCCGAACGCAAGCACCGTGCACAGGCATGCCAACAGAAAGAGCCGCAGCATGGCGTTCAGCATACCACCCGCAGCCTTACTCGTAACGCAGCGCCTCGACGGGATCGAGCCGCGCCGCCTTGGTGGCAGGCCAGAGGCCGAAGAACAGCCCCACGCCGACGCTCACCGCCACGCCGAGGCCGGCGGCCCACAACGGCACACTCGTGGGCAGGCTCGGGAAGGCGAATTGCGCCGCTTTGGAGATGATCCAGCCAAGCATCATGCCCAGCAGCCCGCCGGCGAAGGTGAGCACCACGGCTTCCGTGAGGAACTGCACGACGATATCGAAACGCCGGGCGCCGATCGCCTTGCGCACGCCGATTTCGCGCGTCCGCTCGGTGACCGAAACCAGCATGATGTTCATCACGCCGATGCCGCCCACCAGCAGGCCGATGGAGGACAGCACCACCATGACGAGCGCGGTGACGCTGGTCACCTGGCGGAACTGCTCCACCATCTGGTCGGCGGTGCTGAGGCCGAAGTTGTCCGGCTCGTTCCACTTCACCCGGCGCTGCTGGCGCAGCACCCCGCGGACCTCCTCCACCGCCTGGGCCAGCATGCCGGGCCGGGCGACGATGATCAGCATGTGCTCCACTGCGCCCGGCTCCAGCTTGCGCATGGTGTGGTAGGGCAGCAGCACGCGGTTGTCCTGCTGGCCGGGGAAGGAGTTCGCCGGGCGCTTCATCACGCCGATGACCTCGTAGCTGTGGCCGTCGACCTGGATCTCCTTGCCGACGGCGTTGAGGCCGGAAAACAGGCTCTTGTAGACGTCCTCGCCGATGACGGCCACCGGCACGCGGCGGAGGTTTTCGAAGTCGGTGAAGAACCGGCCGGCCATCATCTCCGCCTGCCCGCCCTGGGCGTATTTCTCGTCCGTGCCGCCCAGGTCGATCTGGAGCAGCTCGTTGTTCTTGTAACGGACGCGGTGCATCACGTTCCAGTTGGGGAAGAGATAGGGGCTGACGACTTCCACCGACCGGCAGCGCTCCTGGATGGCCATGGCGTCCTCGAAGGTGAGAGGCTTGCGCTGGATCTCCTCGCGCGAACGCCGGCCGAACTGGATGCCTACGGGGAACTTGAAGGCGATGATCGTCTCCGTGCCCAGACTGCGGATGACGCCCGTGACGGCGCCGTCGAAGCCCGTCAGAATGCTGCCCACGCCGATGATGGTGCCCGTGCCGATGATGACGCCGAGCACGGTGAGAAAGCTGCGGAGCTTGTGCTCGCGGATGGTGGCCAGAGCCAGCCGCACGCCGGCGAGGATCAGCATCAGATTGTGCGAACGCGACTGCCTCATTTCTCCGCCCTGAGCGCCTCGATCGGATCGAGCCGCGCCGCCTGCCGCGCCGGATAGATGCCGAAGAACAGGCCCACCGCCGCCGACAGGCCTACTCCGAGCACCACCGAATACAGCGGCAAGACCATGGGAATCGGCGTCAGATTGCGCACGGCGATGGCCGCCGCCCACGCGATCAGCACCCCGATCAGCCCGCCCGCGCCGGCCAGCACCGCCGATTCGATCAGGAACTGCCACAGGATGTCGCTGCGGCGCGCCCCGAGCGACTTGCGGATGCCGATCTCCTGCGTCCGCTCGGTGACCACGGCCAGCATGATGTTCATGATCACCACGCCGCCGACCACCATGAAGACGCTGACCACGGCCATCGCCGTGGCGGCGATGGCGCCGGTGAGGCGGTCCCAGGCGCCCATGATCGAATCGGAGGTGAAGATCATGAAATTGTCCTCGCGCTGCGGCGGCAGGCGCCGGTAAGCGCGCAGAAGCACGCGGACCTCGTCCATCGCCTCCTGGAAGCGGGCGCGGTCCACGGCCAGGCAATTGAAACTCAGCCAGCGGCGCGAGCCGTACTCTTTGAAGAACGTGAACAGAGGCACAGTGACGAAGTTGTCCTGCGACTGGCCGAAGACGCTGCCGATGCGCTTGGCCACCCCGATCACTTCGTAAGGCTTGCCGTTGATCTGCACCGTCTTGCCGATGGGATCGACGCCCGTGAAGAACTTGTCCCGCAGATCGGCGCCGATGAAGGCCACCATGCGGCGGCTGCGGACGTCGCCCTCGCTGATGTAGCGGCCCGTCTCGGTCTGCACGCCCGAGATCAGGTTGAGGTTGGCGGTCGCCCCCAGGATGCGCACGTCCTCCATGCGTTCATTGCGGCAGCTGACATCGGCGCGGGTGGAGCCGGACATGCCGATCTCGCTCAGCAGGGTGGCCCGCTGGCGGATGAACTCGTACTCGTCGGGGCGCAGTTCGGGGTTTTTGCGCAGCAGTTCGAGGAACTTCTTGGGATCCCAGTCGCCGATGAAGGCGAACCGCACCACGGTGAATCCGTTGGCGCCGAGATCGGCGATCTTCTCCGCCACGTAGACGTCCATCCCGTGGATGACGGCCATGACGGCGATCAGCGTGGTGGTGGAGAGAATGATGCCGAGCAGCGTGAGCGCGCTGCGCAGCTTGGCCGACCGGAGGTTGCCCAGGGCGATACGGAAAGCCTCCTGCACCTGGACGAAATGGCTCATCCCTGAGTGGATACGCTGGCAGAGGCCGATTTGTTCCTGAATGCCTCCAGCCAGGAGCAGACTGCTTCGTCGAGCCAGAAGCGGCGCGGACCGCGGGCCAGGAAGCCCAGATGGCCGCCATGAGGCACGGCAAGCAGGCGCAGCCAGGGATTCGAGCGGACCTCCTCGCGACGGTAGAGCTCAAAAGGCACCATCGGATCGTCCTCCGCGGTGATGAGCAGCGCGGGGATGCGAATGCCGCCCACGAAGCGCAGGGCGGATTGCGTGGCGTAGTAGTTGGGGGCGTCCCCGAAGCCGAAGAACGGCGCCGTGATGCGGTCATCGAAATCGAAGATCGTGCGGATGGCGGCCACGCCGCGGTCCGGGAACTTTTCAGGATCCATGCGGTGGCGGCGCTGATAGCGCCGGCGCAGGCTGCGCACGAATTTCTGGTGGTAGATCCAGTTCGAGGCGGCGTCAATGCGCCGCACGCAGGCGTACAGGTCGATTGGAGTGGACACGGCGCAGACTGCTTCAATCAGCTCGGCGGCCTCCGCGCCGAGCTCGCCGGCGAGCTTCAGCGCCACGTTGCCCCCGAGCGAGAACCCGGCCAGAAAGCGCGGCCCGCGCCCCTGGCGCCGCCACTCGGCGAGAACCCAGCGGGCGTCGTGCGTCAGGCCGGAATGGTACAGGGTGGGCGAGTGCGGTTCGCTCAGCCCGCAGCCGCGCAGGTTCATGCGATGCACCGCAAAGCCCGACTCCAGCAGCCGTTGCGCCAGCGAAATCAGATACCCGCTGCGGCTGGAGCCTTCCAGGCCGTGCAACAGAAGCACTTCGCCCCGGGGCTCGCCTTCGGGGCGGTTTTCCTCCACCAGAATGCCGGTGTCCGGCGCCGTGGGGTAAAGAGTGTGCCGCGTGGGGAAGCGGCACTCATCCAGCGGGCGCGGCCAGAAGTTGCCCGCCAGCGTCGCCAGATGGGGATTGCGGAACAGCGGGACGAAGGGCTGCAAACCCCGAGTGTAGCAGGCGCGCTCAGTCGCCCTCACCCTCGGCCGAGTGGGCGCCGGGCTCGGCGGCTTTGCGCGAGAGCTCCTCGGTGAGAATGATGGCTTCGGCCAGTTCCTTCATCGGGCGGCGAAGGCGGCGGCTCTCGTTGCGGAGACGAAGGTAGGCCTCTTCCTCGGTGAGGTGGAACTTGTACTGGAGGATTCCCTTGGCCCGTTCCACAAGTTTGCGCGTCTCAAGCTGCCGGCGCATCTCTTCGGCCTCGGCGGCCAGGCGCGTGTTCTCCTCCTCGAGCCGCGCGCGCGCCAGCGCGCCGCCCATCTGCTCGCCAATGAACGTCAGCAGTGCGATCTCCTCCGGCGTGTGCTCGTGCCGCTCGCGGTGATGGACGTTGATGACGCCGATCACGTCTCCGCTGGAGACCAGGGGCACCGAGCAGAAGGCTTCGTAAGTGTCTTCGATCAGTCCGGGCAGGCGCAGGAACCGCTTGTCCTGGTATGCCTTCTCCGGCAGCGCCACCACGCTCTTGTGCTCGATGGCCCAGCCGGTCAGGCCCTGCCCCGCCGACATCGCCAGGCTGCCGATCTCCAATGCGTGCGGCACCTGCGACGCCCGCAGCACCACTTCGCCGGTAGTCGGCTCGATCAGGTAGACCAGGCAGGCGTCACAGCCCGTCACCTGCACCGTCATGCCGACGATCTCGCCCAGCATCTCGTCGACCGACCGGTTCGAACTGACAATACTGCTGATCCGGTGCAGCAGGGAGACTTCGTTGGGCAATGAGTCCATCAGAGGTATCGAGGCCACAGTAATTGTAGGATAAAAACGGAGCGGCCAGGCGTCCAATTCAAAGTTTCTATGCGGTTCATGCCGGAACTTTCTCCGCTTGCCATGGCCCGGCAGGCGATTGTAATTGCGATGGTTGCGCCGCTTGCCGGAGGCGCCTCGCCCCCATGGTACCGCTTTCAAGCCGGCGCGTGGGAACTGCATACGGACGCTGGCGAGCGCCGCGGGGAGGAGTTGTTGCGGCGGATCGTCGAATCCGATGCCGCGCTGGGCGCCGTGGCCCCGGAGCTGGCTGCCGGAGGGGCCGCGCCCGGGCGTCCGGTGCGCGTGATGTTGTTCCGCTCCGGGCGCGATTTCGCCCCGTTCCGCCGCGGGGAGGCCCACCGGGGACTTTACCTGGCGGGGATCGAGAGAGACTGGATCCTGCTGCCGGATTCCGGCGGCGAGACCGAGCGTGCGGCACGGCATGAGCTCGTGCACTTACGGCTCCGCCGGGCTGGCGCCCGCCCGCCGGCATGGCTCGAGGAGGGTCTGGCCGATTACTACTCGACGCTCGAGCCCGGCGGCGGCCGCATCCGCCTTGGACGCGCCCCCGCAGCCCATGCCCGACTCCTTCGCAACGGGGACTGGCTGGATGCCGCACGGTTGTCGGGATTCCGGCCGGAGGAGGCTCGCGGGGGAGAAACCGGCCTGTTTTACGCCCAGAGCTGGGCGCTGGTGCGGTGGATGATGCTCGAAGGCGGCGGCGCGGCGCGCGTGGCGGCCATGCTCGCACTGCTGGACGCCGGGCGAAGCCGGCAGGCGGCGTTTGAAGAGACTTACGGGATGCCGCTTGAGGCGGCGCTCGGGCGGGCGCGGCAGCTGATGGCCAGACTGGCTCCGGATGCCGCTCCGGACGTCCGCGCAGCCACCGCGACGCCACATGGAATCAGCATCGCGCGCGAACCGGCGCCGCCGCCGCTGCCCGACCTGTTGCGCGCCGAAGCGCTGCTCGACGCCGGACAGCAGCGCGAGGCGGAGCGTCTGGCGCAAGAGACGGCGCAGCGCCATCCCGGCAGCGCCGCCGCCGAGACGCTGCTGGGAGCGCTGGCCCTGCGCAAGGACGGATTCGAGGAGGCGCGGGCGCACCTGGAGCGCGCGATCGCCCTGGGAGGCGCGGGTGCGCGGACGCACTTCGAGTACGCCATGCTGGTGCGCGACACGCAAGGCCCGGCCGCGCTGGTCGAGCAGTCGCTGCGGCAGGCCGTGGCTTCCGATCCGCAGTTCGCCGAAGCGTGGCTTGTGCTCGGCAACTGGCTTCTCCGTCAAGGCCGCGCCGGCGAGGCGGCGCCGTGCCTTGAGAAGGCGGCGGCCCTCGATCCGCAGCGCAGCGCCGCCTGGGAGGCCTGGGGCCGCGCGCTGCTTGAATCCGGCGACAGGCAACGCGCGCGCGAGGCGGCACAGCGCGCGCTGGCCACGGCCGTCTCCGGCGAGCAGGGGGAGATGGCGCGGGCTCTGCTGCGCGACATCGAGACGCGGCCTGCCGCGCCGCCCAAGCCGGCTCCCGCGGTGGAGACGCCAGCGGGCTGGAAGCCGCGAGAAGGCGATGCGCACGTTGAAGGACGGCTCGTCTGGATCGGGTGCGACGACTCGAAGCTTCGCTTCCGCGTCGAGGTGAAGCCACGCACAGCCAGGACGGCCGCCGTGACCGTGCTCCTCGAAACAGACAAGCCGAACCTTGTGATGCTGCGCGGAAAGACCGAAGGCCGCCGCGAGTTTGTCTGCGGCGTGCAGAAGCCCGCACCTGCGGTGGCGGCGGGCTATATCGCCGCGCCCCCGCCGCCTGCGGCTGCTGCTGCCCCGGAGGTGCCGCCCGCGGCAGCGAAGAGCGGATCCGCCAAAACTGCGAAAAAGGTCCCCGCCAGAAAGACCGCCCGCCGTCCGGCGCCCGCCAAGCCGAAGCCCGAACCTGTGGCCGGGGAGCTTGTGTGGCTCGAGTTTCGTTGACCTGTGCGGCGCGCAAGGGGTGAAAGCGCAGTGACCGGCTGCTGCGGGCCGAACAGGGACGGCCCGCCCTCCACTATTGGCGCTTCGTTCGGCGGCAGACGGTGAGCGCGCCTTCCGGGTCGAGCGCCGCCGAGCCTTCGTCAATGTGGAGGATCCTTCCGTCCGGTCCAATGACGAAGGTGGTGCGGTTGGCGATGCCGCTCTGCTCGTTGAGAACGCCGTAGGCGCGCGCGACCTCGCGCCGGGCGAAGTCGCTGGCCAGCGGGAAGCTGAGCTTGAGCACCTCCTGCGCCCAGTGCCGCAATGATGGCAGATTGTCCGTGCTGACGCCGATCACTACGGCGCCGGTTTTTTCGAATTCCGCGATACCAGCCTGGTACGCCGTCATCTCCTTCGTTCAACCGCCGGTGAAGGCAGCAGGGAAAAAGGCGACGACGGCGGTCCTGCCGCGGTGCTCTGACAGGTGGAACTCCTTGCCGTCGGTCGTGCGCAGCCGGAAATCGGGCGCTTCGTCTCCGGGCTTGAGATGGGTTTTCGGAGGGGCGGCGGGCTGGCCCAAGGCCAGGGCCGCAAGGATAGGAATCAAAATCCCGGAGCGCATGGAGCCTCCCTGGCGGCGGCGCTTGCCGGCCGCCGTCACGGGCACGAGCATATCACAATAACTTTCCCTGTGATCCCGCCTGCCCAGTCCGATATGAGCGGTGAGAGCCGCGCCTCGCGGATTCGCCATGAGGCGCGGCCGCCATCCGGAAGGATTGACGCGGGCATGCAAGCGCAGAGTGTCTCCGCAAGGCAGGCCAGGGCGGCCGAGGGCCGCCAGGGCAAGTATCTCGTGTTCCATCTCGGCCGCGAGGAGTTCGCCGTGGCCGTGCTGAAGGTGCGCGAGATCATGGGGCTGCAGGAAATCACGGAGGTGCCCCAGACACCGCACTATGTGAGGGGAGTGATCAACCTGCGGGGCAAGGTGATCCCGGTGGTGGACCTGCGGCGGAAGTTCGGCATGGCGGAGGCGGAGGCGACGTCGCGCACCTGCATCATCGTGCTGCAGGTGCGGCGCCGGAGCGGCGGCGCCGACCCGCTGCTGATGGGCGTCATCGTGGATGGCGTGAGCGAGGTGCTCACCATCCAGGAGCAGGAGATCGAGGACACGCCCTCCTTCGGAGAGGACGTACGGCTGCCCTACCTCCTGGGCATGGCCAAGGTGAAGGGGCGGGTGAAAATCCTGCTCGACATTGACGAGGTGATGACGGCGCAGGAGCTTGGCGGGCTGGAGTTGCTGCCGCTCGGCGAGGAACCGGTGGCGGCGGAAGCCTGACGGCGCTGCGGCAGGCGAGGGTTTTTTTGAGTTCAAGGAGAAAGGGAACAAACGATGTCGTTTTCAAAGCGGAACTTGGGCAGCAAGATGTACCTGAGCCTGGGGCTGACGGGCGGGCTGCTGTTGCTGGTGGGTGGCGCCGGCATCTTCAGCGCGACGATGCTGAGCGGGCTGGTGCAGAAGACGGTGAACCTGGAGGCCAGGAAACTGCAACTGGCGCTGGCGGTGGAGAAGAACGTGGCCCGGGGCGAGGACGCGCTGCGCGGCGTGCTGCTGGGAGCGATGACCGGTGACGCGGGGCTGGTGCAGCGGTCCGAGCGTGAGCTCCAGGAGTCACTGCGGGAGGTGGGAGAATCGGTTTCCGCCATCCAGCCTCTGCTGTACCTGGAAGAGGGCAAACGTCTTCACGCCGACCTCCGGCGGGATGTGGAGGAATGGGCGCGGCAAACCTCGGTGTTCCTGGGCCATGTGCAGGGCCAGCGGTTCGACGAGGCGAACCGTATGCAGTCGTCTGTCTTCGCACCCGTGCTGGAGCGGGCGCGGAAGGGTTCGGCGGCACTGGTCTCGTTGCAGCGGCGGCTGCTGGACCAGGCGGCGGCGGATGCTTCCACGCGCTCGCGGATGACGACCGTGCTGCTGATCCTTGGCGTGCTGGTGGCGGCAGTGGTGGCCATGGTCGCGATCTGGGTCATGCGCGGCGCGGACCGGACGCTGAAGCGGATCGCGGCCGAGATCGCCGACGGGGCGCGGCAGGTGGCCAGCGCCTCGGCGCAGGTGTCGAGTTCGTCGCAGGCGCTGGCGCAGGGGTCGAGCGAGCAAGCGGCATCGCTCGAGGAGACATCGGCGTCCACCGAAGAGCTGAACTCGATGACGCAGAAGAACGCCGAGAACGCCTCCATGGCGGCGGGCGAGACCGAGAAGGCCGACCAGCTGCTGAAAGAGACGAATGAAAAGCTGGGGCAGATGATCGAGTCGATGAAGGAGATCAACGCCTCGAGCGAGAAGATCAGCCGGATCATCCGGGTGATCGACGAGATCGCCTTCCAGACCAACATCCTGGCGCTGAACGCGGCGGTGGAGGCGGCGCGCGCGGGCGAGGCGGGCATGGGCTTTGCGGTGGTGGCCGACGAGGTGCGGAACCTGGCGCAGCGCTGCGCGCAGGCGGCCAAGGACACCTCGGACCTGATCGAGGAGTCGATCGTGCGCTCCAACGAGGGCAAGCTGCGGCTGGACGAGGTGGCGGCCTGCATCACGCGGGTGTTCGAGAACGCGTCGCGGATCCGCGTGCTGGCCAGCGAGGTGCACATGGGCAGCCAGGAGCAGGCGCGGGGCATCGAGCAGATCGCGCGCGCGGTGGCGCAGATGCAGCAGGTGACGCAGTCGACGGCGGCCAGCGCCGAAGAGAGCGCCTCGGCGGGCGAGGAGATGTCAGCGCAGGCGCAACACCTGCAGGGGGCCGTCGAGCGGCTGCGCGAACTGGTGGGCGCGGGCGAGGACGAGGAGCGACCGCACGCACCGGCGCGGCTGCAGGCGCGTGCGGCGGCGCCGGCCAGGCCTGTCGGGATGAAGACGGCGGCACGGATGGAGATCCCGCTCGAGGACGGCTTCCGCGACTTCTGAGGCGGCGCCTTTCAGTCAGTGGGCGGATCAGCGAGGACCCATGTCTGAGGAGAAGCTCAATCCCGGGGCCGGGACGGCGGGCGAGCCGGTCCGGCCGGAGGCGGAAGGCGTGGAACGGCCGGACGCGGCAGAGGGGCTGCGGGCGCTCGCGGAGAGCATGGAGGCGGCCTCGGCGTCGAATCCGCTGGCGGCCGATCCGGAGCTGGTGCAGGACTTCCTCGTGGAGGCGCGCGAGCACCTGGCCAAGATCGAGGCTTGCCTGCTCGAGATCGAGCAGGGCGTGCACACGCAGGAGACGCTGCACGCGGCCTTCCGCAGCTTCCACACGATCAAGGGCCTGGCCGGGTTCCTGGACTACGCGGTGATGCAGCGCGTGGCGCACGAGACCGAGACGTTGCTCGATCTGGCGCGCAACGGGCAACTGGCGATGCGGCCGGCGGCGGTGGACGTGGTGCTGGCGGCAGGCGACTACCTGCGCGCGTGGCTGGACGCGATCGAAGCGGCCGCGGCGGGCCGCCCGGCGGCCGTGCCCCCGGATCCGGAGGCGCTGCTCGGCCGGGTGCGCGCGGCGGCGCAGGACCGGGCGGCGGAACCGGAGATTCCGCTGGAGGAGGAGCGGCCGGAGGCGGCCGCACCCGGCGCGGCGCAATCCGCCGAAGCGGGGGCCGGGCGCGAGCGCGCCGAGGCGGCGGGGCGCGCGGGCGGCGACGCCGCGCTCGTCAAGGTGGACACGGCCAAGCTCGAGTATCTGGTCGACATGGTGGGCGAGCTGGTGATCGCGCAGACGATGCTGCGGCACAACCCGGAGTTCGCGCAGGTGAAGTCGCCCCGGCTGCAGCGCGACATCGCCCATCTGACGCGGGTAACCGGAGAGGTGCAGAAGACGGCGATGGCCATGCGCATGGTGCCGGTGGGGCAGCTGTTCCGGCGCATGACGCGGCTGGTGCGGGACTTGGCGCGCAAGTCGGGCAAGCAGGCAGAGCTCGAGCTGCACGGCGAGGACGTGGAGCTGGACCGCACGATTGTCGAGGAGCTGCACGATCCGCTGGTGCACATGCTGCGCAACAGCATGGATCACGGGCTGGAGACGCCGGCCGAGCGCGCAGCAGCGGGCAAGCCGGCGGCGGGGCGGATCCGGCTGGCGGCGTCGCACCAGGCGGGCATGATCGTGATCGAGATCAGCGACGACGGCCGGGGGCTCAACCGGGACAAGATCTTCCGCAAGGCGGTGGAGCGCGGGCTGGTGGCGCCCGACGCCAAGCTCAGCGACACCGAGGTGTTCCATCTGATCTTCGAGCCGGGGTTTTCAACCGCCGAGCAGGTGACCGACGTCAGCGGACGCGGCGTGGGCATGGACGTGGTGCGCAAGCACATCAACAAGCTGCGGGGCCGGATCGAGATCGTGAGTTCGGGCGGCGAGGGGACGACGTTCCTGCTGAAGGTGCCCCTGACGCTGGCCATCATCGACGGGCTGATCGTGTCGGTGGGCGGGGAGCGCTTCATCGTGCCGATCTTCGCCGTGCGCGAGATGTTCAAGGCCGCGCCGGAGCAGGTGTTCACGGTGGAAGGCAAGGGGGAGATGGCGATGGTGCGGGGCCGTCTCCTGCCGGTGGTGCGGCTGGCGTCGAAGCTCGGCCTGGCGCCGCGCAGCGAGGATCCCTGCGAAGGGCTGATGATCGTGGGCGAGAGCGGCAGCCGGGTGTTCTGCCTGCTGGTGGACGAGCTGGCGGGCAAGCAGGAGGTGGTGATCAAGAGCCTGGGGCCGGCGTTCCGCGAATCGAAGGGGCTGGCGGGCGGGGCGATTCTCGGCGACGGCAAGGTGGGGCTGATCCTGGATCTGGCGTCGATTGCCGGAGAGGCGGGGGCGGTGGTGCGGGGCTGAGGGCTGCGGCGAGGCGGGAGATGGCGATGCAGGGGCTGACCGAGCGGGAGTTTCACGAGATCCGGGAGCTGGCTTACCGGATCTTCGGTCTGGACTTGAAGCCGGGCAAGGAGGCTCTGGTGAACGCGCGGCTGGCGCGGCGCGTCAGCGAGTTGGGGCTGGGCAGCCTGGCGGAGTATGTGGAAGCGGTGAAGCGCGACCGCACGGGGGAGGAGCTGGAGCGGTTGATCAACGCGCTGACGACGAACCACACGAGCTTCCTGCGGGAACCGCAGCACTTTGCCCTGTTGCGAGAGGCGATCCTGCCGCCCCTGGCCCGCAGCGGGGCGATCCGTATCTGGAGCGCGGGCTGTTCGACGGGCGAGGAGCCGTACACAATCCTGTTCACGGCGGCCGAAGCGCTGCCGGGGGAGGGGCTGGCGAAGCTGCAATTGCTGGCGACCGACATTTCGACGCGGGTGCTCGAGAAGGCGCAGGCGGGCATTTACCCGAGGGAGCGCCTGGAAGGGCTGCCCGCAGGCTGGGCGCAGCGGTTCTTTCAGCGGGGGGAGGGCCGTTGGGAGGGCTCGGTGCGAGTGAAGCCGGAGTGGCGCGCGCGGGTGGAATTCCGGCGGCTGAACCTGATGGAGGATTTCAGTGATTTGCCGCGATTCCATGTGATTTTCTGCCGGAATGTGATGATCTATTTCGACAAGGCGACGCAGGAGCGCCTGGTGCGGCGATTCGCGGACCGGCTGGAGCCGGGCGGGTGGTTCCTGATCGGGCACAGCGAGGGGCTGATGGGTGTGCGTCATGAGCTGGAGTATGTGAAGCCGGCCGTGTACCGCAAGCCTGCAAGCGCGGCGTGCGGCCGGGGGAGGGGCGATTGAAGACCGTGGTTGTCGGGATGGGAGACTGCAAGGTGACGGGGGAGCCGGTGGAGATGGTGACATTCGCGCTGGGCTCCTGCATTGCGGTGGTGATCTGGGACCCGGTCGCGCGGGTGGGGGGGATGCTGCACTTCATGCTGCCGGACAGCTCGGTGGACCGCGAGACGCAGGGCCGCGCCAATCCGTACCGTTACGCCGACACGGGCACGCCGCTGCTGTTCCGGAGAGCCTACGAGATGGGCGCGGAGAAGCGGCGGTTGCAGGTGCGCCTGGCGGGAGGAGCCAACGTGGTGGACTCGGGCGGCGTGTTCAACATCGGCAAGCGGAACCATGCGGCGGTGAGGAAGATCTTGTGGAAGGCGGGCGTTCTGGTGCACGGGGAGGAGGTCGGGGGAACGGTGTCGCGCACGGTGCGGCTGGACATGTCGACGGGCCGGTGCACAGTGCATGAGCCGTCGGGCGCGGCGAGAGAGTTGAGGGCCGGAGCGGCTGTGCCGGCGCCGGCGCCGGCGGGAGGGACTGAATGCCGAGTCGCCTGATGATTGTGGACGATTCGCCTGTGATGCGGGCGTTTGTGAAGCGGACCATCGCGCTGTCGGGGATCGAGACGTCGGAGATCCTGGAGGCGTCCAACGGCCGCGAGGCGCTGGAGAAGCTGCGGGCGCGCGGCGTGGCGCCGGCGGTGGACCTGATCCTGACCGACATCAACATGCCGGTGATGGACGGCGAGCAGCTGATCGGCGAGCTGAAGGCCGATCCTTCGCTGCACAAGATCCCTGTCGTGGTCGTGTCCACGGATTCGACCGAGAACCGCGTAGGCGCGCTGCTGCGGCTGGGGGCGAGCGATTATGTGCGGAAGCCGTTTCCGCCGGAGCGGCTCAGCGAGGTGCTGGGCGGGCTGCTGTGCGCCGGCGAAGGACGCGAGGAGGACTTCTAGCCATGCAAGGAGAGAAGCTGGAACGGGCGCAAGTGAGAAGGGCGATGGAGGACGCCGTGCTGGAGGTTCTGGAGACGATGTGCTTCGAGTTTCCGGTGGCGGAAGCGGAAGAGGGAGAGGCGCCGGACGAGGAGTCCGTGCACGCGGCGGCGCGCTTCGACGGCAGCTTGAAGGGAGTGCTGCATGTGGCTCTGGCGGGCGAGGCGCCGCGGAGGCTGGCGGCGGCGTTCCTGGGCCTGGACGAGAGCGAAGTGGGCGAGCGCGAGACACTCCAGCTCGCATGTGAGCTGGCCAACATGCTCTGCGGGGCGACGATGAGCCGGCTGGAGCCGCACGGGCGGCTGCGGATTTCGACGCCGGAGGCGTCGAATGACGGACCGGGATGCATGGACGCCTGCTGGCTGCGCTTCCCGCTCGAGGCGGGGCGGGTGGCGGCCAGCATCTGCTTCGAGGAGGAGCGATGACGGCGGCGAGGAAGATCCGCGTGCTGGTGGTGGACGATTCCGCCATCGTGCGGAAGGTGCTGGCCGATGTGCTGAACCAGCAGCCGGACATCGAGGTGGCGGGGACGGCGCCGGACGCGTTTGTGGCGCGCGACAAGATTGTGGCGCTCCGTCCCGATGTGGTGACGCTGGACGTCGAGATGCCGCGCATGGACGGGCTGACGTTTCTCGAGAAGCTGATGCGGCACTACCCGCTGCCGGTAATCGTGGTCAGCTCGCTGACGCAGAACTCGACCCGCGCCGCCCTGGAAGCGCTCAACCGCGGCGCGGTGGACGTGCTGGCCAAGCCGGGCGGACCGTACTCGGTGGCCGATCTGAAAGACGACCTGCCGCAGCGCGTGCGGGCCGCCGCGGCGGCGAAGCTGCGGGCCCACCAGCCGGCGCCCGCGCCCCGTCCAGCGCCGCCGCGTGCGGCGGCGCCCCAGCCGCGCAATGGCAGCGCGCCGCATCACCTGATCGCCATCGGCGCCTCCACCGGCGGGACGGTGGCGATCGAGCGCGTGCTGGCCGCCCTGCCGCCAACCATGCCGCCCATCGTGATCACGCAGCACATTCCGCCCGGCTTCTCGGCCACTTTCGCCCAGCGCCTGAACAAGGTCTGCGCACTGGAGGTCAAGGAAGCCGAAGGCGGCGAGACGCTGGCCAATGGCATTGCGGTCGTCGCGCCGGGCAACCGTCACATGGAGATCGAGAGGATGCCCGGCGGCGGATGGCGCACGCAACTGCACGACGGGCCCAAAGTCTGCTACCAGCGGCCTTCCGTCGACGTGCTGTTCCGCAGCGTGGCGCGGGCCGCGGGCGCCGGCGCCACGGGAGTGTTGCTGACCGGCATGGGAGCTGACGGCGCCGCGGGGCTGCTTGAAATGCACCGCGCCGGCGCCGACACCATCGCCCAGAACGAGGAGACCTGCGTCGTCTTCGGCATGCCGCGCGAGGCGATCCGGCTGGGCGCCGCGCATCATGTGCTGCCCCTGGATGAAATCGCCGGGGCTTTGATGAAGCGGCTTGCCGCGCCCGCGGCTGTGTGAAACGCACGGCCGGCAGATCAGTCGGTCACGAGCTCCGCCAGCCGCGCCGCTGCCACTGCGAACGGGCGAGCTTCCGCGTAGCGCCGCGCCGCCTCCGCCATGGCGGCGCGGCGCTCACCGTCCCTGAGCAGGTACTCGAGCACCGGCCACAACCCGCTCCTCGTGCCGTGCTGCGGCACCAATACGCCAAATTCCGGCTGCACGATCTCGCGCGCGCCATCGCTTTCCACAGCAACGGCCGGAAGCCCCGCGGCCAGCGCCTCCATCAGGGTCAACCCGTAGCTCTCATGCCGCGACGCGAACACATACAGGTCCGCCAGCCGGAAAAAAGCCCGCTTGCGCGCGCCGGTGACGTGACCCGGGAATTCCACGCGAATGCGGCGCAGCCGCGCGGCGAGGCGTTGCAGGCGCCTCATGTGCGCCTGCCCCTGCATATAGGCGGGCGCGCCGCAGATGAACAGCCGCACGGGAGGCACGGCGCCACCACGCACGCGCTCCCATTCGAGCAGCGATTCGAGCAGCAGGTCCTGGCCCTTCTCGGGAGAGATGCGGCTCAAGGTCAAGAGCACGCGCTCATCGAAATCCACCCCGTACTCCCGCCTCAGCTCCTCCGCGCTCCCCTCCGGATCGCGGCGGGGCGGCGCACCCCACGGCAACACGTGGATGCGGTCTTTGCGCGCCTCCGGCCAGCAATCCAGAAGGATCCGCTTCATGCCGGAGGACGGCACAACGACGGCGGCCGAATAGCGGAGGCTGGCCGCCTGCCGCTCGAAGATGAGCCGAAGGATCAGCGGCGCAATGCGGGCCGCTCCCAGTCTCTCCACGCCGCGCCACGCCGCCGTCAGACGGCGCGGCGCAACCAGCCCGCGGAGATAGATGCGGGCGATATAGGCGGCCACATCGACATGGTAGATGGTGGTGATACGGAAGCCCGCGTGCGCCAGCGCGGCGAAGTCCGGCGCTTCGCTGATGTCATTGACCAGGACCGCCGCTGTGCGTGGGTCGTACTCGAGGATGCGGCGCGTGGCGGCGGCGCTGAAATCCCGGCAGAAGGCGGCGTAGCGGCGCTCGTTCATGGCGGCGAGCCCGGCGCCTGTGGGTGCGGCATCGCCCAGGATGGAGGGGCTGATCATCTCCAGCCCGAAGGGACGGCTGCGCCGCCACTCCTGTTCGAGCCACCGGGCCACGGCCGCACCGCCGCCGAGCGGCGACTCGACGGGGAAGCCGGCGTGCGCGGCGCAATACACGACGCGGGACAGGCTCACCGCGCAGCGGACCTCAACGACTCGTCCTGCATTTGCAGAACCAGCACGTACCAGCAGAGCAGCAACAGAAGTTCGATTCCGGGTGTCTCCGGGAGCCGCACTTCCACCGTGGCGCCGGATTCGCCCTTCAGGTGGACGCGAAAGACCTCGCGGCGGTCGTTATCGATCAGAATGGCGCTGCGCGCCCAGATTCCGGCCAGGCGGAATTCGAAAGCCTCGCCGGAGTCGAGCCGCAGCTGGCCCTGGCTGGCGGAAAAGTTCGGGTGATAGAAGGCGCAGTCCTCGCTCTCGCCTTCGCGGCGCGCGGTGACAATCGGCGAAAGGAATCCTGTGCGTTTGAAGGTCCAGACGCCGGAGGCTGCGCGCCCGCGGGCAAGCGTGCCGAAGGCCTTGAGGAAATCGAGTTCCGCAACTGTTGTTTCGCCGGCGCGCAGTTCGTAATGGCGCTGCGTGGCGGCGCTCTGTTTCCAGACGAGGGGGCCGGAGCCGGCCCAGCCGGGAGCGGTCATCGCGGGCGCATCCTTTCTTCCGGCCGGCAAGGGCCGGGGATCCTCCTCATCATACGGCCGGGCGGGAGCGGGCGCGGCCGCGCCAGACGTTGACGAGCAGCAGCGCGGCGCCGCAGGTGATGGCGGAGTCGGCCACGTTGAAGGCGGGCCAGTGGTATGGGCCGATGTGGAAGTCGAGGAAGTCCGTCACGCTGCCGAACACCACGCGGTCGTAAAGATTGCCGGCGGCGCCGGCCAGGATCAGCGCCAGCGCCGCGGCCACGGGCCAGGGTTCGCGCGGGTCGCGGCAGGCGCGCCACAGGAGCACTGCGACCAGCACCGCCAGCGAGGAGACCAGAGCGGTCAGCACCGCCTGGCCCGTACCGGCGCCCTGCTCTGCGAAGAGGCTGAAGGCGACACCCGTGTTGCGCGTGTGGACGATGCGGAACAGCCCGTCGATCACGGGAATCGCCTCCCACTCGGCCACGCGCGTCTCGATCCAGTGCTTGGTGGCGCGGTCCAGCGCGGCGACAGCAGCGGCGAGAATCCAGGGCCAGCGCCGCGCCACCGCTCACGCTCCCGTCATTTCGCGCACTGCCGCCGCGCAGGCGGGGCAGATGGAGGGCAGATCCGGATCGCTGCCGATCTCCGTCGAGTACTTCCAGCAGCGCGGGCATTTCGCGCCGCCGGCGCGCTCCACCGTCGCGCGCAGTTCCGCGCCGCGGCGCAGCTCCACCTGCGACGTGATGAAGATGGCGGGCAGCTCGGCCAGATAGCGTTCGAGCAGATCGTACAGCTCGCCGTCCGCCTCGAGGACGATCCTGGCTTCCAGCGGCGCCCCGATAAGCTTGGCGTTCCGCGCCTCCTCCAGGCTCTTGAGCGCAACTTCCCGCACTTCCATCAGGCGGTCCCAGTCCGCGCTGAGACGCTCATGTTCTTCCGGCAGCCCTGCGGTGACCTCTTCCGGCAGCGGCGCCAGCGCAAGATGAACACTGTCAGGATCGCCGGGCAGGCGGCGCATGTGCGACCACGCCTCCTCGCAGGTGAACGCCAGCACGGGCGCCAGCAGCCGCACCAGCGCGTGCTGCACGCGGTACAGCGCGGTTTGCGCGCTGCGCCGCGCCTTCGACTTTGGCGCGCTGGTGTAGAGGCGGTCCTTCAGGATGTCGTAGTAGACGGCGCTCAGATCCGTGGTGGTGAAGTTGTACACGGCCTGATACACACGGTGGAACGCCAGCTCGTCATACCACTGGCGGCACTGTGCAACCAGCGTGGAGGCGCGGTAGAGGATCCACCGGTCGATCTCATGCAGCTCCGCGCCGGGCAGGGCGCCGGTTGCCGGCTCGAAGTCGTGCAGGTTGCCGAGCGCATAACGGAACGTGTTGCGGATCTTGCGGTAGGCCTCGGTGAGGCGCGTGAGGATCAGCTCGGAGACGCGCACGTCCTCCTGAAAGGCCACCGAGCTGACCCAGAGCCGCAACACGTCGGCGCCGTAGTTCTTGATGATGTCCTCCGGCGCAATGACGTTGCCGAGGGACTTCGACATGGCGCGCCCTTCGCCGTCGAGCACCCATCCGTTGGTGGCGCACTCGCGGTAGGGCGAGCGCCCGCGCAGCCCCACTCCCACCAGAAGGGACGAGTGGAACCAGCCGCGGTACTGGTCGCCGCCCTCAAGGTACATGTCGCAGGGCCACGGCAGCCCGTTGCCCTCGTGGAGCACGGCGAGGTGGCTGGCGCCGGAGTCGAACCACACGTCGAGGATGTCGTTCTCCTTGCGGAACTCCGTGCCGCCGCAGGCACTGCATTTCGCCTCCGGTCCCAGCAGTTCGGCTGCGCTGCTGTCATACCAGGCATCGGCAGTGTGGACGGCGAACAGATCGACGACGCGGTCGAGGAACTTGCGGTCGGTGAGCGGCTCGTTGCACTGCTCGCAATAGAAGACGACGATCGGCACGCCCCACACGCGCTGGCGCGAGATGCACCAGTCCGGGCGCGCGGCGATCATGTTCGCCATCCGCTCCTCGCCCCACTCCGGGTGCCACTTCACCTCGCGGATCGCCTCCAGCGCTTTCTGCCGCAGCCCGTTGCGCTCCATGCCGATGAACCACTGCTCGGTGGCGCGGAAGATGGTGGGGTTGTGGCAGCGCCAGCAGTGCGGATAGCTGTGCTCGAGCTTCTTCTCCGCCAGCAGCGCGCCCTGCCCGCGCAGGATGGCGTTCACCACCGGATTGCCTTCCCACACGGTCTTGCCGATCAGCTCCCCGGGCAGGCGTCCCGGCGCGCCGCCGGCGTGGAAGAACCGACCCGCGGCATCGACAGGGCAAAACGTGGGCAGGCCATACTTCTGACCCGTGAGATAGTCTTCGGCGCCGTGCCCCGGCGCGGTGTGGACGGCGCCAGTGCCCTGCTCGAGGGTCACATAATCGGCCAGCACGCCGGGCGATTCGCGATCCAGGAACGGGTGCCGGAACCGCGCCCCTTCCAGCCGGGCGCCGGCGAAGCGCGCCACCTCGCGCGCGTTCTCCCAGCCGCAATTCTGCGCCGTGGCCGCTGCCAGTTCCGAAGCCACGATGTAGACGGCACCGCCCGCCTCCACGGCCGAATACTCGAAGCCGGGGTGGTAGGCGATGGCCACGTTGGCAGGGATCGTCCACGGCGTCGTCGTCCAGATCAGCCCGTACACAGGGCGCCCGGCCAGCGCCGGGTCGATCTCCGCTGGATCGGAGAGCAACGGGAAGCGCACCCAGATCGAAGGGCTCGCATGGTTTTCGTACTCGACTTCGGCCTCCGCCAGCGCCGTTTTGCAGTGGATGCACCAGTGCACGGGCTTCAGGCCCTTGTAAACGGATCCCTGCGCCAGGAAGTCGACAAACGCGCGGGCGATTGTCGCCTCATACTCGGCGCTCATCGTGAGGTAGGGGTCTTCCCAGCGGCCGAAGACGCCCAGGCGCTGGAAGGACTCGCTCTGGAGCTTCACATACTTCTCGGCGTACTTGCGGCATTCGGCGCGGATCGCAGCCACGCCCATTTTCGCCTTCTTCGGCCCCAGCTGGCTGTCGACCTTGATCTCGATGGGCAGCCCGTGACAGTCCCACCCCGGCACATAGGGCGAGTCGTGCCCGGTCATCGTCTTCCACTTGACGATGAGGTCCTTGAGGATCTTGTTGAAGGCATGGCCGAGGTGGATGTTGCCATTGGCGTAGGGCGGGCCGTCATGCAGGACGTACATGGGGCGCCCGCGGCGGGCTTCGCGGATGCGGCCGTACAGGCCCTGCGAGCGCCACCTTTCGAGCATCTTCGGCTCGTTCTGCGGCAGGTTGGCCTTCATTGCGAAGCCCGTCGAGGGCAGATTGACGGTCTTCTTGAGATCGAGACTTCCAATGTCCATGTCGGGAATCACCGCGCGGTCGGGCTGAAAGTACCATCGTACAATGGGGTGAAACTGGGGACGCAGCGGCCGCGTCCCGGTTGACGGCATGCGACTCCTGCGGTGCGTCTCCCTGCTGGCGGGCCTGCTTCCTGGCGCGGAACTGCTCACCTTTGACGCCGCCGGGACGCTGCGCGGCGTCTCGCCCGCCTTGCCGCGCGAGGCTGGCTACGCCCTGGTGAGCCGCGAGGCCCTCGCCGGGGCCGCCTCCGCCGCCGTGATCGACACCCGCGGCGGGCTGAATCCGGTCTTGTGGATCAGCGGCGACGATCCCGACGCGGGCGTGGCCGAGGTGTTCCTCGGCTTGCAAGCGCCCGCAGGGGCTGCACGCGCACCGGAGATCGGCAAGACGGCCGTCTCTGGCGGGAGGACCGCAACCGTCCGTTACGTGAAGGAGTCCGGCGCGTTCGGCTGGATCGCGCGGCTGGAGTTTGAAGGCGGCGCGCACCCGCCACCTGGCCCGCTGTTCGATGAACAGGGCAGGCTGCTCGGCTGGCATGCGGTGAAAACCGTCGACGGAATGCAAATGCACTTCGGCATTCCCATCGCCCGGTTGGACGCCATTCACGACTCTCTGCGGCTCAGCCTGAACGAGTGGAATGCGCGGCAGGATTCGCGCGGAGAGGCGGAGTATCAGCGCGCGCTGGGGCACCTGTGGGCGGAGGATTTCGACGGCGCGCGGTATTACTTCAACCGTGCTGCCGAACAGCGCCCCGCGCACGCCCGCGCCTGGCTGCATCTGGGATTCGTGGAAGCGAAGACCGGACACACACGCCGCGGCATCGAGTGCTATGAGAACGCCATCCGGCACGATCCGAAGCTCGCACCCGCGTACTACCACCTCGGCTTCGCGCTCGGGATGTCGGGCGAGGCGGTGCGCGCCCGTTCGCTGGCGGATCAACTCGAGAAGCTCGATCCGGCTCTGGCGGCGCGGCTCCGCACTTTCCTCGACATCTCGCATGTTGACAAGGTGGAGAAGGACGGCGCGGGCTTGCAGCACAAGCACTGATGCGCAGCCCCCAACAGGGCGCATTCGGCGGCGATTCGACACATTGGCATTCGATTTGCTATGCTACTAATGTCGAGGATTTTCCACCCCAGTCATGGCCGCAAAACCCCCGTTTGCCAAAGGCGCGCAGGTCGAGCACCCCAAGTACGGTCCCGGCCAAGTGGTCGAGTGCAACGACCAGCGCATCACGATCAAGTTTGACGAGCACGGCGAGAGGAAGTTCGAGCTCTCCATCGCCCTGCCGATGATCCGGAAGATCGACCGGCAGCCGCCTTCCGACAGGAAACGGGCTGCGCGGAAGAAGGCCGCCGCTCCGGCCGCCGTCGAGTAGCCGTCCGGCCCGGGGTCCGGGTCTGTTACACTGAGCTTTCCCTCCGATGAAGTTCGGCGTCGTAGTCTTTCCCGGCAGCAATTGCGATCACGACGCCTGGCATGCAGCAGGCCGGGTGGCCGGTCATGACGCCGAGTTCCTGTGGCACAACGACGCGACGGTTCGAGGGGTGGATTGCGTCATTCTGCCCGGGGGCTTCAGCTACGGCGACTATCTGCGATGCGGCGCCATTGCGAAGTTCTCCCCCGTGATGGAAGCCGTGAAGCAGCATGCTCGGGAGGGCGGGCTGGTGCTGGGCATCTGCAACGGATTCCAGATCCTTACCGAGTGCGGGCTGCTGCCCGGCGCGCTGATCCGCAACCGCGGCCTGAACTTCATCTGCAAGCCCGTGCGGCTGCGGGTGGAGACCACAAACTCGCCGTTTACCTGCGCCTATGACAAGGGCCAGGAGACGGTGATCCCCATCGCCCACGGCGAGGGCTGCTACGTAGCCGACGAGCGGACGCTTGACGAACTGGAGGCGGAGGATCGCGTGGCCTTCCGGTACCTGGAGAACCCCAACGGCTCGTTGCGCGACATCGCCGGCATCCTGAACCGCGAGCGCAACGTGCTCGGCATGATGCCGCACCCGGAGCGGGCGGCAGAGCCGCTGCTGGGTTCGGATGGCGGTCTGGGCGTCTTCCATTCCCTGGCCCGCTGCTTCGCGGAGCGGGCGCGCTAATCCCATGAGCGAAATCACTCCGGAGATCGTCGCGGCGCACTCGATCACGCCGGACGAATACACGCGGATCGTCTCGATCCTTGGCCGCGAGCCCAACCTGACCGAGTTGGGCATCTTCAGCGTGATGTGGAGCGAGCATTGCAGCTACAAGAGCTCGCGCGTGCACCTGAAGAAGCTGCCCACGCGCGGGCGATGGGTAGTGCAGGGGCCTGGGGAGAATGCAGGCATCGTCACTCTGGGCCAGGACGCCGAAGGCCAGGAGTGGTGCATCGCGTTCAAGATCGAGTCGCATAACCACCCGAGTTTTATCGAGCCGTTCCAGGGCGCTGCCACCGGCGTGGGCGGCATCCTGCGCGATATCTTTACCATGGGGGCGCGGCCCATCGCCGTGATGGACGCGCTGCGGTTCGGCCCGCTCGACGATGAAGCCACGGGCGCGCGAAACCGCCGCATCCTCGATGGGGTCGTGCACGGCATCGCCCATTACGGCAACTGCTTCGGCGTGCCCACCGTGGGGGGCGAGACGGTGTTCGAGCCGAGCTACAGCGGCAACCCGCTGGTCAACGTCTTCGCGCTCGGCATCGCGCGCCGCGACATGATCTTCTACGGGCGCGCTTGCGGCGTCGGCAACCCGGTCATCTACGCCGGCGCCAAGACGGGCCGCGACGGCATCCACGGCGCCACCATGGCTTCGGGCGAGTTCACGGAAGAGAGCAAGCAGAAGCGCCCGAACGTGCAGGTGGGCGATCCGTTCATGGAGAAGCTGCTGCTGGAAGCCTGCCTCGAGGCGATGGAGACCGGCGCGGTGGCGGGCATCCAGGACATGGGCGCCGCCGGGCTCACCTGCTCCACCTGCGAAATGGGCAGCCGCGCCGGCACCGGCATCGAGATCGACCTCATGCATGTGCCGCAGCGCGAGACCGGCATGACCCCGTACGAGATCATGCTCTCCGAGAGCCAGGAGCGCATGCTGCTGGTGGCCCACCAGGGCCGCGAGCAGGAGGTGCTCGACGTGTTCCGCAAGTGGGGCCTCGATGCCCGCATCATCGGCCACGTCACCGGCGACGGCATGATGCGCGTGAAGAATCACGGCGAGGTGGTGGCCGAGATCCCGTCCCGGCAGCTCGCCGACGAGGCGCCCCTGTACCGCCGCCCGTACACGAAGCCCTTGCGCGAGGCGCCGCTGGACGCGCCCGCGTTCGCCTCGGCCGACCTGACGGCGGATCTCTTCACGCTGGCCGGCTCGCAGGATCTTTGCGACAAGCGGTGGATCTGGGAGCAGTACGACTTCATGGTGCGCACCAACACCGTGCTCGGCCCCGGCGCCGATGCCGCCGTGCTGCGCATCAAAGAGACGGGCACGATGATCGCCATGTCTCTCGACGGCAACGGGCGCTACTGCTATCTGGACCCGCGCGAGGGCGCGCGGCTGCTGGTGGCCGAATGCGCGCGGAACCTCGCCTGCGTGGGCGCCGAGCCGGTGGGCGCCACCAACAACCTCAACTTCGGCAATCCCGAAAGGCCGGAGATCATGGCGCAGATCGTCGAGGTCATTGAGGGCATGGCCGAGGCGTGCGAGTTCTTCGAGACGCCGATCACCGGCGGCAACGTGAGCCTCTACAACGAGACTCTCGGCGAAGCCGTCTTCCCCACGCCGGTCATCGGCCTGGTGGGCACGATGCCGCTGCTCGAGCCGCCGGGCGCGGGCTTCCGCGCCTCAGGCCGCGCGATCTATCTGATCGGCGGCACGGGCGGGGCGGACGAAATGCGCATGGGCGGCACGCAGTACGCCAAGCAGGTGCTGAAGCGGCTGTGGGGACTGCCTCCGCGGATCGACTTCGGGTTCGAGAAGCGCGTGCAATCGGCCGTGCGGGAGATGGTGCGCGCTGGCGCGGCGGAATCCGCCCACGATGTCAGCGACGGCGGCCTGGCATGGTGCCTGGCCGAATGCGCGTTTCCGCGCGAAACCGGCGCGCGCGTGGACCTGGATTCGGACCTGCGGCCGGAGTTGCTGCTGTTCCACGAAGGCCCCTCGCGCGTGGTGGTCTCGACGGCGCAGCCCGCGCTGGTGGAGCAGATCGCCGCCCGCCACGGCGCGCCGGCGGTGCGCATTGGGGAAACCGGCGGCGACGGGCTGGTGATTTGCAACCGGGGCGCGGAGCTGGTCCGCGCGCGGGTCGGGGATCTGAAGCAGCGCTGGTCGGCGGCGCTGGAAGATTGGCTCCATGCGGGGCAGGAGATCCATGCCTGAGCGGCGCGGCTGGGCGGACGCGGACAAGCTGCGCGAGGAGTGCGGCATCTTCGCCGTCTACGGCCACCCGGAGGCGGCGAGCCTGGCGCACCTGGGCCTGCACGCCTTGCAGCACCGCGGGCAGGAGAGCGCCGGCATCGCCTCCAGCGACGGCGCGATGGTTTACTGCCACAAGGACATGGGCCACGTGGCGGAGATCTTCACCGCCGACGTGCTGCGCCGCCTGCCCGGCCATCTGGCCATCGGCCACACGCGCTACTCCACCGCCGGGGACACGGCGTTGCTGAACGCGCAGCCGTTTTCGGTGGCGTGCAGCAAGGGCCGGATCGCCGTGGCCCACAACGGCAACCTGACCAACGCGCCCGAGCTGCGGCAGCAGCTCGAGCGGAGCGGCTCGATCTTCCAGGCCACCAGCGATACCGAGGTGATCCTGCACCTGGTGGCGCGCAGCGCGGAGCGGACGCTCTCCGGCGCGTTGCGCGAGGCGCTGCTGATGATCGACGGCGCCTTCTCGCTGGTCTTCCTCGCGCAGGACCGCATCATCGTGGCGCGCGACCCGCACGGGTTCCGCCCGCTGGCCATCGGGCGCATGAACCTGCGCTCCGGCCCTGCTTACGTCTTCGCCAGCGAGACCTGCGCCTTCGACCTGATCGACGCCTCCCACATCGGCGACGTCGAACCCGGCGAGATGGTCATCGCAGGACCGGAAGGGCTGGAACGCGAGTTCTTCACCGTGCCGCGGCGCCGCGCGCAGTGCGTGTTCGAGCACGTCTATTTTTCACGCCCGGATTCTGTGGTCTTCGGCCGCAGCGTGCAGCACTCGCGCGAGAGGATGGGCCGGCTGCTGGCCGAAGAGAAGCCCGTTGCGGCCGACGTGATCGTGCCGATCCCCGACTCCGGCGTGGCCGCCGCGCTGGGCTACTCGGCTGCCTCCGGCATTCCCTTCCGCCACGGGCTGATCCGCAACCATTACGTCGGCCGCACCTTCATCGAGCCGTCGCAGGCGATCCGCGACTTCGGCGTGCGCCTGAAGCTGAACCCCGTGCGCGAGATTCTGCGCGGAAAGAGCGTCATTCTTGTGGACGATTCCATCGTTCGCGGCACCACGTCGCAGAAGATCGTCCGCATGGTGCGCAACGCCGGCGCGCGCGAGGTGCACCTGCGCATCTCCTGCCCGCCGACGATGTCGCCCTGCTACTACGGCGTGGACACGCCCACCAAGCGCGAGTTGATCGCCGCCAACCAGAGCATCGAGGAGATCCGGCAGTTCATCGGGGCTGATACGCTGGCCTACCTCTCGCTTGAGAACCTGATGAAGTCGGTCGAGGACACTGGCTCGGATTACTGTTACGCCTGCTACACGGGCCGCTACCCCACCGACATCGTCTCGGTGGAGGACCTGCTCGCTTCGCGCGTTCGCAGCTGATCACTCGCCCGCGGGCGCGTCGCGCCCTGTGCGGCGGCGCCAGTCGAACAGCACGATGCCCGCCGCCACGCTCACGTTCAGGCTGGCGATCTGGCCCGACATCGGGATCCGCAGCAGGAAGTCGCAGCGCTTGCGCGTGAGCTCGTGCAGCCCGCGCCCCTCGCCGCCGAACACCAGCGCCGCCGGATCCGTGTAGCTGGCCTCGTAATAGGGCTGCGGCCCGCGCTCGTCCACGCCGAAGATCCAGAAGCCGGCCTGCTTCATCTCCTCGAGCGCCCGGTTGATGTTGGCCACGCGCACCACAGGCAGCAGCGCCAGCGCGCCGGCGGCAGCCTTCGCCGCGGCTTCCGAAAGCGGCGCGGCGCGGCGCTCCGGCGCCACCACCGCCGTCGCGCCCGCGGCGTACGCCGTCCGCACGATCGCCCCGAGGTTGTGAGGGTCCTCCACGCCGTCCAGCACCACCAGCAGGCCCGCCTGGGCCAGGACGTCCTCCAGCCGCGCGGCCCTCTGCGCCGCGGCAATGGCCACCACGCCCTGGTGCGGCGCGTTGCGGCTCAGCCGGTCCAGCGCCTCGCGCGGCTCGAACCGCACCGGCACGCCCGCCTTGCGGCACAAGTCGATGATCTCCTGCAGGCGCGCGCCGCCCGCGCCGCGCGCCACGGAGACGCGCTCCAGAGCGCGTCCGGCGCGCAGCGCCTCCCGCACCGGATGAATGCCCGCCAGCACGGCCATGCCTTCATGGTAGCGCCGCGCGGGCGCGGCTGAATAAAACATTTTGTGGAGATTCTGTTGACGTGGCGCGCATTCGGATTTAGGATGGCGGTAGGCCCGTATTCCTTATGGCGACAGCCGCGGCGCAGCCCCAGTCCGTGGAGATCCCCGACAAGCTCTACTTCCGCATCGGCGAGGTGAGCCGCCTCACCGGCGTGAAGGCCTCCGTCCTCCGCTTCTGGGAGACCGAGTTCCCCCAGTTGCACCCGAAGAAATCCGGCACCAACCAGCGCCTGTACCGCCGCAAGGACATCGAGACGGTGCTCGAGATCAAGCGCCTGCTGTGGGAAAAGCGCTTCACCATCGAAGGCGCGCGCGCCGCGCTCGCCGAGCAGCGCCACGCCCGGCGGCAGGAGGGCGCCGCCCGCCCCGCGCCGAGGGCTGCCGCCCCGCCGCAGCCCGAACCGGAGGCTCCTCCGCGCCTTCCGGCGCACCTGCTCCAGCGGCACCTGTTCGCGCCCGACCCCGAGCGCGCCGCCGCAGTGATCGAGCGTGTGCGCCACGAACTGAAGGCGATCCTGGACCTGCTCGGCTGATCCGACCCGCCTGGCAACGCCGCGCGCCCTCTTTGCAACTACGCTACGCTGGGCAGCATGGTTTCTGCCGTGAACCGGCTGCGCGCCATAGCGGCGCTCGCCGCCGCCTGGTTCCTGCTCTGGGCAGGCTTCTGGCTCGTCTTCTTCTCCCTGGTGGCGGTCTTCGATCCCGGCAGCCTCGATCCCGGCGAGCCGGCGGCCTTTGCGCGGGTGTTCACGCTGCTGGGCGTGGCTTCCGCCGTTGTCTGGGGCGTTTGCGAAACCGCGGCGCCACGCCCTGCGGGAGCGGCCCGCCCCGGCATAGTCCGAGCCGTGCTTTGGGGCGCTTTCGCCGGCGTGCTTCCGGTGATCGCCGTCGGGAAGATTCAGCAGGCGGCCGTGCTCGCCCCGGTGGGAGCGGCCATCGGCGCGACGCTGGCGATTGTGGCGCGCGGAGCTTCTGCCGGCGGCGGACGCGGCTGGCTCGCGGCGGCACGTTTCCTGCACCGGGCGTTTCTTCCCACGGCGGGCTGAGCCGGACCGCGGCCCTGGCGCCTTATTTCTCCGGCGCCTCGAAGAAACGTTCGACGTCGGCGATCTTCGTCGTCAGCCGGTACGGGGGCAGCGAGCTCAGGAAAACGCGGCCGTAATTGGTGCGCAGGATGCGGTTGTCGAGCAGCACCAGCACGCCGCGGTCGCTCGAGGAGCGGATCAGCCGCCCGAAGCCCTGCTTCAGGGCGATCGCTGCCTGCGGCACCTGGTAGTCGTAGAACGGGTTGCCGCCCGACGCCTCGATCGCCTTCGCCCGCGCCGCCACCACCGGATCGCTCGGAACGGCGAACGGCAGCCGGTCGATGATCACGCAAGAGAGTTGCTCGCCCTGCACGTCCACGCCCTGCCAGAACGATGCCGTGGCGAACAACACCGAATGGGGCGTGGCGCGGAACTGCTCCAGCAGCACTCGCTGCGGCGCGGTGCCCTGCAACAGCACGGGGTAGTCCAGGCGCGGCGCCACGCGCTCGTGAATCTGCCGCATCTGCTGGTAGCTTGTGAACAGCACGAACGCGCGCCCGCGGCTGTGCGCCAGCACCTCCCTCACCTCTTCGGCAGCCTCCGCCACGAATGCGCCGTTGCGCACGTCGGGCAGGTGCGCCGGCACATACAGTAGCGCCTGACGGGCGTAGTCGTAGTGGCTGGGCACGATCAGTTCGCGCGCCCCGTCCAGCCCGAGGCGCGCCTTCAGGTAGTCGAATGTGCCACCGACGGCGAGCGTGGCGCTGGTCAGCACCACCGTCGGCACCGAGCTGAACACTTTCTCGCGGAGGATCGAGCTGACGTTCACCGGCGTCGCCTGCAATGTCAGGTTGCGCCCCCGCCGCTCCACCCAGTAGACGTAGTCCGGATCCTCGCCCTCCAGAAGCGCCGCCAGGGTCTCTCGCTGCGCCTTCAGCCGCCGCACCAGCGGCGCCACCTCGTCCGGGGCATCCTTGGCGAGCGAGAGGTGCGTTTCCAGCAGCTCGAGAGCCGCCGCGAGCCGCCGGTACGGCTCGCCGTGCTTCTCGAGGAAGCGCTTGTGCTCCGTGAACCCGCTCCGCCCCTCCTGCTCCGGGAACAGCGCGAAGAACCGCTCCGCCTCCCCGGCGAGCGACTTCAGCATCTGTTCCAGGTCGCGCGCCAGCAGGTTCTTGCGCCGCGCCACGGCCAGAATGTCCCGGCGCAGATCCTCCACCTGGTTGGACGATATGGCGAAGCCGAAATACTGCCCCGCCACCTCTTCCAGTTCGTGGGCTTCGTCGAAAATCACAGCGGAATAATCCGGGATGATGGCCCCGAATTCGCTGTCTTTTACGGCAATATCGGCAAAAAACAGGTGGTGGTTGACGATGATAATGTCGGATTCCTGCGCCCTCTGGTGCATCAGCGTGATGAAGCAGCGGTCGTACGACGGGCACTTCTGTCCGGCGCAGAGGTCCGCCCGCGCGTCAAGCTTCGCCCACGCAGTGGATCCGTCGGGGAGGTTCGGAATGGAGGAGCGGTCGCCCGTCTCTGCCGTCTTTTCCCACTCGCGGATGATGGCGAAGTCGCTCACCTCTTCCAGCCCGGACAGCACGGGCTCCCGTTCGGCGTCGTAGATCTTCTGGCGGCATGCGTAATTGCTTCTGCCCTTCATGTAGCAGGCTTTGATGCTGCCGCCAAATACACTGTTGAGGAACGGAATGTCCTTGAAGAAGAGCTGCTCCTGAAGGTTCTTCGTGCCCGTGGAGATGACCACCCTCTTGCCGGAGAGGATGGCTGGAACCAGGTAGGCCAGCGTTTTTCCGGTGCCCGTGCCCGCTTCGACAATTTGATGCCGCTTTTCTTCCAGAGCCGCCTCTACCGCCAGAGCCATTTCAATCTGGCCCTGGCGGAATTCGTAATTCGGATGCGCGCGCTCGAGCGGCCCCCGGCGCGAGAAGAACTGTTTGACTGTGAGCTGCTTTGCCAAGCGGTCCAATCCCAGTGTATGAAAACGCGCCGGGGCGGCGGCGCGCCGGTCCGCATTCGTTCATTCCGCCAGCGCGGCGGCCGATAAGGAAGGCAAGGAAAGCCGCCGCGAGATCCCATGCCTGCGCGCACACTGCCCCTACGCCTGGACGCTTTGCCGCCCTTCCGCCCTGTGGTGGCCCGTCTGCTGGGGGAACTGTCCGGCGAGCCCTCCGGATTCCGCCGCATCCGCACGCTGGTGAGTGAAGACCCGGCGCTTGCGGCTCAGGTGTTGCGCCTGGCCAACTCCGCACTCTTCGGCCGCCGTGGCACGGTCAATGACTTGCTGAGCGCGCTGACGATAATCGGGCTGGACCGCCTGCGTGCGCTGGTACTCACCTACGGCGTGCGCCACCTGTTCCGCCCGCTCGCGCGGCTGCCGCAGGCGCGCGCGATCTGGCGCCACAGCCTGGCCACGGCCATTCTGGCCGCCGATCTCGCCCTCGATCAGGACGGCGACATGATGGAGTGCTACACGGCGGGCCTGCTGCACGACCTCGGCCGCCTGGCGCTGCTGGCCTCCGCCCCGGAACCCTACTCCATCCTGCTGGAGCAGGCGTGTGGCGCCGCACACTGCCTGGAGCTGGAGCGGGAACTGTTCGGCCAGCCGCATCCGGAGGCCGGCGCCCGCGCCATGCGCCGCTACGGGCTTCCCGAGCCGCTTTCCGAAGCCGCGCGCCTCCATCATCACGCGGACCCGCTGGAGCTTTCCAGGACAAATCCTGAGGCCGCGCTGGTCGCTTCCAGTTGCCGCCTCGCCTCAAGCGCTGGCTTCGCCGTGGTGGTGGAGCCACTGCCCGCCGCCTTCGCCGGAAGCAGCCCGGACGAGGACGCAAGCGAGCAGGACGACCTCTGCCTGTACCTGCGCGAGCGCGTGGCCGAGATCGAGCTGGAACTGGGCCTGGCCCTGCCGGACACGGGCGCCGCATGAGATGCCGCCGGGCAGGATCCGGCCGGGCGTGTCTGAAATGCCCGCGGCGCCGTGTATGATCGGGGCATGTCCGCCCCTTGCCTGACCCGCCGCGCCTGGCTTGCTTCGGCCGTCTGTCTCGCGCAAACCGGAGAGGAAGGCCGCGTGATGACGGTTCGCGGCCCCGTCCCGCCGGAGAAACTCGGCTGGATGCTGCCCCATGAGCATCTGTTCTCCAATTTCGGCGAAGAGCCCGCCGAACCGCCCACGTACGACGAACAGAGGCTGCTGGAAGCGGTGATTCCTCAGGCGCGGCGCGTAAGAGAGCTGGGCTGCGGGGCCATCGCCGACGCCACGGCGGCCTGGTTCGGCCGCAGCCCACGCCTGCTGCGCACTATTTCGGAGAAGACCGGCCTGCACATCCTCACCAACACCGGTTACTACGGCGCGGCATCGGACCGTTACGTTCCGAGACACGCGTTCGAAGAAAGCCATACCACGCTGGCTGCACGGTGGCTGCGCGAATGGAGGGAGGGCATCTCCGGCACGGGCATCCGTCCAGGCTTCTTCAAGATCGGCGTGGACAGCGGCGCGTTGTCGGAAATCGACGCCAAGCTCGTTCGCGCCGCCGCTGCCGCGCACCGCGAGTGTGGATTGACGATCGCCGTGCACACGGGCGGCAATCCCGAGGCAGCGCGGCAGCAGCTGGCGATCCTGCGTGAAGAGGGCGTCTCGCCGGAGGCGTGGATCTGGGTGCATGCCAATCAGGTGAAGCCCGGGGAGGAGCAGGCGCTCGAGGACGCGGCGCAATCCGGCGCCTGGATCAGCCTGGACGGGCTGGACGGTGCCTCGCTGGAGCGCCATCTGGAACTGCTGCTGCGGATGAGGGCCAAGGGGTGCCTCCCGCGCGTTTTGCTCTCCCACGACGGCAACAGCTTCCGGGGCGGCGGCAAGCGGCCGGTGCGCGGCTACGCGCTCCTGTTCGAGCAGTTCGTGCCGCGGCTGAGGAAAGAGGGGCTGACCGGGGCCGAGATTCGCCGCCTGACGCAGGACAATCCGGCGCGCGCTTTCACTGTCCGGCGGCGCCTGAAATCCGGGTAAGCACAAAAAACCGGGCCCGGAGGCGCTGGCCCCCGGGCCCTGCGTGCCGCCGCTGATGAACTCCGGCTAGAAGTTGTAGCGGGCGGTGAAGATCATGCCGCGGCCGCCGACATTCGTGAAGCCGAGGTTCAGGAAGGTGGTGTTGTTGGTGTTGTTGCTGGCGCTGTTGGCAGGCAAGGCATTGAAGTTACGGTGGTTGAACACGTTGAAAACCTCCCACCGCAACTCCAGGCTCTGCGACTCGCCATAGGTCCGCACGCGCTTCACCAGCGCCGCATCCGTGTTGTAGGTGTTGCCCACGCGGCGGATGTTGGCGCCGGCGCCGATGAGACCCGAGTTGTTGGGATACGCCATCCACATCGGGTTCTGCACCGTCGGGCTGGTGCCGGTGCCGGGCGTGCCATTGGGGTTGAACCCGGCGCGCTGGCTGAAGTTGATGGTCGAGATCGCGCCCGGCAGGATGCCGAGCGGGTTGTTGGCGTTGAGGATGCTGAAGGGCCAGCCCTGCTGCATGGTGGTGATGCCGGAGACCGCCCAGCCGTCCACGATGCGGCCCCACAGCCCCCTGCCCTTGAAGAACTCGGGGAACTGATAGATGCCGTTCACGACCAGCCGGTGCGGCGTGTCGAAGCCCGAACGCGCCTTGTCGAGCCGCATGTTGAACGGTACCGAGGGCAGCGTGCGGTTGGTCTGGCCGCCGAGAATGTCGTCGTTCTCGCTGATGAAGGTCGACCAGGTGTAGTTCGCCTCGAACTGGTAGCCCTTCGAGAAGCGCTTCTCGACGGTCATCTGCATCGAGTGGAAATTCGACATGCCGTAGCCGTCGCCCACGAGGATCGAACCGCGCGTGGGATCGACGCGCCAGGCGGTTTGTCCGCTCACCGTGGTGGGCTTCATGCCGTAGCTCTGCACCACCGGTGCAAGCAAGGAGGAGTTGGCCTTGACGGCGGCGTCGAAGAAGCCGAGGTTGCGCTCGGCCTCGCGCACCAGGCGCGTGCCGCGTGTGCCCACATAGAACAGCTTGAACGCATAGTCCGTCGTGAGCTGGCGCTCGAAGCCGAAGCTGACCTGCTGCGAGTACGGCTGCTGGAGCCGCTTGTCGGGCGAATAGTAGCGGTACGGCAGCAGGTTCGGGTTGCCCTTGTAGTCGCTCGGCTGCGGCGGCGCGGGCCGCTTGGCCGGGTCGAAGATCTGCGTGCCGGTCAGGTTCGCCAGCGTCACCGTCACGCCGCGCGGGTAGTTGCGCGCCGTGTTCAGCAGAATGTTCTGGAACACCTGGTCGTAGCTGATCGCATAGCCGCCGCGGAGAACGAACTTGCCGCCGCCGCTGATCATGCCGAGCAAGCCGTCGGTCGCCTTCGGGCTCCAGGCGAAGCCCACCCGCGGCGCCCAGTTGTTCACGTCCGCCTTCGCGTTCGAGAAGAAGCCGAACGGCGCCGACGTGTACTCGTAGCGGATGCCGAGGTTCAGCATCAGCGTGCTGGTGATGCGGTAGTCGTCGGCGAAGAAGCCCTGGAATTCATGCGTCTTCGCCGGCACCGAACCCGTGCCGGCATACTGGCTGAACTGCGCGTTGCGGTCGAACAGGAAGTCCGCCAGGCTCGGGTAGCTGATCACGCCGCGGCTGGCCGGCGCGAAGAACGAGTTGAGCCGGTACTGGAGGTAGTTGAAGCCGTAGCGGAGCGTGTGCTTGGACTTCATCTGCGACCAGTTGTTGGTCAGCTCGTACAGGTTGTCTGTACGGTACTGCGGGAAATTCTGGTTGCCGATGGTCGGCAGCCCGCTGCCCGACACCGAGAACTGCGCCGGGAAGTTCTCCGGGAAGCTTGCCTCGCGCCGCGCATAGCTGAGGCGCGTCTCCATCACCAGCGTGGGATTCCAGACGCGGATGTGGTTGATCGTCGCGTTGTTGTTCACGACGATGGAGCCCACCTGGTTCACCGCCAGCGACGCCGGCGAGCCCGGGTCGGTGTTGTCGTCCTTGATCCAGCGCATCTGGAGGTTGTCCTTGTCGGTCAACCGCCAGTCGTAGCGCATCAGCCCGCGGTGGATGTCGCGTCCGTAGGACAGCGCCTGACCTGCGCCGCGGCGGTACTGCTGAACGGGCAGCGCGAGAGTCGGGCCGCCAGGAATCAGCACGTTTACCGTGCCCACGGGCGTCGGGTCATTCGCCACCGGATGCCACTGCTTCAGGAAGGCCACGGTGCCCGGGGCGAAGCTGTTCTGGTATTGCGTCAACAGGTCCCACGCCTGCTGCGAGTAGGCATTCGTCACGGGGTTGGCCGTGGAACGCAGCCGGTCCAGATCGTAGCCGCCGAAGAAGAACAGCTTGTTCTTGATGATGGGGCCGCCGACCGAGGCAAGCACCTGGTTGCGGACGATGACGCCGCGGGCGCGCCGCATCGCGTCATAATCGCTGGCGCCGGCCGCCTTTTGCGCGTTGAACGTGCGCTGCTGCCCCGTCGAGAACGCGTCCCAGCCATTGCCGAGCCAGCTCCAGCGCGCGATGCCGTGGTACTCGTTGGTCCCGGACTTGGTCACCTGCATCACCACCGAGCCCGAGTTGCGGCCATATTCGGCCGAAAACGTGTTGGTGATGATGCGGAACTCGCCGAGATACTCCGGCGCGGGCGACTGCCGCGGGATCGACAGCGACTGGTCGTTGTTGTTGGCGCCGTCAAGCATGAAGTTGTTCGAGCGCGTACGAGCGCCGTTCACCACAAAGCCCGAGCCGGGACGCCCCGCGTTGTTGCCCGTCACGCCCGGCTGCAACAGCGCCAGCCCGGTCAGCGTGTTCAGCCCCGGCAGTTCGAGGATGCGCCGGGTTTCGACGCCGCGGCTGATCTGCGCCTTGGTGGCTTCGATCAGCGGCGCCTCTTCTGTAATCGTGATTACTTCCTGCGTGCCGCTCGGCTGCAGCGTCACGTCCACGGCGCGCTCCACCGAGGATTCCACCGTCAGCGGGCCGCGGATCACCTTTTCAAACCCCTTCGCCGCCACCTCCAACTGATAGCGTCCGATGGGGAGAGAAGGGGCTCGCCAGAATCCGGTCTCGTCCGTCTTCAACTCGCGGGTCAAACCTTGATCCATGGAACGGATGACCACGTCCGCACCAGGCACCACCGCGCCCGAAGCGTCCGTCACCGTCCCCGCCAGCGACCCGTAAATGGCCTGTGCGGTCAGAGGGCTGGCAAGCGCCGCTGCGAACAGCAGCGCCAGCGCCCACTTGAGGACAGGCTGATTGCTCATCTGATTCATCTCCTGTGCAGACTTGAAAGAACCCGGGCTGGCGGGCGGACTTCCTGCCGCGACACCACTCTCCGAATCGGCCACTGGCCTTGTCAGAGATCATGGGGTCTCGCAGGAGACCTAACCTCACCGAACCCCTCAGTCCTTCAAATGTATCACATTTTGAATATCAAGTGAAGAAATAAGCGGCGCTCAAATCCACTGATCTGTGGTGGATGG
>Ga0209018_1000218_pt1 | contig 55942 bp, 51 predicted proteins | sample YNPBryBLVA2012_FD_185814 | JGI IMG/M metagenome (GOLD analysis project Ga0209018, IMG submission 185814) | Anoxygenic and chlorotrophic microbial mat microbial communities from Yellowstone National Park, USA - YNP Bryant BLVA 2012 (SPAdes)... ...
GACCACACTGTATTATACACCACATGGTGCGCTTCGCGCACCCGCCATTCCTCCCGCGACTCAAGTCGCGGGTTTCCTTGCGGAGGGTCTATGAAGACCATCGGGCAAGAAGGCTGCAACACGCATCGAGCGGTCTTTACTGGAAGGCGTGAACGCTAGAACGATTTCGAACCCTGACCCTGTCAAGGTGGATCTCGACGAAGCGGGTCGGCGGGTTTGTTAGGGGCGCCGTAAGGCGCGATCGTAACACCCATCCCCGCATCAACCGCCCCAATCGCGGCTAAAGCCGCTCCGACGGGAGGCGTGGTTGGGGTAGGAGCGCCGTAAGGCGCGATCCACATCTGCTGTCTCGCCTGCGTCGGCTGTCGCGCCGAAAGAAGGGCTTAGCCCGCCGCAGAACGGCGGCGATCCGGCTCGCCCGGCACTATCCCGACTCGCCAACATCCGCCAGGGTGCCCTGCACAGGCTCAGGTCTGAGCTCAGGCGGAGGTTTCATCCTCGCGATCGAGGACCTGAAGCTGCCCGGCATGGTCAAGGACCGGCATAGAGAGGCTGCCGCGCTCGGTGCGCGCCTGGGTCTGCCCGGTCTGCGGTACAAGCCAAGATCGAGATCTGAAGGCGGCCAGGAACCCCCTTCCGGATGGTCTAGCCGTCCCGACGGCGCCTCCGGCGCGTTTTGCCGGACGTCACGCCCGTGGAGTGGAAGGGGCTGGCCGTTGTCGCAAGACAACGGCGAAACCGGCCTCAGTGAAGCAGGACGTCAGATTCGTTTATGCCTGAGCAGATTAAGTCTGATGGAACGGGAATTCACCATCCGCACGCTTGTCTATCAGACAGACAGTGGGTAAGTTGCCAGATCAATACGGGTATGGATGATTGTTCATGTATTCAATAAAAATGTCAGAAGGCGGCCGTGTTGTCGTGCCTGCAGAAGTACGCCGGGCACTGGGTGTGTCGGAAGGTGAAACGCTCGTGGGCGAACTGCGCGATGGCGAGTTCGTGTTGACGACCAAGCGCGCACGCATGGAAGCGGCGGTCAGGTATTTCCAGAAATTTTGTCCGCCGCAACCCGGGCGCTCCCTGGTCGATGAATTCATTGCCGAACGGCGCGCCGAAGCGGCACGCGAGGACGGCGACACGTGAGCTACGTGCTCGACACCTCGGCCCTGCTGGCCAAAGTCTATGGCGAGACCGGTGCAGCTCGCATCGAGTCGGCGTTGCTGGGCGACTCGTGCTTCATGTCGTCGGTCAATCTGGCCGAGTTTGCGAGCAAATGTGCCGATCAGGGCATGACACGAGCGGATGTGGAGATCGTTCTGGACGGTTTCGACATCGAGGCCGTGGATTTCGACGCCGATCTTGCCCTCGCCACCGGCGTCCTGCGCGCGTCCACCCGCCACCTGGGCCTCTCGCTTGGCGATCGAGCTTGCCTTGCGCTCGCCCAACGCCTGAACGCGACCGCGCTCACCGCCGATCGGGCCTGGAAGGCGATCGACCCGGCACTCGAACTCAAGATCGAATGTGTCTGCGATTGATGCCATGACCCCGGCCTAGGCCCCCATCAGCATCCCACTCGCCGCCCCCAGTCCCAAAACGAAACCAAGTGCCAGGAAGGCGCCGATGCAGACACCGACCAGAAATGAAAGGCTGACTACAATAATCGTTCGCATGTAAGAGGTTCCTTCAAGGGGCCAAATCGATGAGTCCGTCATTGTCGAGGCGATTGTTGTGTCCGCACGCCCTTCCGCCATCCTAACCCTTACGCTGTTCGCCGTCTCCTGCACCCTGGCCCTGGAGATCCGCGCCGACGCCCGCACGGATTTTCTCGCCGCCGAGTCGGCCCTCAAAGGCGGCGACCTGGAGACCTTTTGGACCCTGGCTGAGGGTCTGCGCGAAGATCCGCTTTATCCCTATCTGGTCTTCATGGAGCTGACACGCGATCTGGACCAGACGCCGGACTCAAGCCTCGAGTCCTTCCTCTCCGACTATCCAGATACCCCGCTGGCCGAACGGTTGCGTCCGATCTATCTAGGTCGGCTGGCCAAGGCCGGACGCTGGACAGACTATGCGCGTCTCTATCGTCCGGATGACTCGATCGAGCGCCATTGTCTTTTTCTGCGCGCACTGATCGAGACCGGGCGCGCCGAGGAGGCGCTGTCTAAGGTCGAACCGATCTGGTTAGTGGGCCGGTCACAGCCTAAGGAGTGTGACCCTGTGTTCGAGCACTGGATCAAGGCGGGACGGCTGACCACGGATCTGATCTGGGCGCGCGTCCGGCTGGCCCTGGAGGCCGGTCACCCAGGGCTGGCGCGTTATATCGGTCGGCAACTACCCGAGTCCGAGCGGCCCTGGTTAGAGCTCTGGCTCAGGGTCGATCGCACGCCCGAGCGCGTCCTCAGCGAGGACCCGCCTGAGGGGTCCCATCCGATGCGCGCCGCCATCCTCGCGCACGGGATCGCGACCATGATGCAGCCGGCCCGCGGGCAGCGTGCAGGCGGGCGCGATCCAGCGCCTGTGGTTGCGGCCTTGCAACGGCTCGAACCAATCCTAGACGAGGACCCGCGTGCCCGGGAGCGGGCCTATGGCGCGGTCGGACGTGCGCTGGCCGAATCTGGCGATCGCCTGGGGTTGCTCTACTGGGATGCCATCGCGCCAAATGCAGACAATCTGCCCGAGCAGGAACGTCGTCTGCGCATGGCCATCAGCCTCCGCGCCTGGGACTGGGTGGCCAAATGGATCGAGCGGATGCCTGAGTGTGAGATCAAGCGCGAGCGTTGGCTCTATTGGCTGGGCGTGGCCCAAAAGCTCCTTGGGCAGGCCGAGGTGGCCCAGGCGACCCTGACCGAGGCGGCACGTGAGCGCAGCTTTTGGGGCTTTATGGCGGCTGATCGTCTGGATCGGCCCTACAATCTCGAACACCGCCCGGTGCGGGTTGCGCCCGAGCAGATCCAGACCCTGGCCCAGGAACCGGCCTATCGACGCATCCTCGCGCTCGACCAGCTCAGGCGCGAGGTCGATGTCCGGCGCGAATGGCGCACGCTGGCCGGTCGGTTGGACGCGACAGGACTCATGGCCGCCGCCCGGCTGGCGCACGATCGCGGCTGGCACGATCAGGCCATCGCCATGCTCGCCCGCTCAGGCTATTGGGACGATCTGGAGATCCGCTTTCCGCTCGCCTATCGCGATCTAGCCGCCGAAGAGTCCTGGCAGGTCGGGATCGAGCCAGAGTGGATCCAGGCTGTGATGCGTCAGGAGAGCGTGTTCGACCATGCCATCGCCTCGCCGGCGGGGGCGCTCGGCCTGATGCAGCTGATGCCGAAGACCGCTGCACAACTGGCCACTGAACTGGGTCTTGCCCGACCCTCGCGCTGGGATCTGCTCAATCCAGTGCTCAATATCCGGCTTGGCAGTGCCTATCTGACCCGGATGCGAGACCGTTTCGGCCATGCGGCCCTGGCCACGGCGGCCTACAATGCCGGTCCAGCGCGTGTCGATGGTTGGTTGCCCGAGACCTGTATGGACGCCGATCTCTGGATCGCGCTCATCCCCTTTGCTGAGACGCGCCACTATGTCGAGCGTGTCTTAAGCTACCGGATCATCTATGCCGAGCGGCTTGGGCTGGAGCCGCGACGCCTGCGCGAATTCCTGCCGCCTGTGCCCGGACGCGCCCCTTGAAGGAGGGCAGGACGCCCGACGACGACCCCAAAGCCCGGTCGGTTGCGTTGCGAGCCGTGCGAGCCCCGCAGAGGCGCGAGGGCCGGGTGACGGTTGTCTCGCCGTCGAGTGCGCGCTAAGCCCGAGCTTATTTCAAACCACCGGCTGAGCAAGAGATCCGCGCTCGCCCAGCCGGCGATCCCCGATCAGGGCGTGCAAGCCGCACACAGCGAACGCGGCTGCATGGGTCTAAACAGCGCCTTGACGCTCTGGGCCTGGGTCATACTGACCTCACAGGTAGTGTCCTTGCCGCTACAGGCCCCCTGCCAACCGTCGAAGAATGATCCATGATCCGGTTGGGCGATCAGGGTCACGCGCGTGTCCTTGGCATAGCGACCGACGCAGACACCGCCACAGTCGATCACGCCCGGCCCCACGTCCGAGCTGAAATCAAGCCCTGTGGTCGTCTCCATCCAGTCGACATAGTTGGCCAGGCGCGTATAGACGGCGCGGTCATCCGTCAAGAGGGTGCAATCGTTGATCCTATCTGTGTAATCATTGGGATCGGTCATCCGATTGATCAGTGTGCCCTGATTGGGACGCGACCAACTCACGATCCCCGCCTGCACATAGCCGCCGCGCTTGTTGCTCACCACCAGCGGGCTACCGTCTTCCAGTTGACAGGCGCCATTGGCGGGCGTCGAACGTGCGCAGATCATGTTGCTGGTGATGCGGATGTTTCTATCGTCCCCTTCATACTGCCGGCAGTCGTTGGGGCTGACGATCCTGGCCTCCTGACCCTTGAGCACGGTCATCGAATAACCGGACGCCTCGCACATCTCGGCCTTTCCCCAGCCCGTGATCAGGCCGCGCGTATTGATGCAGGCGAGCGCCTCCTCGCGTTCACAGGTGACGGGGCGGATCGGCTCGGCCCAGACCGGTTCCTTGAGCTCCAGCAGCGCAATGTCGCTGTCGCCCGTGACGGGATCGAACTTGGGATGCTTGACGATCCGCTTGACCTTGGATACCTGGCCACCGCAATCGGGTCGGCTGGAGCCGGTGCGCACCTCGATCGCCGAGGGCGCAACCGTGGTGAAGCGCCCATCGATGTCATCGACCACGCAATGGGCCGCAGTCAGGATCCAGTTGGGATGGACCACCGAGCCACCGCAGGTCCAGTCGCCATTCAAACGCCAGGTGCTGATGGTCAGCCGTGCCTGCCAGGGCCATTCGGGCTGGGACTCCACCGGACCCGAGGGGGGATCGGGCTGGGTCGCCGGCGGCGTGTCATCGGCCGCGCGGACGGCGATCGCCGTGACGCGCCCATCACCGCCACCGATCTTGTGGACGCTGAGCGGCAGATTGTTCATATCCGGATCCAGCCAGGGCTTCACCCATTGATAGTAATTGGCAAAGGCGCCGTCGACCGTGACGTTGGAGACCGAATCACAGAAGTCGTCGATGTTGAAGCCACAGACCCCATAGGCCTGACCGACGACCTGCCCGCTGGCCGTCAACAGCGGGGCACCACTGCTGCCCGGCTCGACCGCGCCGACGACATTGCGGCTGAAGATATAGGCACCGCGCGGCAGGGTCGTGGCAGCGCAGTACTGGATTGGATCGATCCCGCTGTCGACTTGATGGGTTGAGAAGGACTGCGGTGCGCGCCTGGGATGACTCAGGCGAAAGAGCATGGCCCCATTGGACCAGGCCACGGGCGTGCTGGTCCAGCCCAGATACCAGGCATCGGCAGGCGGCGGCTCATCGAGGAGCAGGAGACTATGATCATCGACAGACGAGTTCTGGATCAGGGTCGCACCCAGGGTGGTGAAGGTACCAGGCGGCACCGGTTGACAGCCAAGATTGCAGTCTGGTGTCCGGTAATCGAACCAGGCCTCGACCGTGGCCGCGACATCTGGATCATTCACACAGTGATCGGCCGTGAGGAGATAGGGGATGGTGGTGTTCGGGTCGGTATCGGCCAACAACCCAGCGCTACAGGCATAGCCCCAGCCATCCTCAATGAAGTTGATGTAGGCGACCGCCTTGCGCACCTTGTCGATCTCAGGCCAGTCGGTGGCCGTGGCACAGGAGGCATCCTGGATGCAGGGGGCATTAGGACAGAACTCAGGTGGCAATGGATAGCGCAGCATGGCCGAGGCGATGGTAAAGCGCACAGCGTCCGAATCCTCTTCGGCGACCTCGACCTGGAGATAGAGTTGATCACCGGTGAAGGTGTGCGTCCATAGGCGCTCACCGACGTTCGCATAGCTGTGCAGGTCGCCGGCGTCGTTATAGAGATGGATCTTGGCGCCCTTCGGTAGCTGGATGTTGTCTAGGAGCAGCCGCGTTCCGCTGGAATCGACGGTATCCAGACGCATGACCCAGTTGAGTTTACCCTCGGCGACGCGCACGAGGCCCTTGGCAAAGGAGTAGGTCTGATCGCCCATGGACTTGACATCGATGGGCTTGAGATCGATGGCGATGTCGATCGGCTTGACGGCCCCCACCATGAAGGGCTTGCCCGAGACAGCGGCCTCGGCATTCAGGCTCAGGCGCTTTTTGTCCTCATCGGTCAGTGCGAGCGTGGCGGCGGCCGAGGATGGTGCAAGCCCCAGGCGACCTCTGAGCTGTTGTGCCGTCACCGTCGATATTGGGGTGGATGACGCCTGGTTGGCGACGCCTGGTGGTTGCAGCTGAACCTCAGCCGCTGACACGGCCCCTGAGACAACCAGCAAGAGGATCGGGATCAATCTCCCGGTCAGCGTGTTTCTGTCCATCACAAGGCTCCTGTTTTTGAGACACCCAGGCATGGGTTTCGGTGAATCGCGGGAGCAGGTGATCCCAAGGTTAGACCAAGGACTGGATTCGTGCGCCAATTCACACCAAACTGCGTTCGGCAGACCGGCTGTGGTTTATGATGTCTCACCGGAATCCAGCACCACGTAGCGCCCTGACTGGAGAGCATAGCGCGTCTCTTGGACAGGCGCGACATGTGGAAAACGTGCCACAGGCTACCTCATGCCCGCTCAGGACTCATCAAGCGACCAGCGCCCGATCGCCGTCTTCGCCTCCTTCTCGGGCGCAGGCGGGGTCGAGCGGATGCTGATCCATCTGTTGCAGGGTTTCGTCGCGCTAGGCGAGCGGGTGGAGCTGGTGTTGATCCGTGACGAGAGTCCGCATCTGGCACACTGTCCGGAAGCGGTCGAGCGGGTGCGACTGCACGCGCGCCAGACGTTGCTGGCCGTGCCCGAGCTGGCCGGTTATCTGCGCGCGCGCCGACCGCGCGCCCTTCTGGCAGCCAAGGATCGCGCCGGACGCGCTGCCGTGCTGGCACGCGCCCTGAGCGGCGTAGATACGCGGCTGGTGCTGCGACTCGGGACCAACCTCTCGACCGCCATGGCCGAGCGTGGTGCCTTCGAGCGCTGGCTGCGCTACTGGCCGATCCGCCGGCTCTATCCGGCGCTCGACAGCATCGTCGCCGTCTCCGAGGGTGTGGCCGAGGACACGGCGCGCCTCGCCCGGATCCCGCGCACGCGGATCCGGGTCATCCGCAATCCGGTCATCACGCCGAATCTCTACGAAGCCGCCGCCGCCCCCTGCCCACATCCATGGCTGGCGCCTGGACAGCCGCCAGTCATCATGGGTGCAGGGCGGTTTCAGCGCCAGAAGGACTTCCCGACCCTGATCCGTGCCTTCGCCCGTCTCCGGGCCGAGCGCGACTGTCGGCTGATGATCCTGGGTGAGGGCGGGGGGCGCAGAAGACTGGAGGCGCTGATCGCCGAACTGGGACTGGACGCCGATGTCGCCCTGCCGGGATTCCAGACCCAGCTTCCGGCCTATCTGGCACGCGCGGCCTTGTTCGTGCTTTCATCGGTCTGGGAGGGCTCGCCGAACGTGCTCACCGAGGCACTGGCACTCGGTGTGCCGGCGGTTGCGACTGATTGCCCGAGCGGTCCGTCCGAGATCCTGGCCGGCGGGCGTCATGGGCCGCTGGTGCCGGTGGGCGATGTCGCGGCGCTGACCGCGGCGATGCGCGAGACACTGGACCATCCGCCCCCGGCGTCCGAATTGCGCGCCGCCGTGGCCGAGTACGAATGGATGCGCAGCGCACGGGCCTATCTGGAGGCGCTGGATAGATCGGCGTCGGTCTGAATCCTGTTACATCCCAAAGGGGTAGCGCATGTTGCATCGAATCCATGACAGACTGACGTGGGCGTTCATCCTCGTGATGGCGGGCAACCTGACCCTGGCCGGTGAGTTGCCCATGTCGTCACTCCAGGGCAACCCGACACGGGTGCTGGAGAGCGCGCATCTGACCGACATGGATGCGCTGATCGAGCGTCTGGACGACAAACGCGTGATCTTCGTCGGCGAGCAGCACGACCGCTACGCCGATCATCTCAACCAGGCGGCCATCATCGAAGGTCTGCTGGCGCGTGGTCGCTCGGTGGCGATCGGGATGGAGATGTTCCAGCAGCCCTATCAGCCGGCGCTCGACGCCTATGTCGTCGGTGAGATCGACGAGGCCGAGCTGCTGCGTCGCACCCAGTATTTCGACCGCTGGCGCTTCGACTACCGGCTCTATCGTCCCATCCTGCGTCTGGCGCGTGCCCATCGGGTCCCGCTGATTGCGCTCAATCTCGAATCCGAGCTCACACGCCGGGTCGGCGACGGCGGCATCGCAAGCCTGAGCGAGTCCGAGCGCGCGCGTCTGCCCGAAATCGATCGTTCGGACCTGGATTACCGCCTCCGGCTGAAAGCCGTCTTCGATCGCCATCCACCCGAGCAGCGGCGCGACTTCGAGCATTTCCTAGAGGTCCAGCTCCTCTGGGACGAGGGCATGGCCGAGCGTGCCGCGCGCTACCTGGCCGAGCACCCCGAACGCACGCTGGTCGTGATCAGCGGCGACGGCCACATCGAATACGGTCAGGGTATCCCCAAGCGGCTCGCCCGCCGCCTGCCGGTCCCTATGGCCACGCTGCTCGATGGCCAGGGGCGCACACCGGATCCGCGTGTCGCCGACTTCTTCCTCTATCCGGATCCGGTCGAACTGCCGCCCACGGGCAAACTCGGCATACTGCTCGGCCAGCCGGCGCCCGAGGGCGGGATGGTGATCGATGGCTTTGCCGAAGACAGCGGCGCGCAAACGGCGGGTCTGCAAACCGGCGATCGCCTCGTCCGGGTCGGTGGACAGCCGATCGCAAGCTATGCGGACATCCGTCTCGCCCTGCTTGATGCCGCACCTGGTACCAAGACCGAGGTCGAGGTGCTGCGTCCGCGCCGCTTTGGTGGTGATGAACGGCTGAGGGTCGAGGTGGAATTACGCTGATATTATTATCCGGCCCTATTAACCAGGCCCTTAAAAATAGACTGGTCATGATTAGGATATCAGGGCAGCCTGAGCAAGCCCTTCTCCCGCCGGAGGGAGACGGATGGGGATGAGGGCTCCTCCCGTAGGAGCGGCTTTAGCCGCGATGGGGGCGGTGGTTGAGGCAGGGATGGGTGCGACGATCGCGCCTTACGGCGCCCCTAAAAAACCCGCCGACCCGCTTTGCCGAGATCTACCTCCATACAGGGCCAGGGCTTGAAAGCGTCCTATCGTTCACGGACCGCTCGAGGCGTGTGGCAGCCTTTTGGCCCGAGGGTCTTGATGGGCCACCTTCAATAGTCTTCGTAGCGTACTGCGGACATGGCCGTGATGACGGCCATCTCGCACCACACCACAGGCCAAGCACCAACTTGACTCCGACTCCCCGAAAGACCCCCGAACTCCTGTCCCCAGCCGGAACACTCCGCAATCTGAGTTATGCGCTCGCCTATGGAGCCGATGCCGTCTATGCCGGCGTGCCACGCTACAGTCTGCGCGTGCGCAACAACGACTTCGATCTGGCCAATCTGGCCACTGGGATCGAGCGGGCCCACCAACAGGGCAAACGACTCTATCTGGCCGCCAATCTCATGCCGCACGGGGCCAAGCTCAAGACCTTCATCGACGACCTGCGGCCCATCGTCGAACTGGAGCTAGACGGGCTGATCATGGCCGATCCGGGCCTGATCCTGCTCGCACGCGAGCACTGGCCCGATCTGCCGATCCATCTCTCGGTGCAGGCCAACACGGTCAACGCCGCCGCCGTGCGCTTCTGGCAGCGGCAGGGGCTCAAGCGTGTCATCCTCTCGCGTGAGCTATCCCTGGCAGAGATCGCCGAGATCCGGGACGCCTGTCCCGACATGGAACTCGAAGTCTTCGTCCATGGCGCGCTTTGCATCGCCTATTCAGGGCGCTGTCTGCTCTCGGGGTATTTCAATCATCGCGACGCCAACCAGGGTGCCTGCACCAACGCCTGCCGCTGGGAGTATCGTCTGGGTAAGGCGGATGTCGGGGCCAAGACCGCGCCGGCACAGCGTCATCCGGCCGCCGAGTCGGTCTATCTGCTGGAAGAGTCCAAACGCCCCGGCGATTACATGCCGATCTTCGAGGACGAGCACGGCACCTATATCCTCAATTCACGCGATCTGTGCGCCATCGAGCATGTCGAGCGCTTGGTGGCCATGGGGATCGACTGTCTCAAGATCGAGGGGCTCGACCAGTTTCGTTAATAGTTGAACTTTTTTGCGAGAATGTTGTAATATCTGCATGTCCGCAAGATGGTCATGCCTCCAAGAGGCCGCCGAGTTCTTAGGGGTGTGTCCTCAGACGCTGTCGGTGCGTGAGTGGACGTGTCCGGATTGCGGAAGTATCCACGACCGCGATGTGAACGCGGCGATCAATCTGAAGAAGTGGCCGAGAGTTCGGTTGGCGGCTGCCAGCCCTTTCAGCGACAAGCTGATTGCTCGGTGACAGCCTGTGGAGAGGTGGGCTCTGGCCTTGGGCACGCTCAAGGCGAAACCGGCCTCTGCGAAGCAGGAAGTCAGCTTTGTTCCTGTGTGAACAGGAATGAGTAAGTCTGATGGAACGGCGCACCAAGTCGCACTACTATGTCGCACGCGCCACTCAGGCCTATCGCGCTGCCATCGACGATGCCCTGGCCGGTCGCCCCTTCAGGCCCGAACTCAAGCGCGATCTAGAGGGACTGGCCAATCGCGGCTATACCGAGGGCTTTTATCGTCGCCATGCCCCGGACGAGACCCAGAACTATGGCGATGGCACCTCGCGCCATCAGCGCCGGATCTTCATCGGCGACCTGAGGGATGCCGCGCCGGGCTGGGTTGAGGTCGAGGTCAGGAACCGATTCGCGCTCGGTGATACCCTGGAGCTGATGACACCGAACGGGAAGCGGATCTTCCGGCTGGAGCAGCTCACGACCCCGAGCGGCGAGCCGCTGGAGGTCGCGCCCGGCTCAGGCTGGCGGGTGCGTATTCCAGTGCCTGAACCCGTCGGCGAGATGGCCCTGCTGACGCGCGTCCTGGAGTCGGGTTGAAGCGCGCGACTATAAGGCTAACGAATCCAGTCGATGAGGTTCATGAGTGGATCCTCGCCCGTCTCAGGTCCGATGACCCGCCCACGTACGCTCTGACCGGCCTCCAGGACCGAGTCCGGATCGCCGCTGATGAGCGGATGCCAGCTCGGCAGCGGTTTGCCCTCGGCCAGGAGCCGATAGGCGCAGGTCTCCGGCAGCCAGTTGGGCCAGACCAGCACCTGGGGGACGAGGGTCACGCAATCGGGCATGTACCGGGCGCGCTCGGCGTAGCGACGGCAGCGGCAGGTCTCCAGATCGAGCAGGGCGCAGGCCACGCGCGAGTAGACGATGTTGCCGGTCTCCTCGTCTTCGAACTTCTCCAGACAGCACTTACCGCAGCCGTCGCAGAGCGACTCCCATTGCTCGGCGGTCAGTTCGTTCAGGGGCGTGGTTTCCCAAAAGCGTTCGTTCATCGGGCGATGTCTCGTGTTTGGTATGGCGGCCATGGATCATGGCCAGTGAGACTGGATCGGGACACCGATTCTGAGGCCAGTATACCCGTCCGTCGACCCTATTACCGATGATCCCTGATGCCGAGCGCCATCGACGCGCGGGAGAGCGAGATGACATCCGACGATGCCCAATGTCTGATCGAGACGCCGCTGGGTTGGTTGGGTCTGCATTGGCGGGGCGATGTCCTGACCGGCATCGATCTGGACCCGCCACCAACCCATCACCCACCACCCTCAGGATGTGAGCCGCCACCCTCGATCACGCGCCGACTCGAGGCCTATTTCAGCGCGCCCGACACCCCCTTTGATCTGCCGCTGGAATTGAACGGAACCCGGTTTCAGCAACGGGTGTGGGCGCTGTTGCGCACCATTCCCGTCGGCCAGACATGCACCTATGGCGAGATCGCCCGCGAACTCGGCAGTGCGGCGCGCGCCGTCGGGCAGGCCTGTCGCGCCAATCCCTGTCCCATCGTGGTGCCCTGTCATCGGGTCGTCGGTCGGCATGGGCTAGGCGGCTTCGCCGGAGACCGGACGGGCCGGCGGCTTGCCATCAAGCGCTGGCTGCTGGAACACGAGGGCGTTTTACGGTATTCAACGCCGACCGACAGCACGCTCGGGCCGACGCCCGCCCTGAAGACCGGATGGACGACCGAACACTGATCGAAGGTTTCGCCGACGCGCTCTGGCTGGAGCGCGGCCTAAGCCAGAACACGCTCGCGGCCTATCAATCCGATCTGCGTGCCTTTGCCCAGTGGCTGAGTGAGGAGCGCGGACGTGCACTGCTCGAGGCCGAGCGCGCCGATCTGCTCGACTATCTGACCCGGCTCGCCCAGCAGGGCCGCAACCCGCGATCCAGTGCCCGTCTGCTTTCCTGTCTGCGCCAATTCTATCAGTATCTGCGCCGGCGCGGCCTGATCGAGGCCGATCCCAGTGCCCGTGTCGAGGCACCCAAACTCGGGCGCCCCTTGCCCAAGAGTCTGAGTGAGGCCGAGGTCGAGGCCCTGCTCAACGCACCGGACACCGAAGACGCACGCGGCCATCGCGACCGCACCATGCTGGAGGTGCTCTACGCCAGCGGTCTGCGCGTGAGCGAACTGGTCAACCTCACCCCTGGTCAGGTGAATCTGACCCAGGGCGTGCTGCGCATCCTCGGTAAGGGTGGCAAGGAACGCCTGGTCCCGCTCGGTGAGGACGCCTGCGACTGGTTGCGCGACTATACGCGCGGTCCGCGGCTCGACATCCTCGGCGGACGGGTCAGCGACTTCCTGTTTCCGACCCGCCGTAGCGACTGCATGACCCGCCAAGCCTTCTGGCAGCTCATCAAGCGCTATGCCATCCAGGCCGGGATCCGCAAGCCGCTCTCGCCCCATACCCTGCGCCACGCCTTCGCCACCCATCTGCTCAATCATGGCGCAGATCTGCGCGTGGTGCAGATGCTGCTTGGTCATAGCGATCTCTCGACCACCCAGATCTATACCCATGTGGCGCGCGAACGGCTCAAACAGCTCCATGCTCGCCATCACCCCCGTGGCTGACGGCTGAAGACCAAAAGCACCCCAATCCCAGGACACCACAACCCCTCCGAATGGGTTAACATTCAAGTCATCCGTCACTTTACACCGCCCTACCGAGGGTGTACCGGTCATGCCTTCCTTCGATGTCATCTCCGAGATCGATCTGCAAGAGGTGCGCAACGCGGTCGATCAGTCCAATCGCGAGATCGGTACCCGCTTCGATTTTAAGGGTGTCAAAGCCAGTTTCGATCTGAGCGACGACAGGATCCTGCTCAATGGCGAGCAGGAGTTCCACCTCCAGCAGATGATGGATATCCTGCGCCAGAAGCTGGTCAAACGCGGAATCGACCTGGCGAGCCTTGATCCCGGCGAACCCGTGACCAATCTGAGCCGTGCACGTCAGGAGATCCGGCTCAAGCAGGGCGTCGACTCAGACACCGCCAAGGCACTGGTCAAGGCCGTCAAGGCGAGCAAGATCAAGGTGCAGGTCCAGATCCAGGGCGATCAGCTCCGCGTCACCGGCAAGAAGCGCGACGATCTCCAGGAGGTCATCGCGCTCCTGCGTGGCGGTGACTGGGGTCTACCGTTACAGTTCAACAACTTCCGCGATTAGGGTTCCGAGATCATGAACAGATTCATCCAACGCCTTTTGATGGCCGCTGCGCTCGCCTGCTCGACCAGCAGCCTGACCCTCGCTGCACCTGATCAGGCCGAGCACAAGATCCGCGCGGCGCTCAAAGAGGTTGCACCCGACCTCAAGATCACCAGCATCCAGCCTGCGCCGATCCAAGGACTCTACGAGGTCATGGCCGGCCCCAATCTGATGTACATCACCGCCGATGGTCGTCACTTTATCAGCGGCCCAATCGTCGATCTCAAGACGCGCGAGGATCTCACCGAACCGCGTTTGGCCCAGGCGCGCAAACAACTCGTCGATGCCGTTGGCGAGGACGCCATGGTGATCTTTGGTGACAAGGGCGCCAAGCACACCGTCACCGTCTTCACCGACATCGAGTGCGGCTACTGTCGCAAGCTGCACAGCCAGATCGCCGACTACGAGAAGGAAGGCATCCGGGTGCGTTATCTGTTCTTCCCGCGCGCCGGCAAGGGCAGCGAGTCGTTCGACGAGGCCGTCTCGGTGTGGTGCGCCGGTGACGAAGAGGCCCGTCGCACGGCCTTGACCAAGGCCAAGGCCGGTGAGTCGATTCCCTCCAAGACCTGTGACAACCCGGTCGACGAGCACATGGCGCTCGCCGCCGACTTCGGTCTGCGCGGCACCCCAGCGATCATCACGGATCGTGGCGAGCTGATCCCCGGCTATGTCGAGCCCAAGCGCCTGGCCGCCAAGCTCAATGGTCAGCCGAGCGACTGAGCGCCTGTCCGCCACGAGCACGCCATGATGGACATCGAGCCTGTCAGTGCCTTCGCACTCGACTTTTCCTGGCGCACCGATCAGGGGCGGGTGCGCCAGCGCAACGAAGACGCCGTGATCGTGCGTCCAGAGTTTGGTCTGGTCGTGGTCGCCGATGGTGTCGGCGGGGCCTCGGCCGGTCATGTCGCCAGCCGACTGGCCACTGAGACCATCGCCAATCGCTTCAACAGGCGTGTCGGCGTCAGCGCTACTGCCGAGAAGGCGCGACTCTATCTCCAGGCCGCCGTCGAGGAGGCCAATATCGCCATCCTGCGCCACGCCAAGGAGAACCACGCCTGCGTCGGCATGGGGACGACCGTGGTCGTGGGCGCGGTTGGCCTGGACTGGCTGGCCTTTGCCTATGTCGGCGACTCGCGTCTCTACCGGTTGCGTAATGATGAACTGATCCAGCTCTCGCGCGACCACTCCTTTATCCAAGAGGTCGTCGATCAGGGGTTTTTCAGCTCGCGCGAGGATGCCCGACGCTACGGGATCGGCGAAAACATCCTGACCCGCGCCCTGGGGACGGCGCCAAGTGTGGCGGTTTCGTCTGATGTGATCGCGATCGACAGCGGTGATCTCTTTCTGTTCTGCACCGATGGGCTGAGTGGTCTGGTTCCGGATGACTGGCTGATGCAGATTCTGAGCTCGATCGGGGACGAAACCCTTGAGTCGGCGGCCGATGCCTTGGTGCGGTTGGCCAATGAGCGCGGCGGGACCGACAACATCACGCTCGCCCTGTTGCGCATCGGGGCGCGTCTGGCGGTTTGAGGGCCGGATGTTCGACCGCTCGACCAAGCTGTTCATCGTCCTCGGTGGTTTCTTCGTCTGCAACGCCCTGATCGCCGAGTTCCTGGGTGTGAAGATCTTCGCCCTTGAACCGACCCTGGGACTGGCGCCATTCGGTTGGAACCTCTTCGGTCAATCTGGCTCACTGAGCTTCACCGCCGGTGTGCTGCTCTGGCCGGTGGTGTTCATCATGACCGACATCATCAACGAATACTACGGACGGCGTGGGGTGAAGCTGCTTTCTTATCTCACGGTCGGGCTTATCCTCTATGCCTTCGGTTTTGCCTATCTATCGATCGGGCTGGCGCCTGCCGACTGGTGGATTGGGATCCAGTCCGGGCAGGGCGTGCCGGACATGCAGGCGGCCTTCAGTGCCATCTTTGGCCAAAGCCTGTGGATCATCATCGGCTCGGTGGTCGCCTTCCTGATCGGTCAGATCGTCGATGTAGCCGTCTTCCATCGCATCCGGCGTTTTACGGGGGAACGCTCTCTCTGGGCGCGCGCAACGGGATCGACGCTCATCTCGCAGTTCATCGACAGCTTTGTGGTGCTCTATGTCGCCTTTGTGCTGGGGCCGCAGCAATGGTCGATGGGGCTGTTCCTCGCGGTGGGCACGGTGAACTATGTCTATAAGTTCATCGTTGCCATCGCACTCACACCCCTGATCTATCTCGGGCACGCCCTGATCGATCGCTATCTGGGCGATGAGGTCTCTCGGCTGCTTCGTGAGCGCGCAATGGTCGATCAGGTGAGCGGACCCTGAGACGGCTCGCGCATCGGTACGCGATCCCAGCACCCTCGGTCCGTCTAGACTAATCTTTAATCAAGACCATGATGTGTGACGGAGGAACCGCAATGATCACCGGAATCGTCGGCCAAGCCGGTTGGATGGGGATGCAGCGCGGCCTGGATGGCTTGAGTCAGAATGCCAGTGAGATCGCGGGTGCTGGCGTCAGGCCACCGGAAGGCTCATCGGTGCGCGACATCAGCAAGCCGCTGATCGATCAGACCGAAAACCTGCGCCAGGTCGAGGCCTCGGCCAAGGTGATGCAGGCATCGACCGAGTCCTTTGATCATCTGATCGATGTCCTTGCCTGATCAATCACCCGCTCATAGAACCTCAGCAGACGGTCGGCCAGCAGCGGGGCCGACCAATCACGCGCATGCTCGACCGCCTCGCGCGCCAGACGCTGGCGCAGCGCGGGCTCCTTCAGCAGCCGCACTACCTTACTCGCAAAGTCTGCCTCGTCCTCCTCGGCGATGAGCGCGCCCTGTCCATCGCCCAGCACCTCTTTGGTGCCCATGACGGCGGTCGAGACCACGGGCACGCCAAGCGCCATGGCCTCCAACAGCACTAATCCCTGGGTCTCGGTCCGCGAGGCGAAGACGAAGGCCGCGCCGGCCCGATAGCAGTCCTCCAGACTGCCGTCACGATTGAGATACCCCAAGAAGCGCGTGTTGTCGGTCAGACCCAGGTGCGCGGCCAGTTGCTCCAGATCGCGCTGGGCCGGACCCTCACCGGCGATCACCAGCAGCACGTCCGGGACCTCGGCCTTGATCCTGACCAGTGCGCGTAGGATGAACTCGATGTTCTTCTCGAAGGCGAGCCGACTCACCAGCACCAGCACCGGGCGGTCGGGCGGGATGTCATAACACGCCCTGAAACGCTGCCCATCGCCTCGGCTGAACTGATCCAAATCGATCCCGGTCGGGATGACCTCGGCCGGGGTTTGGATACCATAGTCCCGGAGTACATCGAGCATGGCCTGCGAGGGCACCACGAGTGCATCGACGCCATTGCATTGATTGGTCGAAAAATGACGCGCCGCGCCACGCATCCAGCGCGCCGGAACCCAAGGGACATAGTGATGCAGGTATTGTTCGAAAAAGGTGTGATAGCTCTCGACCACGGGCAACCCAAGCCGTTTAGCCAGCGCGAGTCCTGAATAGTGGGCAATGAAAGGCGTGTGGATGTGGATCAAATCGAATCCGCGTCCCCTGAGTGTGTCCGTCAGACGGCGAATCTTGAACGGCTGGAGGATGCGATCCTCGGGGTCGATCGGCAAATAGCGCGATGGGATACGGATGATCTCGAAGGATGCGTCGGCGCCTGCATAATACTCACGTGAGCCATAGTCGGGCGCGATCAAGGTAACCTCGTGCCCCTTGGCGCTGAGTTCACGCGCAAAGGTCTGGATCGAGGTCGAAACGCCGGTCACACGGGGGAAATAGACATCAGAGATCTTCAAGACGCGCATGGCTCATTGCTCGAAACCGAAAAATCCGGCGATCATACCCGATAAATCGCTGTCATCGCGGCCAACCTTTTTCAGGAACCTTGCCATGGTTGATCATTATTCTCTTGTTCGGCTGACGTGCGCGGCCGGTCTGGCTCTGAGCGCGCCCTTGCCGGTCCATGCGGCCGAGCCAACCGTCGCACCCGCGCTCTGGGGGCAGGGAGTCAAGAGTTGCGCGGCCTATCTTGCCAGCCTGCCCGGACCAGGCACGCCGGTCGAGATCGCCAGCGAGGAATATCGGCTTTACCGCCAGTGGCTGGCGGGCTTGGTCACAGGCCTGAACCTGGCGGTGGGGCACGACGTGCTCAAGGGCGGCGAGCTGGATGCAGCCATGCTACGTATCGGTTCGCTGTGCGAGAAGCAGCCGCAGGAGGATTTCTTCAATACCAGTCTGCGTCTGATCCGTTCGCTGGGACAATTACAGGGCGAGTCCGGTCCGCCGCGGGAGTCGATCCCTGGGGATCAGGGTTGATCCTGTCGTCGCGCCGCTGGGGCAGTCATAAGATTGTCATCTTTTATTCATACAATGGGAACGAGTCATGGCGACAATAGAGCTCCGTGTGATTTCATCCACTTGTAGGAGATTACAGCCCATGAACAGGTCCCTGATCGCCGCAGCCATGACCCTGGCCGCAACCACCCTATCGGCCCAAGCCATGGCCCGCGATAACCTCTACATCGTCGGCTCCTCGACCGTATTCCCCTTCTCGACCGCCGTGGCCGAGACCTTCGGTCGCACCACCAAATTCAAGACCCCCAAGGTTGAGTCGACCGGTACCGGTGGCGGCATGAAGCTGTTCTGCGCCGGCGTGGGCGTCGAGCATCCGGACATTACCAATGCCTCGCGCCCGATGAAGCTCAGCGAATATGAGGCCTGCCAGGCCGCCGGGGTCAAGGAGATCACCGAGGTCAAGATCGGCTTTGATGGTATCGTCATCGCCAATTCCAAAAAGGCCGGCGCCTGGGATCTGAGTCTCAAGGATGTCTATCTGGCCCTTGCCAAGGATGTGCCGGATGGCAAGGGTGGCTTCATGGCCAACCCCTACAAGACCTGGAAGGATGTCAACCCCGAGCTGCCGGACCTCAAGATCGAGGTGCTGGGTCCGCCCCCGACCTCCGGCACCCGTGACGCCTTCGTTGAACTGGCCATGGAAGGGGGCTGCAACAGCATCCCCCAGATCAAGGAACTCAAAAAGTCCGATGAAAAGAAGCACAAGGCCGTCTGTCAGGGTATCCGTGAGGACGGTGCCTATATTGAGGCCGGGGAGAACGACAACCTGATCGTCCAGAAACTGGTGGCCAACCCGAGCGCACTCGGCATCTTCGGCTACAGCTTCCTGGATCAGAACACCGACAAGGTCCAGGGCGCCAAGATCAACGGCGTTGCCCCGACCTATGAGACCATTTCACAGGGGTCCTACCCGGTATCGCGCTCGATCTATTTCTATGTCAAGAAGGCCCATGTCGGCACCATTCCCGGCATTGAGGAATACGTGAAGGAATTCACCAGCGAAAAGGCCTGGGGTCCGAATGGCTACCTGGCTGACAAGGGCCTGATCGCCCTACCGGATGCCGAGCGCAAGGCCGTCGCCGAGGCGGCTCGGTCGCTCAAGTCGATGGAGAAGCCCGCCAAGTAAGGTGTCACAGGACGCCTCACGCAGTGTTGCCGATGCCTGATTCTCTTAGGCATCGGCTTTTGCATTTCACACCCAGACGAGATTCCGATGTATTCCTGGATCCTCATGCTCGTCGTGCTGACGGTTATGACCTTGGCCTATCAACTCGGACGTCGGCGCGCCATCATGACCGTAGGCGGCCCGGCCCAGATGAAACACCTGCATTCGCTGCCAGCCTACTATGGTCTTTACGCCGCGCTCTGGGCCGGTATTCCCGCTCTGCTGCTCATGGGGCTCTGGATCGGTTTTCAGGACCAGATCATCATTGGTCTGGTGACGAACAGTCTGCCCCCGGGGGTGCGGGAGGGACTCTCCAGCGGTCAAATCAGTTTGCTCATCAACGATATCCGTAACCTGGCCACCGGCAATATCGTCTCGGCCCAGGTGACACCCGAGATCCAGGCCGCCGCCGATCATTACAACCAGCTCCAGTCAGTGTCCCAGTGGGCGATGTGGGCGGCCGTGTTGGCGCTGGCGCTTAGTGGGTCCGCCTTCGCTTGGTTGCGGACGCAGCCGCGGATGCGTGCGCGCAATCGGGTCGAGTCGATCTTCTTGATCAGCATGATCGTCTTCTCCTCGATCGCCATCCTGACCACGCTCGGCATCGTGCTCTCGGTGGTGTTTGAGTCGCTGCGCTTCTTCCAGATGGTCTCGCCGCTGGAGTTCTTTTTTGGCACCAACTGGAGTCCGCAGATCGCACTGCGCTCAGATCAGGTCGGCGCCTCTGGTGCATTCGGTACCATTCCGCTCTTCACCGGCACATTGATGATCTCGGTGATCGCCATGCTGGTGGCCGTGCCCATTGGCTTGCTGTCGGCCATCTATCTGTCCGAATACGCCAGTCGCCAGGTACGCGCCGCGGCCAAACCGATCCTCGAGGTGCTGGCCGGGATCCCAACCGTGGTCTACGGCTTCTTCGCCGCTCTGACCGTGGCGCCCTTCATCCGCTCGGTGGGGGCCGCGATGGGGCTCGAGGTGGCCTCAGAGAGCGCGCTCGCCGCTGGGCTGGTCATGGGCGTCATGATCATCCCCTTCGTTTCCTCGCTCTCGGACGACGTCATCAACGCCGTGCCCCAGTCGCTGCGCGACGGCTCCTACGCCCTAGGCGCGACCCAGTCCGAGACCATTCGCTATGTCATCATCCCGGCCGCGCTGCCGGGTATCGTCGGCAGCATCCTGCTTGCCGTCTCGCGTGCCATCGGTGAGACCATGATCGTGGTTATGGCAGCCGGACTCTCGGCCAACCTGACCGCCAATCCGCTCGAAAGCGTCACCACGGTGACAGTGCAGATCGTCACCCTCCTCACCGGCGATCAGGAATTCGACAGCGCCAAGACGCTCGCCGCCTTCGCCTTGGGTCTGACCCTCTTCATCGTCACGCTCGCCCTCAATGTGATCGCCCTGTCGATCGTGCGCAAGTATCGGGAGCAATATGAATGAATTAACTTCGAATCCACCCGGCAGGCCGCGTCGCACCCTCGACATCGTCCAGGCCTCACTCAAGCGCCGTTACGCACGCGAGCGCCGGTTTCGGTTTTTGGGTGCCACGGCAGTCATCCTGGGTCTGACCTTCGTTGTTCTGTTGTTTGCCGACATCATCCTCAAGGGTTACACGGCCTTCCAGCAGACCTACATTCGACTACCGATCGAGTTGGCCGCCGAGTCCATTGATCCAGACGGCACGCGCGACCCCGAGACGCTGGCGCAAGCCGATTACATGAAATTGATCCGCGAGGCCTTGCAAGCGCGCTTTCCGGACGTGACCGACCGGAACGAGCGACGCCTGCTCAGTTCCATGATCAGCGTCGGCGCGGCTGATCTACTGCGCCAGCAGGTGATGGACGATCCCGATCTCATCGGGACCACCCAAGAATTCTGGATCCTGGCCGCCGCTGACATCGACATGCTGATCAAGGGCCATATCGATCGCAAGGCCGCCGAGGCTGACCGTCGCGTCAAAGATCAGATGATCGGCTGGATCGAACGTCTGGAGGCCGAAGGGCGGATTGCTAAGCGTTTCAATACCATCTTTTTTACTCACGGCAACTCACGTGAACCCGAGCTTTCGGGCATCGCCGGCGCACTCATGGGGTCCTTTTATACCCTATTGCTGACCCTGGTGCTGTCCTTCCCGATCGGCGTTGGCGCAGCACTCTATCTGGAGGAGTTCGCGCCCAAGAACCGCTGGACGGATCTGATTGAGGTCAACATCAACAACTTGGCGGCGGTACCCTCGATCGTCTTCGGTCTCTTGGGTCTGGCGGTCTTCATCACCTTCTTTGGCGTGCCGCGCTCGACACCACTGGTCGCAGCGCTGGTGCTGACCCTGATGACCCTGCCGACCATCATCATCGCCAGCCGCGCGGCGCTTAAGTCAGTGCCGCCATCGATCCGCGAGGCCGCGCTCGGGGTCGGCGCCTCGCCCTTGCAGACCCAGTTCCATCATGTCTTGCCGCTGGCCATGCCCGGCATGCTTACCGGCACCATCATCGGCATGGCACAGGCGCTCGGCGAGACCGCGCCCTTGCTGATGATCGGCATGATCGCCTTCATCGTTGACATCCCCAAGGGATTCACTGACGTGGCCACTGTATTGCCGGTGCAGATCTACCTGTGGGCCGACAGTCCCGAACGTGGTTTCGTCGAGCGTACCTCGGCGGCGATCATGGTCCTGCTGGCCTTTCTGTTCGCCATGAACCTGGCGGCCGTGCTCCTGCGCCGTCGGTTCGAGCGTCGCTGGTAGGTTGCCACCCCCAAGCGAGAGGCTGAATGTTTATGAATACCCTGGTTGAAACCATGAACAAGACAACGACAGGTGCCATTAGCGCTGCCGAATTGGCGAAAGATCGACCTTCCGCGGCGACGATCGGCGACGTCACGGTCGCCAACCCGCGCATGACCTGCCGCAACGTCGATGTCTGGTACGGCTCCAAACAGGCCATCAAGAACGTGAGTCTGGACCTGGGCAAAAACGAGGTGCTGTCGATGATCGGCCCCTCGGGCTGTGGCAAGTCGACCTTCTTGCGCTGTCTCAATCGTATGAACGACACCATCCCCGGGTGTCGAGTCACCGGCTCGATCAAGCTCAACGGTCAAGACATCTACGACAAAGGTCTGGATCCGGTGCTCTTGCGCGCCCAGGTCGGGATGGTGTTTCAAAAGCCCAATCCCTTTCCTAAGTCGATCTATGAGAACGTGGCCTATGGGCCGCGTATCCATGGTCTGACCAATAATAAAGCGGAGCTGGATGAACTGGTCGAGACCAGTCTGCGTAAGGCCGGTCTTTGGGATGAGGTCAAAGACAGGCTCGATCAACCCGGCACCGGACTGTCGGGCGGTCAACAGCAGCGCCTTTGCATCGCCCGCACCATCGCCGTCTCGCCCGAGGTGATCCTGATGGACGAGCCCTGCTCGGCGCTTGACCCCATCGCCACCGCCATCATCGAGGAGCTGATCGATGAACTGCGCGCCAACTACACGATTGCCATCGTCACCCACTCGATGCAACAGGCCGCGCGTGTCTCGCAGCGCACAGCCTACTTCCATCTCGGCGATCTGATCGAGGTCGGCGAGACCAACCAGATCTTCACCAATCCTCAGCACAAGCTCACCGAGGATTACATCACCGGGCGCTTCGGTTGAATCTGGCGTGGAGTCCAGGATGAACGACACCGCCATCGACCGGCGGACGAGCGGTGATCTCACCACCGGCCATACCGTACGCCGCTACGATCAGGAACTGGCCAAACTGCGTTCCATCATCCTGCAGATGGGCGAGCGGGTCATCGATCAGACCCAGGCGGCGGTCGCCGCCCTGATCGAAGGCGACGAGATTCAGGCCTATCGGGTGCTCGATCGCGAGCCACTGATCGACTATCTCTCGCTTGACGCCGATGAAGAGGTGTTTGGTGTCATCGCCCGGCGTCAGCCGACCGCCGTAGATCTGCGTATCGTGCTGGCGTTGTGCAAAATTGCCGCTGAGGTAGAGCGCGCGGGTGATAAGGCTGCGCGCATTGCCCATCAAGCCCTAGAATTGCAACAACAGGGACAGGGCGGCGAACTACTCGTCGAACCGCTGCGCCTCGCCTTCCAGCGCCTCGACGACAAGGTCTGCTGTATGTTCGAGCGTAGCGTGCAGGCCGTCGCCACCTTCGATGTGACCCAGTCACTGGGTATCTTCGAGGACGAGTCAAGGCTCCAAGAGGTGGCGCGCGACCTAAGCGATCTGCTCAACGAGTCGGAAACCGACGGCATGGTGCCGCGTCAGACCCTTGCCTTGTTCCAGTGTGCTCAGGCCCTCAAGCACATCGGCAATCATGCCTCCAGCATCGCCGAGCAGGTCATCTATGTCGCACTCGGTCAGGATGTTCGCTATCGCAATCGTGAGATCCTGATCGAGACACTCCGACATCGGGGTTACTGAAGGCATCATCGTTTTCGATCGACGTCGCCGTCTGGACGATTTAATCTGTCCTGGACTCAGTCCAAGCGCCAATCCATCGATCGATGATAAACGAGACACTCAAGGCGATCCTGGCCGAGGCCATGCGTCTAGGACGCGATGGTCGCATCGCCGAGGCCACAGCCCTCATCCAGCATGGCCTGCATCTAACGCGCGACAGGTCCAAGCCAGAGGCGGCTGGCGTCGATCATTACGGCGGCGTCGACGCCGACTTCGAGTCCATCGAGGATGTCGGTCCCAGGGGTGGGCGCGTGATCCGTGGACATCGCATCCAGGGTTCGGAGGCGCGCGACTACATGCTCTATGTGCCGGGTGGAACGGATGGGGCGCCGCGTCCGTTGATCCTGATGTTGCATGGCTGTCAGCAGGACGCCGACGACATTGCGCGTCTAACCCGCTTCAACTGGCTCGCCGACACGCTGGGTTTCAGCGTCCTCTACCCAATCCAGTCACGCACAGCCAATGCCGCCGGCTGCTGGAACTGGTTTTTGCCCGAGCATCGGCGTTCCGATGATGGTGAGGCCGCGCTGCTCGCCGCACTGACCGCAGATATCGCCGTCCGGCATGGTGCCGATCCCTGTCGGCTGTATGTCGCCGGATTCTCGGCGGGTGGTGCCATGGCTTTGGTGCTCGCCGCGATCTACCCGGCGTTCTTCGCCGCCGTCGGTGTGCATTCCGGTTTGCCGTATGGACTGGCCCAGGATCAGGTCTCGGCGCTGACGCTCATGCATCAGGGACCATCAGCCCTTGGCGGCCTCCGGACGCGGATCCCGAGGCTGGGCGGGGTACCGGTGATTGTGTTTCAGGGCGACGCGGATCCTAGGGTCAATCCGGTCAATGCGCCCTTGATCATCGAGCAGGCGTTGGCCGAGGCTGACAAGCCGCGCGTCACACGCGAGAGGGGGCGATCGGCGGGCGGTCTGGACTACACCCGCACCTGCTATCTGAACGCCGCCGAATCCATCCGCGCCGAACTCTGGATGGTAGAGCGTGGCGGACACGGCTGGTTCGGCGGCGATCCGGCTGGATCCTTCGCCGAACCCAAGGGGCCGGATGCCTCAGGTGAAATGTTGCGTTTCTTTCTGAGCCTGGCGCCGGCAGTTTGAGGTCGGGTCGCCAAGGCGACCCGATCCGTCGAGGATCCCAAATCCTGATCCGTTTACTTAAGGAAACGCTGAATAAATCGCGTGTCTCTCAATCGCGGCTGAAGTCGTTCCAAAAAATCAATGGGTTACGTGAGAAGGTGTTGCCACGAATGGAATCAATCAGCGTTTCCTTAAGGAACTATCCCTCTTCCCTCTTGTAAATACGCACAGAGGTGCCGCTCTTGAGCGTATTGTCGGCGAGCTGGTTCCAGCGCCGAATCTCTTCGATTGAGACACGATAGCGGCGCGCCAATCCGGTAAGCGACTCGCCAGGCTGGACGCGATGCGTGATGAGGGTCTGCTTCTGACGGGTCGGTATTTCGAGCGTCTGGCCCGGAAGCAGCGGATCATGCTCGGAGAGACCATTGGCCTCGGCCAAGGTCTTGAGATCCAGGCCATGACGCCGTGCAACGGCGGCCAGTGTCTCGCCGCTCCTGACGGTATGGGTGCGTGGGCCTCTGTAGGCGTCGGTGTCCGTCAGAGGCATCCGAGCCTGTGGAGCGCGGCTGACGACCACGGGGAGAGGCTGAGCATCGAGCTGGATCCCCGGTGAGCTGGCGCTGATGCGTGCTCCCTGACCCTGGGGTACGTTCAGCTCAGCCACTGTTGGGCGTGACCAGCGCCCGATCTTGAGATCCGGATTCAGTCGCTTGAGCTCGTCGAGCTTGACGCCGTTGTCCATAGCGACCTTGACCAGATCCATCGGCTGGTTAGAACGGATCACGTCGATGCCGATGCGATCCGGGATGGCAGGCAGATACTGGCCGTAGCGACGCGAATCAGCGACCAGCTTGGCGGCGGCCAGGATCTGCGGCACATACTGCTGGGTCTCGTTCGGCAGGTTCAGCGACCAAAAATCGGTGGGCTTGCCCGCAAGGCGGTTGGCCTCAATGGCCGAGGATACACAACCCGGGCCACAGTTGTAGGCGGCCAGGGTCAGTTCCCAGTCGCCCTCGAAACGCTTGTTGAGCTGTTCTAGATAGTCCAGTGCGGCGCGGGTCGAGGCAATCACGTCGCGCCGCTCGTCGGTCCCCTCATCTAGACGTAGGCCCATTTCGCGCGCGGTCGAGGGGATGAACTGCCAGATGCCGGCGGCAGACTTGGGGGAGGTAGCCGCCGGGTCGTAGCGGCTTTCGATCTGCGGCAGCAAGGCCAGCTCCATCGGGAGACCGCGGCGCTCGATCTCGGCGACGATGATCGATAGATAGGGCGAAGCGCGCTGCGAGAGTCGTTCCAGATAGCGCGGATTGCGGCGGAAGCGTTCGAGCGCGGCATCGATGCTGGCATTGGCCTGGAGATCGAGCCGCATCCCGGCGCGCACGCGCTGCCAAAGATCCCCTCCTGGGCCGATCCGTCCGCCCTCCAAGACTTGCGAACGGGCCCTCAGCCTGACATCACGGGCGGGTCTGACATAACCATATTCACGCGCCGAGACCACATCGGCATACAGGTCGCTGGAACCATCCAGCTTGGCGAGGTCGCCTTGACCCGCGCAACCAGTGAAAAAGGGCAGGGTGAGGGCCGATAAGGCGCAGGCCATCGGCCCCAGAGGTTTGGCTTTTGGCATGGGAACCCCGACTAAATTAACGTAACTTATTGATTAAGCGAAATATTATTAAAATTGTATGGTTATCATACGCAAAGGCCGCTCTGAATTCCACAACGAACATCCGCTTGGTAGAGATTTGGGGGGTCGGGACAAGCGGCGATGATCGCGGTTACCATGGTCGTCCCGATGAGACCAAAGGCATGACCAGAGATCCACCAGACCAGTCCGATCCCTTGCAGGCGTGGTATCGCACGGCGCTCGGTGCTGCGGTAGCCAGGTATGAGGACGACTGTCTACGACGTCTGTTGTCCAATACCTTCGGCTACTATCTGGTACAGATCGGTGCGAGCGAGCATTTCAGTGAGGCCTTGGCGACGAGCCGGATCAGGCATCGCGTATTGCTGCCCAGCACGGCTCCGACCGAGGCCGCACAGGGATGGAGCCTCGTCGGTGAGCCGAGCGCCCTGCCCCTGGCCTCTGACAGCATCGATGTCGTTCTCCTAGCGCATGTCCTGGAGTATTCGGATCGCCCGCGTGTGATCCTCGCCGAGGTCGAGCGCGTGCTCATCCCCGAGGGGCGCTTGATCCTTCTTGGGTTTGATCCGCTGAGTCTGTGGGCGCTGGGACGTCTCTGGTGGCCGAGCCGTCGGCGACGGCCCTGGAATGGACGCTGGCGTTCGTCGATCCAGGTCGAGCGCTGGCTGACCGAGCATGGGTTCGAGATCGAGACGCGCGAGCGGGCCCTATTCTGTGTCCCCTTTGTTACTCCAGCCGGGGCGATCTGTCGCTTCGTCGAGTCACTCGGACGCCGGTTCTGGCCGCTATTTGGCGGTCTCTATGCCATTCGCGCCGTCAAGCGGGTCGCGCCACTAACCCCGATCAAGCCCTATCGCACCAGTCGTTGCGCCTTGCTGCCGGGCGGCGCCATCCGCCCCACGACTCGAGGGACTGGGCATGCCTGATTGGGTCGAGGCCTTCACCGACGGCGCCTGCAAGGGCAATCCCGGCCCCGGCGGCTGGGGCGTGTTGCTGCGCTGGGGTGGGGTCGAGAAGGAGCTACTGGGTGGCGAGCCCCAGACCACCAACAACCGAATGGAGCTGATGGCCGTGATCATGGCGCTGGAGGCGCTCAGGTATCCGGCCCGGATCCGCATTACCACGGACTCAACCTATGTCAAGCGCGGGGTCACCGAGTGGCTGTCGCACTGGAAGCGTAATGGCTGGCGCACTGCCGATCGCCGTCCGGTCAAGAATCGCGATCTCTGGGAGCGTCTAGACCAGGCGCTCGCCCAGCACGAGGTAAGCTGGCGCTGGGTCAAGGGCCACACCGGGCACCCCGAGAACGAGCGCGCCGACCGGCTCGCCAATCTGGGTGTTCCAACGGGAGGATACTGAAATGCGTCAGATCGTTCTGGATACCGAAACCACGGGTCTTGATCCACGCGAGGGTCACCGGATCATCGAGATCGGCGGCGTCGAACTGATCGACCGGCGCCCGAGCGGCCATAACTTTCATGAATACATCAACCCCGAGCGTCAGATCGACGCCGAGGCCGAGACCGTGCACGGCATCAGCAATGCCCTCCTGGCTGACAAACCGCGTTTTGCCGACATCGCCGAGCGGCTGATCGAATATCTGCGCGGGGCTGAGCTCATCATCCACAACGCCGCCTTCGATGTCGGCTTCCTCGATTACGAATTCAGCCTGTGGCGTGGCAGTGAGGCCCCACAGATCGCCGATCTCTGCACCCTAACCGACACCCTGACGCTCGCGCGTCGGCTCCATCCAGGCCAGCGCAATGGGCTTGATGCACTCTGCAAACGCTATGGGATCGACAACTCGCACCGCACCCTGCACGGTGCGTTGCTCGACGCCCAGATCCTGGCCGACGTCTATCTGGCGATGACCGGTGGGCAGGTTGCGTTGTATCTCGACGGTGAGGGTGGCGAGCGGATCGGCGATGACAAGCGAGGGGTGTATCGAGGCCGCGTTGACGTCGAGCGACCGCGCCTGCGGGTGGTCCGTGCGACACCGAGCGAGCTGGAGGCGCATCAGACCCGGCTTAAGGAGATTCAAAAGGCGAGCGGCAGCTGTGTCTGGCTCGGTGCGCTCGGATAATCAGGTCTGCTGCCGGCGCTGCGGTTGACGTCGCCCGGCGCCGGCACCATCGCTGATCTCTTCCAATCCCCGGAGGTCGAGCAGCTCGATATGCTTGCGTTCGACACGCACCAGACCCTCGTCCTGGAAGCGGGTGAAGAGCCGGCTGACGGTCTCGACGGCGAGCCCCAGATAGCTGCCGATCTCATGTCTGGACATGCTGAGATGGAAGTCCGTGGCCGAGAGTCCACGCCTGTGCAGGCGTTGCGAGAAGCTGAGCAGAAAGGCGGCCAAGCGCTCCTCGGCATTCTTCTTGCCGAGCAGGCGCAACAGGTCGGTATCCTGGCCGATCTCCTTGCTGAGCAAGCGGTACATCTGGTGCTGGAGGCTTGGGATGATCGCGGTCAGCTCCTCCAGCCGCGCGAAGGGGAGTTCACAGATGGCCGAGGTCTCGAGCGCACGGGCCGAGCAGGCATGCTGGCCCTTGTCGATGGCGTCCAGCCCCAGGAGCTCGCCGGGCAGGTGGAAACCAAGCACCTGTTCGCCGCCCTCGCTGCCGGGGGTAAAGGTCTTGAGCGAGCCGGTCTTGACGACGTACAGAGAACGGAAGTGGTCGCCCTCGCGAAACAACAGGTCGCCACAATGCAGCGGACGGGAGCGCTTGACGATGTCATCGAGCCGCTCGACGTCTTCGGGTGTCAGGCCCATGGGTAGGCAGAGCGAGGAGAGTGTGCACTGGCGACAAGCGACACGGATGGATTCGATCGAGATCACGGTGTTTTGATTCAAGGTTTCTACCCTCGCTCCTTGGCCTGGCCCGCTGCAGGCGATAGGGTTTTGTTTTTGATCTGGATCAATGATCCGGTGTTATTAACCCGATCCCTTCTCAAACTCAAGTGCCGATATCAGGCCGCCAGCCTCGCGTTTCCAGCCAAACCAGGCCAAAAGCTCGAAGCTGAATCGCATTGAGCCAATGCAGCGATTTTGGTAGCTTGTCTCGCCATCCGAGTCGCGACCCTCGGGCTTACTCGACCCCCCTCGACCCCCGTTCACTATGACAAAGTTCATCTTCATCACCGGCGGTGTGGTGTCATCGCTGGGTAAGGGCATTGCCTCGGCCTCGCTGGCGGCGTTGCTCGAGGCGCGCGGTCTGCGCGTCACCATGATCAAGCTCGATCCCTACATCAACGTCGATCCGGGCACCATGAGCCCCTTCCAGCACGGCGAGGTCTATGTCACCGACGACGGGGCCGAGACCGACCTGGACCTGGGCCATTATGAGCGCTTCCTGCGTACCCGGATGGGGCGTAACAACAACTTCACCACCGGTCAGATCTACGAGAGCGTGATCCGCAAGGAGCGTCGCGGCGACTATCTGGGCCGCACGGTGCAGGTCATCCCGCACATCACCGACGAGATCAAGGCCAGCATCCGCCGCGGCGCCGAGGGTGCCGACATCGCCATGGTCGAGATCGGTGGCACCGTGGGCGACATCGAGTCGCTGCCATTCCTGGAGGCGATCCGTCAGATGCGGGTCGAGGAGGGACCGGAGAACTCATTGTTCATGCATCTAACCCTGGTGCCCTACCTCCGCGCCGCCGGCGAGATCAAGACCAAGCCGACCCAGCACTCGGTCAAGGAACTGCGTTCGATCGGCATCCAGCCCGACATCCTGCTGTGCCGCGCCGAGAAGCTGCTGCCGGACGAAGAGCGGCGCAAGATCGCGCTCTTTACCAATGTCTCGGAGAAGGCGGTCATCTCGGCCATCGACGCCGACAACATCTACCGCATCCCGCGGCTGCTCCATGCCCAGGGCCTCGATGACCTGGTGGTGCGTCAGTTCCGGCTCGAGGTGCCCGAGGCCGATCTCTCGGAGTGGGATCGGGTGCTGGACGGCTTCGACCATCCCGAGCAGTCGGTGCGCATCGGCATGGTGGGCAAGTACATGAACCTGACCGAGGCCTACAAGTCGCTCTCAGAGGCGCTGGCGCACGCCGGCGTGCACACCAAGATCCGGGTCGAGATCGTCTATGTCGACTCCGAGCGCATCGAACGCGAAGGCACAGACTGTCTCAACGGACTCGACGCCATCCTGGTACCGGGCGGATTCGGCGAGCGCGGGGTCGAAGGCAAGATCCAGGCCGTGCGCTATGCCCGCGAGCAGCGGGTACCCTATCTCGGGATCTGTCTTGGGATGCAGGTGGCGGTGGTCGAATATGCACGTCATGTCGCCGGGCTGGTGGGCGCCCATAGCACCGAGTTCGACCCCCAGACGCCGCATCCAGTGATCGCCCTGATCACCCAGTGGCGGGATGAGCAGGGGCGGGTTAAGACCCGCTCCGAGAATGATGACCTGGGGGGGACCATGCGGCTCGGCGGGCAGAATTGTCGGCTGGAGCCGGGCAGTCTGGCGCGGGCAATCTATGGTCAGCCGCAGATCCGCGAACGCCATCGCCATCGCTATGAATTCAACAATGCCTATCTGGATACGCTGAAGGATGCCGGGCTGCGGTTCTCGGGCTGGTCGCTCGACAACCGCCTGGTCGAGATCGTCGAGATCCCGGATCATCCCTGGTTCATCGCCTGTCAGTTCCATCCCGAGTTCACCTCGACCCCGCGCGATGGGCATCCACTGTTCGAGGGCTTTGTGCGCGCGGCCCTGGTGCAGTGTCAGTTCAATGGACGAAACGCATGATGTCGCTGGCCGGTTTCGAGGTCGGTCTCGACCGGCCGCTGTTTCTGATCGCCGGGCCGTGCGTGATCGAGAGCGAGGCACTGGCACAGGAGACCGCCGGGGCACTAAAAGAACTGACCGAGACGCTCGGCATCCCCTTTATCTACAAATCCTCGTTCGACAAGGCCAATCGCTCCTCGGGGGCAAGCTTTCGCGGGCCCGGCCTGGAGGAGGGCTTGCGGATCCTGGAAGGGGTGCGCACGATCATCGGCGTGCCTGTGCTGACCGATGTGCACGAAGACACGCCGCTTAGCGAGGTCGCGGCGGTGGTCGATGTCCTCCAGACCCCGGCCTTTCTCTGTCGTCAGACCAACTTCATCCAGGCCGTCGCCCGCCAGGGCAGGCCGATCAACATCAAGAAGGGTCAGTTCCTCGCACCCTGGGACATGAAGCATGTCGTCGAGAAGGCGCGCGCGACCGGCAACGACCAGATCCTGGTGTGCGAGCGTGGTGTCTCGTTCGGCTACAACAATCTGGTCTCGGACATGCGCGCGCTGGCGGTGATGCGCGAGACCGGCTGTCCGGTGGTGTTCGACGCCACGCATTCGGTGCAACTACCGGGTGGACAGGGGGCGAGCTCAGGCGGGCAGCGCGAGTTCGTCCCAGTGCTGGCGCGCGCGGCGGTCGCGGCGGGTGTCGCTGGCATTTTCATGGAGACCCATCCCGATCCGGACCATGCTTTGAGCGATGGCCCCAATGCCTGGCCGCTTGGGCGGATGCGTGAATTGCTGTCGACCCTCATCGAGATCGATCACTTGGTCAAGGCGGCTGGATTCATTGAGCAACCTTAGGGAAACGCTGAATAAATCGCGTGCCTCTCAATCGCGGCTGAAGCCACTCCTATAAAATCAATGGGTTACGTGAGAAGGTTTGCCACGAATGGAATAAATCAGTGTTTCCTTAGCGCTACTGAGCTTGGCGCCCTTGAGCCAGGTTTCTCACAGGTTCAATGTCGCCCTATTCGTAAGCGGATCTAAAGAAGGAACTCATCGATTTCGATGTCGTGGCTAAATGGAAATAGACCCGCCCCAAAATCACTGATCCTTGATCGATTCGGTCGTTTTTAGCTTGACTTGCGGGGCTCAAACGCGCATCCGCTTACCAAAGCTACAAGAGTATTGACGCAAACCAGGAGTCATCCACCATGTCCGAAATCGTCGACGTCCGCGCCCGTGAGGTGCTGGATTCCCGTGGCAATCCGACCGTCGAGGCCGACGTCATCACTGCCGCCGGCGCCATCGGTCGCGCCATCGTGCCTTCCGGCGCCTCCACCGGCTCGCGCGAGGCGCTGGAACTGCGCGATGGCGACAAGTCGCGCTACAACGGTAAGGGCGTGCTGACCGCCGTGGCCAATATCCAGGGTGAACTGCGCAACGCCGTGATCGGGATGGAGGTCAGCGATCAGACCGCGATCGACCGCCGCCTGATCGAGGTCGATGGTACCGAAAACAAATCGCGTCTGGGTGCCAACGCCCTGCTCGGCGTCTCGCTCGCGGTCGCCCATGCCGCCGCGCAGGAGAAGGCCCTGCCGCTCTATCAGTCGCTCGCCACTGGCCCTTATCGCCTGCCGGTTCCGATGATGAACATCATCAACGGTGGCGAACATGCCGACAACAGTATTGATTTCCAGGAGTTCTTGATCCTACCGGTCGGTGCCGGCAGCCTGCGTGAGGCCGTGCGCTATGGTGCCGAGGTCTTCCACGCGCTCAAGTCTGTGCTGCATGGGCGTGGTCTGGCCACGGCGGTCGGCGACGAGGGCGGTTTTGCGCCCGATCTGGCCTCGAACGAGGCGGCGATCGAGGCCATCCTCGAGGCCATCCACACCGCCGGCTTCAAGATCGGCTCCGACATCTATCTGGGTCTCGATGTCGCCGCCTCCGCGTTGTACAAGGACGGACAGTATGTGCTCAAGGGCGAGCGCCGCACCCTGAGCTCAGACGGACTGATCGAGCTTTTGGCCGACTGGGTCGCCAAATACCCGATCCTCTCGATCGAGGATGGTCTGGCCGAAGGCGACTGGGACGGTTGGAAGCGCCTGACCGAGCGTCTAGGCGACAGGGTGCAGATCGTCGGCGACGATATCTTCGTCACCAATACCCGGATCTTCAGCCAGGCCATCGCCAAGGGCATCGCCAACTCGATCCTGATCAAGGTCAACCAGATCGGCACCCTGACCGAGACCCTGGAGGCCATCGCCATGGCGCACAAGGCCGGTTATACCGCGATCATCTCGCACCGCTCGGGCGAGACCGAGGACTCGACCATCGCCGATCTCGCGGTCGCTACAGGCGCGGGTCAGATCAAGACCGGCTCGCTGTCGCGTTCGGACCGTGTGGCCAAGTACAATCAATTGATGCGTATCGAGGACCAATTGGCCGATGAGGCCGTCTATGCTGGACGCGATGCCTTCAACAAGTGGATCTGAGGCCCTGGGGTCGGGGTCTTTGAGTTCGGCGTCCCCTGACCCTGAACGTCCTGAGCTTGCGTATGTACTGGTTGATCCTGGTATTGACCCTGCTTCTGGGCGCGCTCCAGTACCGGCTCTGGGTCGGCGAGGGGAGCCTCGCCGAGCTCCACAGCCTCAAGCGCGAGATCGCCCTCGAGGAGTCCGAGCTGGAGCGGCTGCGCGCGCGCAATCGCGCGCTTCAGGCCGAGGTTGACGACCTGCGCGAAGGCTCCGAGGCGATCGAGGAGCGTGCGCGCAGCGAGCTGGGCATGATCAAGCCGGGCGAGATCTTTATCCAGGTCATCGAACGACCTAGGTCCGCCAATCCGGAGGGTCGACCATGACGACACGACTCTGGGCCATCCTGCCCGCCGCAGGCGTCGGACGACGCATGGGCAGTGCCGTGCCCAAGCAGTATCTGGAACTGGCCGGTCGTACCGTGATCGAGCACACGCTCGACCTCTTCGTCAGCCACGAACGCATCGCGGGCGTGGTGGTGGCCCTGGGTGCCGAGGATGGTTACTGGGACGCGACCGCCTACGCCGGTCATCCCCGGGTAAGGCGCGCACCGGGCGGTGCCGAGCGCTGCCATTCGGTCCTCAATGCCCTGGCGTCCCTGGAGGGACAGGCCGATGCCGACGACTGGGTGCTGGTGCATGATGCTGCGCGTCCCTGTCTGCGCCCGGACGATCTCGACCGGCTGATCGACAGCCTGCTCGACGATGCCGTCGGCGGTCTGCTCGGCATCCCGGTGCGGGATACCATGAAGCGTGCCGGGGCGGGCGAGCGCATCGATACGACCGTGGATCGCTCCAGTCTGTGGCACGCCTACACGCCGCAGATGTTCCGGCTCGGTCTGCTGCGACGCGCCCTACAGGAGGCGCTGGAGGCTGGCGATCTGGTCACGGATGACGCCTCGGCCATCGAGCGTCTGGGGCTGGCGCCGCGCCTGATCGAGGGCCATGCCGACAACATCAAGATCACGCGGGCTGAGGATCTGCCGCTCGCGCACTTCTATCTGCAACGCCAGGGACGGATTTCTTGAAACGGCCAGCGTCCAGCCACCAGCGTCCGGGCTCATCCCAACGACCGGACGCTAGAGGCTGGAAGCCGGAAACTGGAGACCCCCCAAATGCTGATCGGTCAGGGCTTTGATGCCCATCGTTTCACGCCGGGTCGTCGGCTGGTGCTCGGCGGGGTCGAGATCCCGCACGATCAGGGGATGCTCGCCCATTCCGACGGCGATGTCTTGATCCATGCCCTGTGCGATGCCCTGCTGGGCGCCGCCGGATTGGGCGACATCGGACGTCATTTTCCCGACACGGATGCCGCCTATGCCGACATCGACAGCCGGATCCTGCTGCGACGGGTGATCGACAGTCTGCGCACCCTGGGCCTGCGTGTGCACAATGCCGACATGACGCTCATCGCCCAGCAGCCCAAGCTGGCTCCTTACATCCCGGCCATGCGCGAGACCCTGGCCTTCGATCTCGAATGCGATCCCAAGCGCGTCAATGTCAAGGCAACGACCATGGAACACATGGGCTTCACCGGTCGTGGTGAGGGGATCGCCGCCGCGGCGGTGGTGCTGCTGGTCACGGCAGACGGCTAAATCTTCGGATGTCTGCCTCGGCGCTCCCCCGCTGGACCACCTTCAGTGATCTGCCGCGTGCGCATGGCGAGCCCCTCGGCTCGGGTCGGCTGCGTGTCGCGCCCGAAGACTTCCAGGTCACGGAGGTGCTGGGCTTTGAGCCGGACGGGGAGGGCGATCACTGGTTGCTCCGGGTGCGCAAGACCGGCGCCAATACCGCATGGGTGGCACGGCGACTGGCGGACACGGCGGGCGTGCCGGTCGCAGCTGTCGGCTATGCCGGTCTCAAGGATCGTTGGGCCGTCGCCGAGCAGTGGTTCTCGCTGCCGCGTCCGCGCACTGGGGAACCCGAACCAGACTGGGGCGCGCTGGCAAAACAGGGGATCGAGGTGCTCGGGGTCTATCCCCATCGGCGCAAGCTGAGGCGCGGCGCCCTGGCTGGCAACAGGTTTAGGATTCGCATCCGTGACTGTCGGCTCGACCCGGCGGCGCTTGCGGCACGTCTTGAGATCATCCGCGCGCGTGGCGTGCCCAATTATTTCGGTGAACAACGGTTCGGTCACGCCGACGCCAATCTCCAGCGCGCGCATGCGCTGCTGACGGGTAGGGTCAGGCGGGTGTCGCCCCATCAGCGCGGCCTCCAACTCTCGGCGGCGCGCGCCCAGATCTTCAATGAACTGCTGGCCGAGCGCGTGCGCCGCAGCAACTGGGACCGGCTCCAGCCTGGTGACTGCCCGCACCTGGCTGGCAGCCATTCGTTCTTTCTTGTCGAGACCCTCGACGACACCCTGCACGAGCGCGCGGCGCGTTTCGATCTGCATCCAACAGGTCCGCTCTGGGGCCGTGGCGAGCCGCCGACCCGCCAGGCGGTTCAGGCGCTCGAACTCGAGGTCGCGGCTGGATTCACGCCCTGGCCCGAACGGCTGGCGGAACGAGGATTGGATCAGGGGCGTCGTGCACTGCGTCTGGTCCCCGACCAACTCGAACATGAATGGGGCGATGGGGATCTGATCCTCGGATTCGGGCTATCATCCGGATCCTATGCAACCAGCGTGTTGCGCGAGATCCTCGACACTTTCGAGCAGCTTCAACGGCAGGACGGTTCCGATGGCTAAATTGCTGGTGGTGGACGATGAGCCCATCAACCTCGAGATCATCGGTCATTGCCTGGAGGGCGAGCATCAGCTGGCCTTCGCCGAGGATGGACTGGAGGCCTGGTCCATGCTGGAGGCCGCGCCCCAGGCCTATGATGGCGTGATCCTCGATCGCATGATGCCGCGCATGGACGGCATGGAGGTGCTCAGGCGTCTCAAGGCCGATCCGCGTTTTCGCGACCTGCCGGTCATCATGCAGAGCGCGGCCGGAGGCTCCGAGCAGATCGCCGAGGGACTGGCGGCCGGCGCCTGGTACTATCTGGCCAAGCCTTATTCCCCCAAGGCACTGCGCAGCATCGTCAACGCCGCCCTGGACGACCGACGCACTCGCAAGGATCTGGTGCGCATCGGCGACAGGCTCCAGACCACCCTCAATCTGATCGACCAGGCCCGCTTTCGCTTTCGTACCCTTAAGGACATCCAGGTTCTGTCCTCGACCCTGGCACAGATGTGTCCAAACCCCGAAACCGTGGCCATGGGGCTGTCTGAGCTCATGCTCAATGCCGTGGAGCACGGCAATCTCGGGATCGATTATGCCGAAAAGGGACGCCTGATCGATGAGGGTCGGTGGCAGGAGGAGATCGAACGTCGACTCGCCGATCCTGCCCGGGCCGGGCTGTATGCCGTCATCGAGCTACAACGCAATGCCGACTATCTGGACCTTACCATCCGCGACCAGGGATCGGGGTTTGATTGGCGGCGTTATCTGGATCTAGATCCGGAGCGCGCCTTTGACAGCCATGGTCGCGGCATCGCCATGGCGCGCCATCTGGCCTTCGCAGACCTGGAGTATCTCGGCGCAGGCAACGAGGTTCGGGTCAGGTTGAGGCTGACCGATCCCAACGGGGGCACGGCCCATGACGATGCCCAGGTTTAACGGGCAGGGTCCCGCCCCGGATCACTGCGAGCTTGGGTGCAAGTTGCCAGGCGGCTGGCCTCGGCGTGTAGAATTCAGGGCTCTGATCCACCCGAGCCACATAGGAACATCATGACCGTCCGCACCCGCTTCGCTCCCTCGCCGACCGGTTATCTGCATGTCGGCGGCGCCCGTACCGCGCTCTTTTGCTATCTCTATGCCCGCAGGCATGGCGGTCAGTTCATCTTGCGCATCGAGGACACGGACCTGGAGCGATCGACGGCCGAGTCGGTCAACGCCATCCTCGAAGGCATGACCTGGCTCGGTCTGGACTATGACGAGGGACCGTTCTACCAGACCCAGCGTTTCGACCGCTACAACCAGGTCATCGAGGAGCTGCTCGCCAAGGGGCTCGCCTATCGCTGTGACTGTTCCAAAGAGCGGTTGGAGAAGCTGCGGGTCGATCAGTTGGCGCGCAAACAAAAACCGCGCTATGACGGACACTGCCGCAACCGCTCGGTCGATCCAAGGCATCCTCACGTCATCCGCTTCAAAAATCCCGTCGATGGGGTGGTCATCGTCGATGACCTCATCCGCGGTCGGGTGCCCTTTGCCAACGAGGAACTCGATGACCTCATCATCCGCCGCAGCGACGGCGCCCCGACCTACAACCTGAGTGTGGTGGTCGATGATGCCGACATGCGCATCACCCACGTCATCCGTGGCGACGACCATCTCAACAACACCCCGCGTCAGATCAATATCTTGCGCGCGCTTGGTCTGGAGCCGCCGCGCTATGCGCATGTCCCGATGATCCTCGGGCCTGATGGTACCCGGTTGTCGAAGCGTCATGGTGCAGTCAGCGTCATCGCCTATCGCGACCTGGGCTATCTGCCCGAGGCGCTGCTCAACTATCTGGTGCGTCTCGGCTGGTCCTATGGTGATCGTGAGATCTTCTCGCTCGATGAGATGATCGAGCTGTTCGACCTCTCCGACGTCAACAAGGCTGCCTCCAGCTTCAACACCAGCAAGCTCGACTGGCTCAATCAACAGTATCTCCAACGATCCGATCCGGCGCGGATCGCACGTCTGCTCAGCCCCCATCTCGGGCAGCTCGGCATCGATCCTGCGACCGGTCCGGATCTGGTCGAGGTGGTCAGGGCGCAGGCGGCGCGCGCCAAGACCCTGGTCGAGCTCGCCGAGATCAGTGCCTTCTGCTATCGCGACTTCGAGGACTTCGATCCGGAGTCGGCCAAGAAGCATCTGTGCCAGGCGGCGCGCGAGCCGCTGGAGCGGCTGCGGGCCGCCTTTGAGCTGCTGGCGTTCGAGGACTGGACATCCGAGCAGCTCAAGCACGTGGTCGAGGGTGTGGCCCAGGAGCTCAAGCTCAATCTAGGCAAGGTCGCCCAGCCGTTGCGCGTGGCCATCGTTGGACGTGCCGCCTCTCCTGGGATCGAGGAGACCCTGAGGCTGGTCGGCAAGGAGGCCACACTGCGCCGGATCGACAAGGCGCTCGCCTATATCGCCGAGCATGGCGGCGAGGGTTGATGGTGTTGGATCCTGGGCGAGGCACCGCCCTTGACTCGTCCGAGTCGGGCAATCCTAGTCGTCTGACAGGTCGAGCGCGAGCCGAAAACCAACAAAGGCATAGCGCGTCTCGGGGAAGTTGCGATTGCGGTAGGCCGCGCGCACCAGCGCTGGGCCACTGTTCCAGGCGCCGCCGCGCATGACACGTGGCAGGTCGATCTCGGGCGGGGCGCAGAGCCGCTCGACGCCTTGATAGTCGGCGTCATATTCCGAACAGGTCCATTCCCAGACATTGCCCAGCATGTCGTACAGACCCCAGGCGTTGGGGGCAAAGCGGCCGACCGGCGCGACCCATTCGTATCCGTCGTCGCAGTCGAAGCCGAAGTCCCAACCCCGACCCTGGTCAGCAGCGTTGGCGTTGCGACAGGGGGAGGCGTTCGCGGTCGTATCCCAAAAGCGTGCGCTCGAGGTCCCAGCACGGGCGGCATATTCCCATTCGGCCTCGGTCGGTAGTCGGAAGCTGTGCCCGGTCTCTTTGTTCAACCACCTGATATAGGCCTGCACGTCGTTCCAGCTCACACAGCTTACCGGATGTTGATCGTCGTTGGGCTGATATTGATTGGGTTGGCGCCAGCTTGCCCAGTGCTTCAGTCCCCAGGGATTGGTGTGGTCGTTGCGGTCGAAAGACTCACAGCCCCTCGAATCGCTGGTGTCGGTCTCCGCCTGGGTCCGATAACCGCTGGCGGCGACGAAGCGCTTAAACTGTGCCACCGTGACTTCATGGGGCGCGAGTCGGAATGACTCGACACAGACCCGATGCGGGCGTTCATCGGACTCGCGCCCGGCTTCGTCCACCGGGCTGCCCATCTCGAAGCACCCGGCTGGGATCTCGATCATGACCGGAAAGAAGGCGCGACGCCGTTCGAGCTCTGCGCTCAAGTCGGCGAGCCGGGCGTCATCGGGGGCGAGGGCGCGCAGTTGTTCCAAGTGTGCGGCAGCGGCGTCGAGGCGGTAGCGGCCAAGCAGCGCCTTGATCGAGTCTACGCGCTCATCGGCAACGCGGGCCATATACTGGCGCGCCTCGCGCACCAGGGTGGCGATGACCTTCTCGCGCAGTGCCGTCAGGCCCGGCTGGCCAGGGGCCAGCGCCAGCCCCTCATCGATCAGGGCGAAGGCGCCCGGATAGTCGCCCTGGTCGTAGCGGACGATGGCCTGTTCCTGGATCCGTTCGAGGCGCGTCCGACGCTGGCGGGCCTGCGCGATCGTCTCCAGCAGTGCCAGCAGGTCGGGATGGTCCGCGACCAGCGCCAGCCCCTCGCGCACCAGACGCTCGGCGCCGTCGAGATCGCCGCGCTGCTGAGCCTCACGCGCCGTTTTCAGCCGACGCTCGGCCTCGAACCGGCGGCGCGTGGCGAGACGTTCCTGGATCCTGGTGCGCAGCGACAGGAGCTCGGCATGACTCGGATCCAGGTGCAGACCCTCCTCGACCGCCTGTGAGGCCGCCTCGATGCGATTCTCGGCGAGTGCTCGCTGGGCCTCATCGAGTCGCTGCCCGACGGCGATCCCGCGCTCGATCAGGCCGCGCAGGGCAAGCAGACGCGCATCATCCGGCGTAGCGGCGAGCGCAAGCCGGATGATCTCCTGGACCTGCTCGATCTGACCGCGTCGATAATGGTCGATGGCCAGGGCCTCGTATTGGGTGGCCGTGGCCGGGCGCTCGTGCGGGGCAGGTGGAAGCTGGGCGATGATGCCGGTCGGATCTGTGTCCGGTCCGGCTGGCGGCGGTCTGAGCCCGAGATAGACCCCGAGTCCGGATGCCAGGACGATCGCGAACGCCAGGATCAGGCGCCAGGGGACCGACCGCCTGGGCCTTGGCGTGGACTCCGGCTCAGGTTTGGGTTCGAGATGGGGTTCGGGGGTAGGCGCCTGGATCGCTTCCTCGTGGCGCTGGATCAGACGGGTGGCGTCATAGGACTCGCCATGTGCGCCCTCTAGCGCCTCCAGGGCACGGATGAGCTGACCGGCACTGGCGAAACGGTCCTCCGGCTTCTTGGCGATGAGCCGGTCAAGGATCTGCTGGTAGACTGCCAGTGGCTCGGGTAGGCGCGGGATGGGATCCTGGCAGTGCTTCATCGCCAGGCTCACCACGTCGTCGGCCTCGTAGGGCAGCCGCTGGGTCAGCAGCTCGTAAAAGAGCACACCCAGACTGTAGAGATCGGAGCGCGGGTCGAGCGGTTGGCCCAGGCTCTGTTCTGGGCTCATGTAGCGCGGGCTGCCGACCACCATGCCGTAGCGGGTGAGCTGCATCGACTCGCTGTCGCGTGTGACGGCGCGCGCGATACCAAAATCGGTGAGCACAGGCGTGCCGTCGGTGCGAAAGAGGATGTTTTGCGGCTTGACGTCGCGATGGATGACGCCGCGCGCATGGGCCACGGCGAGCGCCTCGGCAATCTTACGCGTGATGGCGATGGCCTGTCCGACCGACAACCCGCGCTTGATCTCGTCGGCCAGGGTGCCGCCCGGCAGATACTCCATCGAGAAGTAGTGATAGCCGTCCGCCGTGCCGAAGTCGTAGACGGTGATGATCTGCGGGTGCGCAAGCTGTGCGATGATGCGCGCCTCCTTGACAAAGCGCGTGGTGAAGTCATCGCCGGCCATGGCCAGCGGCTTCATCACCTTCAGCGCCACATCACGCGCGAGACTGTCCTGACGTGCCAGATAGACGGTGGCCATGCCGCCTTGGCCGAGTTCGCGAATGATGGTGTACCCTGGGATCTTCATGCTTGGTGGCGGCTGATTTCGATTGAGGAGAGGTGTTCCGGGATGCAAGTGAGACTGCGCGTCACCCATTGTAATGGCTCAGGACGTCCACGGGAGATCCCGCTGACGTTGAGCGAATCCGGCATCGACATCGGACGGGCCTTGACCTGTGATCTCTGTCTTGAGGACCCCGAGCGGGTCATCTCCGGGCTCCATGCCCGGATCCAGGCGCGCGCGGGCCAGATCTGGCTGACAGATCTCAGCCGCAATGGTACCTATCTGAACGGCGCGCCTGATCCGATCCCGACGCGAAAACCGGTGGAGCTGCACGACGGCGACCGGATCGGAATCGGTCCCTATGAGGTAGTGGTGTTGCTCGGGACATCCTCGAGCGTGCCGCACGCCAAGCCGCCAGGACGCCAACAGGAACCCAGAACCGAGGTGCTGGCGCGGTTCGAGCCGAATCCGGATCCGGTCGGGGAATCCCCGACGGCGGCCTGGACGCGCCCAAAACGGCCGCCAGCAGAGGGTGTGTCGGATACGCATGTGATGGTCGACCCATTCGGAGCGACCGCCGTGCTCGATGCGACCCAGGCGGGCTTGAGGCCGGCGGAAACGGGATCGGCGACGACCCTGATCGAGGGGCCGGCGGCGGATGCCACCCGGTCATGCCCCCCCGGACCACCGATCCCGGACGATGGCGCGACCGAGGCCATGCCCGCCCTGGCCCCGACCGACGCACTGGCAGTGAACGCCGCCATCCGGGCGGCCTGGCGTGCGCTGTTGGAGCTTTTCGATCCAGCGGAACTGGAGCGGCGGTTCGTCGGTGTCCGGTCATCGGATCTGGGGCTGTCCGTGGAGGACAAGGCCAGATGCTGGGATGGCTTCAAGTCGACCTATGCGAGGTTGCTCGCCGAAACCATGCAGGACCGCGACACCCCCGAACGACCGAGCTGAGGCGGCGTGAGGGCCCCAGGCTCAGGTCTTGGTGACGGACTCGGGCGCAAGCAGTGTGGTCAGACTGTCCTCATAGAACTGGATGCGCGCCGCGGTCGCGGCCAGTCGCGTCTCGGCCTCGCGTCGCTCACCGGCAACGGACTCCAGCCGCCGCTCGAGCAGGTGCAGTGCGTCCTTGAGCCTGGCCAGTTGCTCGGATTCGGCATGCTCGGACTTCTCCACGGCCTTGAGTTCGCGCTCGATCTCGCGGGCGGACTGACCCGCGGCGGCATGTCCCGAGCGTGACCAGAAGCTGCGCTTGTGCGTCTCCTCGATCCTGAACTCGTCGGTGTGACAGGCGTCCAGCCGCGCGCGCAGCGTCGCCGCCTTCCGGCTCAGTTCGGCCAATTCGACCTCGCAGACGGCGATACCCGAGCGCGTCGCGCTGATCTCTTGCTCAAGCTTGCGTTCGGCTTCGCGCAGACCCTGACGCTCGGCGCGCTGCTTGGTCTCGAGCGCGCGCAGACGGTTCAACTCCTCACGCGCGGCGTTCACCTGGGCCTTGCGGTTCTCAAGCTGGTGACGCTGATGCAGCTCGACAAGCTTGCGCTGATGGGCCAGCTGCTCCGCCAGATCGAACTGATGGACACGCTCCTGGCCACGTTCGCGCATCCGCTCGATCTCGAGCTCGCGCAGACGGATGGCCGCGAGTGCCTGTTGATGCTCGTGTTCTAGGCGTTCACGCTCGCGTCGCAGCTGCTCCTCCTCGTGCAGCTGGCGTAGGTTCCAGTCCTGACGCGCCTTCTGAAGCTCGATGGCCAACTGGATACGCCGTTGATCCCTGAGTGTCTTGGTCTCGGCGGCGAGATGGGCCTGGAGCTGGTTGGTACGCATCTCCAGTTCGCGCTCGAAGGCCGCCAGCTCGCGTTCGCGCCGCCGGCGCGCAAACAGCAGCTCGTCGGCCAGGTTCTCGCGCCGATGGGCGAGCCGGTCGCGCTCCAGCTCGCGCTCGGCCAGATAGCGCAGGAGTGGTTCGCGCACCTCGATGATGGCCTGACGCTCGGCAAAGAAGGCGGCGGGATCTTTCTCATAGGCCAGCCACAGACGCGTGAATTCAACCGGATTGAGCCGGCGTCCGCTGTCGTCGAGTGGGGCAAATCCGGGGATGTCATCGAGTGCACCCTCCAGATAGGCAAGGTATTGCATCTGGAGGGTCTCATTGTAATAGGCGCGCACCGCCGCCGGCTCAAACAGCTTGAGCGCGATCAGCGACAGAAAGAGCACGCCGAGCGTGGCCTGGGCAAAGCCCTCGACCGTCTCGAAATGCGGCACACCCTGTTCCTCCGGGCTATTTTGGAGTGCCTGGAGGGCCTTGGAGCGGGCGGCGAAGGTCAGACGTGGCGGATTGGGCTCGAGCTGCTGGGCGGCGAGTTCGGCGGCGATGCCATCGATGCGCTTCTGGTGTTCATCACCAAGCCGTTGCAGGCTCTCGGTGCGTTCGCGCAGTGTGCGCTCCCAGTCGTTGAGACGCCGGTCGATCTCGCCCACGCGCGCATCCAGCTCGGACTGTTTGGCCGCGAGCTGGTCGGCGAGCAACTGGGCGTTGGCCTCCCATTTGCGCGCCTCGGGTCCGCGGCCCGCCGGACGCCCGTCACGCCCCAGGATCTCGTCGCCGACGCGCGCCTGGGCCGCGGCCAGATCACGGCGCAGGATCTCCAGCTCGGGCGCGAACTCGGCCTCGATCTCGGCGCGGCGCTGGCGCTCGCGCGCGATCGATTCGGTCAGACGCTCGATCTCACGCGCCAGCGGTTCGGTACGGGCGCGGTGGTTCTGCTCGATCTGGGCGGTGCGCTCGGCAATCCGGGCCTTGAGTTGAGCCTCGCGATCGGCGTAGTACTGTTCGACCTGGTGCTGATGATAGCTGCGGATGTCATCGGCACGGATCAGCTTGCCGAGGAAGGGCGCTGTGACATAGAGCGAGAGCGCGACAATGGCCAGCCGGGCCAGGAAACCGAACAGCCAGCGAAGTAGGGCGAAGACGCCCTGATTGGCATGCGGGTTCCAGCGGCGCGCGCGGATCAGCGGGCGCTCCGACATCACCAGCGAGGCATCGATGATCCAGACGACCGAGAAGATCAGCACAAACAGCAGCCCCCCAACGAAGGGCTGGAGCCAAGTGCTGTCCTGAGGGACGATGCTAGCCCCGACCAGTCCCCAGACGGCCCCCTCTAGGGTTGCCATCAGCAGGATGATGGTCCAGGCAAAGCCTAGCCACACCCGCACGCTGGGTGTCAGCAGACTGTCGCCATAGGGCTTCAGACGCAGTTGGTCCCAGATCCGCCGCACGCGGGAGGCTGGGTCGGCGCTGTGCTCGAGGGTCATGGTGCTCGATCTTTGGATAGAAGTGGATTCGCGACGAGAGCGGGCTCGTGTAACTTGTTCACAGAGATCGCCCCTTTGGCCATTCGCAACCGCTTCGCTTCAGTGCAGCTTGCATCGGCCTGGCCTTTGTCCGCATGATGTTCAATTTTAATACCCAGAGGCCCCACTCAATGGATCGACTGACCTTGACCGCCATCCTCGCGTCTGCTGCCTTCCTGGTCTTCCTCATCGTGACCCTAAGTTGGCACAATGACGAACTACGCCCCCGCATCTGGCAGCTCAACGAGGTGCTGGAGCAGGATCCGGTGCTCGCCGAATACCCCTACAAATTCAGGGCGCTGCTCTTTCTCAACGGCGTTGTGACCCTGACGAGCCCCCACGCCTCGGAAGTACCGCTTAGACCCTTCCTAAACCGCATCGATCCTTCGCTGGCCGACAAGCCTGCCGACGCCCCTGAGGTGGCCGAGGCCGAACGCGCCTTCCGCGCCGTCGAGCGGCATGCCGTCCAGGTCATGCTGGCCCAGCCTGATGTGAATTCTGTGATCTGGGGGCTGGATCGAGCCTGGTATCACCAGAACCAGGTGCCGCTGGCCAAGTGAAGCTCAACAGGGGTTAATATGCGCCTTGAAAGCCTGTGTTAGCTTCTACGCAAGGCGTAGACAACGGAACCTGATGCGCCAACAGAACGGCAGCCGAGGCCGAGCGAAGGCCAAGCTCAGGGCGGCCCGGCCGCATCAGCAGATCAAGAACCAGCGTCAGGCGGTTCTCCATGCACCGTCCATGGATCACGACCGCAACGCCGCCAAAGACCTTGACCGCTCGGGTCGCGACCCGCCTGCCCGGGCGCGACCCTCAATACACGCACGATCCGGGTCAGACGGGGACACCCGCGCCGGCAGCGTGAACCTGACTGAGTGGTTCGGACATTGACCAGATTTTCTCAGACATCGATGGGCGGATGAATGGGCCACTTCTATGTCTTGATCGCGCTCGGCGGGCTCATCCTGCTGATCACGGTGATCGAGGTGGCGCGGGCGCTGGGTTGGCGTCGTCCTCGACCCTATGTCTTGCGCACACCACTGCTGGACGTGCCGGAGCTTGCCCTGCTAGCGGTCCTGGAGCACATCCTGGGCCCGGATTACCGCCTGCTGGTCCGGGTTCGCGCCGCCGAGGTGTTCGACATCGCGCCGCGTCTGCGGCGACACGAGCGTGAGCAGGCGGCCGCTCGGCTCGAACGCTATCGTTTTGATGTCCTGATCTGCGAGCGCGAGACCCTGACCCCACGCTGTGCCTTGAACCTGACCCCGCGCCGGTTCTGGCGCAAGACACCGGCCAGCGATGGGCTGGACCGGATCTGCAGGGCGGCCGGACTGCCCCTGGTGCGTCTGATCGAACAGCCGCATTATGCGATCGCCGAGGTCAAGGCGCGGGTTCGTGAGGCCCTGTCCGCCTCGGCGCGGCGGATCCGATCCACGCCAGACCCCAAAACCGACCTCATGAAGCATAGGCTGTTCGATGACGAACCGAGGTTTAGGATCGATCCCGATCTCGAACTCGACGACCTGTGACCCGGTGCGCGGCAAGCCTATACAATTGTCAGGTACTCGGATCGATCCACACCCATCCGTCCATCACCTTTACCGGAAAGACCCGGATCGGGCGGTCGGCGGGTTCCTCGAGCGGCGCGCCGGTCTCCAGACTAAAGCGGCTGCCGTGCAGCGAGCACTTGATCCGATCGCCATCGAGACATCCGAAGGAGAGCGGATAGTCCTCATGGCTACACTGGTCCTCGACAGCATAATAGCGCCCGGCGACATGGGCGAGGACCAGGGCACGTCCAGCGACCCTGACCTTGATGAATTTTCCGTCGGGAATGGTATCGCAGGCGGCGACAGCGACGAATGAATCCGACATCAGCGTACCCTCCGTGCCGCACGCCCCGAGTCGAGCACGTCGCGGATGCGATCGGCGGCCACCTCCAGCGAGCGTTCGCGTCCCAGATGCCAGAGGATGAGCGCGCCGGTGCAGACCAGGCTGTCGTAAGTCGGACCCTTGGCGCCGGCGAGCGCCGCCAGACCGGCTTCGGCCGCCGCCTGGGCTGTGGCCTCGACATCGACCGCCACCGCGATCTCGTCGCCCGGCCGGGTGGTCTGGGGCAGATCCTCGGGCAGGGGGACCGAGCGCACCGTCTGCTCGATGCCGAGCGCGGTCGGGTCGATCTCGAACGATTGTTCCTCGGAATGATGCTGATAGCTGAAGCAGACGCCCTGCTGACGCAGCGAGGGGATGACGCCGCCCTCCACACCCCGGATCAGCAGCGCCGAGTCGAAACCGGCATGGCGCGCGAGCATGGCATAGATACGCGGATAGGGCTTGTGGACATAGCCTGTCACCAGATGGGTGTGGCGGCGTCCATGGATGGGACGTGCCAGGACCTCGGTGGTGGTGATGACCTGGCGCTTGACGATGGTCGCGCGCAGCTCGACCAGGTTGTGCAGCGGGGCGCAGAAGGCACGCTGGTCGATATAGCCCCAGCCGAGTTCGGGCTCGGCGAGCCGTTCGGCGACCTCGACCGGGGTCAGATCGACCGGCACCCCGGCGGCCTCCAACACGTGTCGATGGGTGACACCGAACTTGGGGCCGACTGCGTGCGCGCCGTGGCTGATGCTGGCGACCCCGCACTCGGCCAGGAGCGGCATCAGGAAGGGCGCGGCCGGCAGGCAGCGGTTGTAGCCGTCATAGGGGTCGGCGATATCGACCACCTCGTCCACCTCGGCCACCACATGCCCCGTGGCCTCGCGGATGGCGTCCAGCACGCCCTTCATCTCGTCGTCGGTCTCACGCTTCATGCGCAGTGCGATCAGAAAGATCCCGGCCTGGACCGGATCGACCGCGCCGTCGAGGATGGCGCGCATCCCGGCGCGCGCCTCTTCCAATGTGATGTCCTTGGAGAGCTCGGGTCCGGTCGCGATGCGCTGGATGATCGAACGCATTAGGAGTTTGGGGTCATGGGTCTGGGTCATTGGGTGGTCCTCCAGGGGGATGCCTCAGGGTTGCAGTCGGAGCAAAGCATAGCGCGCCTCCAGGCGCGATTCTCAATGCCCGGTCCTCAGTGCTCAGTCACGGAAGCGTCGCGCCAGATCCTCATAGGCATCGATACGCCGATCGCGCAGAAAGGGCCAGAGTCGGCGCACCGGCTCGGTGCGCGTCAGATCGACCTCGGCGACCAGGAGCTTGGGCGCCTGATCCTCGGCCTGGGCCAGGATCTCGCCCTGGGGGCCGCAGACGAAGGAACTGCCCCAAAAGCGCGTCCCTGGGGTCAGACCGCTGGGGTCGGACTCATAGCCGACCCGGTTGCAGGCGGCCAGGCTCAGACCATTGGCGATGGCATGTCCGCGCTGGATCGTGATCCAGGACTGGATCCGGCGCTGTTGTTCCTCGCTCGGATCATTGGGGTTAGTGCCGATGCCGCTCGGGGCGAGCAGGATCTGGGCGCCGCCGATCGCCAGGGCGCGCGCCGCCTCGGGGAACCACTGATCCCAGCCCAGGAGGATGCCCAGGCGTCCAACCGCGGTGTCGATCGGGTTGAAGCCCAGGTCACCTGGGGTGAAATAGAACTTCTCGTAGCAACCCGGCAAGTCTGGGATATGCATCTTGCGATAGATCCCGGCCAGGGCGCCGTCCGTATCCAGGACCACGGCGGTGCTGTGATAGAGACCTGGTGCACGCTGCTCGAACACCGAGCCCACGATCACCAGCTGCAGCTCGCGCGCGAGCGCGCTCAGACGCTCGGTGGTCGGGCCTGGGATCGGCTCGGCCAGATCGAACAGATCCGGGTTCTCGGTCTGGCAGAAATAGGGGCCGTTGTGCAGCTCCTGGAGCAGCACCAGCTCGCAGCCGCGGATCGAGGCGGCACGGATGGCGGCCTCGCCGTCATCCAGATTGGCGGCTGTACTCCCCTGGTCGGACTGCTGGACGAGCGCGAGTGTCAGTGACGAACGGGGCATGGTGTCGAACCTCATGGATAAACCTTGGGGCGCATTATCCGCCGCGCCGCGAATTTTTGTTCATGGACTGCCCTGTCGCTAAAATCGCTCCGGGATCCGCCGTCGGGCTGAGGTTGGCCAGGACACGAGGTTTGCACTGAGCGCGAGGCATATGGCCAATTTTCAAACACATCTCAATGTCGGCATCCTTGTCAGTGCCGCCGCCACCCTTTCAATGCACGCGATGGGCCTGAGCGAACCGTCACGGATGCCGATTCTGTTCGTCCTCGGCGTGGCCGGCAGTCTGCTGCCGGACATCGACCTGAAGCATTCCAAGCCGACCAGCGCGCTGTTCAACGTCCTGGGGGCCCTGTTGGCCTTCGCCTTGACCCTGCCGCTGACCCAGCGTTTTCAGCCACTGGACCTAGCGGTGATCTGGACCACGGTCTTTTTTACCGTGCGTTATGGTGTCTTAAAGGTCTTTTCGAGCCTCACCGTCCATCGTGGGGTCTGGCATTCTTGGCTAGCGGTCGCCGTCGTGTCTTTGGCCACGACCAATCTCGCCTACTGGCTAGGGGAACCTTCGGCTGAGCGCGCCTGGACCGCCGGTCTCATGATCGGCCTCGGCTATCTGACCCATCTGGTGCTCGATGAGTTTTCGAGCGTCGATCTGTTCAACGCCAAGGTCAAGCGTTCGTTCGGCACGGCGCTCAAGCCGATCAGCCTCAAATATCCCTGGAGCACACTGGCCATGACCGCAGTGCTCGCCGGCCTGATTGCAACGGCTCCACCCGTAGAGGGCGTGCTGGAGCGCTTCGACCTCGATCCGCGCGCCGTCCTGGCCGGATTGGAGACCTGGATGAACCAGGGTCTGCGCTGGGCCACCGAGCATTTGCAAGAATGGTGGCCGGGTTCGAACCAGTCGTTCAGGATGCCGCCGGCACGCGGCTGACCCTGGGATCAGGATTGTGCCGCGCTGTACTCGGAAACCGGGGTGCGCTAGATTATCGGCCCTTTACCTCTCGATGCTCGGTTGCGAGCCTTCCATCAGGCGCGGTTCAGACAAACGATCTCGGAACCCATGGATCTCAATTTTCTCGATTTTGAACAACCCATCGCTGAACTCGAGGCCAAGATCGAGGAGCTTCGGCTGGTGGGCCATGGCAACGCCCTCAACATCCAGGAGGAGATCGATCGCCTGCAGGCCAAGTGTCGGGCACTGACCGAGTCGATCTTCGCTTCGCTCACACCCTGGCAGATCTCGCAATTGTCGCGCCATCCGCAACGTCCCTATCTGCTCGACTATGTGCGACGCATCTTTGATGAATTCCACGAGCTGCACGGCGATCGGGCCTTTGCCGACGACCACGCCATCGTCGGCGGACTGGCACGACTCGATGGTCGGCCAGTGATGGTCATCGGCCATCAGAAGGGGCGCGATACCAAGGAAAAGATCCTGCGCAACTTCGGGATGCCGCGTCCCGAGGGCTATCGCAAGGCGCTGCGTCTGATGGAGATGGCCGAGCGCTTCCGGCTGCCGATCCTGACCTTCATCGATACCCCAGGCGCCTATCCAGGTGTCGGGGCCGAGGAGCGCGGTCAGAGCGAGGCCATCGCGCGCAATCTGCGCGAGATGTCGCGTCTGCGCACCCCAATCCTCTGCACCGTGGTCGGGGAGGGCGGTTCGGGCGGCGCCCTGGCCATCGGGGTAGGCGACTGGCTCGGAATGTTGCAGTTCAGCACCTATTCGGTGATCTCGCCCGAGGGTTGTGCCTCGATCCTGTGGAAGAGCGCCGACAAGGCGCAGCTGGCCGCCGAGGCCATGGCCATCACCTCCGATCGACTGATGGAGCAGGGGTTAATCGATGAGATCATCCCGGAACCACTAGGCGGCGCCCACCGCAACCCGGACGCCATGTCCAAGACGCTGAAACAGACCCTGCTCGCGCGTCTGGAGATGCTCGACAAGCTCGACATGGATGCACTGGTCGCCGCACGCTACAAGCGTCTGATGGGCTTCGGGCGTTTCAAGGAAGCCTGAGCCGAGCCGCCAACCCCGGCGTCCGCGTGACGACGAACGAGTTCTCGCCCGATGCGCTGCTGGAGCGCCTCATCCCGTTCGGCGCGGTTCGGTGCTACTGGGTCGCCTACAGCGGCGGACTGGATTCCAGCGTCCTGTTGGATGCGCTCTCCGCAAGGCGCGCGCGGCTGCCGGGCGCAGACTCAGCCGATCGGATCAGGGCCGTGCATGTCGATCACGGTCTGAACGCGCGCTCGTCCGACTGGGCCAAACACTGTGCCGCACGCTGTGCCGCCCTGAATATCCCGCTCAGGATCGAACGTCTGAGTGCATCCCCCGGGCCTGGCGAGAGCCTAGAGTCCTGGGCGCGCGAGGCGCGTTACGCCATCTTTCGTCGCCTGCTCGCCCCGGGCGAGCTCCTGCTCACCGCCCAGCATCGCGACGATCAGGCCGAGACCCTGTTGCTCGCGCTGCTGCGCGGCAGCGGGCCGCAGGGTCTGGCCGCCATGCCGGTCTCAGCGCCGCTCGGCGCCGGGCGGCTCGTCAGACCCCTGCTCGATTTCAGCCGTCGGTCGCTCGCTGAGTATGCACAGCGCCAGGGCCTCGACTGGATCCATGACCCCAGCAACGCCCATCCCGCGTTCGACCGCAACTATCTGCGCCACCAGGTACTGCCAGTCCTACGCGCGCGCTGGCCGTCGCTGGATGCGACCCTGGCGCGCAGCGCGCGCCATTGTGCCGAGGCCGTCGAGCTGGTCGATCGCTATGCCGATCAGGCGCTGGCCGCGGTGTGCGGCCTCCAACCGGGCGCGCTCTCGCTCGCCGCGCTCGCACGGCTCGACCGCCCACTGCGCAAGGCCGTGGTGCGGCGCTGGCTGAGCACACGGGGATTCAGACTGCCCCCAAGCCGGATCCTCGAGCGCCTCATCGACGAACTACCCGCCGCACGCCCGGATGCCAATCCGTATGTCGACTGGGATGGCTGCGAGGTGCGGCGCTATCGCGGTGAGCTGCTGGCCTTGCGCCCGCTTCCGCCACCGCTGCCAAATGAGACGTCTATCCCCTGGCGGATCATCGGCGAGCGTGGTGTCCTAGAGCTACCGGCAGGCTTCGGGCGGTTGGAGTGGCGCCGGCATCCCGGCCCTGACGCGCCGGACGTCCGACCCACCGCGATGCGAGACCCCGTCACTTCAGTGTCATCTCAGGGTGTTATGAAGGCGATCGATCTCCAGGTTCGCTTCGGTCGGACGGGCGACGTCTGCCGGAGTGCGGCGAACCGACCGCGCCGCGCCCTAAAAAAGCGCTTCCAGGAGGCCGGTGTCCCGGTCTGGCTCAGAGGACATCTACCCCTGATCTTCCAGGGCGAACGGCTCATCGCCATCGCCGGGGTCTGCGCTTGTCATGGCCCCGCCGACGGGATCGGTCTAAACTTGATCCTGTCATGGTCTGGATTTTCCTGGCAGCCGGATTGGCCGGGATTCGGTCGCCCGCTGGATGTGTGTGTGTGACCGACGACACCGAGGCCGGGAAGGCCTGAACCCTCCGGGCGCGAACATCTCAGTGGACAGGGGCACAGGGTCCCGAAAGGGCGACCCCGAAGTCCAAGAGTCAATCGATGAGCATCCTGACCGAATTGATCCACAATGCCGCGCTCCTGCTGGCGCTGGTGACGGCCTATAGCCTCTTCATTGTGCGCCTGCCGCGCGAGCGCCTGTCCGTTCAGTTCCTCAACGGCCTGGTCTTCGGACTGGTCGCCCTGGTGGGTATGCTCTATCCCGTGCACCTGATGCCCGATCTGATCTTCGACGGACGCACCGTGGTGGTGGGGCTGGCCGGTCTGTTCGGTGGTGCCCTGGCCGCCGCTGTGGCCGCACTGATCGCGGCGGCCTATCGGGTCTGGCTAGGCGGTCCCGGCGTCTACATGGGTGTCGGAACCATCCTGACGGCGGCGGTGCTGGGGGTCGCGTTCCATGCCCTGTACCAGGCCGGTCGCGTGCGGATCGATATCTGGACGCTCACGCTCTTCGGTCTGCTGGTGCATGGCCTGGCCCTGGCCTGGATACCGCTGCTGCCCGCCGACTGGCAGGCGCGGGTTCTGGAGCAGGTCGCATTGCCCTATCTCACCGTGATGCCCACGGTCACGGTGTTGCTCGGTCTGCTGATCCAGTCGCAGGAGCAGCGCGTCAACGACGAACGGGCCTTGCAGCGCGCCGAGGCCGAGCTGCAGCAGCGCCAGCGCGATCTGGAGGCCCAGGTAGCGGCCCGCACCGCCGAACTCGCCGCCGCCCGTGACGCCGCCGAGGCGGCCAACCGCGCCAAGAGCGAGTTCCTGGCCAACATGAGCCACGAGATCCGCACCCCGCTCAATGCCATCAGCGGCATGGTGCACCTGATGCGTCGAGCCGGTCTCACCCCTGATCAGCGTGCGCGGCTCGACAAGTTGGAAGGCGCAAGCACACATCTGCTCAACCTCATCAACGCCATCCTAGAGATCTCCAAGATCGAGGCCGGCAAGCTCAGGCTCGAGTCGGCCCCGATTCACATCGAATCGCTGGTCGAGCAGGTGGTGTCGATGCTGAACGAGCGCGCCGAGGTCAAGGGACTGTGGATCGACAGCGAACTAGACCCACTCCCACCCCATCTGCTCGGAGATGCGACGCGGCTACAACAGGCCTTGATCAACTATGTCAGCAACGCGATCAAATTCACCGAGCGGGGCTAGATCAGATGCAAGGTGACCCTGGTCGAGGAAGACGCGGCCAGCGCCCTGGTGCGTTTCGAGGTCGAGGATACCGGGATCGGGATCGAGCCCGAGGTGTTACCCCGGTTGTTCAGCCTCTTTGAACAGGGCGACAACTCAAGCACCCGTCGTCATGGTGGAACCGGTTTGGGGCTGGCGATCACGCGGCGACTGGCCCAGCTCATGGGCGGTGAGGCCGGCGCCGACAGTACGCCTGGTGTCGGCAGTCGTTTCTGGTTCAGTGCACGTCTGCAGAAGGTCGAGCCGACGATGTTCGTCCCGGGCGTCGAGTCGACCGCACCGTCCAAGGCCGAGGTCCACCTCGGGCACGCCCATGTCGGTTGTCGTCTGCTGCTGGTCGAGGACGAGCCGATCAATCAGGAGATCGCGCGGGATTTGCTGGAAGAGGCCGGATTGCGCGTCGACACCGCCGACGATGGTGCCGAGGCCGTGCGTCTGAGCGCGGCGAACGACTATGCCCTGATCCTGATGGACATGCAGATGCCGAACATGGATGGACTAGAAGCCACGCACCGTATCCGTCAAGATTCCCGCAACGCCCGGACGCCGATCGTGGCGATGACGGCCAATGCCTTCGCCGAGGATCGGGCGCGCTGTCTGGAGGCGGGCATGAACGACTTCCTCACCAAGCCGGTGATGCCCGAGACGCTCTATGGCATGGTGGACAAATGGTTGTCGGTCCGAGACGGACGCTGAGGTGATTGCTTGAATGTCGGAACATCCGAAGCCGATCAGGAGGACGGTTTTCTTCCAGGATACGGTTTATCCGATGACCGCAACGACGGAGAAGGAACGTGCCAGCAGTCGTAAACGATTAGTTTGAAGGCGATGGTAATACATGCCTGACAATCTAAGATGTCATCATCGGTTTGCACGGTTTTGATAAAGGTGAAATGGAGCGGCTATGAGCGATGATCCAGGCCCTGTGGCATCACGCAAGACCGCCGAAGCCGCTTCCCGGATCGATCCGGGACCGTTAGCCTTGAGTAAACCTCATCCAGGCGTCAGATCCTGTCGCACACGCGGCCCCATGAGCGCGGCCCGATTCCCTTCAAGTCGTCTCATCTCGCCAATCACGGCACGTCGCCAATGATCGCCAGGATCGGATCTCGGTCTGTTCGCGCTGATACGAGTCCTCACCGCCGTAGATCAGCCACCCCGGCCAGGTCTCATCACCCGCATAGCCCTGCCAGCGATGTAGCGCCTTGAGCCACTCGTGCACGAAGGTCGCGCCGGATTTGATCTCGATCGGTTGCAGTCGCGTGCCGGATGCAAACAGCACATCGACCTCGTTCCCCGTGTTGTCGCGCCAGAAATAGAGATCCGGCGGACGTCCGGCATTGAATCGCTGTTTGATCAGTTCGCTGACCACCCAGGTCTCAAACAGCGCCCCGCGTTGCGCATGGATGCCCAGGGTACCGGCCTCGCGGATCCCGAGCAGCGCGGCGGCCAGTCCGGTATCCAGGAAATAGAGCTTGGGCGTCTTGACCAGACGTTTGCCGAAGTTGTGGTGATAGGGCAGCAGTCGCCAGACCAGATAGCTCGCCTCCAGCACGGTGAGCCATTCACGTGCCGTCGTGTGCGAGATCCCGCTGTCGGCCGCCAGCGCCGACAGGTTGAGCAGCTGACCGGTGCGCGCCGCGCACAGCCGCACGAAGCGCTGGAAGCGCGTCAGATCACGGACCTGGATCAACTGCCGGACATCGCGTTCCAGATAGGTCGCGATATAGTTGGGAAACCAGTCGTTCGGCGACAGGGGACGGTCATAGAGCGGCGGATAGCCACCCTGCCACAACAGCGTATCGAGATCCGCCGGCAACCATCCGGCCGCCGCCAGTTCCGCCGCTGAGAACGGCAGCAACTCCAGGCGTCCGACCCGACCGGCCAGCGACTGGCCAATCCGAGCCATCGACCCGAACTGCTGGGAGCCGATCAGGATGAAGTCCCCCATCCGCCGGCGTTCATCGAGCAGCGCCTGGAGATAGGAAAAGAGCGCCGGGACATGCTGAGCCTCATCGATGACCGCCCCCTCACGAAAGCGCGCCAGAAAGCCGCGCGGGTCGCTGTGCGCAAACTCGCGATGTTCCGGATCTTCCAGCGAGACATAGGGCCGATCGGCAAACAGGGTCCGGGCCAGCGTCGTCTTGCCGGACTGTCGGGGACCGGTGATCGTCAGGATCGGGAAGCCTTGCGCCAGACGCTGGGCGGTGGTTTGGGCGAGACGGGGTATCATGTTCAAATCTTACAAATCGAATACAAAAGCTTCAATATGTAAAATCTTG
>Ga0209018_1000220_pt1 | contig 55738 bp, 44 predicted proteins | sample YNPBryBLVA2012_FD_185814 | JGI IMG/M metagenome (GOLD analysis project Ga0209018, IMG submission 185814) | Anoxygenic and chlorotrophic microbial mat microbial communities from Yellowstone National Park, USA - YNP Bryant BLVA 2012 (SPAdes)... ...
CGTCCTCAAGTGGGAGGGCGCGGTCTTGGTGATGGAGCACAAAGCGGCCGGCGGCGAAGTGACGGTCAAAGACCGCTGGACGCTCTCCGAGGACGGCAAGACGCTGACCCTGGTGCGCCAGTGGTCCGGCTCGCAGGGCGAGACGACGCAGACCCTGGTGCACGAGAGGCAGTAGCGCCGGGGGCGCGCCGCCAGGCCGAGTGCCCTGCCAACGCCGGCGGCAAATTCGCAGGGTTTGCGCGGAAACAGGGGGTGTTTTCGGCCCGCGTGCGAACCGCAGCAGGCGGCCCGGAGGGACTGAGGAAGGGGGCCGGCGGAGGGCCGCCAAGCGCCAAAATAGCGCCTGAATTTCCCTAAGAAACAAAGGCTGATTAGGCAGGTCTTTTTTTTCTTGACAGGATTGCGGAACCGGGGTATAAGGAGGCTGTACTAGTACTGTCGAGTCCTGTCGGCGCCCAGGACCCGGAACTATCAACCCGGCAGCGAGGGGCGCCGGCCCGGAGGCGAGCGCCCGAGCCGGTGCGGCGATGGAATCGGAAACGCGCGAGAGGAGGGTCGGCGATGCCGGAGTACCGCCCTCAGGCGGAGCAGCAGAACCCAGAGGGCGTGATCGAGCGCCGGCAAGCTGTGCTCCTGGTCAGTCCGGCGCCCGAGGATCACGCCTTCCTCGAACCGTTGTTGTGCGCCGCCGGGCGCAAAGTGTATTTGGTCCGCACTTACCGTGAAGCGCTTGGCGTGCTGTGCCGGGACCGCATCGCGGTGATTATCTGCGAGCGGGATCTGCCGGATGGAAAATGGAAAGACCTGCTCAGCCAGATCGCGCCTCTTTCGGATCCCCCTTGCCTGATCGTGGCCTCACGGCTGGCCGATGAATTCCTTTGGGCGGAAGTGTTGAACCTGGGCGGCTACGACGTGCTGGCCAAGCCCTTCGACGCCGAGGAGGTGGCGCGCGTGGTGGCCCTGGCCTGCGAGAGCTGGCAGCGGCGGCAAGCGGCACAGCCCGCCTCCTGGCCGAAGCCGCCGGAGCGTGAGCGGAGCGCGCCGCCGCGCGCGTTGAAGACCGGCGCCGGCGGCTGAGTCCTCCCCCGAGCGGCGGGCCCTGTGAAAGAATTCCAAAAGGGCCCGTGCGCATCGAGCTGATCATCTTCGACGCCGGCGGAGGCCACCGCAGCGCCGCCACGGCGCTCAGTCTTGCGGTGCAGCAGCAGGGCCGGCCGTGGGAGCTCAGCGTATCGAACCTCCAGGACATCCTGGAGCCGCTGGACCTTTCGCGCCGACTGTTTGGCATTCGCCTGGAGGACTTTTACAACCTCATCATCCTGAAGAAGAACTGGACGCTGGGCGCGCGCCACCTGCTGCGGCTCATGCACGGGCTGATCCGCCTGCGGCACGGCCCGGCGGTCGAGCTGCTGGAAGCCCACTTCCGCCGCGGGCAGCCCGATCTGGTGGTTTCCCTCATCCCGCATTTCAACCGCGCCCTATGGGAGGGCCTGCGCCGCGCCTGCCCGAAGGTCCCTTTCGTCACGCTGCTGACCGATCTGGCCGACTACCCTCCGCACTTCTGGATCGAGCGCCAGCCGCAGTATTTCATCTGCGGCTCGGCGCGGGCGGTCGAGCAGGCGCGCGAGCTGGACCATCCGGCGGAGGCGGTCTACCGAGTGTCGGGCATGATCCTGCACCCGCGCTTTTACCGACCCCTGGAGCTGGACCGAGCCGCCGAGAGACGGCGCCTGGGGCTGGATCCCGAGCGGCCCACCGGATTGGTCCTGTTCGGAGGACACGGCTCGCACCTCATGCTGAGGATCGCCCGGCGCCTGGAAGCCTCCGGACTGCCCGTGCAGCTCATCCTGCTATGCGGCCGCAATGAGAAGCTGCGCCGCGCGCTGGACGGGATGAAAAGCCGCCTGCCGATGCACGTCGAGGGCTTCACGACCGAGGTGCCCTACTACATGCGCCTGGCCGATTTCTTCATCGGCAAGCCCGGCCCCGGCTCGCTGAGCGAGGCGGCGGCGATGAAGCTGCCCGTGATTGTGACCCTGAACGCCTGGACGCTTCCCCACGAGCGCTACAACGCGGCCTGGGTCCACCAGCAGCAACTCGGTCTGGTGGCGCCGAGCTTCCGGCGCATCGAGCGGGCGGTGGCCCAGATGCTGGCGCCCGGCGCCATGAGCCGTTTCGCGGCGCGGGCGGCGGCGCTCGACAACCGCGCAGTGTACGAAGCACCCGACCTCCTGGAGCAAATCGCCGCCCGCGGGCCGCTGTGAAGGCCGCCTCGGCCGGCCGCCAGCGGCTCAGCTCCACAACGGCTCGCCCGGCGCCGGGTCCTTCCAGCCGGGCGGGGCGGTTCGCCGGCCCTCCAAGTCACCCGGGCAAAGACCGATAAGCAGACTGAAGGCGCGCTCGCGCCCGAGAGCATGTTCGCGATCCTGGGCCTGGTAGTGGTGATCGCCGCCGTGGTGGGCGGCTACCTGCTGGAGCACGGCAACCTGTTGGTGCTGTTCCAGCCGGCGGAGTTCGTCATCATCGGAGGGGCGGCGCTGGGCACCCTGATCGTGGCCAGCCCCTTGCCGGTGGTGAAGGCGATCGGGCGAGGCCTGCTGGGGGTCTTTCGCGGCAGTCATTTCAGCAAGCGTTCTTACCTGGAAACGCTGCGCATGTTGAACGATCTGTTCACCTATGCGCGCAAGAACAGCCTGGCGCGGCTGGAGCCGGACGTGGAGGAGCCGGCCAAAAGTCCGGTGTTCTCGAAATATCCCGCCCTGCTGAAGGACCGCCACGCGCTCCATTTCGTGTGCGACACGCTGCGGATGCTGATCGCCGGCGGGGTGAACAACCATGACCTGGATCAAATGATGGAGCTGGATCTGGAGGTGCGCCATCACGAGACGACCCAGCCGGTGGCGGCGCTGACCAGCGTGGCGGACTCGCTGCCCGGGCTGGGCATCGTGGCCGCCGTGCTGGGCGTGGTGATCACCATGGGCGCCATGGGAGGGCCGCCCGAGGAAATCGGCCATAAGGTGGCGGCCGCGCTGGTGGGAACGTTTCTGGGCGTGCTGATGTGCTACGGCTTCGTCGGCCCGCTGGCGGCCCACATGAGCAAGTTGAGCGACGCCGAGGGGCAGTATTACCACGTGCTGCGCACGGGGCTGGCGTCTTTCGCCAAGGGGCTGCCGCCCTTCCTGGCGGTCGAGTTCGCGCGCCGCTCGATCCCGGCCGAGCACCGGCCCACCTTCCAGGAGATGGAGGCCGCCTGCCGCGGCGCCAAGGCGGCGGCAGGCGGGCAAGCGTGAGCCCGCAAGAGCCGGCCCCGGTCATCATCGTCAAGAAGAAACGCGGCCACGGCGGCCATCACGGCGGGGCCTGGAAGGTGGCCTACGCCGACTTCGTCACGGCCATGATGGCGCTGTTCATCGTGCTCTGGCTGCTGGCCAGCGACGAAAAAGTGCGCAAGGCGGTGGGCGGATACTTCCAGGATCCCACCGGCAAGGGCAACCTGATGGGGACCACGCTGAGCGGAACCGGCGAGGGCATCGCGCTGAAGCGGGAGGACATGAACGACCTCAAGGAGAAGATCCAGCAGGCCCTGCGCCAGACGCTGGAGTTCGAACGGCTCAAGCAGAACGTGCAGATCACAGTCACCGCCGAGGGCCTGCGCATCGAGTTGCTGGAGGACGAGAAAGGCGTGTTCTTCGAGACGGGCAACGCCCGGCCGAGCGCGGCCGGCGAAGAACTGCTCATCCGGCTGGCCCAGGAGCTGGGCAAACTGCCCAACAAGATCTACCTCGAGGGCCACACCGACTCGCGCCCTTATGCCGGGGACGGCGCCTACACCAACTGGGAACTCTCCGCCGACCGCGCCAACGCGGCCCGCCGCCTGATGCAGCAGCATGGCTTGCGGGCGGATCAGGTGGCGCAGATCCGCGGCTTCGCCGATCAAAAGCTGCGCACGCCCGACAAGCCGGACCACGCCTCGAACCGCCGCATCTCGGTCATCGTGCAGTATCTGAGTTCGACGGCCGAGGCCCGCGATCAGCCGTCCGGCTCGAGCCGCTGAGCTAGCGCAGCCACTGCTCCAGGCCCCGGCGGACGAACTCGTCGTCGTTGAGGTGGGCATAGGCGCGATAGACGCGGTCAATCTCCTCCATCTGGCCGGGGGAAAGGTCCTCGTCGGGATCCAGGCACCAGCGGCCGGCCATCAGTCCCTGCCGCCGCAAGACTTCGTGAATGCCCGCGATGCAGCCGCGGAAATGGTGGGCCGCGTCGAACAGGGCGGCGTTGGCGTCGGTGATCTGGGCGGCCAGCGTGAGCAGCTCGCCGGTCAGGGGTTCGCGGCCGGCGGCGACCCGATGGGCCCGCTCCAGATGCTCGACCGCGCGCCGCGTCCAGCAAGCCCAGTGGCCCAGCAATCCGCCCACGATGCGGCAGCCCGGCCCGTCGCCGAAGCGGAACTCGGTGAGCAGGTCGGCGAGAATGGCGTCGTCGTTGCCGGTGTAAAGCGCGATCTGGCCCGCCCGCCCGGATTCGGCCACCGCTCGCACGACGTCCAGGGTCTGGTAGCGGTTGAAGGGAGCGATCTTGATCGCCACCACGTTTTCGATCTCGACGAACCGCCGCCAGAAGGCGTAGGGCAGCAGGCGCCCGCCCACGGCCGGCTGGAGGTAGAAGCCGAAGACGGGCAGGACGGAGGCCACCGCCCGCACGTGATCCAGCAGCTCGGCGACGGAGGCCTCGCGCAGCGCGCCCAGGCTGAGCAGGACCGCATCATAGCCGCAGCGGGCGGCGAACTCCGCCTCGCGCACCGCCTGGGCGGTGGGACCCACGGCGCCGGCGACCTTGACGCAATCGCGCCCGCGCAGCTCCTCCATGGTGAGCTCGAGCAACGGCTGGTAGAGGCCGACCTTGGGGTCGCGGATGGCGAACTGCGTGGTGTGCACGCCGATCGCCACGCCGCCCGCGCCGGCCGCCAGATAGTAGCGGGTGAGAGCGCGCTGCCGGCGCTCGTCCAGCTTGCGCTGAGCGGTGAGCGCCAGCGGATGAGCCGGGATCACCGCGCCCTTCAGGAGAATCTCGCGCCAGGACATTCAGAATCTCCCGTCCCGCACCTCGAAGTGCGTCGGCTTGTTCCACATCGCGCCGCCCAGGCGGATCCACTCGGCCACCCATTCGATCATCTGATCCAGGCTGACCTCCGGGTAGCCGAACAGCCGGTGGCAGCGCGAAGCGTCGCTGAGCAGCGCGCTGGGCGCCTCGCTTCCCTCCAGGATGGGCGCCACGCCGAAACGCTGGCCGAATTTGAGCGCCAGAGAGCGCACCGAGAGAGTCTCCGGACCGGTCACGTTCAACACCGCCGGGGGCGCCTGGCACAAGCCCAGCGCGCGCAGAGCCACCGAGTTGGCGTCTCCCTGCCAGATGACGTTCACCATGCCCATAGCCACGTTCACCGGGCGTCGCTGGTAGACCTTCCAGCCGATGTCCAGCAGCACGCCGTAGCGCAGGTCAATCGCGTAGTTCAGGCGCAGCAAGGCCACCGGCGTGCCGTAGCGGGCCGAGAAATACTCGAACATGCGCTCGCGCCCCAGCACCGACTGGGCGTACTCGCCGAGAGGCTCGGCCGGGGCGGATTCGCTCGGGCCGCCCTGCACCACCGGCACGAGCGGGTAGACGTTGCCGCTGGAGAACGCCACGATGCGCGAATGCCGATAGCGCTCGGCGACCCGCGCCGGCAGATAGGTGTTCAGCGCCCAAGTCAGGTATTCGTTTCCGGTGGTCCCGAACTTGCGGGCCGCCATGTAGATGACGTTGGGGACCTCGGGCAGGGCGCGAAGCTGATCGTCCTCCAGCAGATCGGCGGCGATGGTTTCCACGCCCGCCGCCTCGAGCGCCTCGCGCACGGCGGGGTTGGAAAAGCGGGCCACGCCGATGATGCGCTTGCGCACGCCGGCCTCCTCGGCCGCCCGGCGGGCCCGCCGCGCCAGGCTGGGACCCATCTTGCCCGCCACGCCCAAGATCAACAGGTCGCCCTCCAGCTCGCGCAGGAAGTCCCGGTCGGCCGGGCTGGGCCGCGAGAGGCGTTCTTCCAGTTCGGCTTCGCTTCGAATCGTCATCGCTTGTACCCGATCTTGCGCAGCAACTGGTGGCGCCAGGCCGCGCCGGCTTGGTCCTCGACGCCCTTGGGCGAGAAGCCGTCAATCACGCCCAGCACGCCGCGGCCCTGCTCGGTCTCCGCCACCACCACTTCCAGCGGGTTGGCGGTGGCGCAAAAGATCGAGCAAACCTCGGGCACTTCTTTGATGCGCCCCAGGATGTTGATGGGGTAGCCCTCGCGCAGGGCGATCACGAAGGTATGGCCGGCGCCGAGGGCCTGGGCGTTGCGGCAGGCCAGCGCCTTGAGCGCCTCGTCGTTGCCCTCCAGGCGCGTCAGGCAGGCGCCCGAGGCCTCGTTGAAAGCCAGGCCGAACTTCATCTGGGGCGCGGTGTTGACGATGGCTTCGTAGAGGTCTTCCACGGTCTTGATGAAGTGCGTCTGCCCGAGGATCAGGTTGCCGCCCTCGGGCACCTCCAGGCGGATCGCTTTCAGCTCCATGGCGTCAGATAGGATACTACGAAGCCCGGCCGGGACCGAGGGCTATACTCGTAAGCGAGGGATGCCTTCGGAATTGCTGAGCGACGCCGCCTTACTGGAGCGCATCGCGCGCCTGCCGCAGGCCCGGGCCGGCTTCCAACAGCTCGTCCGCGAGCTGGGGGCGCGGGGCCCGGCCCGGGCGGCGCTGGAGCTGGCCCTGGAGCGGCTGGTAGCCCGGGGCCAGTTGATCGAGCTGCGTCCGGGCCACTACGCCGTAACGGCGCGCAGCCGGGAGTTTCGTACCGGCCGGCTGCACATGCACCGCGAGGGCTACGGCTTCCTGATCGCCGATGAGCCGCTGGAGGGCGTGCGGGGCGACGTCTTCATTCCGCCGGCGGCGGCCGAGCGGGCCATGCACGGTGATCGGGTGCTGGTGCGGATCCGGCGCCTTTCGGCTGACGGCCGGGCCGAGGGCGAGATCGTGCGGGTGCTGCGCCGGGCCCATCCCACGGTGGTGGGAGAATTCCGGGCCGGCCCGCGGGGCAACTACGTCGTGCCGCACGAGGAGCGCCTCGGGGGGCGCATCCGGATCCCGGCGGGCATGGAGCTGCCCTCGAGCGCCGCCTCGCCGCACCGTGTGGGAGCGCCGCAGCCCAGCGTCCGGAGCGCCCTGGAGCTGGACGGCATGATCGTCAACGTCGAGCTCGTCGAGTACCCGCGGGAAGGGCGGCAGGCGGTGGGGCGGGTCAGCGAGGTGCTGGGCCGGCCGGACGAGTTCGGGGTGGACGTCGAGATCGTCATCCGCAAGCACCACCTGCCGCATCGCTTCCCGCCCGAGGCGCTGGAGGAGGCGGCTGCCGCTCCCGCCGCCGTCCGGCCCGAGGAGCGGGCCGGGCGGGAGGATTTCCGCGCCCTGGAAGTGGTTACCATAGACGGCGAGACGGCGCGCGACTTCGACGACGCGGTCTGGGTGGATCGCGCGCACGGCGGCCGCTACCTGCTGCACGTCCACATCGCCGACGTCAGCCATTACGTGCAGCCCGGCACGGCGCTGGACGCCGAGGCCCGCCTGCGCGGCAACAGCGTCTACTTTCCCGACCGGGCCATCCCGATGCTGCCGCTGGAGCTTTCCACCGAGCTGTGCTCGCTGAAGCCGGGGGCCGACCGGCTGGTCTTCTCGGTCCTGCTGGAACTGGATCCCCGGGGCGAGGTGCTCTCGCGGCGCTTCGTGCGGGGGGTCATCCGCAGCGCGGAGCGCATGACCTACACCAACGTCCACCTGATCCTGGAGGGCGACGAGGGGTTGCGCCGGCGCTACGCCTCTCTGGTCCCGCGCTTCGAGCTGATGCGCGAGCTGGCCCTCGTGCTCTATCGCCGGCGGATCCAGCGCGGGGCGATTGACTTCGACCTGCCCGAACCGCTCATCGAGTTCGACCAGTGGGGCGAGATGACGGGCATCCGGCGCGCCCCGCGCAACATCGCGCACCGGATCATCGAGGAATTCATGCTGGCCGCCAACGAAGCGGTGGCGGCGCACCTGGAGAGGGCCGGCGCGGCCGCCCTCTATCGCATTCACGAGCCGCCCGATCCCCAGCGGGTGATGGAGTTCGAGCAGATCGCCGCCCACTTCGGCTATTCGCTGGCCCCCGGCGCGACCGCCCTGCGGCGCTTCCCGCTGACCGACCGGCGGCGCGACGGGCGCAAGGTCCGCCGCGAGATAACGCTCGCGGAGGCGCACGGGGAGATTTCCTCGCGCGCCTACCAGAAGCTGGCCGCCCAACTGGAAGGCAAGCCGGAAGAGAGAATTCTGAACTACCTCATGCTGCGCTCGCTCAAGCAGGCTCGCTATAGCGCGGAGAACCGCGGGCATTTCGCCCTGGCCGCCCGGGCTTACACGCACTTCACTTCGCCCATCCGGCGCTACGCGGATCTGGTGGTCCACCGGATTCTGGCCGCCGCGCTGGAGGGCGGCGCGGGGCCGGAGCGCGAGACCCTGGAGGCGATCGCCCAGGAGTGCTCGGAGGCCGAGCGGCGGGCCGACGAAGCCGAGCGCGAGCTGGTGGAGTGGAAGAAGCTCAAGTTCATGGCCGAACGGCTGGGCGACGAGTTCGAGGCTCTCGTGATCAGCACGTCGAAATCCGGCCTGAGCGTCGAGCTGGAGGAGCTGTTCGTCGAGGGTCTGGTTCCCATCGAGACCCTGCCCGGCGACCGCTTCGGCTACCAGGAATCCACCCGGCGCATCGTAGGCCTGCGCACGCGGCGCGCCTTCCGGATCGGCGACCGGCTGCGCGTGCGGCTGGATCGGGTGGATGCCCTCCAGCGCCAGTTCCAGTTCTCGCTCGTCCCGGGCGCGGGCTAGCCCGCCGCGGCCGGCGGCCGCGCCAGGCGGCGGAAATACAGCGGCGCCAGGCGGCCCACCAGCACGGCGGGAATCAGCCCCCGGCGGTACAGCTCCAAACCGGCCTCGAAAAGGCGGCCGCTCCAACCGGGCGATTCCGCCCGGCGGCGAACCTCGGCGTGGCGCGCCAGCGCCGCCGCCTCAGCCAGCGGGCGCAGGCAGCAGCGGCGGGCGGCGGACTCCTCGAGCAGCCAACCGGCCAGCCGCTCCAGGGCCCCGTCCAGCAGCCGGCGAATCCGCGCCCCGGGCAGGCCGGCGAACTCCATGGTCCCGCCCAGCACGCCGCCTGCGTTAGCCAGGAAGTCCGGCAGGCAAAGCACGCCGCGGGCCTCCAACTCGCCTTCGGCTTCCGCAGTCAGCGGAACGTTGGCGCCGGGCACGATGAGGCGGGCCCGGACGCTGCCGGCGTTGCCGGCATGGATGCTGTGATGGCGCGCGCAAGGGGCCAGGATGTCGGCGGGCGCTTCGACCAGCCGCTCGCGCGGCAGGCGATCCGCCTCCCGGTATTCCTCCACCAGCGCGCTGCCTGCGCGCCCGGCCAGCCGGCTGAGGCGATCCACGTCCAAGCCGCGCGGGTTGAACAGCGCGCCGCGCGAGGTCGCCACGGCGGTCACGCGCACGCCAGCCGCGGCCAGCAATCGCGCCAGCGCGCCGCCCACCTTGCCGAAGCCTTCGACGGCGGCGGTGCGTCCCTCGAGCGCCCAACCCAGATGCCGGCAAGCGCGCCGGGCGGCGGCGAAAACGCCGCAGGCGGTCCAGAAGCCCGAGCGCTCGCCGCGCAGCTCGCGCCGCCGCACGGGCGCCCCGACCGCTCGCAACATGCGGCGAATGGCCTGGTTGTCGGTGCCCATGTCGGCGAAAGGAAGATAAAGGCGGCTGCACAGCAGGGGCCGGATGGCGCGGCCGAACTGCTCCAAGCGCGCAGCGCGTTCCTGCTCCGGCGCTTCCGGATCGAAGCGCACCCCGGCCTTGGCGCCGCCCTGCGGCAGCCCGAGGAGGCCGAATTTCAGAGTCATGGCGCGGGCCAGCAGGCGGAGCTCCTCTTCACTGACGTCCGGCAGCATGCGCAAGCCGCCGCAGGAGCGCCCGCCCACCGCGGAGTCCACCACCACCCAGCCGAACGGTTCGCCCCCCTTCTCGGCGCGACACACCAACGCGTCCGAACTCATCGCTTCACCGCCTCCGCCGCCACGTAGTAGCCGGTCAGGTAGCGAGTGGGCCAGCTCTCCAGCCGCTCGAAGGCCAGCAGCACCCGGAGCAGGCGCCGGCCCAGGCGGCCCCGGCCGAGCAGACCGCACAACAGCACGGCCGGGAGGCGCGGGCAATGGCCCAGCGCGCCGCGGCGCAGCGGCGCCAAACCGACCTGCCGGAGCGCGCGCTCCAGCGCCCTCGGTCCCAGCGTCGGGCCGACCGGGTAGGGAGTCAGACGGGCGCGCAGCAGCCAGGCCTGCGGCAAGGCGTTGCGCAACCGCACCACCGGATTGGCCGCGTTATCCAGCGTGAGGATCAACCGCCCGCCCGGGCGCAGCACGCGGGCCAGCTCGCCCAGGGCGACCAGAATGTCGGACGGCTGGGGCAGGTGGTCCAAAGTCGAATCGGAGAAGATCAGGTCGAAGCCGCCGCCGGCAAACGGCAAGGCGCGCACGTCACAGCCGACGGCCCGAACGCCGGGCCGGCAGGCGCGCGCCTGGCGCAAGGCCCAAAGCGAGCAGTCGGCGAGGATCAGGCAACGGGCCCGCTGCCGCAACAGGTCTGCAACGCCCCCGCCCAGAGCCTCCTCATAAGCGTCGGTCTTCAGCGCCCGATCGAAGCTTTCCGTACCCAGCCAGGCTTCGAGCAGCCGCCGGTTCAGAGCGTCCGCGTAGCGGCGCCAGAGCGGACGGCGGGCCGCAGCGGGCAGATTGCTCAGAACGGCGTCCCAGTCCGCTCCCGCCATCCTGGGACCTCAGGGCTCAGGCTGCCCGCGGCGCAGGGCGTACAGAATCAGGCCGCCGGCGAAAGCCAGACCCGAGTAAAGGAAAAACAGCGCGTGAACCGGCACGCAGCGCAGGGCGAACCACCAGCCGCGGCGGGCGGCCAGGAAGCGGTAAAAGCCCGCGTTCGAGACGATGCCCACGGCCGCGCAAGCCCCGGCCAGCGGGCCGGCGGCGGGAGCCGGAAGGGCCGGCGCGGCCGCCGCTCCCAGCCACGCCAGCACGCTGAGCCTGTAACGCCAGCGCAGGTTCAAGTCGGCCGGCATCGAGCGGCGGCGCAGGATCAGCAGGGTCCAAGGCAGCGCGCGGTCGAAGACGTCGGTGCGCAGCATCTCCCGGAACGTCCAGCGCTTCAGGTGCTTGACTCGCAGGTCCTTGCGCAGGCGGATGCGCGCGCCGGCGCGCCGCAACCTGAGGCCCAGCTCGATGTCTTCGATCGAGGGTCGCGCGTAGGCGGTGCAGAAACCGCCGTGCTGCAAAAACAGCTCGCGGCGAATGGCGCCGCAGCCGGACCAGAAGGTGGAGGCCTCCTCGCGGCCGGTCTGGTGGACGTAGCAGTGCATCAAGTTGCGGAATTGGGAAAAGAAGCCCGGCTGGGCGGGATCGTCGTCGTAGGAGCCGATCAAGGCGTCCAGCCCGGGCTCGCGCCGGAAGGTTTCCAGCACGCGCGCCACCAGATCGGGGGGCACGAGCACGTCGGCGTCCACGAACACGAGCAGGTCGCCGCGGGCCTGGCGCGCGCCCAGGTTGCGGGCGAAGGCCGGGCCGCGGCGCGCGCCGGTGGAAAGGACGCGGAAGCCGGCGGCGCGCGCCAGGTGTGCGGAGGCGTCGCAGGAGCCGTCGTCCACCAGAATGCACTCCTGGGGCGGGGGATCCAAGCGCCGCAGGCACTCCAGACAGGCGGCCAGTTGGGCTTCGCCGTTGTGGACCGGGACGATCAGGGAGACCGACCGGGGCGCCGCCCCGGCGGCGGGCGAGGCGGCGCCCAACGCGGTTTCGGGAACCGGCCTCACTTCAATCGGGTGGTCTGATGAGCCGCCAGACGCCAGCGGCCGTCGCGTTGGACCCACAAGTGCAGCATCATGAGGCGATCATCGAACGGCTGCTGATTGCTCTGGCCCGTCATGCGCACCTCGGAGTGCGCCACCGCGGCCGCGCCGTGCAGCTTGACGGTGAGCCTGCGGTGCTCAATCAGATCGTATTTTTGGGCGCCGCGGCGCAGCCGGCCCAGGTACTCGGCCTTGCTTTCGATAACGCCGGTCGAGTGGGCGTAGATGAGCTGATCGTCCAGGATCTGCTCGAGGGCGGCCGCGTCGGCGCGCATCACGGCGGAGGCCCAGACCTTCTCGGCCTCGCGAACTTCCTGCTCGGGGTCGGCGGCGGAGGCCAGGCCGCAGGCGACCGCGTACAACAGAAGAAGGATGAGGCAGGCAACGCGCATAGCCTTTCGATCATAGCCCACGGGGGAGCGCTCGGGCGGGGCGCCGCAGCGGGTTTGTGTACAATCGAAGGGTTGCCGGAACCGTTAGTGACGGTGGTCGTCCCGACGCTGGCGGCAGGGCCGGCGCTGCTGGACTGCGTCTATTCGCTGGACCGCCAGAGCCGGCGGGACTTCGAAGTCATCATCGTGGACAACAGCGGGCGGGGCCTGGCGCGGCAAAGCGCGGCCGCGCGCTTCGGGGCGCGGATTCTCGAGAGCGAGGGCAACGCGGGCTTCGGCCCGGCGATCAACGCCGCCTATCGGGCTTCGCGCGCGCCCTACCTGGCCACGTTGAACGACGACGCCACGGCGGCGCCCGACTGGCTGGCGCGGCTGGTCGAAGCCATGGAGTCGGACGGGGCGGTGGGCATGTGCGCTTCGCAGATCCGACTGGCGGGCCGGGATGTGTTGGATTCGGCCGGGATGCTGGTCTGCGGGGACGGCAGCAGCAAGCAGCGCGGGCATCTTCAGGATCCGGCGCGATACGCCCGGCGGGAAGAGGTGCTGCTGCCCAGCGCCTGCGCGGCCCTCTACCGGCGGGCGATGCTGGAGGAGGTGGGGCTGTTCGATGAGGAGTTCTTCCTGTACTGCGAGGATACGGATCTGGGCCTGCGGGCTCGCTGGGCGGGCTGGAAATGCCTCTACGTGCCGGAGGCGGTGGTCGAGCACGCTTACTCGCAGAGCGCCGGGCGGGCCTCGCCTCTGAAGGCTTACTACGTCGAGCGCAACCGGCTGTTCGTGCTGCTGAAGAACTTTCCGGCCGGGCTGCTGTGGAGAGCTCCCTGGGTCACGCTGGCGCGCTACGGCTGGCACGCGGCGGCCATGCTGGGCGGCAGCGCCCTGGCGGCGCAGTTCCGCGCCGGCGGCTACGGTCCTTGGGAGGCGGCCTTTATCGCCTGGCGGGCGCACTGCGCTGTGCTGTTTCATCTGCCCCGCTTGTGGAGGCAGCGGCGGGCGATCCGGCGGCGGGCGCGCATCAGCCCGCGGCAATTCCGCGAGCTGGTGGAAGCGCACGGGATCGGACCGCGGGAGCTGGCTTCGCTATGATCCGCCCGGCGCACCCGGACTCCTTGCTGGTGATCGTGCCGGCCTTCAACGAGGAGGCGGCCGTGGGGCGGGTGGTGCGGGAGATCCGGGAGAAGGCGCCGGAAGCGGACGTGCTGGTGATAGACGACTGTTCGCTGGACCAGACGGCGGCGGTGGCGCGCCAGGCGGGGGCCGAGGTGCTCTCGCTGCCCTATCATCTCGGCCTGGGCGGTGCGGTGCAGGCGGGTTACAAGCTGGCCTACGAGCTGGGCTACCAGTACGTGATCCGCAGCGACGGCGACGGCCAGCACGACCCGCAGGACATTCCCAAGATCTATGAGGCGCTCAAGCGGAGCGGCTGCCAGATGGTGATCGGCTCGCGCTTCCTGGAGGGCGAGGGGGGACAGACCACCCTGGTGCGCTCCTTGGGGATCGGGTTTTTCCGGCTGGTGCTGCGGCCGATTCTGGGCCGGCCGGTGCGCGATCCGACCTCGGGCTTTGTGGGAGTCAACCGGGAGGCGCTGCAAGTCTTCAGCAAGAGCTTTCCGCTGGAATACCCGGAGATCGAGGCCCTGGTGGTGCTCCAGCGCAGGCGTTTCCGGTTTCTGGAAGTGCCCTGCCGGATGCGGCCGCGCCTGGCCGGGCGGAGCACGATCACGGTCTTGAAGTCGTTCTACTACATCATTCACGTGCTGCTGGGGGTCTTCGTCAACGTGCTCAAGTACGAACGCCGGCGCCGATGAGCGGGCGGGGCGGCGGCCTCCCGGACGTGCGGAGAAACGAGGATGCGAGAGCTGCTGGATTTTACGACCGGCATGAGCCTGGCGGTGATCCTGCTGGTGCTGGTTTCGGTGCGGCGCCGGCACATCCGGGTGGAGTATTCGGTGAGCTGGCTGGGAGCGGCCCTGGCGCTGCTGGCGCTGTCGCGCTGGCCGGTGGCGCTGGAGAAGCTGGCCGGCTGGCTGGGGATCGGCAACCCGCCGCTGGCGCTGGTCTTCATCGTGGGCTGCCTGTTCCTGGTAGTGTTGTTCCGCCTGTCGGTGATCATCTCGGACCTGAAAGACGCCAACATCGCGCTCACCCAGCGGCTGGCGATCCTGGAGTACCGGCTCGAGTCGGCTCATGGCACGCAAGGCGCGCAAGGCTGAGGCGCCGCGGGGGGCCGGGAAGGCGCCGGCCGGGACTGAGAGGAGGGCGAAGGGGCGCCGGTGGGCTTGGCTCCTGGCGGGGCTGGGGGCGCTTTGGTTGACCCTGGAGGCCTACGGCCCGGCTTTGAAGGGACCGTTCCTGTTCGACGATTGGTACCTCCCCTTCACGCGCCCCGGGCTGGCCGAAGCTCCCCTGCGTTACTGGCTGGGGCAGATTCGCCCTCTGCTCATGCTGAGTTACTGGATCAATTTCCGCCTCTGGGGACTCAATCCCTACCCTTACCACTTGTTCAACATACTGTTTCACTTTGCGGCGGCTGTTTTTGTGTTCCTGGCGGCGGAGAAACTGCTGGCGATGAGCGGCGAGGAAGGGGCCCGGCGCAGACTCTTCGCGGGCTTCGTCGCAGGCCTGTTCCTGTGGCATCCCTTGCAGACCGAAAGCGTGGCCTACGTGGCCAGCCGCTCGGAGGCGCTGAGCGGCATGTTCTTCTACGCCGCTCTGGCGCTGTTTTTGCGCCGCCGTTCCGCGGCTATTTCCTGGCCGGCGGCCGCCGGGGTTTTGCTGGTTTACGGCGCCGCGGTGCTGAGCAAGGAACATACCGCGGTGCTGGCCGGCTTGTTGCTGCTCACGGACTATTTCTGGAATCCGGGCTTCTCGCTGCGGGGCGTGCGGCAAAACTGGCGCCTGTATGCGCCGCTGGCGCTGGGCGCGGCGGCGGCGCTGCGGTTCGTCTGGAACATCCTGCGGTCGAGCGATTCGGCCGGCTTCGGCATCCGGGAGTTCACCTGGCAGCAGTATTTCCTGACGCAGTGCCGGGCGCTGTGGCTGTACCTGCGGATGTTCGTAGCCCCCTACGGGCAGAATCTGGACCACGATTTCGCCATCTCGCGCCGGCCGGAGGCCGGGGCGTTGCTCGGGCTGGCCGGGCTGGCGCTGGCCGTGGCGGCGGCGATCTACTGGCGGAAGCGCTATCCGCTGGCCGCCTACGGCTGGCTGGCGGCGCTGCTGACGCTGGCGCCCACCTCGTCGGTAGTGCCCCTGCTGGATCCGGTGGCCGAACGGCGCATGTATCTGGCGCTGCCCTGGCTGGCGCTGGCGCTTGTCGAGCCGTTGCGCCGCTGGAGGACGACGCCGCCGCGGCTGGCGGCGGCGCTCGGCCTGGTTTTGCTGGCGGCAGGGGGCCTCAGTTGGCGGCGCAATCAGGTCTGGAGCGATCCGATCGAGTTGTGGCGGGATGCGGCGGCCAAGTCGCCCCGCAAGCAGCGCCCGCACTTCCAGCTCGCTTACGCCTACTATCAGGAGGGCCGCTGCCGGGAAGCGCTGCCGCACTATGCCCGGGCGGCCGAACTGGGCCCGGCGGATTATCGCCTGCTGGCGGACTGGGCGCTGGCCTGCGACTGCGCGGGCCGGCCCGAGGAGGCCCTGGAGAAGCTGCGCGCGGCGGCTGCGCTGGAGAATACGGCCCACGCCCACGCTCTGATGGGGATGATCCACGGCAAACACGGCCGGCCGCAGGCGGCGCTGGAGGAACTGGCGATCGCCGAGAGGCTGGACCCGCGCTTCGAGATGACCTACGTCTACCGGGGCAACGTCTATCTGGCGGCCGGCGATCGTGCGGCGGCCGCCGGGCAGTACCGGCGGGCGTTGCAGATCAACCCGCGCAATGAAGCGGCGCGGCAGGGGCTGACCCAGGCCGACAGCGGGCCGGAGGGCGCGCGCTAGGATGCCGCTGCGGATCGGCGTCAACGCGCTGTACATGATCCCGGGCGGAGTGGGCGGCACGGAGATCTACCTGCGGCGACTGCTGGAAAGCCTGGCGGAGATAGACCGGGACAACCAATACGTGATCTTCGCCAACCGCGAAACGGACGCCGCCTTGCGGCCGCCGGCGCCCAACTTCCGGTTCCAGCGCGCACCGGCGCCGGCGCGCTTCCGGCCGGCGCGCATCCTCTGGGAGCAAACCGGGCTGCCGCTCGGGGCGGCGCTCGAGCGCCTGGACGTCTTGCTGAACCCGGGCTTCACGGCCCCGCTGGCGGCGCACTGCCCGCAGGTGACCGTGTTTCACGATCTCCAACACAAACGCCACCCGGAATACTTTCGCTGGTTCGACTTGCCGTTCTGGCGCCTGTTGCTTTGGATGGCGGCCCATCGCTCGCGCCGGATTGTGGCCAACTCGGAGGCGACCCGGGCCGACTTCCTGCGCTGGTACCGCGTGGCGCCCGAGAAGGTGCAGGTGGTTCCGTTGGGCGTGGATCGGGCGTTTTTCGAGATCGCGCCCCAGCGCCGGGAGCGCCGGCCGGAGCCCTATCTGCTGTGCGCCTCCACGCTGCACCCGCACAAGAATCTGGAAACTCTGGTGCGCGCCTTTGCCGCCCTGCGGCGGCGGCGGCCGGAATTCCGGCTGGTGCTCGCGGGCGTCAAAGGCTTCCGCACGGCGGCCGTCACAGGCTTGATCGCCTCGCTCGGGCTGGAGGAGGCGGTGCGCGTGACCGGCTGGCTGCCCCGCGAGCAGCTCTACGAGTTGTTCCGCGGGGCGTTCGCCTTCGTGTATCCCTCGCGTTTCGAGGGCTTCGGGCTGCCGGTGGCGGAAGCGCTGGCGGCGGGCATCCCAACCGCCTGCTCGGACATCGAGCCGTTGAGAAGCCTGGCCGGAGAGGCGGCGCTGCGATTCGACCCGGACCGCCTGGAGGCGCTCGAGCAGGCGCTGGTGCGGCTGGTCGAAGACCAGAGCCTGCGCGCGCGGCTCAGCGCGGAGGGGCCGCGACAGGCGGCGCCCTACCAGTGGCGGCGCACGGCGGAGGGGACACTGGAGGCGCTCCGGCAGGCGGCCGCCGGTTGAGGCCCTTTCCTGCTATCGTCACAGGGTATGCAGCGAAGACATTTCCTGTTGGGATCCCTGTCCGCGCTGGCCCGCCCCGGCGCGGCTCAACCCGCGCCCGCCACGGTCTCGGCCGGCTTCATCGGCACAGGCAATCGCGGCGCTTATCTGTTGCGCTCCTTCCTGCGGCAGGCCGGCGCCAAGGTCGCGGCGCTGTGCGACCTCAAACCGGACCGGCTGGACGCCGCCGCCACCGCCGCCGCCCGCGACCAGCCGGCCACCTACTCCGAGTACCGCCGTTTGCTGGAACGCCAGGACGTGGAGGCGGTTTTCATCGCCACGCCCTGCGACTTGCACGCCGAGATGGCCATCGCCGCCCTGCAAGCCGGCAAGCACGTCTACCTGGAGAAGCCCGCGGGCGTCACGCCCGAGCAGGTCCGCGCCCTGCTGAAGGCGGCGCGCGGCGCCAAGACCGTGTTCCAGATCGGCCAGCAGCTCCGCTCGGAGGAGCGGCTGCGGGCCACCATCGCCAGGATCCGCGAGGGCGTCGCGGGGCGGATCTTGATGGTGAAAGCGCAGCGGCACGCCTCCGAGGACCTGGACCACCACGGGCCTTCGGCCGACTGGTTCTTCGACGCCCGGCGATCGGGCGACGTGATTGTCGAGATGGCGGTTCACAACCTGGACCTCTGCAACTGGGTGATCGGCGCCCGGCCCGAGAGGGCGGCGGGCTTCGGCGGCACGCTGCTTTGGAAGGACGAGCCGCCGGGCCGGACTAACATGGACGGCTACACCCTCAGTTACGAGTATCCCAACGAGGTCAAGCTCTCCTTCACCCAGGTGTTCTTCCATCCGCCCGGCCTGCCGGGCGGCGGCCAGTATTTCTACGTCTTCGGAACCGAGGGAGCGGTGGACTTGTCCGCCTCGACCTTCTACCCTCGGGGGAGGAAGGCCGCCCCGCAGAAGCTGATCGAGGCCCTGCCCGAGCGGCGCGAAGACGCCCACATCGCGGCCTTCCTGGAAGCCATCCGCAGCGGGACGCCGCCGGCGGCCGACATCACGGTCGGGGCCACCGCGGCGCTCACCGCCATCCTGGGCCGGGAGGCCATTTACCGCAAGCGCGTGCTGGAGTGGACGGAATTCCAGGTGGATCTGTGAGCGGCCGGGCGCGGCTTCTCAGCGGGCCGGAAGCGCCCGGCGGGGCGCTCCCAGCAGGGCGCGGGCCACGCGCTCGCGCAAGGCCTCCAGCTCAGCGTTGCGCAGCCGGCTGAACTCCAGCGCCGTGGCGTCCTGCTCGCCGCCCGGGCGAGCCTCCCCCGCCAGATCCAACGCCGCCGCCACCGCTCGACTAACCGCTTCGCGGTCCCAGCCCGGCCTGCGGGAGAGCAACATCAGATACTCCACATCCTGCTGGCCGCGCCGGTAGGCCTTCAGCCGCAGCGAGGCGAAAGGCTCCCGCCGGCCGAACTTCGAGCCGGTGTAGAACATGGTGAGCGGCTCGGCGCGCTCCCAGGCTTGCGGCCCGGCCACGGTGTTCCAGGGCACGATGCCGTCGGCCCCGGCCGTCCAGGCCCGCCAGCACCAGGCGCGCAACGCCACGTTGCTTTCCCGCGGGTGATTGCTCGAGGCGTAATTCCAGTACTCCCGCCCGAAGCGGTCCCGGTGATCCAGCACAAAGCGGTTCCGGCTGTAGAAGCGCTTGCTGGTCACGTTGAGGTCAATCTGGCCGGCCAGCAGGTCGCGCAGGAAATCAACATAGCTGACGTCGGTGCGCAGCAGGATGGGCACGTCGGGATAATCCTTCGAGCCGCGCCGGGCCAGCCAGGCGAAGAAACTCAAGGCCCGGATGTCGTCGCGGAAGTTCGGCTCGTCCAACAGCCACCAGGAGACGCCCCGCCCGCCGCGCGCCGGATCTTTATAGAAATGTTTGTTATTGAAATAAATCTGGTAACGGGTGCGGGTCCAGCCGCGTTCGCGGAAATGCTGGGCGAACTGGCGCACGACGGCGGTGAAGCGGTCCTGGTATTGCGGGGGAAACCCCTCCTCAATCGGCCCGGCCTCCAGCCCGTGCCGCGCGATAAGCTGCCGGTACTCCTCGGTGGTTTTTGGTTGCGGATAGTTATTCCATTTGTAATTGGCTCGTAAATCAGCCGGCCAATTCTCATGAAAATTCAAATAAAGGTTCGTAATGGGAACGCCCGCCCGGGGCAGATCGGCGAAGGCTGAACCGTCCACCAAGGGCCCGAAGTGAGCATCCCAGTCCTGCCAGCTCGCCACCCGGGTCCCGGCTCCCTCGCCCGCCAGCGGGGGCGAATAATCCGGCTCGACCGAGCCGGAGTGCGAGTAGCCCAGGACGTTCAGATTGGTCCGGTGCAGGTGGGCCAGGCGGTGGTAGGCGTGGACCAACCGCCGGTATTCCGGCGTGCCCCGGCGCACGTCGTAACCCGCGTTGACCCCGCCGTAGGCGTTCAGATCCACGTGGAAATTCAACCGGTCGGGCAGCGTCAGGGGGAGCACTTCGACCTCCAGGCGGATCTCTCGCCGGAGGCGCCCGCCGCCCGCCTCGACCAGCAGCTTGCCCGCGTGCCGCCCCGGGCGCGCATCGTGCGGGATGTAGACGTCCACGAAGACGGGCTGGACGCGCTGAGCGGGCAGGGCGTTGTCGGACGCGGGAATCTCCAGCGGCCCCTCGAGCGGCAGGAGCGCTTCGGGATACCAAGGGCGTTTCCCGGAAGTATCCTTGTCGTCGGGCACGAACCACTCGCGGTAGAGTTGCACTGCGCCCCTCGCCTGGAACACGGCGGGCAGGCGGCAGTCCGCAAAGAGCGGCTCGCTCACGCGGACCCGGATATCCCGCAAAGGCACGGCGCTTTCCAGGGCGAGCTGAAAGGCGACGAACTCGTTGCGGGCGCCTGTCAGTCTCACCGTGCCGGAAGCCGCCTCCCAAACCGAGTTGCGCAGGCGCGGGGAGGGAAAGTCAGCGCTTTCCAACAACTCACCGGTCTGGGGGTTGACCTTCAACAAGTCGGGGAAGGCCCACACCCAGGGGCCGGGAACCTCTGCGGCCGGCGCCGGGGAAGGCTTTGCGGCGGAAAGCTCGGGCAGGGAGGGATAGCTTCGCCGGTAGGCCCGGTAGCGTCCCAGGGCGCTCACCGGCCCCGGATTGCCCGCCTTGTCCCAGGCGCGGGCCGCGAAGTAATAGATCCGGCCGGGCTCCAGACCCTCCACCACCGCCCACACCTCATCGCGCAACCGGTTGCGCGCGGCCAGCGGGTCGCTCTTCGGCGCCAGCGGATCCCATTGCCAGCGGGGGACCGGGCGGGCGGCGGCGAAATTCTCCTCGCGGAGGGGCCGGGGGCCGTAGCGCAATTCATAACGGGTCGCGACGCCCGAGCCGCGGTCATCGCCCGCCCCGCCGAAGTGCAGGATGGCCGAGCCCGGACGGAGCGCGGTGCGACCCAGGGCGCGGGCTTCCTCGGGCGTGCTCTCCAGGGGTTCCGGGCCGGCCTTGAGGGAACGCACCGGGCCGGGAGGGATCTGGTCGGAACGGTCGCCCTCCAGGATCAGGACGGCCGGGAAGGGGCTGTGGCGGCTGCCGATCAAGTGCCGGGTGCGAGTCTGGCCCTTTTCGTCGGTGAGCATGAGGCCGAACTGATCGCCGGTGGCCAGGGCGGCGGCGATCTCCGCCGGCAATTCGGCCTCGAACCAGCCCTCGCCGGCATCCCTGGGCTGAAGGTAGGCGTAGAGGCTTCCCCCGAGCCCGAACGTCACATCGCTCAGGTCCGAACCGGGGTAGGCCCACGGCTGCTGATCGCGCCGGGCGAAATGGTAGTTCGACGCCCCCGCTTCGGCCGGCGCGCCGTTCTGGCTGCCTTCGGCCCAAGGGCCGTTGCCGCTGACGGTCGAGACGCCGATGGTGTGCAGCGGGACCGGGTCGGCGTCCCGATGGAAGCGCAGGACCGCCCGGCGAATCGCCAGGCCGCGGGCCGCCGAGCAATCGAACTGGAGCAGGGCGAAGTACTCCCGGCCCCGGATCACCAGCCGCTCGGCGGCGCCGAAATTGAAGAAGGACTCAGTGGTTTCCAGCCGCTGATAATTCCAGGGAGTGGCGTAGACGAAGCTGTCGGCCACAACGGGGCAGACGGCGCGCTCAGCCGCGCCGCTCAGGGAGACGGCCAGCAAGGCGGCGAGAATTCGCATACCGGGCATTATTCCAGAAACGGCCCCGCAGAAGCGCCTGCGAGGAGCCGCTGGGCGTCCGATAAGAATCTCAGATGAACGCTTGTGATCCGCCCGGGCACAGGGAGGGGCCCGCGCCCGCCGGAGGGACAGAGGAGGCCGAGAGCCGCGCCGCAGAGGCGCAGGTGGCGGAGCTGTGCGGGCTGCTGGACTCTATCCTGGAATCCGCGGCGGACGGCATCCTGGTGGTGGATCAGGCCGGGCGCGTGGTGAGCTTTAACCGGCGGTTCGCCGAGATGTGGCGCATCCCGGAAACTCTGCTGGCCACCCGGGACGATCAGCAATTGCTGGCCTTCGTTCTCGACCAGTTGCAGGATCCGGAGGCATTCCTGCGGCGAGTCGAACAGCTTTACGCCACGCCGGAAGCGGAAAGTCTGGACTGCCTGGAGTTCAAGGACGGCCGGGTTTTCGAGCGCATCTCGCGCCCCCATCGGCGCCGGGGCCGGGTGGTGGGCCGGGTGTGGAACTTCCACGACGTCACTCACCGCCGGAACACCGAGCGGCGGCTGACGCGCCTGAACCGGGTCTACGCCACGCTCAGCCGGATCAACGACGCCATCGCGCGAGCCGGCGAGGCGCGCGCCATGCTGGCGGAGGTGTGCCGCGTGGTGGTGGAGGGCGGGGTGTACCGGCTGGCCTTCATCGGCCTGTTGGACCCCGAGACGCTCGAACTCCGGCCCGCGGCCTACGCCGGCATCGCCGAGCTGGTGGCGCGGAATGTACGGATCAGCGCGCGCGATGAACCGGAGGGTCGCGGGGCAATCGGCACCGCACTGCGCGAAGGCCGGACCGTCACGATCAACCAGGCGGACAGCGACCCTCGCCTGGCCCCCTGGAGAGAACTCCTGAAGAGCCTGGGGGCGCGAGGGGTGGCCGCCTTCCCCTTGCGGGTGGAAGGCGCCATTGCGGGCGCGCTGGCGGTGTACTCGGCCGAGCCCCAGGCCTTCGACGAAGAGGAGACCGGCCTGCTGGAGCGCGTCGCGAGCAACATTTCGCTGGCCCTGGGACGATTCCGGCAGGAAGAACGGCGCCGGCAGGCCGAGGAGGAGTTGCGGCGCAGCCACGAGCAGCTCCGCGAGGCCAAGGAAGCGGCCGAGGCCGCCGCTCGGGCCAAAGGCGAGTTCGTGGCCCTGGTCAGCCACGAGGTTCGCACGCCCATGAACGGCGTGCTGAGCATGGCGGAGCTACTGCTGGAGACCGAACTGGCGCCGCAGCAGCGCGCGATGACGGAAACCATCCGCTCCTCGGCCGAGGCCCTGTTGCGAGTGATCAACGACCTGCTGGATCTGGCCAAGGCGGAGGCCGGCAAACTGGCGCTGGAGGCAGCCCCCTTCGATCTGGCCGGGTTGATCCGCCAGGTGGCCGACCTGCTGGAGCCCGGGGCCCGCCGGAAAGGGCTCCGGCTCGAGGTCCGCTATCCGCCTTCCCTGCCCCGGCGTTTCCTGGGCGACGGGGGGCGCATCCGCCAGGTCTTGCTGAACCTGATGGGCAACGCCGTCAAGTTCACCGAACGCGGGCGCGTGCTGGCCGCCGTGGAGTGTCTGGAGAGCGGCGCCGAGGGCGATCTGCTGCGCATCCGGGTGGAGGACAGCGGGGCCGGCATCCCCGAAGACAAACACGGCCTGATCTTCGGGCGGTTCACGCAACTGGAAGAGCCGGGGACGCGCCCGGCGAGCGGCACCGGGCTGGGACTGGCCATCAGCAAGCAGTTGGTCGAACTGATGGGCGGGCGGATCGGCTTTTCCAGCCGGCCGGGACAAGGCTCGACGTTTTGGTTCGAGCTCCGGCTGCCGCGCGCGGCCGACGAGCCTGGCCCGGAGCCGCCGCAAGCCCTTCCCGCGGAGGCTCCCGGCGGATCGGCGGCGCTGCGCGTGCTGGTGGCCGACGACAACGCGGTGAACCGGGAGGTGGCGCGGCGCCTGCTCGAACGCATGGGATGCGAAGTCGAACTGGCGGCCGACGGCCTGGAGGCGTTGCGCGCGCACGATCGGCAGGCCTACGACCTGATCCTGCTGGATTGCCAGATGCCCGCCCTGGACGGCTATGCAACCGCCGGCCGCATCCGCGAGCGCGAGGCCGGGCAAGGCCGGCGCACGCCGCTGGTTGCCCTGACCGCCTCGGGCCTGGAGGACGACCGGCGGCGCTGCCTGGCGGCCGGCATGGACGACTACCTGCTCAAACCCATCCGGGTGGAAGCCCTCCGCGAGCTGCTGAACAAATGGGGGCGCCAAGCAGGCGCCGGCGGTGAGTGCTGAGGCCGGGCCGCGGCGCGGCCGCGGATGTGGTTAAATGAAAGGCTCGGCTACCCGCGAGGCGCAGGCGTCCGGGCGGGAACCGCCGCACTGAGCGCCGGCCGTTCGAGCTGCATCGCACAGCGAGGAGAGAGAGAACCAATGTTCGTGTCTTTTTACGGTCACGTCCGGCAGTACCACAACATCCAGAGCGAGATTGACGCCAACCTCCGGCAGGTGCTGGAGAGCGGCGAGTACGTCATGGGGCCGATGCTCAAGCGCTTCGAGGCCGAGCTGGCCGCCTACTGCGGCATGAAGCACGCGGTGGGGGTCAACAGCGGCACCGACGCCATCTGGCTGGCGCTGATGGCGCTGGGCATCGGACCGGGCGACGAGTGCATCACCACCCCCAACACGTTTTTCGCCACCGCCGAGGCGATCTGGATCGCCGGCGCCACTGCGGTGTTCGTGGACTGCGATCCCCGGACCAAGTGCATTGACCCGGACAGAATCGAGGCGGCGGTGAGCGAGCGCACCAAGGCCATCGTGCCCGTGCACCTTTACGGGCAGTGCGCCGACATGAAGGCTATCCGCAAGATCGCCGACCGCTACAAGCTGTTCGTCATCGAGGACAACGCCCAGGCCATCGGGGCGCAGGGCGACGGCTTCCGCATCGGCGAGCTGAGCGACGCCGTAGCCACCAGCTTCATCATTCAGAAGAACCTGGGCACGTTCGGCGACGGCGGGGCGGTCGTCACCAACGACGACCGCATCAACCGGATGGTGCGGAAGCTGCGCAATCACGGCTCGGAGAAGCGCTCCTACCACAGCATGGGCTACAACAGCCGCCTGGACGATCTGCACGCCGGGGTGCTCAGCGCCAAACTCAAGCACCTGGACGCCTGGAACGATTTGCGGCGGGGCTGGGCGGCGCGCTACTCGGCGGGGCTGGCCGCGGCGAACCACCTCCGGCTGCCTTACGAGAGGCCCGGTTACCGGCACGTCTACCACCTCTACGTGATCGAAACCCTGAGGCCCGAGCAGCGCGATCCCCTGCTCAAATTCCTCAACGACAACGGAGTGGACGCCAAGTGCCACTACCCGATCGCCATTCACCAGCAGGAGGGTTATCCTTGGGGCAAGGGGGCGCGCATCGCCGGGCCGATCCCCAACGCGGAGGACAACGCCGCCTGCTGCATCTCGCTGCCCATGTACCCCGAGCTGACGGCCGAAGAGGTGGATTACGTGATCGGGAAAGCGCTCGAGTGGGACCGGGCCCAGGCTTAGGAGGGCGCCATGCCGTACCGGGTGCTGGTAGCAGGCCTGGGCAAGCGCGGACTGCATCACGCCACGGCCTTTCAGGCTAACCCGCGCTTCCAGCTCGTGGGCCTGTGCGATATTGACCGGGCGCGGGCCGAAGCCGCGGCGGCGCGCTGCGGCAACCCTGAGACGGGCACGGATGCGGCCGAGATGGCGCGCCGGCTGCGGCCCGACGTATTTTGCTTCTGCACGCTGCCGGAGCTGCGCCTGCCGCTGATCCGGGCGGGCATCGCGGGCGGCGCGCGGCTGATCGCCTTCGAGAAACCGATCGCGCTGTCCAGCGCCGAGGCGATGGCGATTCGCAGCGAGCTGGAGGCGGCGGGCGTCAAGGCGGTCGTCAGCCATCAGCATCGCTACGGAGCGCACTACCGGCGGGTGAGGGAAATCATCGCCGGGGGCGGGCTGGGCCGCATCCACACCGTCTACGCGACGGCGGTGGGCTGGATGATGCACATGGCCAGCCACCTGATTGACTACATGCGCTGGTACAACGGCGAGGCGGAAGCCCTCTGGGCGATGGCGCAGGCGGCCGGGCGGGGCAAACTGTCCGACAATCACCCTTCGCCCGATTACCTGGCGGGCTTCATCCAGTTCGCCAACGGGGTCCGGGGCGTCCTGGAGTGCGGGGCGGGCGCGCCGGACGTGCCCGAAGTGGACTACTGGTGGCGCAAGGCGCGCATCGGAGCCCAAGGGACCGAAGGCTTCGCCGAGGTTCTCACCGGCGGCGGCTGGCGGGCCGTCACGCGCGCGGGCGCCGAATCCGGCCCCGGCAGCATGAACTACGACCTCGATATGCCGCCTTACATCCAGGACATGGCCGACTGGCTGGATGACGACGCCAAGCCGCACCCCTGCCGCTTCGAGAACGCGTACAAAGGGCACGAGATCCTGATGGCGTTGTGCCGCTCGGCGGCGCTGGGCGGGCAGACGGCGCTGCCCTTGGCGGAAGGCGCCGATGAGATCGCCTTGCTGCGCGAGCGCCTGCCCGAGCGGCCCGTGCTCCACTCCTTCGCCGAGATGGCCCGCCACTACGGCTAGATCGTCATCGCCAGAAAGCCGCCGTCCACGCGCAGGATCGAGCCGGTCACGAAGGAGGAGGCCCGGTCGGAGGCCAGATAAATCGCAGCGCCGATCAGCTCTTCGGCCTCGCCGAAACGGCCCATGGGCGTGTGCGACATGATTTTCTCCACCCGGTCCGGCGTGAGCACGCGGCGATTCTGCTCGGCCGGGAAGAAGCCGGGCTGGATGGCGTTGACCCGCACCTTGTAAGGGGCCCACTCGCGCGCCAGGAATTGCGTGATCTGGTTGACGCCCGCCTTGGTGATGCTGTAGGTGAACACGCGCGACAGCGGCGGCCCGGCCGAAACCGACGAGATGTTGATGATCGAGCCGCCGCGGCCGGCCTCGATCATGGCCTTGCCGAAGACCTGGCAGGCCAGGAAAACGCTCTTGAGGTTGACGTCCAGGATGCGCTGCCACTCCTGTTCGGTGATCTCGAAAAAGGGCGTGGGCGAGTTGATGCCCGCGGCGTTGACCAGGATGTCCACCCGGCCGAAGCGCTCCAGGGCCGCCGCCAGGGCCCGCTCCAGATCGGCGCGGCGCGTCGCGTCGCACGGCACGGCCAAGGCGCGCCCGCCTTCGGCGCGGATCGCCGCGGCGCGCGCTTCGGCCGCCTCGCCGTTGTAATCGGCCACCACGACGGCGGCGCCGGCCCGGGCGAACCCGCCGGACATGGCGCCGGCCAGAACGCCCCCGCCGCCGATGACCACTGCGGTGCGCTCGGAAAGGGAAAACAGATTGTCAGGTTGCACTGTTGGATGGCTCCTGAGAGCCCTTCTACCACAGCCGGGCGGGCGGCGAGCAGTTTCAGTTGCCCGCGGGCAGAAAGATCTCCTCCCCGGCGCGATCCTGTTCGACCTCGCCGGCCTCGAGCGGCAGCCGGTGATAAGAATTGGTGAGCCAGCGCTTCAGACGGGCTTGCTCGGCCGGACTGTCGGCGGCGCCCGACTGGGCCCCGGGAACCGCCTGGAAGGCCAGCACGCCCCCCGGCGCCACTTCCGCCACAAAGCGGCGGGAGGGACCGCCGCCGAAGGTAAAGGCGGAAGCCGAGGCGGCCCGCGCCCCGTGGCCCGAGGCGTCCACCACCTGAAACCCGCCCGAGCGCGCCAGCCCGGGCAGTAACAGCCTCAGATCGTGCAGGCCGCCGGCCGGGGGGATGTTGAAGGCGCCGCCCAGGGCGTGCCGGAAGACGACTCGATGCAGGCGGCCCCAGCGGTAATCGTCCTGATTGCGCGAGCGGCCGAAGGCGGGCGCGAAGGCTTCGCCCGCCAGCAGATCGAGGGCCGCCCGCAGGGCGCGCAGCAGGAGCAGGTCGCGCGCCGCCTCGGGCGTCGAGACCTCCGAACTCTCGAAAAAGTTCAGGCCCGAGCTGCCGCGGCCGCGCAAGGCCGGGAAGTTCTCGAGCAGCCGGCGCAGGGCAGCCAGCGTTTGGTCGTCGGGCGGGCGGAACCAGCGCAGGCCCGAGCGGTCGAGCGCCGCGTCTACGGTGAGCCGGACGAACTGGCCGCGCCAGACGCTGTAGAGGGTGGCCGCGATGCTGTTCTGCACCTCCTGGTGGGAAGGCTCGGGCAACTTCTCGGGATCGTCGCCCGGATCGTAGCCCTCCCGCAGGCCGGTGGGGGTGGAGAAGTCCCAGGCGGCCAGACGGGCCACGGCTTCGGCCACCTCGCGATCGGCCGCCAGAGCGGCCAGGGCGGGCGGAGCGCCGGGAGCGCGAGCGTTCTCGAAGGCGCGCAGAAGGTGGGGCGTGAACACTTCGGCGTCCAGCATCTGATGGTTGGCCTGGATGCTCGCCATGGTGCTCAGCGTCATGGGTTCGCCGCGCCGCACCATGTCGCGGATCAAGCCCGCAATCCGCCCCACTCGGAAGCCGCCGTCGTAGCCGGGGCTCAAGTAGTAGACGCCGCCGGTAGCGCGCCGCCGGCCGAGCGGATCGTTTTCCAGCGTGAGGCCGACCGGATCGTTGTTGGCGTTGGCCACGAAGCCTTCGGGAGGATTGAAAACGTGGGGCATCTCCTGGCGGGGCAGGATCTGGTAAGGCAGCGCCTGGCCGGGCTGGGGATTGCGCAAGGGCAGCCATTCGTGGCGCAAGCGGTGGGCGCCGTCGCGGATCATGTAAGGAGGCGGGCCGTCGGGGCGGCCCAGCGTCTCCAAGTCCTCGCGCAGGGGCATCTCGCCGGCGGCGAAGTAGGCGATGTTGCCGTCGGCGTCGGCGCAAGCCCAGTTCTGCGAGCCGAAGGTGAACCAGCGCAAGGCCTCCCGAAACTCGACCACGTTGGCGGCGCGGGCGAACTCCAGAAACGACTGCGGCTCGCGGGTCGGGCCCCAGCCGGCATATTGGACGCTCAAGCCGGTGATGTCGGAGGGGCCTTTCACCTCCACCGAAATGATGGGGCCGTTGTTGCGCCGCGGCACGATCAGGGTGAGGCCGCCCTCCAGCGGGCCGACACGGGCCTCGGCCAGATCATCCGCGGCGCCGTTGTTCGGGCGGTTGACGCGATAGCGCTGGGGGATCACCCGAAGGGGTTCCAGGCGATCCTCGAAGAGGGTGGCCTGCGGTGTGAGCGTGGCGCGATCCGCCACCAGGCGCTCCTGATAGACGTCGGTGACGTCCAGGGGATTCATGGTGGCGCCCCAGCAGAGCCGCTGGCTGCAGCCCAGGATGACGCCCGGCACGCCGGGCAGCGTGACGCCGGCGACGTTCATCGGCCCGCGCTCGGGATCGGCCGCGACGATCAAGTGGGCCTCGTACCAGATCGGCGGTGCGCTCAGGCTCAGATGCGGATCGCTGGCCAGCATCGGGAAACCGCTCTGGGTCAAACGCCCGCTCACCACCCACCAGTTGCTGGCCCCGCGCGGCCCGAGCGTCCCCTCGAAGAGCGGGCGCCGCCGCGCCTGCTCCAGATAACGCCGCGCCAGTTCGAGCGTCTCCGGGCGCAGGTGCTCCGTCCAACGCCCCGCGCCAGGCGCGGCGGGCGGCCCCTTGGCGGCGGAAACGCGGGCCGGCAGGAAATTCGGGATCGAGACCGTAGGATCGAAGGGAGCCGAGCGCATCAGGTCTTGCAGGAACAGCGCCGCGCCGTCGAATCCTGCCTGCCGGCCGGCCAGCTCGGCGGCCGCCAGTCCCAGCGTGAGGGCGATATCCAGCTCGGCATCGTAGGAAAGCTGAAAGGCCAGGCCTTTGGCGATCGCGAGGCTGTCGAGCGGGGTCCACTCGGGCACGGAGGCGCGTGTCAGCTCGAGGGCGCGATACTCGGGAGGCAGCGGGTTAGCGGGATCGCGCAGCCAGGCGTTGACGCCCCGGGCGTAGGCTTCCAGCAACGCGCGCACCGCGGCTGAGTGAGCCTCCCAGGAAGCCTCGGCCGCCCGGCGCAAACCCAGCGTGCGGGCGCGGACGTCCGAACCCAGCGCGCCCGGGCCGAGCAGCTCGGCCGAAGTTCCGCCCGCCTGCCGGCGGAGCAGATCCATCTGGAAGAAGCGATCGCGGGCATGCAGGTAGCCCAGCACGGCCATGGCGTCGGCGTCGTTTTGGGCGAAAACGTGCGGGACGGCGTTCGAGTCGCGCACAACGCGCACCGGCGCGCGCAAGCCGGCCAGGGGGGCGGCGGCCGAGATCGCCGCCGCGCACAGCAGGGCAAACCAGCGGGGTTTCATGGAGTCTCTCCCGCCGCCGCGCGCAGCAGGACGCCCTCGGCAATGCCTTCGGCCAGGCGAGCGATCTCGGCGCTCAGGCTGCGGTCGCCCGGCGCCGGAGGCGCGAGGCGGCGTATTTCAGCGCGCACCCGTTCGATGGCGGGACTGGAGGCGAGCGGGGCCAGCAAGTCCAGGGCGCGCGCGGCGGCCAGCAACTCCAAGGCCAGCACCGCGCGGGTGTTCGCGGTCACGGTGCGAAGTTTCAGGGCGGCCGTCATCCCCATGCTGACGAAATCCTCCTTGTCGCCGCTGGTAGGAATCGAGCCGGCGGTGGCCGGGTAAGCGAGCACACGATTTTCGGCCACCAGAGCGGCGGCGGTGGCTTGGAGCATCATGAAGCCGGATTCCAGTCCCGGGTTCTCGGCCAAAAACGGCGGCAGGCCTTCGTTGAGAACGGGGTTGAGCAGGCGGTCGAGCCGGCGTTCGGAGATCTGGGCCAGGGTGGTCAGAGCGATGGCCAGGTAATCCAGCAGCAAGGCCAGCGGCTGGCCGTGAAAGTTGCCGCCGGAGACGATCTCCTCGCCCAGCACCAGCGGGTTGTCGGTGGCGGCGTTCAACTCGAGGCTGAAGGCGCTGCGGGCCTGGGACAAGGCGTCGCGCACGGCGCCGTGCACCTGAGGAGCGCAACGCAGCGAATAGGCGTCCTGCACGCGAGAACAGCCCAGGTGCGACTCGCGGATCGGGCTGTCTTGCAACAGCCGCCGCAAGTGGGCCGCGCTGCGCGCCTGGCCCCGGAAGGGCCGCAGGGCGTGAAGGCGCGGATCGAAGGCGCGCGGCGTGCCGCGCAGGGCGTCCAGCGTCATGGCGCAAGCCAGGTCGGCGGTCTCCACCAGGGTTTCCGCCGCCGCCAGCTCCAGGCAGCCGATGGCCAGCATCCCCTGGGTGCCGTTGATCAGCGAGACACCCTCCTTGGCCGCCAGCGTCAAGGGCACCAGACCGGCCCGCGCCAGGGCCTCTGGCCCGGCGCACACGACGCCCTGGACCTCCGCCTGGCCTTCGCCCATCAACACCAGCGCGATGTGCGCCAGGGGCGCCAGATCGCCGCTGGCGCCCACGCTTCCCCGCGAAGGCACCACCGGCGTCACGCCGCCATTCAGCATCTCCACGAGCCGCTCGGCCACCAGCGGGCGGATGCCGGAAAACCCCTTGGCCAGGGTGTTGGCGCGGACCAGCATCATGGCCCGCACTTCCGGCCGGCGCAGGGGTTCGCCCACGCCGCAAGCGTGCGAGCGCACGATGTTGCGCTGGAGCTGCTCGAGTTGCTCGGGCGGAACGCACACCTCGGCCAGGCGCCCCACGCCCGTGTTGACTCCGTAAACCGGCGCGCCGGCGGCCGCCAGCCGCTCGACCACCGCGCGCGAGCGCCGCATGCGCTCCAGCGCCCGCGGATGCAGGCTGACCGGCTCGTCCCGGCAGGCCACCGCCAGCACCTGCTCCAGGGTCAACTGATCGCCGTCCAGGACCACCATCTCCGCCGTTCCAGTCTACATCCGCCGGCGGCCGCGAAGGCGCTCTCCGCGCCGGCGGGAAGAGCACAGCTTTGGTGGAAGCAACCGAGCGTCAGCGCAGCAGCAGCACCGCCATGCGGCCGTCGGTGAAGAGCTGGTCGCCGGTGGCGTTCTTGCTTTCGCGAGGCACGGCCGGGCGCTCGACCAGCGCCAGGCCGGCCACGCGGCCGCTGAAGACCAGGTCGCTGACCACCTTGGCCCGCTCCCGGTCTATCTCGGAGTCAATCTTGTGAATGAAGGTGCGGTTCTCCGGGGAGAACTCGATGCCGATGTCGTGGGTGGCGGCGCAGACCCAAACGGGCCGGCCCTGGAACTCGCCCGGGCGGCGCCAGATGCGCAAGTGATGGCGCATGGCGAAGGTGTTGAGCTGCTTTTGCAAATCCAGGTCGGATTTCTTGCCCTCCAGCAGCAAGGTGGACATGGGCGCCTCGCGGTAGCCGCGCGCTTCCGCGATGGCGCGGAAAGTCTCCAGGGCCGACTTGCTGTCCAGCGCCGCGGCCGTGGCCCAGCCGGCCTCGCTGAAGGCGGCGCGCAACTGCTCTTCGCTGCCGAGAAACATCAGATTGGTGAGATCGGAGGGCGTAGGGGTCTTCTCGGCGGTGGTTTGAAAGGGCTGCGCATTCACCAACTGGTAGAGTTCCTCGGCCGGTTCGATGCCCTCCGGCGGGGAAGGGCGCGGCGGCAGGGCAGCGGAAGCCAACGGCAGCTCGCGGCTGAGAGCCAGCACGAGTTCGGTCCCCGGCTCATAGGCGATGTCCAAGTCGGGATCCTTGAGCACCGCTCCCTTGACGGCCTCCAGGAAGCCGCCCAGCCGGCCGTAGGTCTTCGAGACCCGCTGGATCGCCTGATCCAGGCGGGCGGCGGGAGTCTCCGAGGCCAGGATGCCCTGGATGAGGCCCTGCGCGTCCACGCTCTCGCGGGCATTGTCCACACGGACTAACCGGGCGGGCAGTTCGACGGTCTGGCCGCCCAGCACGAGGAGCCAGCCGCCGAGCTGCAAGGTGGCTCGCTTGTCAGGCGCGGCCGGGCCGGCAGCGGCCACCTGGGCGCGCAGCTCCAGACCGGCCGGCAGCAGCAGCGCGTCGCCGGCCGTCACGGGCCGGATCAGCACGCCTTCCAACCGGTCGCCGGGCCGGGCGGTGCGGCTGTGGACGGCGGTCTTCAGGCGCACTTCGAATTCGGCCCCGGAAGGCAGCACGGTTTGGGCAGCGCAGATCAGCCAAGCCGCAGGAAGGCAAGCGAGCACGCGCAGCATGAACCTCTCCTGAATCGCTTCCGATGGTACAGCAGCGCCCGCTGCGCGAGCAAGGCGCCCGGCGGACAGGCAGAGCCCGGCCGCACTCACCAGCGCAAGGTCCAGCGCAGCTTGACGGCCAGCATCTCGCTTTCCGGCGCCAGGACCGGCTCCTGCGGCGAGCGGGGCCAGCGCCGCCAGCCGCGGTTCCAAACCAGGAACAGATCGTCGCCCGGCCGGAAGGTCCAGCGCAGGCGCGTGTTGGCGCCCAGGTTGCGCGATTCGGAGTCGTATTGAACCAAGCTGGTGAGCACCCAGTAGGCGTTCCAGGCCAGCGCAGTATCCAGGCGCCAAAGGCGCTGAACGAAGCGTCCCTCGCGCAAGCGGGCACGGTTGTGTTCCGCGGCCAGGCCGAGTTGCGCCCGGCCCTCGGGCGAGGTCCAGCGGAGCTGGCCGGACCACTGCGTCAGCCGTCCCGAATAGAAGGTTCCCAGAGTGTTTTCGGTGACGAAATATAGCGGCCGGTGCGGGCTGGTCTGCCCGTCCAGCTCGATCTGGTCGAAGCGGTAGGGGCCGGGGGGAATCACTACCCCGGGAGCGACCTCGAAGGGAACGGGCAGGAACTCGTACCGCGGTCCCCATTCGATCTTGAAGCGCTCGCCGCTGTCGAACTCGATGCCCAGCGGCGAGAACTGATAGCGCCAGGATTCGACCTGCCCGAGGTGGTTGACCACGCGCTCATAGGCGCCGCGCACGGTGTATTGGCGAATCCAGGCCCAAGCGCCGTCGCGGGCCGGCCGGGGTTGCAGGCGGCAGCTTGAGATCGAGTGACGCACGCCGGGACGGGGCAGGAAGCCCAGCGCCGGATCCAGGGCCGGGCCGACCTGGAACAGCGTGGCGGAGCAATCCACCAAGTCGTTCGGATAATCCAGCTTGAAACCCCAGCCGCTTCGGCTGCCCGCCGGCCGTTCCCGCGAAGGGTCTCCTCGCGTGAAAGCCGTCCAGGCGCCGATCAACAGGTTCTTGTCGCCGCGAAACCTCGAGGTGCGCCAGACGGCGTCCAAGCCGAACAGGGAGTTGTCACGGCGGCCCTCGGGGTCGCCGTGAGTGAGCAGGGCGCCGACCCGGAAACGTTCGGTCACATCGTAAGAGACGCGCGCCGCGCCCAGATTCACGCCCGGCGCCAGGTCGGTGGCGCGCGTCTGCACGTCCAGCGCCGCCAGGTTCCAGCGCCCGGCGCGCCCGTTCAGCTTGACGCCGGCCTGGATCGGGACGGGCCGCCCGCCCAGCAGGCCCACCCGGCGGGTGAAGAAAGGAATGAAGTAACGGGCCAACCCGAGGCCGAACTCGAACTGATTGAGTCCCTCCAGGAAGAACGCCCGTTTCTCGGGGAAGAACAGAGGGAAGCGGGTGAGGTTGATCTGGCGCGCGTCCACCTCGGTTTCGGCGAAATCGGTGTTGGCCGTGAAGACGCCGACGAGCTGCGGCGTGATTTTTTAGGTGAGATCGGCGCCCGGCGCGCCCTGCCAGGCCCGGGGGGCCTGGCCGAAGAGGCTCCGCATCCGCCCGATCAGGTAGGGACTGAGCTCGAGGCCCCGGCCCTGCCGCAGCTCGCCCAGGCCGCTGAGGCGGCCGGCCCGGCTCAGATCGTAAAGGAAGGCGTCCAGCGTGGGCGAGGCCCAGCGCAGCGTGACCCGCTCGCGCGCAGCGAAGCGCTGGAAGTTCGCGCCCCAGGTCTCCAGACCGGGAGTGAAGCTCAGGGTCCGCGCGGGAATGAGGATCTCCGCCGTCCAGCCCTCCGCCGTGCGCCGCGTTCGTGCATCCCAGATGCCGTCCCAGTCCAAGGAGGGATGCTCGGGATCGGAGATCAAGCCGTCGGCGCGGGCCCCGGCCGCGTTGACGATGAAGAAGTAGCCGGTGCGCCGATCGCCGTACGTGTCCAGTACGATCCCCACCGTATCGTCGCCGTTCATCTCCCCATCGCGGCGCAGGGTGCGGACGGAGATTTTCGAGGGCTCCGGGTCCCGGCAGAGGAAGCCGAACCAAAGATCCTCCCCGGCGCGCAGCACGCGCACTTCCGTGTGAAAGGGCGTCGGAGCGCCGGGTTGCGGCGATTGTTGGGTGAGCGTCAAGGCGGGGGCCCGACCCCAGGCGGCTTCCTCGAGTCGCCCGTCCAGGCGCATCGCTCCTTGCGCCGGCGTCAGAGCGGCCGTAGGCTGGCCGGCCGCGGCCCGGCCCAGCAGCGTCACCAGCAGCGCGATTCGCATCCGGCTCACGGGCTCATTTCAGGCGCCAGCGGTCCGAGACGAACTCGGCCGCGGTCTCCCTCCAGGCGCCGAACTTGGCTGCCATCTGGCCTCCGTCCACCAGCAAGGTCGCGCCGGTGATGTAGCCGGCCGCCTCGGAGGCCAAAAACAGAATGGCCGCCGCGACCTCCTCGGGGGTTCCCCCGCGCCCCAGCGGGATGTGCTGGAAATAGGGCTTGATGAAAGCCGGATCCCGGAAGGCATGCTCGCTCAGGCGGGTGCGAATGAAACCCGGGCAGACGGCGTTGACGCGGATTTGGTAAGGACCCAGCTCATTGGCGGCGGTGTGCACGATGCCCAGCAGGCCCGCCTTGCTGGCGTTGTAAGCCAGGAACCCCGCCTCGCCGTCGTAGGAATTGGTCGAGGCCGTGATCACGATCGCCCCGCGGCCGCGCGGCTTCATCAGCCCGGCGGCGATCTGGACGGTGTGGAAGACGCCGCTCAGGTTGACGGCCAGGGTGCGGTTCCACAAGCTCTCGCTGGTTTCCTCAAGGAGGCGATACTCTCCAATGCCGGCGTTGGCCACTACCACGGCGGGCGGTCCCGTGAGGCGGAAGGCGGCCTCCAGCGACGCCCGGTCGGTGACGTCGGCGGCCACGCCCGCCGCCCCGATCGAGCGGGCCGTTTCCGCCGGCCGCTCCTGGGGAAGGTCCACGATCCATACCGAGGCGCCCGCCGCCAAGAAAGCCCGAGCCGCGGCCAGCCCGATTCCGTTGGCGCCCCCGGTGATGACGACGCTCTGGCCCGTGAAATCCAAGCGCATGGCCTCTTTCTATCACATCCTGAACGGCTTCTCTGCGGGGCCGGCAAGACCCGCCGCGCCGCGTCTCAATGGATGATCTGCGCCCGGAAGACGAACAGGCGGGTGGCCGGGTCGCGGTAGGCCTGCGGGCCGACGCCCGCCTTGCGCGCCAGCGCCTCGAAGAACTGCTCGGCGGTCCAGTTGCGCTCGGCGGCGACCTGAGGCAACAGCAGGCCGTGATGGACTCCGGCGTGCAACACCGCGCCGTGCTCGTTGACGCGGAAGGCGCTGCGGTCCGCGATGCGCTTGAAGGGGGAGAGAACCGAGATCTCGATCTGGAGGCCGGTTTCCGAGCGCGAGACCGGTTCAAAACGCGAGTCGTCCAGAGCGGCGGCCAGCGTCATCTCGCCGACGGTGCGCCCGAGCGGCTCAAGGGAGGCGCGTCGCCCCACGCAGCCGCGCAACTGACCGTCCTTGTGGAGCGTGACGAAGGCGGCCGCCCGGCGCTCCAGGGCGATCGTGCCCCCCTCGGGGGGCGCCGGCCGCCGTTCGCCGGTCTGCTGGTAATGCTGGAGCGTGCGCCGCGCACATTCGAGCAGCGCCGCCTGGTCCTGAGGGCCCAACCGGAAAGCGGAATAAGGAAAGTAGCCCAGCGCAGCGTAGCTCACCGAGTGGCGATAATCGCCCGTGATTTCGCCCGAGGTTTGATAATCGAGCGTCTCCTGAAAGATCTCCTCGGGGCCCTCCAAGCGCCGCAGCGTAGCCAGCAGCAGGCTGATCGGTTCATAGCCGCAGAGGGTGGCTGAAGTCGAGCGCAGCGTCTCCAGGAACAGGTCGGGGCGCAGGCTGCCGGCAGCCTCCATCAAGCTCTCGTCCAAGTCGCGCAGGCGGTCTCCCACCCAGGCGTCGGCCGGGAACGGCTCGTATTGGAAGGACTTGCCGTAGTGGGTGAAGTCCGAAGAGGCCAGCAGGACCGCCCCGGCGCGCGCCAGTTCCGCCAGCGCCTGGGCGGCCTCCTCCCGCACCGCCGGATCCACATGGCTGACGTAAATGGGCACCAGGCGGGCGGCCGGGGCGACGCGGCTGAGCAGGGGCAACTGGATCTCGACCGAGTGATCGCAGAGGCTGGCTTCCGGCAGGAAGGCGAACTCAGGCCGGTTCACCAGCTCGGCCGCCGTCTCGCGGTCCAGCACGATGTCGCCCATGGGCGTGCGGAAGGCATCTACGCGGGGGATCCAAAGGCCGGGGGGCGCGCCCCGGTGGCAGAAGCCCAGCAATAGGATGCGCTGCGGGGCTTGTTGTTCGAGGTGGCGATAAACGGCTGCCGCGACGGCGCCGGAATAAACCAGGCCGGCGTGGGGAACCACGAAGCCGATGCCGCCCGGCGCCAGGTAAGGCCCGGTGCGCTCGCGCGAATCGCTGAACAGACGGTCCAGCAGGTCACGCAACTCCGAAGGGTCGTCCGGATACCAGGCGCCGGCGTAAGGCGAGACATGGGAGACAGCCGCGGGCATGGGCACCCTCCTGACGGCGCGGGCGGCCGGCGGCCGCGCCGCCTCTTCAGGTGTATTGTAATGCGCCTGGGTTCGGGCGGCGGGGGATTCTTGGCGGACCGGGCCTGTCAGGGGTTCTGTTCCGGGCTGAGGCCGGCGGCCTCCTCGGCGGCGGCCGGGCCGGCCTCCTCGGCAGCGGCGATGGCCCGCTGCGCTTCCTCCAGGCGGGAGCGGGGCACGCGCACCTGGAAGGGGAGGCTGGGAATCGGCCCCGGACTGACGATCAGCGAGGGGATGCCGTTGGCTTGCAACAGGCTCTGGATCGCGGCGGCCAGCATCTCGGCGTTATGGGCGTCCGAGTTGAACACGGGGACCATGTCCAGCTCGTGCGAGGCGTCCAGCGGCTGCTCGATCAGCTCGTGCTGGGCGGCGATGATTTCCTCGGCGCGCCCGGCCTGGGCGGCAGGCACGCGGACCTCGCAGGTCCCCGCGGCCACGCCGAGCTCGCGACGGGTGAACAGGCGAGCCTCCAGGCCGGCTTCCAGCAGCAGGTCGCGCACCTCAGCCGCTTGCTCATCGGCATTCGAGTCTGCCGAGCGGAACACCGTGACCAGATCCATGCCTCCAGCTTAGCGCCCCGGGGAAGGGGCGGGGCGGACCCGCCGCCGGGCGCTGCGCTACAGTAGAACTGCTATGGCAGCCAGGAGAATCTTGATGCTGGTGGGCGATTTCGTCGAGGATTACGAAGCCATGGTTCCCTTTCAGGCCCTTCAGATGGCAGGCCACACGGTGCACGCCGTCTGCCCGGGCAAGAAGGCGGGCGAGAAGGTGCGCACGGCGGTCCATGACTTCGAGGGCGATCAAACCTACAGCGAGAAGCCGGGCCACAACTTCGCGCTCAACGCGAGCTTCGAAGAGCTGCGCGTGGAATCCTACGACGCCCTGCTGGTCCCCGGCGGGCGAGCGCCCGAGTACCTGCGCTTGAACCCGCGGGTGCTGGAGATCGTGCGCCATTTCGCTCAGGCGGGCAAGCCGATCGCCGCCATCTGTCACGGGGCGCAACTGCTTGCGGCGGCCGGTGTGCTGGAGGGACGCACCGCGACCGCCTACCCGGCGGTGGAGCCCGAGCTGCGCCGGGCAGGCGCCCAGTGGCTGGAATGCCCCCTGGACAAGGCCTGCGTGGACCGCAACTTGGTCACCGCGCCGGCCTGGCCGGCGCACCCGGAGTGGCTGGCCAGGTTCCTCCAGGTGCTGGGCACCCGGATCGAGCCCTGAGGGCTCAGTAGCGCGCGGTCCTCGGCCGGCGGTACTGGATCCAACCTCCGGCGGCAGCCAGCAGCGCGGCCAAGGTCAGCGCCAGCGCCCAACCCAGCGTGTACGGCCCGCGCAGGTAGTGCACCCAGCCGAAGAAGAAACCACGCAACAGGAACAAGAAGACGGCCAGGCTCCAGATCAGGAACAGCAGGCGCAGCATGTCGCGGGTCGCCAGCCAGACGATCGCCAGCCCGGCCAGGCCGCCCAGCAGCAGCAGCCAGCGCAGAGCCTCGCCTTGCCAGGGCAATAAGCGCAAATCCAAGCTGTGCGAGCCGCTCAGCCAGGAGACCAGGGCGATGACCACCATGGCCAAAGAGAGAACGCCGTGGAACAGGTAGCTGTACAAGCGCATCAGAGCTCCGAGAACGCCCAAGACAGGATCCTCCGGGACGCAAAGTGTTCATTGTAGCGTAGGCGGCTCGCCAGCCGCGGGCCGGGCGCCCGGCGCCAGGGTCAGCGCACCGCGGGGGCCATAGGGGGAATGCGCGACTTGGCGATGGCCGGCGTCTCGCGTTCGTGCTCGGGCAGGGGCGCCTCGGGCTCCAGATACAGGCGGGTGAGGCCCTCTTGCAGAATGCGGAATGCGGTCTCGGGATCGTCGGCGTACTCGAACAGCTCCAGGTCCGAGGGGCTGATCATGCCGTAGCGCGCCAAAGCCTCGAAGTTGACAATCTCTTTCCAGTAGGCCGAACTGTAAAGCAGGATCACCACTTTCTTGGCCAGCTTCTCGGTTTGGACCAGGGTCAGCAGCTCCATCATCTCGTCCATGGTGCCGAAGCCGCCCGGGAAGACCACCAGGGCCTTGGCCAGATAGGCGAACCAGAACTTGCGCATGAAGAAGTAATGGAACTCGAAGCAGAGTTCCGGGGTGATGTAGGGATTGGGGAGCTGCTCGAAAGGCAGGCCGATGTTCAACCCGATGCTCTTGCCGCCGGCCTCGACGGCCCCCCGATTGGCAGCCTCCATGATGCCCGGCCCGCCGCCCGTGCAAACCACGAAGCGGCGGCTGGAGTTTTCCAGGGATTCCGACCAGCGGGTGAGCATGTAAGCCAGCCGGCGGGCCTCCTGGTAATAGCGGCTCATCGGCCCGTCCTCCCGGATGCGCGCCGAGCCGAAGAACACGATGGTGTCGCGGATGCGCTCCCGGCGAAAATGGGCCAGCGGCTCCAGGTACTCGGAAAGGATGCGCAAGGGACGGGCGTCGGCGCTATCCAGGAATTCTTCGTTTTTGTAAGCGACTTTGTGATCGCAAGGATGGTGCAGTCTGGCCATGACAGGTTCCCTTCGGCCGGATCAGCTCAGTAATTCCCAGTCTTTCTTTCGAGCTCTTCCAGCTTCTTCTTTAATTCTCGCATGCCCCTCAGCATTTCCGGCAGGCGGGGAAAAGCGGTCACCGCGCGGCGCCACTGGGCGGCGTCGAAGGCCGGCGAGCCGGCCACCGTAGCGCCCGGGGGCACGTCGTCCCCGATGCCCGCCTGGGCGTAGACCACCGCGCCTTCGTGCACGGTCAGATGGCCGGAGACGCCCGCCTGGCCCGCCAGCAGCACGTTCTTCTCCAGCACGGTGCTGCCCGCCAGTCCCACTTGGGCGCAGAGAATGTTGTTCTCCCCCACCACGCAGGCGTGGCCCACCTGCACCAGGCTGTCTATCTTGGCCCCCCGCCGGACGCGGGTCTCGCCCACCGTAGCCCGGTCAATCGAGCACAGCGACTGGATCTCGACGTCGTCCTCGATCACCGTGACGCCGGCCTGCACGATCTTGTAGTGCGAGCCGTCCGGGCGGCGGGCGAAGCCGAAGCCGTCGCCGCCCACCACCACGCCGTTGCCCAGCGTGACCCGGTGGCCGATCCGGCAGAATTCGCGCACCACGGCGTGGGAGTGGGCATAGAAATCGTCGCCGATCCGGGCGCCCGGATAGATCACCACGTGAGGGTGGAGGACGGCGTTGCGCCCGATGACGACCTCCTCGCCGATCACCGCGAACGGACCCACGTAACTGTTTTCCCCCACTTGCGCCGTGGGGGCGATCCAGGCCAGGGGATGGATGCCCGGCGCGGGCCGGGGCGGCCGGTAGAACAGCTCCAGGGCGCGGGCGAAGTCCAGATACGGGTTGGCGGAGACCAGGCTGGCGATGGGATGATCCCGCACCGGCTCGGAGACCAGAATGGCGGCCGCCCGCGTGCGCCGCACTTTCGGCCCGTATTTGGGATTGGCCAGGAAGGTCAGCTCGGTCGGCCCAGCCTGCTCCAAGCCGGCCACCCCGGTGATCTCGATCTCGCCGTCCCCCACCAGTTCGCAGCCCAAATGTCGGGCGATGTCGCGCAGCTTCATAAGGTCTCCCGGCGGCTCGCGGTTAGGACCGCGCCCTGCTGACAGGGTACACTTGAAGTGATGCGCTGTGCCATCGGCGGCCTGCTCTGGGCCCTGGCGCTGGGCGCCCAGCAGCCGGCCGCCCCGCCCAGTGAGATCCAAAAGGCGATCGAGGAATTCAAGGCCCAGAGCCGCGCCCTCGGCCTGCGCGAGGAGGGCGTTCGGCGGCGCGGCAACGGGCTGCGCCCGAAATGGCACGGCCGGCTGTTCGAGAACCTGCGCAACGACTACTTCGATGCCGTGCCGCACGAGGTGCGCCAGCGCGGCGGGACCAAGTCCATGCTGCGGCGCAATCAGTTCGGCTTCAATCTGGCCGGCCCGCTGGTGGCGCCCAGGCTTTACGACGGCGGGCGGCGCACGTACTTCTCGCTCTCCTATGAAGGCATGCGCGAGAAAATCGCGCGCTCGTACCTGCGCACCATCCCGACCTTGGCCGAACGCGCCGGGGACTGGTCGGAAACGGTGGATCTGGCCGGCAATCCTCTGCCCATTTACGATCCGCTCAGCACGCGGGCGAATCCGGCTTTCCAGCCCGGGCGCCCGGTCAGTCTGGAGAATCTCGAGTACTTGCGGGAGCCGTTCCCGGCCAACCGGCTCCCCGCTGGGCGGCTGGATCCGGTGGCGCAAAAGGCGCTGGCCTACTATCCCCCGCCCAACGCCTCGGTGGGCCCGTTCTTCCGCAACAATTACTTCATTCATGCGCCGGAAACCAACACGGCCGACGGGGTGATCGGCAAGCTCGACCATTCCTTGCGCGAGCGCCACCGGCTCAGCCTGGGCTGGTCGTTCTCCAACGGATTTCAAGGGCCGGCTCGCTGGTTCCCTACCCCGGCTAACCCCGGCGGGCCGGATCGGCAGTTCCGCAGCCGGCGCGGCTCGCTCGAACATGTCTTCACCGCTTCGCCGCGCACGGTGCATACGGCGGGCTTCGCCGCCGCCACCAGCAGCACGAAGAGCGGCCAGGAAGCCCGGGGGGACTTCGCCTCCGAGTTGGGCCTGGAGGGCGTGGGCCGCGAGGGCTTTCCCTATTTCCGGATCCAGCCCTACCTGTCGCTGGGCCGCGCCTACCCGGTGTCGAAAAACGCGCGCAACGAGTTCGAATGGAGCTGGGCGCTCGCCAGCAAACAGGGCCGCCACAGTTGGCGCCTGACCGGACGCTACGCGCACTCGCAGGTGAACGCCTTTTACCCGCAGTACCCGGCGGGCATGTTCCGCTTCGGAGCGGGTTTGACCAGCTTGCCGGGCATCGTCAACACCGGGCATGCCTTCGCCAGTTTCCTGCTGGGGCTGGCGGAGTACTCGGAACTGAGCCTGGTCGCCTCGCCCTCGTATTTCCGCGCCGGATCGGGGGGCGCTGCGCTGCGCCACTCCTGGGAAGCCTCCGGGCGGTTTACCTTCCACTGGGGCCTGAGCCTGGACGTCCGGACGCCGCGGGTGGAGAAGTACGACCGGCAATCCACGGTGGACTTGGACGCTGTCAACCCGGCCAACGGGCGCAAGGGCGCCCTGATTGCCGCCGGGCGCGACGGGCGCGGGCGCGCCTTTCAGCCGGTGCGCGTCAAGCCCGAGCCCAGCGCCGGCTTTTCCTGGAATCCGTGGGGAGACGCCAAGACGGTAGTGCGCGGCGCGTTCGCGCGCAGTTACGCCGGCATCCCGCTGTACTCCTCGCAATGGGGCACCCAGGGATTCAACGGCACACCCACCTTCATCTCGCCCAACGTGCAACTGGCGCCGGCTGCACGCCTGGCCGACGGGTTGCCTCCGCCCGCCCGCAGCTTGCCCGATCTGCGACCCGAAGCGGCTAACGACACGGTGGCCGATTTAGTGGACCGCAGCCGCCTCCAGCCGGTCTATCAGTCCGCCTCCCTGAGCCTGGAGCGGGAGGCGCCCGGATCGGTGGTGCTCACGATCGGCGCCGCCTACTCGGGCGGGCGCAATCTCCTGGTGGGCAACTGGGCCGCCAACCCCAACGCCATCCCGCTGGAGGCCCTGCGCTTCCGGGACCAGCTCAACGAGGAACAGTTCAATCGCTCGCTGCGCCCGTATCCTCAATTCAAAGGATTTGATCTGTACAGCTCCTGGCCCTTGGGACGCTACCATCGCGACGCCGGCTTCCTGCGCGTGGAGAAGCGCGCCTCCCGGGGGCTGACCTTGAGCGCCTACTACGAGTTCTCCAAGCAATTGGACGATTACTCCGGTCCCTACGGGCGCCAGGATTACTTCAGCCGGCGCAACGAGTGGTCTTTGACCGCTTACAACCGGCCCCACCGCTTCTCCTTCAGTTGCGTGTACGAACTGCCGCTGGGGCCCAACAAGACCCTGCTGGGTTACACCGATTGGCGGCGCCACCTGGCCGACGGCTGGTCGCTGAGCGCCATTTCGAGCTTCACCAGCGGCGAACCCATCGCCCTGCGGCCTCAGTTCAACAACACCGGCGGGGTGGTGGACACGCTCCACGTGGACGTCGTGCCGGGGGTCAACCCTCGCGTCGCCCACCCCGGGCCGGAGTTGTGGTTCAACCCGCAGGCCTTCCTCCAGCCCCCGGACTTCAGCATCGGCAATGCCTCCCGCACTCACCCCTTTCTGCGCAACCCTTCCAGCCAGAACCACGATCTTTCCCTCACCAAGCGTTTCGCGCTGGCGCGCGACCGCACCCTGGAGTTCAGCGCCGTGGGCCTGAATTTCCTCAACCATGCCGACTGGGAGGATCCCGACACGCTGATCGGGCCGGCCGAGGCCCCCAACGTCAACGCGGGCAAGATCATCGGTTCGCGCGGCGGGCGGATCATTCAGTTGGGCGTGAGGTTCAGCTTCTAGATGGCGCGCCTGCTGCTGTTGTTCTCCGTGCTGGCGGCGGCCGCTGCGGAACGGCCCAGGGAAATCCTGCGCGTGCCGGTATGGCTGGAAAGCGCCGGAGGGGACGGCGCCCGGCTGGGGGCCGGAGACCTCAGCGCCAGGGTGGGCGGGGCGCCGGCGCGGATCGTCCGGCTGCTCGGTCCCGACGACGAGCTCATGCTGATCCTGGTGCTGGATCTCACCGAGGATCTCAGCCTGGCGGAACTGGCCAAGGAGGCGCTGGCCGCCGAGCTGCGCAACCTGCCCGCCCGGGTCTGGGTGGGCCTGTTGCGGGCCCAGGACGGCTTGCGGGTGCTGGCCGACCCCACCGCCCGGCGCGAGCCCGTGATCCAGGCGATCCGCGAGCTGCCGGTCAGCGGCAAGGCGGGGCTGCTGGAGAGTTTGCCGCCCGCGCTGCGACTGGCCGATTCAATCCTGGCCAGGGCGGCCGTGCGCGTGGCGCTGCTGTACGTCACCGACTCCAGCATTTACAACTACCGGGACGACTACATCAACCCGGTGATCAACTGGAGCGATCAGCACGATTTGAGCCGGCGCTTTCCCGAGGGCCTGGTCAAAGAGAAAATCGCCCGGCTGGAGCGCCAGGCGGCCCGCTACCAGACCCCGCTGTTCGTCGTCCATCTGGACTATCGCAGCGAGCGGCTGAACGAAGCCTACCAGACCGGGCTGATGCAACTGGCGGCGGTTCTGGGCGGCGGCAGCCAGTTTTGCCGATCGCGCCAGGAGATCGCCGAGGCGGTCGCCGGCGCCCTGCGGCGGGCGGTGCGGCTGCATCGAGTGGACGTCGAGCTGCCCGATCGGCGCGCCCGTTCCGTGCAGCTCGAATTGGAATCCAAAGGGGGGCCGCTGGCGTATCGGAACCGCTTCGCCGTGGAACCGAGGTGATACCATGACGGGCATGTCCAAAGCGCGCCGCCCGGCTTGGATCCTGCCGGCCGCGCTCGCCCTGGCGGCAACCGCCCTGGCGGCCTTCCTGCTGGTCGGCGAACGCCGGCGCAATCGGGAGCTGAGCGCGCGGCTGGCCACCCTTCAGGCCGAGAATCGGGAAGGGCAGGCTCGCCTGGAGGCGCTGGCGCGCGAGAACGAAACCTTCCGCCGGCGCCTGGCGGAGCTGGGCGAGCCTCAGGTTCCGCTCGCCGCCGCGCCGGTGAAAGCTTCCGGCAGCGCCTCCAATCTGGAGCAAACCCGCCTGCTGGTGAAGGTTCAGGGTGATCTGGCGGCCGCCCAAAAAGCCGTGGGCGAATTGCAAGGGCGCCTGGAAGAGCTGCAAGCCGCGCTCAATCGCGCCGCCGAGGAGAGCCAGCGCCGGGCGGCTTCCGAGCAGGAGCTGCGCGAGAAGCTGGCCGGCGAGGCCCGCGTGCTGGAAGCGCTCCAGGCGGAACTCAAGGCCAAGAGCGACCGGCTGGTCCAGCTCGAGGCCTCCGACCTGCTGCTGCGCAAGCAGCAGCGCGAGGTCTCCGACAAGATGGCCCAGACCACCCGCCTGCTGCGCGAGCTGGAGGAGCTGAACCGCCGCCGGGAGGCTCATCTGGCGGGCCTCTCGCGCCGCTACCGCGAGCTGACCGAGCAGTTGCGGACCCTGGCCGTTCGGCCCGAGGCGGAGAGCCCCGCGCTGGATGCGGCCGAGCTGGCGCGCATGCAGAACGCGGTGGCCGCCGGCGAAGAAGACCTCCGCCAGCTCGAGAGCCTGAACGCGCAGGCGGCGCGTCTTCAGCGCCGGATCGCCGGCCAGTAAACCGGGCAGGAAAGGGGCCGCCGGAATCCAGAGCGGCGGAGCCTTTTTCCCGGGCCCGCTCGGGCGCGAGCTCCCCCGCCCCCCTGCGCTACAATCACAGCCATGTTCCGGCTTCATTACCTCATCGCGGCGAGCGCGGCGCTGGCGGCCGCCGCCGACGCCGACCTGATCCTGCACAACGGCAAGATCCTCACCGTGGACTCCGCCTTCTCGATCCGGCAGGCGGTGGCCGTCAAGAACGGCCGCATCACGGCCGTGGGTGAGGATCGGGCGGTGCTGAGCGCCGAGCGCGGCCCGCACACGCGGGTCGTGAACCTGCGCGGCCGCACGGTGCTGCCCGGCCTGATTGACAGCCACCTGCATCCGCTGGAGGGCGGACTGAGCGAGTTCCGCGAGCCGCTGCCGCCGCTGGACTCCTACGCCGCCATCCAAGACTACATCCGCGGGCAGGCCCGCAAGACGCCCAAGGGCCGGTGGATCGTCGTCCCCCGCACCTTCCCCACCCGCTTGAAAGAGCTGCGCATGCCTACGCGAGAGGTCCTGGATGTCGCCCCGGAGCACCCGGTGCTGTTCGACGCCAGCTACGTCGTGGTGGTCAACTCACTGGCCCTGAAACTCAGCGGCATCACCCGCGAGACGCCCAACCCGCCCCACGGGGAGATCGTCAAAGACGCCCGCGGGGAACCCAACGGCATTCTCAAGAACGCCCAATCCCTGTTGAAGGGGATCCAGCCGGCGGCCGCTTTCAGCGAGCAGGAAAAGCTCGCCGCCCTGGAGAAGATGCTGCGGCTGTACCGCGAGGCCGGGCTGACCTCGATCGGGGAAGGCGGCGCCACCTTGGAGGAAATACGGCTCTACGAAAAGCTGAAGGCGGAAAACCGCCTGCCGGTGCGCGTCGTCGTCACCTGGTGGGTGAACGTGGGCCGTCCCCTCGAGGAACTGGTGCGCGAAATTCGCGCCGCGCCCTGGCCCACCAACCAGGGGGACGACTGGCTGAAATTCGGCGCCTTCAAAGTCAACTTCGACGGCGGCATGACGATCGGCACCGCCTATCAACGGCAGCCCTACGGCGAGTTCGGCCGCCAGTTGTACGGCAAGACGGATCCGGCCGACCGGGGCCAGCTCTTCGCCACCCCGGAGAAGTACCTGGCGGTCTTCCGGGCCGCCCGCGAGCGCGGCTTCTCGCTCAGCGCCCACACCCAGGGCGGCGGGGCGATTGATCTGTTTCTGGACACCATGGAAGCCCTGGACCGCGAGCGCCCCATCGCGCCCACACGCTCGCACTTGATCCACGCCAGCTTCCAGAGCCCGCAGGCCATCGCGCGCATGAAGCGCCTGGGCATCCTGGCCGACGTGCAGGCCGCCTGGCTGTACTGCGACGCCCCCGCTTTGGAAAAGGTCTTCGGCTACGACGGCCTGCGCTATTTCTTCCCCCTGCGCTCCTACCTGGACGCCGGCGTCCTCGTCGCCGGCGGCTCGGACCACATGATCGGCCACGACAAGGACCGCGCCGTCAATCCCTACAATCCCTTCCACGGACTGTGGGTTTCGGTGGCGCGCAAGACCGATCGCGGCCGCCTCCTGCATCCGGAGGAAAAGATCAGCCGCCAGGAGGCCCTGAAGACTTACACCATCTGGGCCGCCTGGCGGCAGTTCGCCGAGAAGACCAAGGGCTCGATCGAGCCCGGCAAGCTGGCCGATCTGGTGGTGATTGACCGCGACTATCTGAACTGCCCGGAGGACGAGATCGCGCGCATCCAGCCCGTGATGGTGATCCTGGACGGAAAGGTCGTCCTGGAAAAACTGTAAAAGGCCGCGCCTCGGCAGCGCCCGCGGCGCTTCATTCCTCCAGGCGCGCTTCGGCCAGGCCGCGCACGGGGACCTTGTGCTCGGCCGCGTAAGCCTGGATGATCTTGGCGAGGGCCTTCCGCCATTCCTCCAGGCCGATGCTGCGCTCAGGGGCCATCATGAAGCTCAAGTCGGGCGTGCGGTCCGCCCAGTGATCCTTGGTGTCGTCCAGCACGTGCACGAACCGGCGCCCGCCGGCCGAACGGCCCTTGGGAAAGCGGCTCTTCTCGTAGACCGCGGTCAGTTCGGCGAAGATCTCCTCGCTCCGGCGGCGCAGCCGGCCGATGGAGTTATGGGCTTCCACCAGGTGGCCCACGGCGCGCGCCGGGTCCTTTTTGCCGGCCGCGGCGGCGGCCTCCGCCAGCGACCGCTCCGCGCCCGCCAACCCGCCGAGCAGGCGCCAGTGCTGCCCGATGAAGCGTGCCAGCGCCAGCAGCACTTCCAGGTTGTAATGGTTGCGCTCGACGCGGGCGAAGTTCTCCTGGAGGGCGTGCACCAGCCGGTCGTTCTCCAGGGCCCGGGCGGGCGCTTCCCGGAAGCGGTCGGCGTATTTCTCGGCCAGCCGGGGCGTCACTTTCAAATCGGGCAGCTCGGGCAGGGGCGGCGGCGTCAGGGTCAGATCGTAGCGCGTCGTGCCGCGCCCTTTGCCGTAGGAGTTGCCGTAACCCGGGCCGCGCACGCGCGAAACCACCCGCTCCCAACTCTGCTCCCAGGCGCGCGCCTGCCGCTGCAAGCTGCGGTAGATCTCGATCATGCCGGCGGCCTGCGGGCCGTAATACCAGCGCATGAATTCGGCGGCATGCTGCTCCGGACTCGCGGCGCCCGGATTCCAGCCCCATTGCGCCACCGCCGACCAGCCCAGCCAGAACGTCTCGTTGTGCAGCCCGGAGTCGTCCCAGGCCGCGCCAAACACCCCGATCGGGTTGCCCCGCCAGTGGCGCCCGCCGCGCAGATACTCGCAGGCCGCCTCCAGCCGCCCGGACCGGCCCTCCAGCGGCAGGTGATCGGGAAACAGCCGCTCGCTGCCCTGCATCGAGACGTAGCCCAACTGGCGCATGCCCAGCTTGTTTTCGGCCTCCAGGTACTCCTGCTCGCCGATCACCCCGTCAATGACGTCGGGCGGCAACAGGGAAACGTGCTCGGGCAGCAGGGGATACTCCGCCCAGATCAGGATGCGGCGCCCGCGCTGGTGGAGGAAGTCGCGCGCCTTGCGCACGAACTCGACCCAAGCCAGGCTGCGGTTGACCGGATTGTAGGGGCGCGAACACTGGGCTTCGATGCCCGCGTAGTACACCTCGTCGGTGGAGACGTAAAAGTAGTCCACTCCCCGGGTGGCTTTGACCACGTCGTCGTACATCGAGAAGATCAGCTCGTAGGTGCGCGGGTCGCACAGCGCGCTCTGGTAATTGTTGCCGTCGGCGCGCAGGGGCGCGAACTCGGGGTGCTTGAGCACGTAGGCCATGTGGGCGGGGGCCTGAACGTCGGGCACGATCTGGATGAACCGCTCCAGGCCGTAGTTGACCAGCTCCTGCAACTCGGCGACCTTGAAGGCGCCCGGCGCGCCGATCACCGGATGGGAGGGGTACTCGAACTTGTCCTCCAGCTCGAAGGCGATCATATTGGCCTTCAGGCGCGCGGTCCACTCCAGGTAGCGTTTCAGGGTCTCCATGCGGTCCTGATGATGCTTGGTGTCCCAGTGCAGGAAACGCAGGGCCAGCCGCGGCCAATCCTCGATCTCGCCGCGCGGGAGCACGAGCCGCCCGCCCGGCGCCCGCCGGATCAGTTGGAGCAGCGTCTGGACGCCGTAGAACAGACCCTGATCCGAGTTCCCGGTGATCTGGATGAGGCCGTCTGCGACGCGCAGGCGATAGGCCTGCCGGTCCACGTCGGGCTCGGCCCCGGTGGCCACGGCCCCGGCCGCCACCGCCAGGCGAATGCGTTTGGCGCCCGGGCCCGGCCGCAGGCTCAGGCCGTGAAAGCGGGCGGCGTCCTCCTCCAGCGTGCGCAGGGCGATGTGCCCGGGCGCCAGCCCGCCGGCCTCCAGCCTCCAGGAATCATCCAGCGCCACCTCGCCCCCGGCCAGCCGCACGCTGCGCGGGGCGGGGATCACCGAGTAGCCGCGCAGCCAGAGTTCCGTGACGCCTCCGGCGGCGGCCGGCAGGCAAACCAGCACACAGACCAGCAGCCGTCCCATACCTAAGAGACGTTATCACGTTCCCCGGCGCGGCGCAGGGCCGGGCCGCCTCTCGGGCCGGTCGCTACTGGGCGGGCGGCGCGAGCACGGCGTCCAGCAGGAGCAAATAGGCCGCCACCAGCCGGTAGGCGTCGTAGTAGTTGTCTATGCGGATCGCTTCCAGCGTGTCGCGCGGGGTGCCCAGGATCGGGAAGGTCTCCTGGGTGAGGGAGTGCAGCGAGACGGTCGGGATCTTGGCGTCGCGGAAAGCGGCGGCGTCGTCCCGTTCCATCTCCTCCACGTTGACGCCGGTGAGCGGGATCTTCAGAGCGGCCGCCACCCGGGCCAGGTCGGAAACCAATTTCGGATCGGAGCGATTCATCCACACCCTGGGGGCGGCGGCGCCCAGGGCGGTCAACTGGACCATAGCCCGCACCTGGCCCTTCTGCTCCCGATCCAACTGCCGGACATAAAAGCGCGAGCCGGTAGGGCCGGACTCCTGGTCGGAGAAGGCCGCGAAAACGAAGGTGTGGCGGCGCTGTCCCTCCGGCAGGGACTGGAACAAGCTGGGCAGCAGCGCGGCTCCGCTCCAGTTGTCCACCACGCCCTGGCCGGCGCCGGCCCAGGAGTCCAGGTGGGCGCCCACGACAATGGCGCCCTGGCTCTGGCCCGGCTGGGTGCAAATGATATTGGGAATCTTGGAGCCTTTGACGGCCTGGTCGCGCAAGCGGTCGCCCGTGCAGCCGGCCTCCTGGAACATCGCCCGCAGGCGGTCGGCCCGCTCGGCGTTCTTGGTGCTGACGCGGCTCAAACGTTCCTGGAGAATCGAGCGATCCAAGGACTTGAACTGGATGCTAACGGGTTGGGCCAGCGCGGCGGCGGCTGCCAGCAGACCGGCTGGAAGGCTGAGAGAATGCATTCGACTACTGTACAGCATAGCGGGGCGGCGGCGCCGAAATAGAATGCGGCCAAATCTCTGGCGCGGGGCGGCGGGCCGCACTATAATTGGACGCTGAGATCCGCTTATGGCGCCGCCGTCGCTCGCGCTGATCGAGGCCTTCCTGGCTGAGAAGCGCCTTGCGGTGGTGGGCGTCTCGCGCCGGCGGCAGGACTTCACCAGACGGCTCTGGGAGGAGTTGCTGCGCCGGGGCTACGACGCCCTCCCCGTGAATCCGCTGGCCGCGGAGATCGCCGGCCGGCGCTGTTACCGGCGGGTGCAAGAGATCGAGCCACCCCCGGGCGCCGCCTTGCTGCTGACCCGGCCGGCTGTGACCGAGCAGGTGGTCCGCGACTGCGCCGAGGCGGGCATCCGGCGGCTCTGGCTGTATCGGGCGGTGGGCCGGGGAGCCGTCAGCCAGGAGGCGGTGGCGTTTTGCCAGGCACAGGGGATGCCCGTGGTGGCGGGCCTATGCCCCTGGATGTTTTTGCCGGAAGCCGGTTGGATCCACCGGCTCCACGGCTGGCTGTGGAAGATCGGCGGCGGCTATCCCCGCGGTGGAGGTGTCGCAGGGGGCCCCCGGCGGGGCTGAAGTCCGAGCGGGTCGGCCGCCGATAGTGGGAGAGAGTACGAGGTGATGAAACCGCTGGGTCTGTTTGACGTAGCGCCTTCGCTACCGGCGCGGCTGGAGCCGCTGCGCAGGATCGCCTACAACCTGTGGTGGGCGTGGAACCATGACGCCATTGAATTGTTCCGCCGCCTGGACAGCGACCTCTGGGAGAGCTCAGGTCACAATCCGGTCCGGATGCTGGGAACCATCAGCCAGGCGCAACTGGAGGCGGCCGCGGCCGACGAAGCCTTTCTGGCTCACGTGGAGCGCGTGGCGCGCGATCTGGAGAGCTATCTCTCCAGCGAGACCTGCTGGTTCCGCCGGGTGCACGGGGCGGCGGCCGGGATGCTGGCGGCGTATTTCTCCGCCGAGTTCGGCCTCACCGAGTGTCTTTCGATTTTCGCCGGGGGTTTGGGCGTGCTGGCGGGGGATCATCTGAAGTCGGCCAGCGATCTTGGGGTGCCTTTGGTCGGGGTGGGGCTGCTTTACCAGCAGGGCTACTTCAAGCAATACTTGAACCAGGCCGGCTGGCAGCAGGAATCCTACGAGGATAACGACTTCCATAACCTCCCCGTGCAAATCCTTCGCCGCCCCGACGGCGAACCTTTGCTGGTCGAGGTCGCCCTCCCGGGCCGGCCCCTTTATGCCCAACTCTGGCAGGCTCATGTCGGCCGCGTTTCCCTGATCCTGCTGGACACCAACATCCCGGCCAATGCCCGCCCCGAGGACCGCGACATTACCGACCAGCTTTACGGCGGCGACAGCGAGATGCGCATCAAGCAGGAGATCCTGCTGGGCATTGGCGGATACCGGGCCTTGGAAGCGCTGGGCTTGGCGCCCACCGTCTACCACATGAACGAGGGACATTCGGCCTTCCTGGCGCTGGAGCGGGTCCGGCGGTTGATGGAGCGGCATCGCCTCTCGTTCGCCGAAGCGCGCGAGCTGGCTTCGCCCAGCCTGGTTTTCACCGGCCACACCCCGGTCGAGGCGGGCCATGACTTCTTCCCGCCCGAGTTGATGGAGGGCTATTTCTCGAACTACTATCCGGCGCTGGGCCTGTCGCGCGAGCAGTTCCTGGGCTTGGGGCGGCGCAACCCCGGGGATCCGGGCGAGAGCTTTTGCATGACGATTCTGGCCCTGCGACTGGCTGCTTTTTCCAACGGCGTCAGCAGGCTGCACGGCCAGGTGGGCCGCCGGATGTGGCAGGGGATCTGGCCCGGCGTGCCGGCCGATGAGGTTCCCATCGGGCACGTGACCAACGGGGTCCACTTCCGCTCCTGGATCTCCTATGAGATGAACCAGCTTTACGACCGCTACCTGGGGCCGAACTGGCGCGAAGAACCGGCCGATCGCAACCTCTGGCAACGAGCCGAGACCATCCCGGCCGAGGAGCTCTGGCGCACCCACGAACGCCGCCGAGAGCGGCTGGTGGCCTTCGTGCGGCGCCGGCTGCGCGAACAGCTTCGGCGCCGGGGCGCGCCCCAGGCCGAGATCGAAGCGGCCGAGGAAGTGCTCGATCCGGAGGCTCTCACCATCGGTTTTGCGCGCCGCTTCGCCACTTACAAGCGAGCCACGCTGCTGTTGCGCGATCCCGAGCGGCTCCAGCGGCTGCTGAACGACTCCGAGCGTCCGGTCCAAGTCATCTACGCGGGCAAGGCCCACCCCCGCGACGGCGCGGGCAAGGAGCTGATCCGGCAGATCGTGGATCTGGCGCGGCGGCCGGAATTTCGCCGCCGGCTGGTGTTCCTGGAAGAGCATGACATGACGGTGGCGCGCTATCTGGTCCAGGGCTCCGACGTCTGGCTGAATACGCCCTTGCGCCCCCTGGAGGCCAGCGGCACCAGCGGCATGAAAGCGGCCGCCAACGGGGCCCTGAACGTCAGTACGCTGGACGGCTGGTGGGATGAAGCCTGGAACGAGTACAACCACCGGATCGGCTGGGCGATCGGCCGGGGCGAAACCTACGACAACCGCGACTACCAGGATCAGGTAGAGGCCCAGGCGCTCTATGACGTGCTGGAGCGCGACGTCATTCCCACCTTCTACGAGCGGGGGCGCGACCGGCTGCCGCGCCGCTGGATCGAGCGCATGCGCGCTTCCATCGGCGCGTTGTGCCATTTCTACAACACCCACCGCATGGTGCGCGAATACACTGAGCGCTTCTATCTGACGGCCGACGCCATCTTCCGCCGGCTGAGCGAGCAGGACGCGGCCCGGGCCCGGTCCCTGGCGGCCTGGCTGGAGCGGGTGCGCGCCGCCTGGCCGCAGGTCCGCGTGGAGGCGGTGGAAAGCGGCCGGCGCGAACTCAAGGTGGGCGAGCGCCTCACGGTGCGGGTGCGCGTGCATCTGGGCGAGCTGTCGCCCGACGACGTCAACGTCGAGATGTATCTCGGCCGGGTGAACGCCGACGGGGAAATTCAAGACGCCGCGGTGGCCGGCATGCAAGCCACCGGCGAGCGCTCGGGAGGAAGTTGGGTTTTCCAGGGCAGCGCCGCACCCTGCTGTCGCAGCGGCCGGCACGGCTACACCGTGCGCGTGCTGCCCTCGCATCCCGATTTGACGGCCGCCTTCCTGCCCGGCTTGATCACCTGGGCGGGACCTGAGACCGCGCGCTCCTGAGGCGCCCGCCCTCCTGAAGAAAGCCGCCCGCCTGCCCGGCGTGCGAGCGGGCCGGGCGCGCCTTTGCCGGGCAGCAAACCGGCCCGATCGTCTCAGCCAATGGGCCTGAGGGAGTCCGTCGTTGCCGGCGCGCTGTTACTTGCAAGCCGTTTGCCCTCCCCCTACACTGAAGCCAGAGAGGAGGCATTTGTGAAGCGAACGCTCGCTCTCGGCGCGGTGGTTCTATGGTTGGTCGGGGAGGCCGCCGCCCAGGGAACGCGAAGGCTCAAACCCGGCTTCAATCTCTTTAGCAAAGAGCAGGACATTCAGTTGGGCAAGGAAGCCGCCGAACAGCTCGAAAAGGAGATGACCCTCATCACCGATCCGCAGCTCAACCAGTACCTGCGGCGCCTCGGCGAAAAGCTGGCGGCTACGCCCGAAGCGGCGGGCTTCCCCTATAGCTTCAAGATCGTGCACGACAACAGCATCAACGCTTTCGCCTTGCCCGGCGGCCCCACTTTCGTAAACACGGGATTGCTGGCGGCGGCGGATAACGAAGCGCAGTTGGCCGGCGTGCTCGCTCACGAAATCGCCCATGTGGCCTTGCGCCACGGCACCAACCAGGTCTCGAAAGCGAACCTGATCCAGTTGCCCGCCGCCCTGGCGGCGGCCGCCGCGGGCCGCAAGGGTTCCCTGTGGGGACAACTGGCGCAGTTGGGCGTGGGCCTGGGCGCCAACTCCCTCCTGCTGAAGTATTCCCGCGACGCAGAAAGGGATGCGGACCTGCTGGGCACGCGCATCATGGCGCGCGCGGGCTACCAACCGCTGGAGATGGCGCGTTTCTTCCAGAAGCTGGAAGGCGCGGGCGGCGCGCGGGGCCTTCAGTTCTTCTCCAGCCATCCGAATCCCGGCAACCGCATCAAGGCGGTGGAGGCGGAGATCCGCACCCTGCCTGCGCGAAGCTACACGACCGGCGACCCGCGGGAATTCGAGACCATCAAGCAGCGCGTGGCGTCCCTACCCGAGCCGCCCGCACGGCCGCGCGCCCCCGCCGCGCCCGTCCTCAAGCCGTCCGCTTCCCTGCGCGAACACCGCGGCGCCTTCTACGCGCTGGCCTATCCGGACAACTGGCAGCTCATCGAGGACCGCCAGGGCCAGGGCGCGCTCATCGCGCCCAAGGAGGGGCTGGTTCGAAGCGGCGGCGGCACGGCGATCGGCGCCGGCATGGTGATCGCCCTCCAGCCGCGCAGCGGCCCAGGCGACCTGCGCAGCGACACCGACAACCTCATCCGCCGACTGGCTTCCGCGAACCCCGGGATGAAAGTGCAGGCGTCCCGGCAGACTCAGGCGGGCGGACAACAGGCGCTGCTGGTGACGCTCCATTCGCCCTCCCCCTATGCCGGCGAAACGGAGGTGGACTACCTGCTGACGGTGCAGCGCCCGGAGGGCCTCTTCTACGTGATTCTCATCACCCCGCAGAGCGCGCTCGTCGAGATGCAAGGCGCTTTCGACGCGATCCTGCGGTCCATTCGCTTTGCGAATTGAGGGCCCCGGACACCCGGAGCGGCCATGTGTTCCCGCGGGCCACCCTGTCCGGGATCTCGCTTGCAAGCGCAGTTTGGGAGCCGCAGGCAGGCCCGGGTCGGCCGGCGGCGCCTTCCGGCCAGCCCGCAGGCGGGGCGTATGTGATGACCGGACAGCGGGCCGCTGGAAGTCATACAGGACCGCCCGAGATCCGGCGCACGATTCAACAGACGGCCTTGCCGGGGCGAAGGCCAGCGCGAGGTCTGGGCGCGATTGCGCCTGCGGCAGGCTCGTCAGAGGCTGTTTGCCCTCGAGGCTGCTGCATGACCATAATTCAAAAAACTGTGCAAGAAATCGAGGGCGGCACATTATCAGGACATGTGGGCCCTGGCGGCCACCCTCGGCCGGGAAATTCCAGCCGCTCAACACCACCCTTCAACTAAACCCGGATTTCCGTTTTAAACATTTGGGTGCAACTTTGTAAGATTCTCCAACGTCTTTATTCATGCGGGTTCCAGCATGATCAACCCCTTCTGGAGGGCG
>Ga0209018_1000221_pt1 | contig 55633 bp, 51 predicted proteins | sample YNPBryBLVA2012_FD_185814 | JGI IMG/M metagenome (GOLD analysis project Ga0209018, IMG submission 185814) | Anoxygenic and chlorotrophic microbial mat microbial communities from Yellowstone National Park, USA - YNP Bryant BLVA 2012 (SPAdes)... ...
CCCGCTCCACGGGCAAAGCCCGTGGAGCCTCACCCCACCCCTCACGCCTTCTTCGCCTTCGGCTCGAATGCCCCCAATCCCTTGGCAGGTGATGGGGCTGTTCTTAGAATGTGAAAGGTTTCCATAGACTTGCACCGCATATTCGCTTTCCAGCGCGGGATTGGGGTATTTTGGAAAGGGGGATTCCCCCCGGGCCCCCGGAAAGGAGCGGAAAAGAGGAGACGGGCCCGCGGACGGGACCCCGGGAGGTGGTTCGATGCCCTTGTACGTCTTCAAGTGCACCGAATGCGGCGAGACCTTTGAACGGCGGATGACGGTGAAGGAACGGGAAGGCGGTCCCCCCGCCTGCCCCAAGTGCGGAAAGAAGACCGTGCCGGTTTTCGGCACCGTCTACGCCAAGACCAGCAAGAAATCCTGACCGAATGGGGTACCCCGGCGGGAGGGCCCTCAGGCTTCGTGGCCGAGGAGGGCCATCCGCTCCCGCCGGGCCTCTTCTCGCTCCCCTTTTAGGAGGGCCAGGCGGGCGAGGAGTTCCTGCCGGGTGGAGGGCGGGGCCTCCCGGAGGGCTTCTTTGAGCCGCCGCATCTCGCGAAGGAGGCGCACCTCCCGGTCGGTGAGGCCGCCCCGAACGGGGTTGGAGCAGGAAGGAGGGGCGAGAAGGAGGAGGGGGCGGGAGGGACCGCCCGCGTCCGGGGCCACGGGGATCAGTCCTTGCGGCCGATGGCGAGCATCCGCTCGATGGGGAGGCGGGCCCGCTCCGCCGTCTCCGCGTCCACCTTCACCTCGTGCACGAGGTCCTTCAAGGACCGGAGGACCTTCTCCAGGGTGATGGTCTTCATGTACCGGCACTCCATGGCCTCGCTGACGGGGTGGAAGGTCTTGCCGGGGGCCTCCTTCCGCATCCGGTGGAGGATGCCCGTCTCCGTCGCCACGACGAACTCCTTCTTCGGAGAACGCTTCACGTGGCCCACCATCCCCTCGGTGGAGAAGATGTAGGCGTCCCGCGCCTCCAAGTCCCGGTCCTCCAGGTAGACCATGCAGGAGGTGACGCACCCGCACTCGGGGTGGATGAGGAAGTCCGCCCCCGGATGGGCCGCCCGGGCCCTTTCCACGTCCTCGGGGCGCACGGCGGCGTGGACGTGGCACTCTCCGGCCCAGAGGCGGAGGTTTTGCCGGCCGGTGACCCGGGAGACGTAGGCCCCCAGGAACATGTCGGGTCCGAAGAGGATCTCCCGGTCGGGGGGAATGCTCCGGACCACCTCCACGGCGTTGGACGAGGTGCAGCAGTAGTCGGAGAGGGCCTTCACGGCGGCGGAGGTGTTCACGTAGGTCACCACCACGGCGTCGGGGTACCGCGCCTTCCAGGCACGGAGCTGCTGGGCGGTGAGCGTGTCGGAGAGGGAGCATCCCGCCTCCAGGTCCGGGATCAGGACGGTTCGGTCGGGGCAGAGGATGCTGGCCGTCTCCGCCATGAAGTGGACCCCGCAGAAGACGATGACCTCGGCCTGGGAGGCGGCCGCCTGCTGGGAGAGCCCCAGGGAATCCCCCACGAAATCGGCCACGTCCTGGACCGGTCCCACCTGGTAGTTGTGGGCCAGGATCACCGCGTTCCGGCGGCGGGCCATCTCCCGGATCTCCCGCTGGATCTGCTGCTGGGCCGACACGGCCATGGCGTGCCTCCTGATGGAAATATAACGTCTGGCTTCGGGCCAGGCTTCCCCGGGATAGAACACGCCGGGGAGGGCCTGGAGGCCCTCCCCGGCGGGTACCAACGATCGCTTCCGGCTCAGTTTCCGCCGAGGGTGTTCAGCACGCGGGCCAGGCGGGACTTGTAGCGGGCGGCGGTCCCGGCGTGGATGACGCCCTTCCTCCGGGTGCGGTCAATGAGGGCGTACACCCGGGGAAGGCTGTGGAGGGCGTCCTCCCGGCGCTTCTCCGCCACCAGCGCCCGGAACTTCTTGATGGCCGTCCGCATCTCGCTCATGGCCACGCGGTTCCGGAGCCGCCGCTTCTCGTTCTGCTTCGCTCGCTTGATCGCCGATGCATGGTTCGCCACGCGTTCCTCCAACGACACAGAGCGTGATGATACAACCTCCCGCCCTCCCTGTCAAGGCGCGGGTGCGGGCCCGGCGGCCGTTGACAGGAGGGGCCCGGTGGGCTAGGGTAGGGCCTTCGCCGGCACCGGCGGGGGGCGCCTCCACCGGGGGGGCGACCGGACACCGATGGGGGGTGACCATGACCGTCGAGGAAGCCATCGCCACGGCACTGGAATACGAGCAGAAGGTGCGGGACCACTACGCCCGGGCCTCCCGGGAGTGCACCGACGCCAAGGGGAAGGAGTTCTTCGCCCTCCTGGCCCGGGAAGAACAGGGCCACGTGGACTACCTCAAGTCCCGTCTGGCCGAGTGGAAAACCGCCGGGGCGCTGTCGGGACAGCCCCTGGAAACGGTCCTCCCCTCCAAGGATTTTCTTGCCAAGGGGATGGCCCTTCTCCAGGCGGGAGCCGGGAAAGGCGCTCCGGAGGACGACGTGCGGCGCCTCCACACCGCCCTCCGCCTGGAGGACGAGGTGAGCGCCTTCTACCGGAGCCTCGTCGCTTCCCTGGAGGACCGCGAGGCCCGGGAGATGTTCCAGCGCTTCCTGGAGATCGAGGACGGCCACACGGCGCTGGTCCAGGCCGAAACCGACGCCGTCACCCGGACCGGCTACTTCTTCGACTACCAGGAGTTCAACCAGGACGGTTGACCGCCGTCCCTTCCTCCGTCCCTCGCCCCGCCAGGCGCAGGGCCAGGATCAGCACCACCGCTCCCGCCCCGGCGGCGGTCCAGTAGGGCGCCTCCGGCCCAAAGCGCTCGAAGGCGAAGACCCCCCAGAAGGGTCCCAGGATCCGGGCCAGGGACGCCATGGACTGGTAAAGCCCCAGGATGCCCCCCTGCTCGTCCTCCGAGGAGATGCGGGAGATGAGGGAGGAGAGGGAGGGGCCCGTGAGCCCCGCTCCCAGGGCCAGGAAGGCCAGGAGAACCGCCAGGCGGGGGAGCGTGGCCACCCGGGTGAGGGCGGCGTAGGCCGGAAGCAGGAGGAGGGCACCGGCGACCACCAGCCTCCGTTCTCCGTACCGCCGCGCCAGACGGCCCACCAGCCCCCCCTGGACCACCGCCGCCAGGACACCCAGAAAGACGAAGAGGTACGCCACCCCGGCCATGGAGAGGCCGAAGCGCCCCTGGAGGAGGAGGGCGAAGGTGGCCTCGAAGTTGGAGAAGGCGAAGGTGGCCAGGAAGAAGAGGAGGAGGATGGCGCCGACCTCCGGCCGGGAGAGGGCCCGCCGCAGCCCCGCCAGCGAGAACCATCCCCTCCGGGCGGCGGGGGCCGCCGCCCGCCGTTCGGGGGTCCAGGTTTCCGGAAGGGTCCAGAGGGCCAGCAGGAGCGCCGTCGCCGAAAGCCCCGCGGCGAAGAAGCCGGGGAAGCTCGGCCCCAGCCGGTAGGAGGTTCCTCCGATGGCCGGTCCCAGGATGAAGCCGAGACCGAAGGCGGCCCCGATGAGCCCCATTCCCCGGGCCCGGTCCTCGGGGCCCGTCACGTCGGCAATGACCGCCTGGGCGGTGGAGACGTTGGCCCCCATGACGCCCCCCACGATCCTCGCCAGGAACAGCCCGGGGAGGGAGTGCTGGAGGGCAAAGAGGAGGTACCCCGTCACGGTCCCCCCCAGGGAGAGGAGGAGGACCGGCCGGCGCCCGAAATGGTCGAAGATCCGTCCCATGACCGGCGCGAAGAGGAACTGCATGAGGGAATAGGTGGCCATGAGGAGGCCGAAGGCCCAGGGGGAGGGATTGTAAGCCTTTCCGTAGAGGGGCAGGAGCGGGATGACGATGCCGAAGCCCATGAGGTCAATGAAGGTGATGAGGAAGACCAGTGCGAGGGGGCTCCTGGGTTTCACGGGCCGCCTTTCCGAGAGCCGGTTTCAGGCCGGCGAGGCGGGCCAGTGTACACCGGAGGGCATCCGGAGGAAAGAAAGTGCGGGGGCCCCGAAGGGCCCCCGCGGAGGGAAGGGAGGGGGTTAGGCAATGCCTAGAAGCAAGCAAGGTTCGTGCCAGCTTTGGAGGCCCCTTTCCGGCTTCATCCGTGCCGTTCTGGCAGAGCGCGCCGCGTTTCTCCCCCCTTTTGGCGCGGAAAGGGAGTCGGGGCCCCCCCGAAGCGACCGGGTGGCAAAAGGCTCCCTTCCCGGGGTCGTTTCCCAGTGACCGCTCGCTCCACCGTACCGCCTTCCGCCACAGTGTGACCGAAGGGACACAGGTTTCTTGGCCGGCCCAAAAGAAGAGCCCCTTGCGGGGCCACGAGAGGAATGGAGGGGGGTATGAGGACACTTAATAAGGAGCAAGGCCCGTGCCAGAAAAACGGGAAGGGGGTCCCCGGCGGTCACTCCTCGGGCGGGAGGTTGTAGAAGAAGCGGAAGAGGGCCCCCAGGGAGGGGGCGGTCACCTCCGGCGGGAGGGGAGGAAGGGGATTGGAGGAGATCAGGGCGTTCAGAGCCGACTGGTCGTAGGAGGGGATGCCCGAAGACCGCTCCAGGGCCAGGTCGGTGATGGCGCCGTTCTTCTGGATGGTGAAGCGGATGGCCACCCATCCCTTCTGGCGGAGGACCTCCTGGGCGCCGGGGATGCGCCAGTTGCTCTCCACCTTTTCCTGGACCTGCCGGGCGTAGGGACCCAGGTCCCAGGCGGCGGTGTCGAAGGAGAGGGCTCCGGAGTTGAGGCGGCTGGCGTTGGGGTTGGCGTACCCCCCCTGCAGCGAACCCACCATCATCTTCTGGAGCTGGGAGGCGATTCCCGGGCCGGGGGGCGAGGCCCCCGCCGCCGGGGGACGCCCCCCCACCTCCGGTGCCCCCCGGCTCCCGCCCTCCGGCGGGCCGGAGAGCGGAAGGCCCTCGGCGGACGTCGCTGGCTTCCCCATCTGGGTCTCCTCGGCCTTTCCGGCTCCGGGCCTGGCGGCGGTGTTTCGGTCGGGCCCCTCCGTCCGGCCCCGCTGGCCCCGCTCCTCCGGCCGGGCCGGAGCCCCCCCCGAGGGGGGTACCGGGACGGTGGCGGGAACGGACCCGGGCGAAGGGGGAACAAAGGGGCGGGTCACCGGTGCGTCGCCCGGTCCCCCCGCCTGCCGCACGGGGCTCCGGCCGAAGGAGGTGGGGTCCGGCGAGTTCCCCTTCCGGGGGGCGGGGCTGGCCCCCCGCCGGTTCATGTCCGAGAGGCGCGTAGGGTCCTGGGGCGGCTCGGAAGAGGGGACCATGTCCCGCACATAGATGTACCGGACCGGCCTGCCGTTGACGACCTTGGGAAGCTGGCGGGCCGCCTGGTTCAGGCGGGAGGGATCGGAAGCGGAGGCCACGTACTGGTGGCCCGCCACCAGGAGCACCAAGCCATGGAGCAGGAGGGCCGCGGCGAAGGCCCACCCCTGCGTCGCCCGGTCGCTCTTGCCCCGATCCCTGGGGGGAATTCCCGTCATGGAAGAGTCCTCGCCCGCTCCAGGAAGGCCGCGCGAACCGGACCGAAATCGCTGCCCGGGTGCACCGGGTGGATCCGGTTCGTAAGCAAGATATAGGCCCTTTCCTTCTCCCGGTCCAGGTAAACGGCCGTTCCGGTAAAGCCCTCGTGGCCCACGGCATGCGGCGGCAGCAAGGCCCCGGCGGCCCACCGGGCCGAATCGCCGCACTTCCAGCCGGCGGTCCTCCGGATCCCTCCAGCCGGATGGGGGCTCTCCCAGGCCCAGACCAGGGCGCGGGGGGAAAGAAACCGGCGGGAGGGGAAGAAGGCCGAGGCCAGGAGCTCCACCCCCCGCAGGGTGGCGAAGAGGCCCGCGTTTCCGGCGGCGCCCCCCAGGAAACGGGCGTTTCCGTCGTGGACCTCCCCCCAGGCCAACCCTCCTCGGAAGGCCGGCGGGGCGGCGCCGTAGGGCCGGGCCATCTCCGCCTCGCTCTCTCCGTGGAGTTCGGTGGCCGCCGTCCGCTCCCGCAGCGAATCGGGGGGCGCGAAGAGGGCCTCCTCCTCCCCCAGGCCCAGGGGGGCGGCGACGAGGCGCCGGAAGAGCTCCGGCAGGGTTCCCCCCAGCCGTTCCTCCAGCAGGAGCCCCGCCAGGATGTACCCCGGGCAGGAGTACTCCGGCAGGCCGTCGGCCCGGCGGGGGGCCTCCCGGAGGAGCCACCTCCGCGCTCCGGCCCGGTCCCGCGCGAAGGCGTACAGGGGAAGCCAGGGGGGGAAGCCCCCCTCGTGCCGGAGCAGGGCCAGCAGGTTCGCCGGGGGGGACAGCCCCGGGAGCGGTTCCTCGAGGTCCACCAGGCCGGCGTCCGAGGCCTTGAGGGCCAGGAGGGCCGTGGCCAGCGGCTTGGTGAGGGAGGCGAGGTCCCAGAGGGTTTTCTCCGAGACCAGCCGGACCTCCGGTTCAGAGAGGGCCCTTCCGCCGAATCCCCGGAAGGGGCCGGAGTCGCTTCCCGTCACCGACCAGGCCCAGCCGGCCCGGCGGAGTTCCGGAAGGGACTCAAGGTAGCGGTTCACCCGGACCGTGCCGTTTTTGCCATGCATGCCAGAATGGCCTGGGCGGCGGCGACGGCCTCCCGGGCCGCCTCCCCGCCCACCTCCGGCGGGACCTCCTCCCGGAGGACGGCGGCGAAGTGCTCCAGCTCGCAGCGGAGGGGTTCCCGCTTCTCCACCGGGACCTCCACCTTGCGGATGGTCCGGCCCTGCTCCCCCTCCTCCACCCGGTAGCACTCCACCGACTGCTCGGCGTAGTCCACGCTCAGGTAGGCGTCCTTCTGAAAGACCCGGAGCTTCCGCACCTTTTCCCGGGAGACCCGGCTGGCGGTGAGGTTGGCGACGCATCCCCCCTCGAAGGTCAGGCGGGCGTTGGCCAGGTCCACGTAGGGGGTGAGAACCGAGACCCCCACCGCCTCCACGCGGTCCAGGGGACGCCGGACCAGGGACTGGGCGATCTCGATGTCGTGGATCATGAGGTCCAGGACCACGTCCACGTCCAGCGAGCGGGGGACGAAGACCCCCAGGCGGTGGACCTCCAGGAAACCGGGCTTCTCCACGTGGGCCCGGAGGGCCTGGACGCCGGGGTTGAAGTGCTCGATGTGGCCCACGAGCAGGGGAGCCCCCGTCCGCTCACGGGCCTCCAGGATGGCGTCGCACTCGGTGGGGGTGGTGGCCATGGGCTTTTCGCAGAGCACCCCGACGCCCCGGTCCAGGAAGGAGACGGCCAGATCCCGGTGGAGCCGGGTGGGGGCGGCGATGACCACGCCGTCCACGAGCGGAAGGGGGTCCTCGGGGAGGAGGGCCCGCGTGCCGTACCGTTCGGCGATTTCCCGGGCCCGCGTCCCGTCGGCGTCCACCACCGCCTCCAGCCGGACCCCGGGGAGGTCCGAGAGGATCCGGGCGTGGTGCTGTCCCAGGCTACCCACTCCGACGACGGCGATTTTCAGGGTGGCCGCCACGCTCTCCCTCCCTTCGCCCGCGCGCCTAGCGCTGGATGCCCCTCTTGGATTCCCGGATGAAGCGGAGCAGGTAGGCCACCTCGGGGACGTGGCCCAACCGTTCCTCCGCGGCTTTCACCGCCTCCGTGAAGAGCATCCGGGAGTGGAAGAGGATCCGGTAGGCCGACTTCAGGGCCTCGATGGTCTCGGGGGCGAAGCCCTTCCGCTGGAGGCCGATGGTGTTGATGCCGTAGGTCTTTCCCTCGCTCCTCGCCCCGACGGTCTTGACGAAGGGGAGGACGTCCCGGGTGCAGATGGATCCCCCGCCGATGAAGGCGTAGTCGCCCACCGTGCAGAACTGGTGGATGGCCGAGAGGGCCCCCACCATGGCGTGCTTCCCTACGTGGACGTGGCCCGCCAGGGTGGCGTTGTTGGCGAAGATCACGTGGTCCCCCACCACGCAGTCGTGGGCGATGTGGGTGTAGGCCATGAAGAGGCCGTGGCTCCCGATCTCGGTGATTCGGCGCTCCTTGGTGGTGGCCCGGTTGACGGTGACGAACTCCCGGAAGACGTTGCCGTCTCCCACGATCACCTCGGTGGGTTCGCCCCGGTAGGAGATGTCCTGGGGAGGGCCGCCGATGGCGCAGTGGGATACGAGCACGTTCCCCTTGCCCAGCGTCACCTTTCCGGAGAGGACGCAGTGGGGCCCCACCTGGGTGCCCTCTCCCAGCGTCACCTCCCTGCCCACGAAAGCGAAGGGGCCTACGGTGCAGCCGTCCGCCAGCCGGGCCCCCTCCTCCACCACCGCCGACGGATGGATCGAAATCGCCATGTCGTTCGCTCCCCCGGGGGCCTACCGGTCCACCATGGCCGAGAGGATCACCGCCTCCGCCACCAGCGCCCCGTCCACGAATGCTTTGCCCTGAAGCTTGCAGGTGGAGGCCTTGAGCCGGAGAACCTCCACCTCGAAGCGCACCTGGTCGCCGGGACCCACCGGCCGCCGGAAGCGCGCCTCGTCAATTCCGGCGAAGAGGACCAGCTTCTTCTCCCGGTCGGGGACATCGGAGAGGAGGAGGACCCCTCCCACCTGGGCCATGGCCTCCACGATGAGAACGCCGGGCATCACCGGCTTTCCGGGAAAGTGCCCCTGAAAAAAGGGCTCGTTTACCGTGACGTTCTTGATCCCCACGATGCGTCGCCTGGGTTCCACCTCCAGGATCCGGTCCACCAGCAGGAAGGGATAGCGATGGGGCAGGATCTTCTGGATCTCCACGACGTCCATCCTCACTCCTCCCCGGCGGCTTCGGAGAGCCGCCGCTCCAGGTTCTTGAGGCGCCGAAACAGTTCCTCCAGCCGTCCCGAGAGGGCGCGCTCCTTGAGCCAGAGCCGGTGGTCCACCGCCGGGTGGCCGGTGACGAAGGCGCCGTCGGGAAGGTCCTTGGTGACGGCGGACTTGGCGCCCACCCGGACCCCGTCGCCGATGCGGATGTGGCCCACCGCCCCGGACTGGCCGGCGAAGACCACCCCCCGCCCCAGGCGGGTGGAGCCGCTGATCCCCGACTGGGCCACGAGGATGCAGCCCTCGCCGGTCCGCACGTTGTGGCCGATCTGGACCAGGTTGTCGATTTTGGTTCCGGCGCCGATCCGGGTCTCCTCGAGGGTCCCCCGGTCCACGGTGGTGTTGGCGCCGATCTCCACGTCGTCCTCGATGACCGCCGTACCCACCTGCGGCACCTTCCGGTGGACGCCCCCGTCGGCGGCGTAGCCAAAGCCGTCGGAGCCGATGACCACCCCCGCGTGCAGGATCACCCGGTTCCCCAGGCGGGTTCGGGGGTAGAGGACCACCCGCGGGTAGAGGCGGCAGTCCTCCCCCACCTGGCACCCCTCCATGAGGACGCAGCCGGCCTCCACCACCGACCGCGGGCCCACCCGGACGCCAGCCATGAGGACGGCCAGCGGGCCCACGTGGGCGTCGGGGGCCACTTCGCACCCCTCGCCGAGGACGGCCGTGGGGTGAACCCCCGGCGCCGGCCGCTCCTCCGGGTGGAAGAGGGCCAGCGCCCGGGCGAAGGCGGCGTACGGGTTGGGGGAGACCAGCAGGGTCTTCCCCGGAAGGATCACGCCGGGGGCCACCAGAACGGCCCCGGCGGCGCTCCCCGTCGCCGCCTCCCGGTAGCGGGGGTTGGCGAGGAAGGAGAGGTCGGCGGCGCCGGCCCGTTCCAGGGGCGCCACGCCGGTGATCCAGAGGTCGGGATCGCCATCGAGACGGGCCCCCAGAGCTTCGGCGAGGGCCTTCGCCTTCATGGCGTCACGCCCCCGGGTACGCCTGGTCCATGGCGGCGATTACTTCCTGGGTGATGTCCAGGGCGTCGGCGTTGTAGAGGCAGATGCCCTTCTCCACCACCAGGGAGATCCCCTTGCTCTGGGCGTACTGCGTGAGGACGCGGGAGAGCTTCTCCTGGAACTCCTCCTGCATCTTCTGGGTCCGGCCCTCCATCTCCTCCGAGGCCGCCTTGGCGAAGGCCTGGTACTCGTACATCTTCTGGGTGAACTGGCTCTGGATCTCGTCCTTCTTTTCGGGGCTGATCTTGGGATCCTTGGCCTTCTCGTCCAGGGCCTTCAGCTCGGCCTCGCGCTGGGTGATCTGGTTCTGCTTCTGGTCGTGGACGCCCTTGAGGATGGTCTGGATCCTCTTCCCTTCCTTGCAGTCGTTGGCCACCTTCATGGCGTCCACCACGGCGATGCGGGTCTGGGCCAGGGCCCCGACCGACAGGAGGGAAAGGGCGCCCATCAGCGCGGCCAACGTCACTTTCTTGAACATCGAGTACCTCCTTGGGTTGGTCAGAACGTGAGTCCGATGGAGATCTGGAAGTTGCTGAAGTCGTCGCCGGGCTTGGGCTTGAGGTTCGTCGCCCAGATGAGGCGCAGGGGAATGTTGAAGGTGGGCAAGAAGAAGCGGAACTCCAGCCCCGCGTCGGCCCGGTAGTTGGAAAGCTCCCACTTCTGCCGGTCGTGGAAGGTGTTGCCGGCATCCACGAAGAGCGCCATGTCCACCTGCTCGGTGAGGTGGAAGACGTACTCCAGGTTGGTCAGGAAGACCCGGTCGCCTCCCTGGATGGTCCCGGTGGCGGGGTCGATGAAGTAACGGTCCTCCTTGGTGAGGGGGTAGACCGACCGGACGCCGAAGCCCCGGAGGGTGTCCTCGCCGCCGAGGAAGTACCGCTCCCAGATGGGGATCTCGTGGCCGGAGTAGCTCTTGATGTACCCCACGTTCAGGCGGAAGGCCAGGTTCTGCTTCCGAAAGGTGGGCAGGAAGAGGGAACCCTCGAAGGAGGGCTTGATGAAGTAGTTGCCCCCGCCGAGGAATCCTCCGGCCACCACCGTGCTCAGGTTGAGGGAGAGGCCCCGCATGGGCCGGAAGGGGTTGTTCACCGTGTTGTAGAAGAGGCTGGTGAAGACCGCCGAGGTGGTGGAGTTGTTGAAGATGTCCGTGTACCGGGGGTTGATGAGGGTCTGGTCGAGGTTGCTCACCTTGGACCGCTCCCGCCGGTACCCCACCTGCCACCCAGCGAAGAGGCCCAGGGGGAAGGTGACGGCCACGGACCCGCCGGTGGCCTTCTGGTCGAACTGGAGGTAGGTCAGTTTGGAGTTGTAGACCTGGAAGGCCCCGCCGATGCGCTTGCCGAAGAGCCACGGGTCGGAGTAGTTGATGGAATAGAGCTTCTGGACCTTTCCCACGTCGGCGTTGATGGAGAGGGTGGTCCCCAGCCCGAGGAAGTTGTAGGTCCGGAAGGCGCCGGAGATGAAGAATCCGTTCACGCCGCCGTAGCCGCCGCCGAAGAGGAGCTCGTTCTTGCTGGCCTCCTCCCCCTTCACCGTCACGTCCACGGTGTTGGTGTTGGGCACCTTGGCGATGACCGGGTCCTCCTTGATCTCGAAGAGGGCCGATTGCTTGAGGCGGTAGAGCCCCCGCTGGTACCGCACGTAGTTGAAGAGCTCCTGCTCGTAGATCAGCATCTCCCGGCGGAGGACGTGGTCCCGCGTATCCACGTTCCCCAGGAACTCGATGCGGTTGACGTAGTAGACCTGGTCCTCCGTGATGGAGAGGGTCACGTCCGCCACCCCCTCCTTCTCGTGCTTGTCGTAGATGGGCGTGGCGGTGGCGTAGAGGTAGCCCTTCTCGCCGTACTTGGCCTCGATGGCCTTGAGGACGTGGCCCAGGGCCACCTTGTCCAGGGGCTTGCCCTTCTTGAGGAAGAAGAGCTTCCGGAGGTCCTCGTCGGTGAAGAGCTTGTTGCCCTGGAAGGAGACCTCCCCCAGGCGGTAGGCGGCGCCCTCGGAGACGGGGATGGTCAGGGTGAGCCACTTCCTGGTCTTTTTGGCGTTCAGGCGGCTCTCCACGATGGGGTCGCCGATGTCCACGTCCAGGTAGCCCCGGGACTCGTAGAGTTCGCGGAGGAGCTTGGTGTCCTCGAAGTAGCGGCCCTCGGAGTAAATGTCGTGGCGGGTGGCCCAGGAGAGCCACCAGTGGGGCCGCGTCTTCTTGAGGGTGTACTTCAGCTTCCGCTGGGAAAAGGCGGTGACGCCCTGGAAGCGGACCTTTTCGATGCGGGCCTTGGGCCCCTCGGTGATGGTGAAGGTGAGGGCCACCTGGGAGCGCCCCATGGACTGGACCTTGGAGACCACCTCGGCGTCGGGGTACCCCTTCTCCGCCGCCATGAATTTGAGGGCGGCCTCGGTCTTCTTCACCTTCTGGTAGTCGAGGATGGTCCCGGTCTTGATGTCGGCGTTGTTTTCTTTCAGCTTGTCCAGCACCGTGGTGCCGGTGAGGTTCTTGCTCCCCGTGAACTCCACCGAGGAGACGATGGGCCGCTCCTGGATCTTGAAGACCACCACCTTGCCCTTTTCGCCGTCCCGCACCTCGATGGTCAGGTCTTCCAGAAGGCCGCTGCTCCAGATCTTCTGGAACTGGCCCTTGACGGCCTGTTCGTCGTAGGGCTGCCCCACCCGGAGCGTGGTCAGGGCCAGGAAGGCGTCGGTGGTCAGCCGGTCGTTCCCCTCGAGGACGATCTTCTCGATGACCGGCTTCTGGGCCGGGGCCGCCTGCCCCCACAGGGCCGTGGCGGCGAGGAGGAAGAGCAGGAGGATTCCGAGGTTCGTTCGGCGCATGCCTCACCTATCCGGGAATGGGCACCGGTTCCGTTTCCTCAAGGACCACTCGGCCGCCTTCCACCTTCAGGCGGATCCGGCTTCCCTCGCGGGCTCCGCGGCCGAGGAGCCACTCGGCCAGCGGATCTTCGATGTAGGTCTGCACGCCCCGCCGCAGGGGACGGGCCCCGTAGGCCGGGTCGGAACAGCAGGTTTGGACGAGGAACTTCAGAACGTCGGGGTCGGGGTCCACCTCGAGCCCCCGGGACTTGAGGGCGCCGTTGAGGTCCCGGATCATCCGCCGGGCGATGGCCAGAAGATCCTCGGGGCCCAGGGGGTCGAAGACGATGACCTCGTCGATGCGGTTGAGAAACTCCGGCAGGAGGGAGCGCCGCAACAGCCGGAGAACCTCCTCCTTCTTCACCACCGCCGTCCGGGCCTCGTCGTCCCCGAATCCCGGCAGTCCCTTCTCCAAAAGGAACTTGGAGCCCAGGTTGCTGGTGAGGATCAAAAGGGTGTTCTTGAAGTCCACCGTGTCGCCGTAGGAGTCGGTGAGGATGCCGTCGTCCAGGACCTGGAGGAGCATGTTGAGGACGTCGGGGTGGGCCTTCTCGATCTCGTCCAGCAGGATCACGGCGTAGGGCCGCCGCTTGACCCGCTCCACCAGCTGGCCTCCCTCCTCGTACCCCACGTACCCCGGCGGGCTCCCGATCATCTTGGAGATGGAGTGCTTCTCGGCGTACTCGCTCATGTCCAGCCGGATCAGGGCCTTCTCGTCGCCGAAGAGGAACTCGGTGAGGGTCTTGGCCGCCTCGGTCTTTCCCACCCCCGTCGGTCCCAGGAAGATGAAGGAGCCGATGGGGCGGCTGGGGTTTCGGATGCCCGCCCGGGAGCGGCGGATGGCCCGGGCCAGGGCGGAGATGGCCTTCTCCTGGCCGATGACCCGCTTGTGGAGGGTCTCCTCGATGCGGAGGAGCTTTTCCCGCTCGTCCTCCCGGAGGGCGGCCACGGGGATCCCCGTCCAGAGGGCCACCACCTGCTCCACCTGGCCCCGTCCCACCTCCACGGGAGGAAGGACCGGGGGCTTGGCCTCCGGCGGCGCGGACCGAAGGCGCCTGGCGGGACGGACCCCTTCGGGGTCGGGGGGCTCCGGAAAGGTGCCGAAGGGGGGCCGGGAGGGGGGGGCGGCGGGAAGGTCCACGAACTCCACCTCCACCTCGGGGACCTGGCGGCCCCGGGGGCCCGCCAGGATCTTGGCCATGGCCCCGGCTTCGTCGATGACGTCGATGGCCTTGTCGGGCTGGAAGCGGTCGCTGATGTACCGGTTGGAGAGGGCCACCGCCTGCCGCAGGGCCTCCTCGGTGTACTTGACGCCGTGGAAGCGCTCGTACCGGTCCTTGAGCCCCCGCAGGATGGCCAGGGTGGCCTCCTCGGAGGGGGGGAGGATCTTCACCGGCTGGAAGCGGCGGACCAGGGCGCGGTCCTTCTCGATGTACCGCTTGTAGTCCCGGAAGGTGGAGGTGCCGATGCACTGGACCTGGCCGCGGGAAAGGGCGGGCTTGAGAATGCTGGCGGCGTCGAGGGAGCCCTCGGCGCTCCCCGCCCCCACCATGGTGTGGATCTCGTCCACGAAGAGGATCACCGACCGGTCCTCGGCGGCCTCCTTGAGGATCCCTTTGAGGCGCTCCTCGAACTGGCCCCGGTATTTGGTGCCGGCCAGGACCAGCGAGAGGTCCAGCGCCAGGATGCGTTTGCCCTGCAGGGTGGCGGGAACGGCACCGGAGGCCACCCGCTGGGCCAGGCCTTCGATGAGGGCCGTCTTGCCCACCCCCGGCTCCCCCAGGAGGATGGGGTTGTTCTTGTGGCGGCGGGCCAGGATCTGGACGATGCGGTCCAGCTCTTCCTCCCGCCCCACCAAGGGATCCAGCTCCCCCGTCCGGGCCAGCACCGTGAGGTCCTGGGTGAACTCCTCCAGGGAGGTCCGCTCCTCCCGGCTCCGCTCGGGGCCGAAGGGACGGCGAGGGGCTCCGGGGAGGCACTGCCGGGCGTCGGAGAGGGTGATCCCCTTCTGCCGGAGGGTTCGGGCCGCCAGACCGTCCTCGAAGTGGAGGATCCCCGCCAGTAGGTGTTCCGGCCCGATGCGGATGGAGCCGGCCCGCACCGCCTCCTCCGGGGCGTACCGCTCGATGACGAGCCGAGCGTCCCGGGACCAAGGGGGAGGGACGGGCCCCGGCGGAGGGGCCGGTTCCGGGCGGTCCTCCACCAGGTCACCCCGGAATTCCTCGGCGTTGAGGCCCGCCCGGTGGAAGAGTTCCCGAAGGTTGGGGGCGTCCACCAAAAGGATGGCGAGAAGCAGGTGCTCGGCGTCGGTGAAGGGCAAACCTTCCTGGTGCGCCTCGTGGCGCGCCAAGTAAAGAACCCTTCGGGCCAACTCCGTAAACCGCTCGTACATCCGGCTCCCCGATCAGGGGAAGTATACCATCCCGCCCCGGCGGTATCCATGGCCATCGAGAGCCCTTGGAATCTGGGCCTTAAGGGGCGATGCGGCCCTCGTGGAGTCGGAGGGACCGGTCGCAGGCCGCCGCCAGGCCGGCGTTGTGGGTGGCCAGGAGGACGGTGAGCCCCCGCCGCTTGCGAAGATCCAGGAGGAGGCCGAAGACCTGGGCCGCCGTCTCCTCGTCCAGGTTGCCCGTCGGTTCGTCGGCCAGGAGGAGGCGGGGGCCGTTCAAGAGGGCCCTGGCCAGGGCGACCCGCTGCTGCTCGCCCCCCGACAGCCTGGAGGGGAGGTGGTCCTCCCGCTCTCCGAGCCCCACTTCCTGAAGGAGCGCCCGGGCCCGTTCCCGGGCCGCCCGGGGGCGCTCACCGGCCACCACGGCGGCCATGAGGACGTTCTCCAGGGCGGTGAACTCCGGCAGGAGGAAGTGGAACTGGTAGACGATTCCCACCGTGCGGCGGCGGAAGGCGTCGGCCTCCACCCCCCGCAGGGAGGCCACGTCGGTGCCGCCCACCCGGACCGTACCGGCGTCGGGGCGGTCCAGCCCCGCCACCAGGTGGAGGAGCGTGGACTTCCCCACTCCCGAGGGACCGGTGAGGGCTACCATCTCCCCCTCGGCCACGGCGAGGTCCACCCCCCGGAGAATGGGGAGGGTGCGGGTCCCCGAGAGGTAGCTCTTGGCCAGTCCCTTCACCGACAGCATCAGGCGTACCTCAACGCTTCCACCGGGTCCAGGGCGGCGGCCCGGCTGGCGGGGTAGAGGGTGGCCAGGAAGGAGACCGCCAGGGCGAAGGCGCAGACCAGGACCACCTGCCCCGGAGAGGTGACGAAGGGCACGAAGGGCAGGGGGTAGACGTCCAGGGAGAGGGGGATCAGGCGGTAGCGGTCCATCAGGAGGCAGGCGGTGACCCCCGCCACCGCCCCCAGGGCCGTCCCCACGGCGCCGATGACCATTCCCTGGAAGAGGAAGATCCGCCGGATGTCCGCCGCCGACGCGCCCATGCTCCGCAGGATGCCGATGTCCCGGACCTTCTCCATCACCATGAGGACCAGCGTGGAGACGATGTTGAGGGCCGCCACCAGGACGATGAGGCCGATGGCCAGGAACAGGAGGACCCGCTCCATGCGCAGGGCCTTGAAGAACTCCGCGTTGGTGGCGATGAGGTCCAGCACCCGGAAGCCGGCCCCCAGCCGAGCCTGCAGGTCCCGCCGGACGGCGTCGAGGGAGGCTCCGCGCTCCAGGCGCACCTGGAGGGAGCTGACCTGGCCGGGCCCGGAGAAGAGCCCGCGGGCCACCTCGAGGTCCACAAAGACGAAGCCGGTGTCGTAGAGGTAGTAGCCCGTCCGGAGGAGGCCGGTCACCTTGAGGGGGACGATCCTTGGGATGTTGCCGAAGGGACTCAGCGTGAGCCGGGGTGCCAGGAGCTGGACGGTGTCCCCCGGGGCCACCCCCAGCTCCGCGGCGAGGTCCGCCCCCAGCACCGCCCCCCGGCTCCCGTCGGGGAAGGGGGCCAGGGAGCCCGAGCCCTGGAGGTAGGGCGCCAGGTCCACCACCGTCCGCTGGCTCCGGGGATCGACCCCCACCACCTTGGCCACCACCCCCACCCGGGTGGCGGGGCCGCCCACCAGACCCGTCCCCAGAACCACCGGCGTGAAGGCCTTCACCCGCCGGTCGGCGGAGAGGACCTCCTCCGCCCGCCGGACCTCCTCCTCGGACATGTCGCCCATACCGCCCAGGACGTTCAGGTCGGCGTTGAGGAGTTGGATCTTCTCCCGGATCCGGGTGGTGAAGCCGGTGGAGACGGCCAGCGCCACGATGAGGGCCATGACCCCCACGGCCACCCCCGCCACGGAGATGAGGGTGATGAGGGAGATGAAGGCCTGGCGGCGCCGCGCCAAAAGGTAGCGGCGCCCCACGAAGAGGGCGAGGCTCATGGAGCTCCGTCCGGGGGCAGGGGCCTCAGGAGGGGGAAGAGGATCACGTCCCGGATGGAGGGGGTGTCGGTGAGGACCATGGCCAGACGGTCGATGCCGAGCCCCTCTCCGGCGGTGGGGGGAAGCCCGTACTCCAGCGCCTGGCAGTAGTCCTCGTCGTAGGCCATGGCCTCCTCGTCCCCCGAGGCCTTGGCGGCCACCTGCTCCCGGAAGCGGCTCCGCTGGTCGTCGGGGTCGTTGAGCTCGGAGAAGCCGTTGGCCACCTCCAGCCCCGCCACGAAGAGTTCGAAGCGGTCGGCCGTGTCTCCGGTCTCCGGGCGCCTTCGCGAGAGGGGTGAGACCTCTAGCGGGTGGCCCGTCACGAAGGTGGGGTTCTGAAGGCGCGGCTGGACCAGGCTTTCGAAGGCTTCCACGAGGAACTTCTCGGGGGTTGAGGCCTTACCGGGGCTCATTCCCAGGCGGGGGCACCAGAGGGCTCGGCCCTCCGGCGTCTCTCCGGCGTTCTCCGGCGCCCCGGCCTCGGCCAGGGCCGCCCGCGCCGCCTCGCGGAGGTCCAGCCGGGCAAAGGGGGCTTCGAAGGAGACCTCGGTTCCCTGGAAGGAGACGCGGGGGGAGCCGGTCACCGCCAGGGCCACCGCCCGAAGCATCTCCTCGGTGAAGGCCATGAGGTCCTCCGCCGAGGCATAGGCCCGGTAGAACTCCATCATGGTGAATTCGGGATTGTGGCTGGTGTCGATCCCCTCGTTGCGGAAGTTCCGGTTGATCTCGAAGACCCGCGGCATTCCGCCGACCACCAGCCGCTTGAGGTACAGTTCCGGGGCGATCCGCAGGTACAGGTCGCAGTCCAGGGCGTTGTGGTGGGTGACGAAGGGACGGGCCGCCGCCCCGCCCGCCAGGGGGTGGAGCATGGGGGTCTCCACCTCCTCGTACCCGTGCTCCGCCATGAAGGCGCGGAGGGCCGCCACCATCCGGTGGCGGGCCCGGAAGCGGGGGAGGCTCTCCCCGTTGACGGTGAGGTCCAGGTGGCGCTGGCGGTACCGCTGCTCCACGTCCTTGAGGCCGTGCCACTTCTCCGGCAGGGGCCTCAGGCACTTCTGGAGGGGCGTCACCGCCTCCACCATCACCGTGAGTTCCCCGGTGCGGGTACGGAAGAGGCTCCCCTGGACCCCCACCCAGTCCCCCACGTCCAGAAGGCCCAGCTTGCCGTAGAGGTCACCGAGCCGTCCCTTCTCGAAGAGGACCTGGAGCCGCGCCCCGCCCTCCTGGAGGTGGCCGAAGGTCAGTTTGCCCATCTTCCTCAGGGCCACGAGCCGTCCGGCCACCCGCAGCGGCGGGGGGGAGGCCGCCAGTTCCTCCGCCGTCCGGCCGCCCCACTTTTGGAGGACCTCCTTGAGGGCGGCGTCCGTCTCGTACCGGAGAGGCAGGCAGCCCGGAAAGGCCTCCCGCCACTCCTTTCGCTTCCGTCGTCGTTCGGCGATGAGTTCGTCTTCCAAGACCGTCCCTCACGAAGAAGCGGCAGTATAGGCGGGAAGGCTTGTGCGGTCAAGGAATTACACGGGCTTCCTTTCCGCCATCATCCATCCTGGGAAAAGTGAAAAGTAAAGAGTGAAGCGTGAAGCGTGAGAAGAACCCTCCCCGATCCCCCTGACCTCGTTGTTCAAAGGTTGGGTTTCTCCTCATCCCCTCTCAGGGCCGATAGTAGGGGAGTAGGGAAGAAGGGAAAAGAAAAAACCTCTCTGATCTCCCGGATCTCCTTGTTCAAAGGTCGGAACTGGACAGGCCGGCGCGCGACGTCCTCTCTCCGGCCCGCCGACCCCGCTCCCGGAAGACAAACCCAAAGGGGCACCCCCCGAAGGAGGTGCCCCCAAGATACGGCCTCCGGGAGGTTCAGCCGGCGCGGAAGTAGAGGTACACCCCGCCCCGGGCGTCGGAAACGTAGAGGCTGACGGGGTCGCCGCTCTTCACGGCGGAGGCCGCGGCCTTGTACTCCTTGACGCTGGAGACGGGCTTGCCGTTGAGCTCGGAGATGACCATCCCCTCCCGGACACCCTTGGTGTACGCGTTGGAGTTGGGGTCCACCGAGGTGACCACCACGCCGCTCAGGTCTTCGGGCAGGCGGTACATGGCCCTCGTCTGGGGGGTGAGGTTCTGGACGGTGATGCCCAAAACGTCCTGGCTCTCCTTCTCTTCCGTGCCGGAGTTCGGTTCCGCCTCCCCTTCCAGGCCCTTGGCGCGGTCGCCGAGGGTGATCCGAAGGGTCCGGCGCTCCCCTTCCCGGAGGACCTCCACGGAGATGGTCTTTCCGGGCGGGTAGGCGGCGATCTTGTGGGGAAGCTGGCGGCTGTCCCGGATCTCCTGGCCCTCCACCTTGACGATGATGTCGCCCTTCTTCATGCCGGCCTTGGCGGCGGGGGTCTTCTCGTCCACGCTCTGGACCAGCGCCCCTCCGGAGATCTCCTGTCCGTAGGTCTTCCGGTAGTAGTCCCGGGCGTCCTGGTCCACGGGACCCACCCGTACGCCGAGGTAGCCGCGCTCCACCTTACCCTTGGTCTTGAGCTGGTCCAGCTGGGCCTTGACGAGGTTGATGGGGATGGCGAAGCCGATCCCCTCCACCACGCGGCCCCGGAAGTCGCTCCGGGTGATGGCGGTGCTGATGCCCACCACCTCCCCCCGGGTGTTGACCAGGGGGCCGCCGGAGTTGCCGAAGTTGATGGCGGCGTCGGTCTGAAGGAAGTCGTCCAGGGAGCTGGAGGAGATCCGCCGCCCCTTGGCGGAGATCACCCCCACCGTCACCGTGTGGCTGTACATGAGCGGGTTGCCCACCGCCATGACCCAGTCTCCGGGGCGAACCGCGTCCGAGTCCCCCAGGGGCACGGTGGGGAAATTCTGCCCCTCGATCTTCAAGAGGGCCACGTCGGTCTCCTTGTCCTGTCCCACCACCTTGGCCTCGTAGTTCCGGTCCTCGTCCAGGGTCACCCGGACCTTGCTGGCCCCTTCGATGACGTGGTTGTTGGTGAGGATGTAGCCGTCGGGGCTGATGAGGAAACCGCTGCCTCCGGCCTCCTCCACCGGCGGCGTTCCCCGGGGGATGGGCGGGTGCGGCGTTCCGAAGAAGAATTGGAAGGGGTTGGCAAAGGGGTCCTCCTCCGAGTCGTCCTCCGAGCCTTTCCGGTCGCCCTGCACGCTGAGGGCGGTGATGGCCACCACGGCGGGGTTCACCCGCTCCGCCACGTCGGCGAAGCCGGGAAGGGCGGAGGCGCCGCCGGCGGGGGTCCCTTGGGGCGCGGGGGCGGTGACGGCATGGGCCGTGGGGGCGCTCACGTTCCCGAGCTGGGCCAGGCCAAATCCGACCATCACCAGGAGGGTTCCCAGGGCGGCCAGGGAGAGGAACTTGAGGGTCTTCATGGTGTGCTCCTTTCATCCTGCATGGGCGTCGTTTCCATTCGGTAGATCTTCAGCTTTCGGTGGAGGGTCCGGAGGCCGATCCCCAGAAGCCGTGCGGTCTGGGTCTTGTTCCCTCCGGTCTTCTCCAGCGTTCGGAGGATGGCCTCCCGCTCCAGATCCTCCAGAGGCCGGATGGGCGGAGGGCTCTCCGGCGGCGGGGGTTCTTCCGGCCGCCCGGAGGCCGCCGGCTGGACGGGCAGGGGCGGGAGGGCGGGCCGGAGTTCGGCGGGCAGGTGGACCTCCCGCAACTCCTCCTCGGAGCAGAAGATCACCATCCTCTCCATGACGTTCTTGAGTTCGCGGACATTCCCGGGCCAGGCGTACTCCTGCAGGGCCCGGATGACCCCCGGCGAGAGGCCCTTGACCGGCTTGCCGTACTCCCGGGCGATCTGGGCGGCGAAGGCGTGACTGAGGAGGGGGATGTCCTCCCGCCGCTCCCGAAGGGGAGGGATGCGCAGTTCCACCACCTTCAGGCGGTAGAGGAGGTCCTCCCGGAAGCGTCCCTCCGCCGCCATCCGGGAGAGGTCCCGGTTGGTGGCGGTGATGATGCGCACGTCCACGGGGATGGCCTGGGTCCCCCCCACCCGGGTCACCACCCGCTCCTCCAGGACCCGGAGGAGCTTGGCCTGAAGGTCCAGGTTCAGCTCCCCGATCTCGTCCAGGAAGAGCGTCCCGCCGTGGGCCTGCTCGAACTTCCCGGGGTGGGCCCGGTCGGCGCCGGTGAAGGCCCCCTTCTCGTGGCCGAAGAGCTCGCTCTCCATGAGGGTGGCGGGGATGGCGGCGCAGTTGATGGGAAGGAAGCGGGCCCGCTTGCGGTCGGAGTTCTGGTGGATGGCGTTGGCGATGAGTTCCTTTCCGGTTCCCGACTCGCCGTGGAGAAGGACGGTGGCTCGGGTGGGGGCCACCATGCGGATCTGCTCGAAGAGTTCCCGCATGGGGGGGGAGGAGCCGATGATGTGCTCGAAGCCGTACCGCTCGTCGAGCCGCGCCTTCAGCTCGTCCACCTCCACCTTGAGGCGGCGCCGTTCCACCAGCGCCTGGACCCGGCGCCTCAGCTCGTAGAGGTCCACCGGTTTGGCGAGGTAGTCGTCGGCGCCCACCTTCATGGCCTCCACCGCCGACTCCACCGACCCGAAGGCGGTGATCAGCAGGACCGGCAGGGCGGCGTCGTTCCGCTTGATCCGCCGGAGGACCTCCATGCCGTCCATGCCGGGCATCCGGAGGTCCGTCACCACGAGGTCAATGCCCCCGTGCTCCTCCAGGTACCGAAGGCCCTCCACCGGGTCGGAAAAGGGGTGGACCTTGAAGCCGACCTTCTCGAGGGCCCGGGTGAGGCTCCGAAGGTTCTCCGCCTCGTCCTCCAGGATGAGGAGCGTTCCCCGTGTCATTCTGGCATACCCTCCGTGCCAAGATTACCATTCAAGCAAGGGGAGTGCCAGAACCGTTTGGGTCGTTCAGAGGAGGTCGGGGTCCACCACCGTGAGGAGGGTGGTCTCCCAGAGGTTGCCCCGCCGCTTGACCCGGAACCACCAGAGGGATCCCTTGCGGACCCGGAGGGGGAGCGCCTCCCGGGCCAGGAGGATCCCCGCCGCCTCCCCCAGCGTGGGCTGGTGGCCCACCACCACCACCGTACCCTCGCCGTCCGGCCAGCCGGCGGCCTCGAGGAGGTCGGGGGCCCGTGCTCCCACGCCCACCCGCTCCTCCAGCCGGCCCTCCTCCGAGAGGGGGGCGGCCGTCTCCCGGGCCCGCACCGCCGGGCTCACCAAAAGGGTGTACGAAGGGGGCAGGCGCTTCTCGAGCCACTTGGCCGCCCGGAGGGCCTGCTTCTTTCCCCGGGCGGTGAGGGGGCGGGCCTCGTCGGGCCAGCCGGCCTCGGCCTCCGCGTGGCGCCACAGGATCAGGTCCATCGCTCCTCCCAAGGAGAACGCAGGGTCATTGTGCCAGAGGCCGAACCTTCTCGTCCAGGAGGAACCCAAATTCCGCGATGGATTGGTCTTGCCTTCGATGAAGTAGGTGCTACACGAGGGAAAAACTTTATCTCTCCAACGGAGAGGGGCTTTTTCCCCGCGTTCCGCTGGCCAAGCCAGCCGGAACGCTCGGCTTGCCCTTCGGGGTCCCTCCCCGCTCCACGGGCAAAGCCCGTGGAGTCTCACCGAGGAAGGCCGCCTTGGCTTCGGTCTCCCGCCATTCGGAGAGGGGATCGGAGTCCACCGTGATGCCCCCGCCGACGTGGTAAAAGAGCCGCCCCCGGAGGATCTCCGCCGTTCGGATGGTGAGGCAGAGGTCGAAGCGGAGGCCCCCCGGCTCCATCCACCCAAAGGCCCCGCAGTACAGGCCCCGGGTCCGGCCCTCCAGCCGGTCGATCCATTCCATGGCGCGGACCTTGGGCGCCCCCGTCACCGAGGCGCCTGGAAAGGCGGCCCGCAAGAGGTCTCCGAAGTGGGTCCCCGGCCGAAGCCTCGCCTCCACGCGCCCATAAAGGTGGTGGACGTAGGGAAGGGTGAGAAGGTCGCGGGCCGGTTCCGCCCGGACCGTTCCCGGAACCGCCACCCGCCCCAGGTCGTTCCGCGCCACGTCCACGGCCATGGCCAGCTCGGCCCCCTCCTTCTCGCCACCGAGGAGGCGCCGGGAGAGGAGGCGGTCCTCCTCCGGACCCCGCCCCCGGGGCGCCGTTCCCTTGATGGGCTCGGTCCAGACCCGGTCCCCCTCCCGCCGCAGAAAGCGCTCCGGAGAGAGGCAGAGGAGCCGGTAAGCCCCCCCGTGGAGCAGGCCGCCGAAGGCCGGCCGGGCCCTTCCGAGCTGGCCGGAAAGGAGCCGCCAGGCGGAGGTGCGGAAGGGGACCTCCACCCGACGGGTGAGGTTCACCTCGTAGACCTCCCCCGCCCGCTCCGCCTCCAGGATCGCCTCCACACCGCGGAGGAAGCCCCGCCGGGAAGGCCAGGAGCCCCGGGGCTTCGGGAGGGGAGGAAGGGCGGAGGGACCGGGGGGAAGGGGGAGGGGGCGGCGGCGTTCGAAGAGGAAAGCGTGGATCCAGGGAAGGCCCAAGTCGTCCTCGGCCGGCCGCGGGAGGCGCTCCAGCGCCCGCCGCAGGTCGTAACCCAGGGCCACCACCCAGAGGGCCCCCGGAGGCGCTCCCTCCTCGGCGAGGCCCAGGACCCGGTCCAGCGCCTCCACGGGGTTGCCGGGAAAGGCGCGGCGGCCTCCCTTCCTCTTCAGCACCAGGCCGCGCCCGTCCCCCTTCACCTCGGCGAAGGGCCGGGAGAGAAGGGAGGAGAAGCCCCACCCGCGGCCCGTCCCCTCGGCGTCGGCGAGGACGGCGAAGGGGGGCGGGGGAAGGGGGACGGGTTCGGCCATGGCAGGGGCCGCGCGGCGGGCGGCACCGCCATCCTACGGGGAGGAGCCCCCCTGCGCAAGGGGCCGCCGGCGGCGGTCTGCTTCGCCCCTTGCGCCCGGCCCCCCTTGCGGCGCACAATGGGGCCGTTCGTAAGGAGTCCCCATGGCCCGCAACGGTATCCCCGCCCTCGTCCTCGCCGCCCTGCTGCTCCCCGCCGCCCTCTCCGCGGCCGACCCCAAGCCCGCCAAGCCCGCCCGGTCCCTCCCCGACGATCCCAAGGTCCGCCTGGGCTATGCCCTCGGCCTGGACGTCGGCGAGCGCCTGAAGGAGATCCGGAAGGAATTTGACCTCAAGGCCTTCGAGCAGGGCATGGAAGACCTCCTCAAGGAGGCGGAGCCGGCCCTGACTCCCCAGGAGGCCGCCAAGGTCCGCCAGGAGTTCGTCCAGCGCTACCAAGCCCAGAAGGCCGAGGAGCGGGCCAAAATGGGCGAGAAGAACAAGAAGGAGGGCGAGGCCTTCCTCGCCGCCAACAAGTCCAAGCCCGGCGTGGTGACCACCGCCAGCGGCCTGCAGTACCAGATCCTCAAGGAGGGGAAAGGTCCGTCCCCCGGGCCGCGGGACCGCGTCACCGTCCACTACAAGGGGACCCTCCTCGACGGCACGGTCTTTGACAGCTCCTTCGATCGGGGCCAGCCGGCCACCTTCCCCCTCACCGGCGTCATCAAAGGGTGGAGCGAGGGGCTTTCCCACTTCAAGGAAGGGGGCTCGGGCCGTCTCTTCATTCCGCCGGACCTGGCCTACGGCGAACGGGGCGCCGGCGACAAGATCGGCCCCAACGCGGTCCTCGTCTTCGACGTGGACCTTCTGAAGGTCGAGCCCCAGCCCGAGCCCACTCCGCCCCCCGCCCCCGGCAAGGCCAAATAGCGGGCAAGGAAAAACCTTGAAGCAAAAAGGCGCCTTGACACCGAGGGCCCCTTCGCGCAGGCTTGGCTTTCCGGCGGGGCGCCTCCCGCCCGGGAGGTGAGCCGGATGGAGTGGCTTCAGGCCCTGCACGATCCCGAGAAGCTGAAGGCCCTCATTGCCTGGGGAAGCTACCCCGTTCTCTTCGGGATCATCTTCGCCGAGACCGGCCTGCTCGTGGGGTTCTTCCTGCCGGGGGACTCCCTCCTGGTGACGGCGGGGATCATGGCGGGGCAGGGCTACCTGGACCTCTGGACCCTCTTCCTGCTGCTGTCGGTGGCCGCCATCGTGGGGGACTCCACCGGCTACTCCATCGGCTACCGCACCGGACCGCTGATCTTCAAGCGGCCCAAGTCTCTCCTCTTCAACCCGGACCACCTCCTCAAGGCCCAGCGTTTCTACGAGAAGTACGGCGGCAAGACCATCGTGCTGGCCCGCTTCGTTCCGGTGATCCGGACCTTCGCCCCCGTGGTGGCCGGCGTGGGCCGGATGAAGTACTCCCGTTTCCTCTCCTTCAACGTCTTCGGGGGCATCGGTTGGATCATCACCATGGCCTCCGCCGGGTACTTCATGGGGCGCATCCCCGGCGTGGACCGCTACCTCCACCTCATCATCGCGACGGTCATCGTTCTGTCTTGGATTCCCGGCATCGTGGAGGTCTACCGGGAGCGCCGCCGGCCCAGGACGTGATGAGGGGATGAGGAAGAAACCAAACCCCTGAACAAGGAGATCGGGGAGATCGGGTAGGTTTTTTTCTTTCTTTTTACTTTTTCTTTTTGATCTGATTCGCTTCCATGGCGGGATGGGGGTCAGTCGGCCTCGGCGCCGGCGGGCCCCAGGACTTCGTAGACCGCCAGCGGGCGGGAAAGGCCCTTGACCTCCACGTCCCCCACCTTCCGAAAGCGGAAGGCGTCCCGCGCCAGGAGGAAGGTGGACTCCCCCACCAGGATCTGGCCGGGCCGGGCCACCGCCGTCTCGATGCGGGAGGCGGCGTTGACGGTGGTCCCCAGGACGGTGAACTCCATCCGGCGCATGCTGCCAATATCCCCGGCCACCATGGGCCCGGAGTTGAGGCCGAAGCGGAAGACGAGGGGAGGCCGGTCCTTCTGCTCCCGGTTGAGGGCCTCCAGCGCCCACCGCATGTCCAGGGCGCACTGGACGGCCCGGACGGCGTGGTCCTCCAGGGGGATGGGGGCCCCGAAGACCGCCATGACGCAATCGCCGATGAACTTGTCCAAGGTTCCCTCGTGGCCGAAGATCACGTCGGTCATGCGGGAGAAGCAGGCGTTGAGCATGGCCGCCACCTCCGAGGGCGGCATGTGCTCGGTCATGGCCGTGAAGCCCACCAGGTCGGCGAAGAGGACGGTGGCCGTGGCCTCCCGCACCTCCAGGCCCACTCCCTCGCCCCGCTCCCCCCGGCCGAGGATCCGCCGGACCACCGACGGGGAGTGGTACCGTTCCAGCCGGGCTTTGGCCCGCCGTTCGGCCTCCACCGCGGCCCGGAGCTCGGCCTGGCGGATTCCCATGGCGGCGTAACCGGAGAGGGCGGACAGGAGGTCGAGGTGGAAGTCGCCGAAGGCCTGGGCCTTGAGGGGGGTGTCGGCGTAGAGGATGCCCAGGACCTTGTCCTCCAGTTGGAGGGGAACGCAGAGGGCCGAGCGGATCCCCAGGAAGCGGATGGACTCGCCGGCCTTGAAGCGGGGGTCCACCTGGGCGTCGTGGCAGAGGATGGCGACCCCTTCCTCGGCGGCCCTCCGCACGATGCTCTGGGAAACCCGGATGGGGGCCGTCCCCTTCCCCGCCTGGCGGACGGCCCGCGGCTCCATCTCCCCCGTCCGGGGGTTTTTCAGGAGAATCACCGCCTGCCGGGCGGGGATGTACTCGAAGAGGACGTCCAGGATCTTCTCCAGGACCCCCTCCACGTCCGGTGCCGCCAGCAGGGTCCTGGAGACCTCCGAGAGGACCGAAAGGATCCGGCCGAGGCGGCTCAGCCGCTTCCCTTCCTCTCCCTCGGCCGCCGAAGGGGGAGCCTCCAGCGCGCTCGGGTCCAGGGCCCGCTGGATCTCCTCCAGGGACCGGACGATGGTCCCTTCGGAGACCACCGACTCCTCGTCGGTCGCGGTGAGCCGGACGCGGTTCCGGGGATCCTCCTCGAAGCGGAAGGTGAAGGAGCCCAGGGAGACCTCGTCGCCGGGCTGGAGCAGGCGCTCCTCAACGGCCTCGCCGTTCACGCGGGTGCCGTTTCGGGACCCGAGGTCGGCGATTTTCCACCCTTCGGCGGTCTTGAGGAGTTCGGCGTGGCGCCGGGAGACGGTGTGGTCGGGGACGATGAGGTCGCAATCGGGCATGCGCCCCAGAGAGATCCGCTCCTTCTGGAGCGGGAACTTGCGGGTCTCCCCCTCCGCCTGGTAGGTCAGCCAGTGCATGGGCGCTCCCCGGTCATGGTACCACGGGACGCGGGAGGGTGTTCCGGAGACGGCGCTCCACGGCCCCCGCCAGAAGGACCGCCGCCCCCGCCAGGAAGAAGGCCGGAACCAGCTCGTAGATGTACCGGTCGGAGAGGCCCGAAACCTTCCAGAGGACGGTGACGAGGAAGCCCGTGGCGATACCGGCGGAGGCGCCCCAGGGGGTCACCCGGCGGGTCCAGAGGGAGAGGAGGAGCACCGGCCCGAAGGCGGCCCCCAGCCCCGACCAGGCGAAGAGGACGAACCAGAAGACCACACGCACCTGCCCCACCGCCACCGCCATGGCCAGGAGCCCCAGGACCACCACCGCCGCCCGGCCCGCCAGGAGGGAGGCCCGGCCGCTTCGGGCCACCCCGAAGCCGCGCTCCAGAAGGTCCCGGCTCACGGCGGAGGCGGCCACCAGGAGCTGGGAGGAGACGGTGGACATGATGGCCGAGAGGATGGCCGCCAGCATGACCCCCGCCAGCAGGGGGTGGAGGCTCTCCTTGGCCAGGATCGGGAAGAGCTGTTCGGGGTCGGAGAGGCCGGGGCGGACCAGCCGCCCCGCCAGGCCCAAATAGCCCGCGCCGTAGAAGACCAGCACCCCCCAGACCATGGCGATGACCTGGGTCTGCCGGATCTTCTCCCCGCTGGAGGCGGCCATGTACCGCGTGAGGACGTGGGGCTGGCCGGGATAGCCGAGACCGATGCCGAAGAGGCCGGTGACGAGTCCGAAGAGGGCGAAGCCGGTCTTTCCCCCCGCCACCGAGACGAGGGCCGGGTCCAGCCGCTGGAGGCCCGAAAGGAGCGGACCGTAGCCCCCCGCCGCGCCGAGGGCGAGGAGGGGCATGGCCGTGAGGGCGCCGACCATGATGAGACCCTGCACGAAGTCGGTCCAGGAGACGGCCCGGAAGCCTCCGAGGAGGGTGTACAGCAGGATCACGCCCCCGCCCAGGACCACGCCCCGGCCGTAGGGAAGCCCGAGGATCGCCTCCATGGCCTTGCCCGTGGCGGTGAGCTGGGCGGCCACGTATCCCCCCAGGCAGAGGAAGATCACGGCCACCGAGAGGAACCGCACGGTGCGGGAGCCCCCCAGCGAATCGGCCAGGAAGTCCGGCAGGGTGAGGGAGCCCCGGGCCGCCGCTTCCCGGCGGAGGCGGGGGGCCACGAAGTAGAGGTTCACCACGTAGCCGAAGAGGCAGCCCGGCGCGTACCAGAGGGCCGAGACCCCCCCGGCGTAGGCCATCCCCACCGCCCCCAGGACCACCCACCCGCTCTCCGACGAGGCGGTGGAGGAAACGGCCGTCACCCACGAGCCCAGCGACCGGCCCGCCAGGAAAAAGTCCTCGGGAGACCGGGTGAGCCGGGCCGCCGCCCACCCGATGACCAGCAGGAGGGCCAGGTAGAGGGCCACCACGGCGGCGACGGCGGCGTCAGGGCTCACGGTGCCGCCCCCGGAGGTAGTGGAGGACCGCTCCCCCGGCGAAGAGCAGGGGTACGGCCAGCAGAAAGAGGTGCGTGGGCCACAGCGAGGCGTCCATGGGGTATCCCTCCCCTCTCCTCCGGAAAATGTACCACGGCGGCCGGGGGGCCCCGCCCGTGCCACCGGCCGGCAAGGGGTGACCGGCGTCCCGTCCCGAACCCGGTGGGCCCACGTCGCCCCGCGCCCCCCGGCGTCTTTTCAAGGGGAGGATGGCGGAGGCAAGGTCCCGAACTCCTCCGGGAGGGGGGCCTCGACCACCTGGACCGCCCCCGAGGGGAGGGGAAAGGCGACCCGGAAGGCGTGGAGCAGGAGGCGGGGGGCGCGGCCACCCCAGGGACCGCCGTACTTCCGGTCCCCCAGCAGGGGATGGCCGGCGGCGGCGGCGTGGACGCGGATCTGGTGGGTCCGGCCCGTCTCGGGACGGAGTTCCAGGAGGCTGGTGCCGCTCCGGTCCTCCAGAACCCGGTAGCGGGTCCGGGCGGGACGGCCTCCGGGATCCACCGCCACTCGGCCCTCCCGGGGTTCGGAAAGGGGCCACTCCCACACCCCCTCCGGGGGGGAGGGGAGCCCCGCCGCCACGGCCAGGTACACCTTCTCCACCCGGCCCTGGGCGAAGGCCTCTCCCAGGAGGGCCGCGGCGGGGGCCTCCAGGGCCACCAGGAAGACGCCGGAGGTGGCGGCGTCCAGCCGGTGGAGGGGATGGAGGTCCTTGAGGGGCCGTCCCAGGCGCCGGGCGGCGGCGTGGAGCAGGGTCCCCGCCACCGATTCCCGGGTGGGGACGGTGGGCACGCCGGCGGGCTTGGCCAGGGCCAGGATCCCCTCTCCCCGCCAGAGGATCTCCGCGGGGACGGAGTCCAGCAGGGGCCGGCCTCCGGAGGCCTCCACCTCCACCGAGGCGCCAGCCTCCACGAGCCGGGAGCAGAGGCGGCACCGCCGCCCGTCGAGGTAGACGGCCCCCCGCTCGATGAGGTCCTTGGCCCGCCGGCGGCTGAGACGCGGCTCCAGCGCCGCGAGGACCGCGTCCAGCCGGGATCCTCGAAGTTCCTCCGGGACCCGGAAGTGGCGCCTCATTCCTCTCCCTCCAGCTCCCGAAGGAGCGCCCGGACCGCCTCCCGGAGGTCCTCGAGGCTTCCCCCGTTGAAGAGGGTCCGGTCCCTCAGGGCGAAGGTGGCCGAGAGGCGCTGGTTCGTCTCTTCGGACGAGTCCTCCTCCGCCTCCTTGGCGAGGAAGGCCGCCAAGTCCGAAACGGCGTCCCCCCGTCCCTTCCGCGAGCGGGCCCGCTCGAAGCGCGCTTCCGGCGGGGCGTCCACGCCGACGAGGACGAACCGGGGCAGGCGGCGGAGGACCGCCACCTCCGCCGGGTTCCGGATGGAGTCCACCACGTCCCGGTTCCCCAGCCGAGGCAGGATCCTCTGGGCCAGGGCGCCCGGTCCCCCTTCCCGCCGCAGCTCGTTCCCCGTGACGATGAGGTCGTCCCGGGAGACGGTGCGTCCCCGCCGGAGGGCCTCCTCCCGCACGACGTCGCTGAGGCTGTGGTAGGAAAAGCCCCACTCCTGAAGGAGGGCGGCCACCTCGCCCTTTCCGGCGGCGTTGGGGCCGGTGAGGCCCAGGACCAGGGGACGCGGGCTCACGGCTCCAGCTCCTTCCGCCGCTGGGCCGCCGCCTTCCGGAGGAGCTCCGAGTCGGGAGAGAGGGCCGCGAGGCGGTACTCGGCCAGGGCCAGCGGGCCGTACCCGTCGAGCTGGTAGGCCCTGCCCAGGAAGTAGTGGGCCTTTCCCTGGAGGTGGGTGGAGGTGGGGCGGTTCACCAGCAGGTCGGTGAAGCCGAGGACCGCCTCCCGGTAGGCTCCCCGGCGCACCCGGGCGTAGTTGAGGTAGTAGGCGGCGTCGCCGGCGTAGAGGTCCAGCGGGCGCTCCTCTACGAAGGCCCGGAGACGCTCCAGGGCCGCCCCGTCCTTCCCCTGCCTCAGAAGGGCCACGGCCTCCTGGAACTCCCCGCGGGAGGCGGTGAGGGCCTTGAGGCGCTCCGCCCCGAAGGTTCGGTAGCCCTCCTCGAAGGCCTCCCGGGACTCTCCCTCCGCCTCGGCGAGGGCCTCCCAGAAGGGCCGGCCGGCGTGGAGGAGGTTGATCCACCGCCGCAGGGCCCGCGGTCCCTTTCGGGCCTCCAGGGCCTCGAGGGCCAGAACCCCCTTGGTCCAGGCACCCTCCTCCCCTTCCAGCGGCCCCGCCAGCAGGAGGGGCGCTTCGCTCTCCAGGATCCGGCGGGAGAGGTAGGCCCGGGCGAAGCCGCCGAGGTGGAGGGAGGCCCCGGCGCGGAACCAAAGGGGCGCCTCGGAGAAGGCGGGAACCTCCTGGCCCAGGAGGGCCCAGGCCAGGGCCGCGGCAAGGAGGCCCCTCCGCTCCCACCACCCGAGGACCAACGGCTCCGCGGGAACCTCCGCCACCCAGCGGCCGCCCTGGCGCCGGACCTCGAAGGGCTCGGCGAAGGCGCAGGCGGTGGCGGGCCGGGGAAGGACGTCGAAGGTGTTCTCCGCCGCGGGGAAGAGCCCCGCGCCGTCCTTGAGGTCCTTCACGGCGCCGGCGAGGTCCTCGTCCAGCGTCTCCAAGGCCCGCCGGACCTCGGGAACGGCGCCGAGGGGGGGCGGGCAGGGCTGGACCGAAAGGCCCTTCACCGACAGAACCCGGGGCACGGGCGGAGGGGAGGGCTCGGAGGGCGGCGGAGGCGGGGCCGGAGTCCGGATGGGAGGGCGGAAGCGAACGGCGGGGGGCTCCGGCGCCGCGAGCCACCGGAGGTCGTCCCGCCAGAGGAGAATCCCGGCGAGAAGGCCCGCCCCCGCCAGGACGACGGCGGCGGCGGCGGCCCGAAGGACCCGGCTCCTCTCCATCAGGGTTCCTCCACGGCGCTGGAGTCGGTCCAGCCCCGCCCCTCCCCCCAGAGGACCAGGGAGCGGCTTCCCGCCTCCGCCACGCGGAGGATTTCCGACCCTGGAGGCAGGATGGCCAGCACCTTTCCCCCGCTCTCGGGGGCCGCCGTCACCTCCGCCGGGGCCACCACCACCACCGGGCGGCGCCGGGGCAGGACCGCGTCGGAGCCGGCCATCAGGAGCGCCGACAGGAGTCCCAGGAGGACCGACGCGGCCAGGAACCGGGCCCAGAAGCGGCGGGCCTCGCCGGGGGGCAGGAGGAGCACGAGGGCCGCCGAGAGGCAGGCGAGGAGGGAAAGAACCAGTACCGCCGCTTCCGGCAGCCCTTCCGGCATGGAGGCGAGGAAGGCCTCCCACGGGGGAACGGCGTAGGGCGGCACCCGGGCCGGCAGGAGCCGCCGTGCGGCTTCGAGGTTCGTCCGCGCCGGTTGGAACCGGGGGTCCAGCCGGAGGGCCCGGCGGTACTCCAGGATGGCCCGCCCCAGATCCCCCGCCTTCAGGGCGCAGTTGCCCAGGTCGAAGTGGAGGGCCGCCCCGTCCCCCTCCGCCTCCCGGAGGAGGAGGTAGATCCTCCGGGCCTCGGCGTAGTCCCCCCGGTGGTAGGCCTCGGCCGCTCGCCGGGCCAGCAGGTCGCCGGTGCCGCCCGCCCGCGGGAGGTCGCCGCCGAAAAGGGCCAGGAGGGCCAGCACCGGCAGGAGGACGCGGCGTGGGGAGGAGGCCCCGGGGGTCCCCTGGACCCACGAGCGGACCTCCTCGTAGAGAGCGGCGAGTTCCATCTTGGTGGGCCGCTCGGGAGCGTACCGCGCCCGCTCCAGCCGTTCCACCAGGCCCACGGCCCTCCGGGCCGCCTCCTCTTCCAGTCCCGATTCCCGGAGAACCTCGAGGAGCCGCTCCCGGTCCAGGCCCGAGGTGGCCCGCCCCGCCCGGAGGTCCAGGGCGTCGGTTAGGGCCCGGGAGAGGGCCTCGTGGCACTCCTCCGCCCGGCGCACGTCCAGGCGGCGCCGGGCCCTCAGGAGGTTCCGCCGGGCGCGGTTCCGGAGCAGGCGGGCCCGCCGCTTCTCCGGCGCCGTGAGAAAGGTCCGGTAGAACCCCAGTCCGGCGGCGAAGAGGAGCAGGGCCAGGTACGGAAGGGGCAAGAGGCGCCAGAAGAGGGCCCGGGAGAGGAGGGGCCCCTGTCCCCGGCCCGGGAGGGGCCTCTCCACGAGCGGCGCGAGGCTCACCTCGGCGCCGGTTCCCGGAGCGCCCGCGCCCACCAGAACCCGTCCCCCGCCCGCCGCCAGGGTCTTATAGGTGCGGGACTCGGGGTCGAAGACCGTGAGGCGGGCCTCGGGAATCTCCACCGGCCCCGCCGTCCGGGGCAGGAAGGAGAGGCGGAAGCTCCGCCGCACCCGGAGGAGCCCCCCGGCGAAACCACTGTGATCGGCGACCTCCGGAGGATAGGCCTGGAGGAGGGGCGTGGCCGAAACCTCCAGGGCGCCGTCGGGCAGAAAGCCCTCCCCCTCCACCTCCAGGCCCAGGCTCACGGGGCGGCCCCCCTCCACCCGGGCCGGGGGAGGCTCGGCGACCCGGAGGGTGAACCTTCCCACGGCGCCCCGGAAGCCCGCCGGCGGGGAGGGAAGGGGCAGGACCTCCAGACGGGCCGAGCCCCCCCGAAGGTTCAGGCGCCCCCCCGCTCCCTCCAGCCGGAGGTCGGCCTCGAAGTCCTCCACCGTCCGGGCCCCCGGCTCGATGGGGAAGAGGGTAGCCCTGAGCACCACGGCGTCGAGGTACAGCTTTCCCCCCCGGCGGACCTGAAGCGCCCGCGCCCGGCTGGCCCCCGGCTCCTCCACCTTCTGGAAGCCTTCGAAGGAGGCGGGGCGGGTGATGTCGATGCCCCGGACCGAACGGCGGGTCAGCAGGTGGAGCGTGTACACCACCGGCTGACCGACGAAGACCCGGCTGGCCGAGAGGGAGCCCTGGAGGAGGAGGTCGTCCCCCACGGCGGCGGGGGCGGCGGTGGCCGGCTCCGGCGCCGTGGCCGGCGGGGGGGCTCCCCCCGTCTCCACCTCCACGGTGAAGCCCGGCACCTCCACCGCCTCCCCGCCCACCCGCAGGGAGAAGGGGGGTACGCGGAGGCGGCCCGCCTCCGCGGGGTTCAGGAGGTAGTGGAAGAGGAGGGCCCGGCCACCTCCCGGCAGGGCCTCCACCGTCTGATAGGTCCCCGCCACCCGGAAGCCCTCCAGCGGAGGAAGGGCCGGCTGGGGCAGGAGGTCCGTCCCCTCCACCCGGAGGGTGAAGGTGAGGCTCTCCCCCAGGCGGAGCCGGCTCTTGTTCACCGACGAGGAGACCTTGAGCCCCTCGGCCCGGGCCGCGAGGACGAGGAGGAGGGCCAGAACCGCCGCCGCGGCGGCGCGGCCCCACGGGGCGCCCCTCACGGCGACCCTCCCGCCGCCTCCCTCCCGCCGCCGTTTCCGCCGAGGACCGGGTCCACGTCCTGGAGGCGGACCGAGACCACCCGGGAGACGCCGCCCTCGGCCATGGTGACGCCGTAGAGAAAGTCGGCCAGCTCCATGGTCCTCTTGTTGTGGCTCACCACCAGGAACTGGGTCTTCCCCCGGAACTGCTGGAGGAGCCGGCTGAAGCGCACGATGTTGGCCTCGTCCAGCGGCGCGTCCACCTCGTCCAGCAGGAAGAAGGGCTGGGGGCGGTACTCGAAGAGGCCGAAGAGAAGGGAGAGGGCCACCATGGCCTTTTCCCCTCCCGACAGGAGGACCAGGCTCTGGAGCTTCTTGCCCGGAGGCTGGGCGTAGATCTCCACCCCCGTGTCCAGAGGATTCTGCTCGTCCAGGAGGGTGAGGCGGGCTTCTCCTCCCTCGAAGACCTGCCGGAAGAGGTGGGAGAAGTGGTCCCCCACGGCGTGGAAGGCTTCCAGGAAGCGCTCGCGGGTGGTGCGGTTGATCTTCCGGATGGTCTCGTGGAGGGAGGCGACGGCGTCCTCCAGGTCCTTGCGCTGGGCCGAGAGGAAGGCGTGGCGTTTCTCCAGCTCGGCGTACTCCGCCCGGGCCGCCAGGTTGAGGTCTCCCAGCTCGGCGATGCGGCCGTCCAGCCGCGAGAGGGCCCGGGCCTCCTCCTCCGCCTCCTCCGGCGCGAGGGGGGGCTCGCCGGCGTACTCCCGGGCCAGCACTTCGGGGGGTTCCTCGAAGACCTCCCCCATCCGGGCCTCCAGGTTCCGCACCTCCGCCTCCGCCGTCGCCCGTTCCACCTCGTTCCGGGCCAGCTCCTCCCGGATCTGCTGGGCGGCCTCCCGGGCCTCCCGGGCCCGCCGCTCCGCCGCCTCCGCCTCCTCGGCGAGGCGCCGGTGATCCTCCTCGAAGCGGGCCTTCCGCTCCCGCCCCTCTTCCAGGGCCAAAAGGAGGGCGCGCAGCTCCTGCTGGCCTTCGGTGACGGCCTTCTCCAGGGCCGCGATCCGCTCCTCCAGGAGGGAGGCCTCCCCCTGGAGCCGGGCGTCGGTGGCCTTCAGCTCTTCCAGGGCCTGCCTGGACCGGGCGAGGGCGTTGGCCGCCGACCGGGCCCGCTGGGCCACCTCCGAGTGGCGGGAGCGGCTCTCCGCCACCGCCTCGTGGGCCGCGTCCAGGGCGCGGCGCAGGCCGGCGGCCCGCTCCTCCAGCTCCGCCAGGCGGGCCTCGGAACGGCGCCGCACCTCCTCCGAGGCGGCCAGATCCCGGGAGAGGTCCTTCCGCTGGGCCTCGAAGGCCGCCCTCTCCTCCCGGGAGGAGAGGACCTCCCCCTCCAGGAGGTCCCGGGAGGCCGCCAGCCGGGACCGTTCCTCCTCGGCCCGCTCCCGTTCCCGCTCCGCCTCCGCCAGATCGGCGGCGGCCCTCCGCTCCGCCTCCGCCGCCTCCCCGGCGGCGCTCCGGGCCTCCTCCTCCTCCTGGCCGGCCTTGCGGGCCTCTTCCTCGGCCCCGGCCAGCGCCTGGAGGGCCGCCTCCTCGCTGCGCCGGGCCTCCTTAAGGCGGTGCTCGTGTTCCAAAAGGGCCCCGCCTCCCGGCCCGCCGGCGCCGCCGCGGACCCAGCCCCGGGGGTGGACCAGCAGGCCGCCGGGGGTGACGGCGGGAAGCCCCGTGGCTGCGGCGGCCTCCCGCGCCGCCTCCGGCGAGGAGACCAGGAGGACCGGAGGCAGGTACCGCCGGACCTCGTCGGGGATCCCCTCGGCCCGGGAAAGGAGCGTCGCGCCGGGGGGGAGGGCGGGGAGCTCCTCGGGCCCCGGCCCTTCCTCCAGGAAGAAAACCGCCTGGCCGCCCCGCTCCCGGCGGAGTTCCTCGAGGATGGGGGCGGCCTGGTCCCACGGCACCCCCACGAAACCGGCGAGGAGGTCCGCCAGGACCGCCGAGAGGGGCGGCAGGAGTTCCGCGGGGGCGCCGGCGAGGAGGCGGGCCAGGGTCGGCGGCTCCTGGCCGGCGAGGCGGCGGGCCACCGCCGCCTGCCCCGAGGCGGCCAGGCTCTTCCCGTGGCCTTCGAGCACCTTCCGCTCCCGCTCGGCCACCGCGGCCTCGCGCCGGGCGGAGGCGAGGGCTTCGGAGGCCCGACGGGCCCGGATTCGGGCCTCCTCAAGGCGCGCCTCCCTCTCCCGCACCGCCCCGGCCAGGGTGGAACGGGCTTCCCGGGCCCCGGCGAGCCGCGCCTCCGCCTCCTCCAGCCGGGAAGCGGCGGCCGTTTCCCGCTCCCTCAGCCCCTCCTCCTCCCGCGCCAGGCGACGCTCCCGCTCCTCCAGGCGCTTCAGGTCCTCCCCCAACCGGGCGAGGAGGGCGCTGAGCCGGGAGTGCTCCTGGGCATCGGTGAAGACCTTGCGGCGCAGGGTCTCCCGCTCCGCCTCGGCCTCCTGGGCCTCCTTCCCCCGGCCTTCCAGCTCCCGCTGGGCGGCGGCGGCGGCGGCGGCCCACGCCCGTTCCTCCTCCTCCAGCCGGGCCACCTCTCCCTCGAGGCGTTCGGTCTCCCGCTGTCCCGCGCGGATCCGGGCCTTAAGTTCCTCCCGGTCGTGGCCGATCTGGCGGAGCCGGTTTCGGGCGGAAAGAATCTGGTCGGTCTTGCGCTGGATCTCCTGCTCCGCCCGCTCCCGGCCGAGGTCCTTCTCGTGCAGGGCCTGGACGGCGTTTTGGAGGGAACGCTCGTGGTCGGCCAGCTGGAGCCGTGCGGCCTCCCCCTCGGCCTCCAGGGCCGCCACCACCGCCTCCCGCCGCTCCCGTTCCGCCGCCAGGAGTTCCCCGTCCCGCTCCAGCGCCTGCCGGCGGGCGGACCACTGGCCGTAGAGCCGCCCCCAGAGACGGCGCTGGCGGGCCCGGCGCTCCTCCGTGAGCTTGACGAAGCGGTCGGCCTTGGCCGCCTGCTTCTTGAGGGCGGCCATCTGGCCCTCCACCTCCAGAAGGATGTCGTTGAGGCGGAGGAGGTTCGCCTCCGTCGCCTCCAGCTTCTGCAGGGCCGACCGCCGGTTCTCCTTGTAGTGCGCGATCCCCGCCACCTCCTCGAAGATGGCCCGGCGCTCCTCGGGGCTCATGGCCAGGAGGGCCTCCACCCGGCCCTGCTCCACCAGGAAACTCCCCTGGGTGGAGACGTTGTGGCGCAGGAGGAAGTCGTGGACGTCCTTGAGGCGCACGGGGCGGCCGTCCATGAGGTAGGCGCTCTCCCCCGACCGGGAGAGGCGCCGCCCTACCTGCACCTTCGTTCCCCCCGGCTCCCGGAAGGTCATGAGGACCTCGGCGGTTCCGGCGGGGGGCCGGCGGTGGCTGCCGTTGAAGATCACGTCCTGCATCTTGTGGCCCCGGAGGCTCTTGGGGCTCTGCTCCCCCAGGGCCCAGAGGACCGCGTCGGTGACGTTGCTCTTTCCGGAGCCGTTGGGGCCCACCACCACCAGGAGGTCGTCGGGGACGGGGATCCGCGTCCGGTCCGCGAAGGACTTGAACCCCGCCAGCTCGATCTCCTGGAGTTTCAGCATGGGGCGGGCCTCAGGGGGCGGGGACGAGGAAGGCCGCGAGCTTCTGCCGGTGGGCCTCCGGGATGGGCATGGTGCGGCCGGCGCCGTAGTCGTAGGCCACCTGGACGGTCTTCCCCTCGGCGGCCGTCTCGCCGGAGGCTTCGATCCGGTAGTCGAAGGTGAAGGAGGTCCGACCCAGCCGGGAGACCCTAAGGCCCACGAGGACCCGGTCTTCGTACCTCACGGGCCTCCGGAAGTCCACCTCCAGCCGGGCCAGGATGTAAAAGTAATCGGTGGCGGAGGCGACGCCGAAGACCTCCTTGAAAAAAGCCTCCCGGGCCAGCTCGAAGTAGGTGCCGTAGACGGCGTTGTTGACGTGGCCCATGGCGTCAATGTCCCGAAACCGAACGACCACGGGCGTTTCAAAGGGGAATCCGTCCATCCCGCTCGCCCTCCTCGGCGAGGGGCGGAAGGGACCGTCCTTTCGCCTCCCGCCCCCCTCTGCCATAATCCGCTCCGGAGGGCCATCCTACCATGAACGAGACCCGTCTTCGATCCATGCAGGAAGCCTTGAGGGCCGAGGGGCTGGACGCCTGGTTCTTCTCCGACTTCAAGGGAACCGACCCGCTGGCCCTGCGCCTTCTCGGGATCGGCGAGAAGGCCATGCGCACCCGCCGGTGGTTCTACCTGCTTCCCGCGGAGGGAGAGCCCCTGCGCCTCTGCCACCGCATCGAGCCCGGGAGCCTGGACGGCGTCCCCGGACGCCTGAGCCTCTACGGCCGTTGGCAGGAGTGGCAGGAGGCCCTGCGGGAGGCCCTCTCGGGCCGGCGCCGGGTGGCCGCCCAGTTCGCCGAGAGGGGACTCATCCCCGCCCTGGGAAGGCTGGACGCGGGCCTCGCCGACTTCCTCCGCTCCCTGGGGGTGGAGCTGGTTCCCTCGGGGGACCTGGTAGCGGCCTTCGTGGCCGCCTGCACGCCGGAGCAGGAGGCTTCCCACCGGCGGGCCCTCGCCATCCTGGAGGAGACGGTGGAGTTCGCCTTCGCCCGGGTGATCGCCGCCCTGCGAAGCGGCGAGCCCCTCACCGAGTACGCCCTCCAGCGGCAGATGCTGGACTTCTTCCAAGGCCGGGGCCTCACCACCATGGCCCCTCCCATCGTGGCGGTGGACGCCCACGCCGCCGACCCCCACTTCGAGCCCCTACCGGAAGGGTCCTCTCCCATCGGGAAGGACCAGGTCCTTCTCCTGGACCTCTGGGCCCGGGAGCGCCACGAGGAGGCCATCTACGCCGACATCACCTGGTGCGCCTGGACCGGCGCCGCCGTGCCCGACGAGAAGGCCAAGGTCTGGGAGGTGGTCACCCGGGCCCGGGACGCCGCCGTCCGCCGGGCCGAGGAGGCCGCCGTGCGGCCGGTTCAGGGCTGGGAGGTGGACCGGGCCGCCCGGGAGGTGGTGGAGGCGGCGGGGTACGGGGAGTTCTTCATCCACCGCACCGGCCACTCCATCACCACCGAGGACCACGGCGACGGCGCCAACATGGACGACTACGAGACCCGGGACACCCGGCGTCTCCTGCCCCACACCTTCTTCTCCGTGGAGCCGGGGATCTACCTCCCCGGACGCTTTGGCTTCCGGTCGGAGGTCAACTGCCTCGTGGGGGAGAGGGGCGTCACGGTCACCGGCCGGCGCCAGGGCCCCCTTCCGGCGCTGCTGGGTTCCTGAGGCCCCCTTCGGCGGAGGGGGAGGTTCCTTCCCGGGCCTTGCGCCAGTCCCCGGCGAAGCGGGCGGCGATCTGCGCCACCAGGTTCCGCGCCGAACGCCGGTCCACCACCGTGGTCCGGAGGGCGTCGTTCCAGACCGGCCGGCCCTCCACGAAGAGGGTGGCCGACGCCTCGCAGGCGGGCTGGACGGCCGAGGAGTGGCTCCGCATCCCCGACTTCGTGTCCTCGTCCAGGTTGAGGCTCGGCGTGTTGATGGGCAGGGGGGGCTGCCAGAGGTCGAAGACCGACTCGCAGGCCACCTGGAACCGGAGCTCGGGGACTCCCTTCTCGCCCGCCGGCGCCGCCTCGGGCCCCCCTTCCCGCCGCAGGGCCCGCTCGGCCTCCTCCCGGAGTTCCGGGGAAGCGAGAACCACCCGGACCCGCTCCACCCGGGCGAGATCCGCCGGCGCCCGTCCCGTGCCGGGGGAGGGCCCCGCCGCGCACCCCGGGAGCATTCCCAATCCGAGGGCCGCCACAAGGGTCCGCCGCATGCTCCGAGAAGCCTCCCGGGAAAATATGGAGACTCCCCAGGGGAGGCGCCAGGGGGATCTCAGACGAAAAAGTCGGGGTAGAGCTCGGCGCCGGGGTTCACCGAGAAGCGGTCCAGGTCCGTGACCCCCTCGGCCCGGAGCACCTCCTCGTCGAGGAAGAAGTTCCCTGTGCAGGAGCGGCTGTCCTTGTTGAGGATGTGCCAGGCCGCCTCCGCCACGAACTCCGGCCTTCGGGCGTGGGCCACCACCTCGTCTCCGCCCAGGAGGTTCTGGACCGCCGCCGTGGCGATGACGGTCTTGGGCCAGAGGCAGTTCACGGCCACCCCCTCCTCCCGGAACTCCTCCGCCAGGCCCAGGGAGACCAGGCTCATGCCGTACTTGGCCAGGGTGTAGGCGACGTGCCGGCCGAACCACTCCGGCGTCACCGTCAGGGGCGGCGAGAGGGTCAGGATGTGGGGGTTCTTCGCCTTCAAAAGGTGCGGAAGGGCGTACTTGGAGCAAACCCACGTGCCCCGGGCGTTCACCTGGTGCATGAGGTCCCACTTCTTCACCGGCAGGTCCAGGGTGCCCCGGAGGTCGATGGCGCTGGCGTTGTTGACGAGGATGTCCATGCCGCCGAAGGCCGCCGCCGTCTTCGCGATGGCCTCCTGGACCTGGTGCTCGTCCCGGATGTCGCACACGCAGGGAAGGGCCTTGCCCCCCGCCCGCTCCACCTCCTCCGCCGCGGTGAGGAGGGTCCCCGGCAACTTGGGGTGGGGCTCGACGGTCTTGGCGGCCAAGGCCACGTTGGCCCCGTCCCGGGCCGCCCGGAGCCCGATGGCCAGCCCGATCCCGCGGCTTCCCCCGGTGATGAACAGCGTCTTGCCCTTCAGGTCCATGGTCGTCCTCCGGCGGGGCATTGTACCAGGATGGGGCCAAGGGGGGCAGATCCGCCGGCGGTCAGGTTTCCGGGACCTCTCCGCCTCCGGCCAGGTCCAGGCGGCGGGGGGGTACGCAGGCGAAGGTGGCGGCCTTCACCCGGGCCCCCCGCCGGCGGAGGGTTCGGGCCGCCTCCGAAAGGGTCGCCCCGGTGGTGCGGACGTCGTCCACCAGGAGGATCCGCAGGCCCTTGAGGTTCCGGTTTCCGGCGGAGAAGGCCCCCCGCACGTTCCGGCGGCGGGCGGCGGCCGAGAGCCCCTTCTGGGGCCGCGGGCGCTTGCGACAGCGCAGGAGCCTCCGGGCGGGCAGGCCGAGACGCCGGGCCGCCTCCCGGGCCACCAGCCCCGCCGGCTCGAACCCACGGGCCATCCGGCGGAGAAAGGGGCTCGGAACCCACGCCACGCAGTCGAAGGCTTCGCCCGGCCAGCGGCGTCGGACCGCCCGGGCCACGGCCGTTCCCAGCAACGCGGCGAGGGGGTACCTCCCCCGCTCTTTGTACAGGAGCACCAGGGCCCGGACCGGACCCTCGTACAGGTAGGCGGAGACGTGGGCCTCGAAGGGCGGGGGCTCGGTGAGACAGGGCCCGCAGGGGTGGTCCTCCTGGTCCTCCACCGGGGGCAGCGGCATGCCGCAGACGGGGCAGAGGGGTCCTCGGGGCCGGCGCCTCTCCTTCCAGCAACGGCGGCAAAGTCCCGGCGCCGGTCCGCCTTCCCCGTCCCCCCCGCAGAGGACGCACCGGCCGGCGGGAAAGAGGAGGGCGGGCAGGGTCCGGCGCAGGAGCGTTCCGTTCACGGCGGAGGGGTGGCGGGAGGCGGAGCCGGTTTGGGGGGGGGCGCCCCGGGAGGCAGGTAGAGGATCTTCTCGCCGGGCTTCTTGAGGAAGAACCGTTCCCTCGCCGGGCGTTCGTAGAGGGAGGGGTCGCTCTTCAGCGCGCGGATCTCCTCCGAGAGGCGCCGGTTCTCCTCCTTCAGGCGCTGGATCTCCGCCTCCAGGTTTCCGATCTGCCGGCGGACGGCCAGAAGGTCCAGGATGCCGTTCTCCCCCCAGATGAGGAGCACCAGCATGGGAAGCCAGACGAGGAGAACCAGGCCCCAGAAGATCTGCGCCCGGCTCGGCGCGTTCAGCCGCGTAGCCGTTCCAGCACCTCCATCCCCGCGTACCGGGCCGCCTCCATGAGGTCCTCCTCGATCCGCAGGAGCTGGTTGTACTTGGCGAGGCGGTCCATCCGGCAGGGGGCCCCGGTCTTGATGAAGTCGGCGTTCACCGCCACGGCGAGGTCGGCGATGAAGGCGTCCTCCGTCTCCCCCGAACGGTGGCTCACCACCACGCCGTAGCCGGCCCGCTTGGTGATCTCCACCGCCTCCAGGGTCTCGGTGACGGTGCCGATCTGGTTGGGCTTGATGAGGATGGCGTTGGCGATGCCGTCGGCCACGGCCTTCCGGATGAGGGCGGGGTTGGTGACGACGTAGTCGTCGGCCACCAGCTGGACCTTGGCGCCGAGAGCCTTGGTGAGGGCCTGCCAGCCCTGGCGGTCGTGCTCGCCCACCCCGTCCTCGATGGAGAGCAGGGGGTAGCGGGAGACCCAGCGCTCGTAGAGGGCCACCACCTCGGCGGTGCGGAGCGGCTTTCCAATGCGGTAGGCCCTGGCCTTCCGGTCCCAGGCGTTGCTGGCGGCGGTGTCGATGGCGAGAAAGACCTCCTTGCCGGGCTTGTACCGGGCCCGCTCCACCGCCTCCACCAGGAGCTCCAAGGCCTGCTCGTCGGTCTCCAGGTTGGGGGCGAAGCCCCCTTCGTCGCCGATGGCGGTGGAGAGCTTCCGCTCCTTGAGGGCCGCCTTCAGGGCGTGGTAGACCTCCGCGCCCATCCGCAGGGCCTCCCGGAAGGACCGGGCCCCCGCGGGCACCACCATGAACTCCTGGACGTCCACGTTGTTGTCGGCGTGGGCGCCGCCGTTGAGGACGTTCATCATGGGAACGGGGAGGCGGTGGGCGTTCACGCCGCCGAGGTACCGGTAGAGGGGGAGCTGAAGGAGGGCCGCGCCGGCCCGGGCCACCGCCTCGGAGACGGCGAGGATGGCGTTGGCCCCCAGCTTCGCCTTGTTGGGGGTGCCGTCGAGGGCCAGCATCTCCAGGTCCACCGCCCGCTGGTCCAAGGGGTCCGCCCCTTCGAGCCGGGCGGCGATCTCCCGTTCCACGTGGGAGAGGGCCTTGAGGACGCCCTTTCCCGAAAAGCGCTTCCCGTCCCCGTCCCGAAGTTCCACCGCCTCCGCCTCCCCGGTGGAGGCCCCGGAGGGAACGGACGCCCGGCCCGTGGTCCCGTCTTCCAGGAAGACCTCCGCTTCCACGGTGGGGTTGCCCCGCGAATCGAGGATTTCCCGTGCCCGGATCTCGTCGATGAACATGGCCGCACCTCCACCTCCATCCTAGCAGGAACGCCGGTGCGGCGAAAGGCGGACGGCCGGTTTCAGGCCGCCGGGGCTTCCTCCTCCCAGGGCGGCAGGAGGCGGAGGAGGAGGGCGAGGATTCCCAGGGGCAGGACGAGGGTGAAGAGGGCCGGCAGGAGCCCCTCCCTCCCCGCAAAGGCCAGCTTGTAGGTGGTGTAGCCGAGGAAGCTCTTGGAGAAGAGCTGGCCCCCGATGACCACGTTCCACCGCATGGCGAAGATGCCCACGAGCGTCAGGCAAGCGGCCGCAACGTAGAGGCGGAGGCGCCATCCGGGCTCCAACCGGAGGACCTGGGTGAGGGTGAGGAGGCCGATGGGCAACAGCGTCCCCAGGAGGATCTGGACGACGATATGGGGAACGTAAAGCCGCGTGTGGACCATGAAGTCCAGCGACCGGAAGGACTCGTCGGCTTCGTAGATCCGGTGGACGAGGTCGAGCATCTCCAGGGAGAAGTCCACGAGGAAGGCGTAGAAGAGGTACCGGGCCACCGTGTCGGCGCAGGCCATGTCCACGGGCCGCCGCCGGATCCGGCTGAGGATCACGTAGAGCAGGAGGACCACGGCGATGCCCGAGACCATGGCGGAGAAGAGAAAGACCACCGGCATGAGGGGGGTGGACCACCAGGGATTGGCCTTCACCGAGCCGAAGATGAAGCCCACGTAACCGTGGAGGAGGAAGGCGGAGGGGATGCCCACGATGGTGATGATCCGCCCCGCCCGGTCGTCCAGGCGGAGGGCCTCTGCGGAGACGTTGCGGGAGCCCAGGGTGAGGGCGCGGTAGAGGAGCCCCCGGATTCCCCGGGCCTCCTCGGCCCAGCGAACGATGTCCCGGCGGTAGTCCAGCCAGATCTCGAGGACGAGCACCGCCAGGAGGTACCAGAGGTAGACGAAGCCGAACATGGCCATGGCCGACGAGGTGTGCGGCGTGAGGAACATCTCGAAGGAGCGTTCGGGGTGGCCCAAGTGGAGCTGCAGGGGGAGCGGGGCCACCAGGAGGAAGGCCAGGGCCGTGAGGAGGGCCAGGCGGTAGGTGGGCTTCACCGCCTCCACGTTGAAGACCCGTTCCAGGCTGGCCAGGATGAAGGCTCCGGCCACCAGCCCCGTCACGAAGGGGTAGATGACGATGAGGATGCTCCACTGGAGCTCCACCTCGTTGGGGTACATGAAGCCTTCGACGCCCCGAAGGAGTTCTTCCATGACGTCACCTCACCGAGCCGTCCAGGCCGGCGTAGTAAACCTTGGCCCCCGTGGCCAGGTGGGGCTTGAGGACGTGTACCGGCCGCTGTGCCAGGAATCGGTGGATGGGGTCCTTTCGGTCCTTGAGGTCGCCCAGCCGGCGGGCTCCCGTGGGACAGGTCTCGCAGCAGGCGGTGGTGAGACCCTTGGCGAGGCGGTGGGCGCAGAGGGTGCACTTGTCCACCGTTCGGGTCCGGGGGTCAATGAACCGGCAGCCGTAGGGGCACGCCTGGACGCAGTACCGGCACCCCAGACAGTAGTTCTTGTCCACGAGGACGAGGCCGTCTCGGGTCTCGAAGGTCGCTCCCACGGGGCAGACCTGGACGCAGGGGGAATGGGAACAGTGGTTGCAGAGCTTGGGGACGTAGAAGCGCTTGACGCCCTCGCCGGGGGCGGCGGGGGGGAAACCGTCGAAGCCGCCGTTGGGGGACTCGGCGGCGGGGTGCTCGGGGTCCCCCGCGGGGACGGCGTACCGCTCCACCCACGTCCGGAAGTAGAAGGGTTCCAGGGGGACGTCGTTTTCCGCCTTGCAGGCCCGGACGCAGTTCCCGCACCCGATGCACCTCTCGATGTCGATGGCCATGGCCCACCAGTGGGCCGTCTCGTCGTAGCCGGGGGCCGCCTCGGGCTCCCCCGCCGCCACGTGCTCCCAGGCCAGAGAGGCGGCACCGGTGAGCAGGAGAAGGATTCCACCGTGTTGGAGAAATTCCCTCCGGTTCCGTTTCATGGCCTCCTCCTACGAGATCCGGGGGTCATGGGGTTTGTGGCACCCCAGGCACGGTTCGCCCCCGCCGTGGGAGCCATCCACCGCGGGGAAGCCCTTGGGCTTGGCCCCGTCCTCCCGGTGGCACCGCAGGCAGAGAGCCGGGACCGCCGGCAGGGCCGGCTTCACCGCCTCCGGGTCGTCGGCGTGAACCTTCAGGGGCCCGTGGCAGGCCTCGCAATGGACGCCGGCGTGGGGGCCCGGCGCCTTGGCCTCCGCCACGTCCCCGTGGCAATCGGCACAGGCCGCCTCGCCGGCGTGGTGTAGGGGCCTGGCCCGGTTTTCCTCGGCGGCGCCCGGGCGATAGTGGCCGTACCGGCCGAAGCCCTGCGGAACGAGAAGGGCGCGGACCGCCAGGAAGACCACCAGCCCCGCCGCGAAGAGCAGGGCCATCCGAAGGAGGTGGGCCGAGGGCGAAGGTGAACGAGACATCCACTCCTCCTCTTGGGGGAAGAGGCCGGAGAGCGGCTTCGTCCCCTAGCGGTGCGCCGTGAGCAGGGCCGCCTCGAGCCCCGCCGGGACGGGCCGGACGGGCCTTCCCCCCAGGGCCGACCGAAAATCGTGGCAGTCGGCGCAGGGGCCGTCCTTCTCGTAGTGGGTCTTCCGGTCCTCGTGGCACGACTCGCAGGGTTTCCGGTCGGTGACCTTCCAGCCGTGGGGCCTGTGGCAGGAGGTGCAGTCGAGGTCGGGGTGGGCCCCCTTTTGGTGGAGGCCCTTCAGGTCCCCGTGGCATCCCTTGCAGTCGTTCAGGGGAAGAACCTCCTGGGGTTTGGCGTGGCAGGTGTCGCACCCCATGGCCATCATGGGGACCTGGGTGTCCATCCGGTGGCATTCGGCGCAGTCGGAAGGCGCCCGGTAGCCCGCCGCATGGCAGCGGTTGCAGAGGATCTCCGCGTGCTTGCCTTTCAGCTCCCAAGGGTGCCAGTTTTGGCTGGACACGGGGAGGAGCTGGCCGAGGGGGGTGCGGGGTCCCCGCTGGGGAAGGGTGTGGCAGAGGGAGCAGTCCATGGAGAGGACCTTGCCCGATGGGGAGCGGTGGCGGCCGTCGTGGCAGCGGAAACAGCCGGGCCAGTTCCGGTGGCCGATGTTGCTGGCGTAGGTCTTCCAGTTGACCTTCATGGCGGGAAAGACGCTGCGGTCGTAGATGGCGACCACCGCCTCCACGGCCCTCTCCAGCGCCGCCGCCCGCTCCCGGGCCACCGCCGGGTAGTTCTTCCCGTAGAAGCCCCGGATCTCCGCCGCCATCCCCGCGTGGGCCGCCTCCCGATCGGGATACTCCCGCACCAGGGCGTCCACCGCCGCCTTTTTGATCCAGGGAAGGGTGGGATCCAGGACCCCTGAAGCCAGGGCCTGGTCCACCGCCGATTCGGGGGCGGGATAGATGTGGGTGGGCCGGTTGTGGCAGTCCATGCAGTCCATGGTCCTCTGGATCATGGAGGCCAGTTTTCCGGGGGGGATCTCCTTCCCGTCGGCGGTGTAGGTCTCCTCGGTTCCGTCGTGGCGCCGGACGTGGACGTAGGGAATGGTCTGGAGCTTCTCGTCCTCGGTGGCGAAGGTGACGGTGTTGGCCAAGATCATGTGCCAGTGGATTCCCGCCTGGGCCCCCAGCCGGGGATCCCCCCCGCCGGTCTTGAGGACCAGGCTCACCTGCTCGGCGGTGTTCGACTCGTCGTACCGGAAGTGGGGGATCTGGAGGAGCTGGGCGCCGTAGAACTTGGCCGGCCAGTGGCACTCCTCGCAGGTTTCCCGGGCCGGCCGCAGGTTCTTCACCGGGACGGGGATGGGGGTCTCGTAGGTGTGGAAGACCACCGCCAGAACCTGCCGGGCGCCGGACATCTTGGACTTCACGTACCAGGAGGCCCCGGAGCCCACGTGGCACTCCACGCACCGCACCCGGGCGTGGGGGGAGTGGAGGTAGGCGGTGTACTCGGGCTCCATCACCGTGTGGCAAACCTTCCCGCAGAAGGTCACCGATTCGGTGAAGAGGAAGGCGTTGTAGGCGACGAAGCCCAGCAGGATCGCTCCCAGAAAGCCCCCCACCATCCACCGGGCGAAGCGCCGGCGCTGTCGGGGGTCGTTGAGGTCCAGCCTCGGGTACGGCGGCTCCTCCGGAGAGCCCTCCCGCCGGCGCCTCAAGCTCTCCCGGCGCATCCCGTAGAGGAAGAGCAGCGCCCCGGCGGTGAGGAAGGCGGGGAAGACCATGTAGGCGAAGATGCCGATGTACGGGCTGGTTCTCTGGAATCCGAACTGGAGGATGAGGGAAAAGGCGATGAGCAGGAAGGTGGCGGCCACCACGAGACCGCCGAAGTAGCTGACGCTGTTGTGGTACAGCGGACTTCCCCGGCGCGGTTCAGCCATGGATCCTCCCCTCTCCCCCCCGGAACGGCGCATATTCTAGCGAAACGGTCAAAGAATGCAAGCGGCTGTTGCCCCCCCAAATTCCGCGATGGATTAATCTTGCCTTCGGTGAAGTAGGTGCTACACGAGGGAAAGGCTTTATCTCTCCAACGGGGAGGGGCTTCTCCCCCGCGTTCCGCTGGCCAAGCCAGACGGAACGCTCGGCCCACCCTTCGGGGTCCCTCCCCGCCTTCGGCTCGAATGCCCCCAATCCCTTGGCAGGTGATGGGGCCAATATTGGAATCGCTGAGTTTTGGAAAGACTTGCACCGTACATTCGGTTTCCCTCGCGAGATTGGGGCGCCCCCCCTTCCCGGGGACCTTTTTCCGGGCGTTCCCTCACTCCCCGTCGTCCAAAAGGCGCCCCCTATCGAGGATGAGGACCCGGCCGCCGAACTCGGCGATGAGGGACTTGTCGTGGGTGGCCACCACCACGGTGGTCCCCGCGGCGTTCACCTCCTTGAAGAGGGCCAGGATCTCCCGGGCCAGGTCGGGGTCCAGGTTCCCGGTGGGCTCGTCGGCCAGGAGGATCACCGGCCGGTTGATGAGGGCCCGGGCGATGGCCACCCGCTGCTGCTCTCCGCCGGAGAGCTGTTCGGGGAAGGCCGCCATGCGGCTCTGAAGCCCCACCCACCGAAGGGCCTCGAAGGCCCTCCGCTTGCGCTCTCTTTCGGGCACGCCCTGAAGGGTGAGGAGGAGGGTGACGTTTTCGTAGACCGTCCGGCTGGGGATGAGGCGGAAGTCCTGGAAGACCACCCCCAGCCGGCGGCGGAAGTAGGGCATCTGCCCGCGGGTGAGACCGTCGAGGTTTCTCCCGTTGACGACGATCTGGCCGTGGGTGGGCCGCTCCTCCCGGATGACCATCTTGAGCAGGGTGCTCTTGCCGGCGCCGGAGCTGCCGGTGACGAAGCAGAACTGGCGGGGATGGATGGTGAAGGTGACGCCCCGCAGGGCGTGGACCTCTCCACGGTAGACCTTGTCCACGTTGTAGAAGCGGATCACCGTTCTCTCCCCGGGGCAGGATACCCCAGGAGGCGCCCGCGGCGGCAGGGGCCGGAAGAAGTAAAAAGTAAAAAACCCCTCCCTGATCTCCATGATCTCCCTGTTCATGTCTTTGCTTTTCCCACATCCCCACATCCCCTCTTCAATCTTCTTGGTCTCCCGGTGCCAAAATTCCGCGATGGATCGGTCTTACCTTCGGTGGTGCGGGGGCTCTTCGCGGGGAAAGCTTTTTCTCCCAGACTCGGGGAGGGGCATGTTCCCGCGCGGCCCGGCCTCTGCTACTCTGGCTCCGCCATGGGGTTCCTGCGGACGATCCTCTACTTCCTGAAGGAAGGGGCCGTGGCCATCTTCCGCCACAAGACCCTCCACGCCTTCGCCCTCTTCATCGTCTCCCTGTCCCTCTTTGTCCTGGCCTTCTCCCTCTACCTCACGGGCAACGTGTCGGACCTCATCGCCTCCTGGCAGCAGGACCTGGAGGTGCGCCTCTTCCTGGCCGACGGCCTCCCTCCTTCCCAGGCGGAGGCCCTGGCGGGGAGGTTCGCCGCCGACCCGCGGGTCCTCTCCGTCCGGAGGGTGAGCGCCGACGAGGCCCTTGAGGAGCTGGCCCGGATCTCCCCCGCCTTCGGCTCGGCGGCGGCATCGCTGGACGAGAACCCCCTGCCGCCCTCGCTCTCCCTGAAGCTCCGTCCCCCGGTGGACCTGGACAAGGTCCGCCGCCTCATCGAGGAGGCCCGGCGCCTGGAGGGGGTGGAGCAGGTCCTCTTCGACTGGGATTGGGTGGAGCGGCTGAGAGACTACAACCGCTTCGTGCGCCTCCTGGGAGGCTTGCTCTTCGCCGCCCTCTCCGCCGCCGCCGTCTTCACCATGGCGGCGGTGACCCGGATCATCGCCCTCTCCCGCAAGGAGGAGATCGCCATCCTCCGCTTCGTGGGAGCCACCGAATGGAGCCTTCGGGGTCCCTTCGTGGCCGGCGGCCTGCTCCTGGGCGGCCTGGCGGGTCTCCTCGCGCTGGCGGGTCTCGCCGGCGCCCACCTCCTCTTCGCCCACTTCGCCCGGGGGGGCGCCCTCTTCCTCGGCTACCTCTCCCGCCGCTTCCTCACCCCCTCCGAAACCCTGCTGGTCCTCTTCCTGGGGATGGCCCTCTCGGCCCTCGGCGGCGGTTTCTCCCTCCGGGTCGAGGAGCACCGGGACTGAGGGGGAGGAGGAAAAAAGGGACGTTGGCCGAAGCGCTCCGCCACCCCCCAAGGGATTAGGGTGAAGCCTGCCACGGGGCAAGCCGTTCCGCCGCTGGCCGGAAGGGAAGGGGGAGGCGAAAGGCGGGCTACCTCCCCCAGTCCCTGGGGTACCGGAAGTCGATGCCGACGGTGCGGTGGGTGAGCTTGGGGATGACGGGAAGGCGCCGCTTGAACTGGCTGGCCTCGACGCGGGCGAGGATGGACTGGACCCGGGAGAGGGGGAAGCCGGTGGCCTCGGCGGCCTCCTCCACGGTGTGGCGCTCGTCCACAAGGAGGTACAGGACGGCGTCGGCCTCGGCGTAGGTGAGGCCCAGCTCCCCCTCGTCGGTCTGACCCTGCCAGAGGTCGGCGGAGGGGGGCTTCTCCAGGATTTCCCGGGGCAGGCCCAGGTGGGCTCCCAGCTGCCAGACGTGGCTCTTGTAGAGGTCTCCGATGGGGTTCAGGGAGGAGGCCATGTCCCCGTACCAGGTGCCGTAGCCGAGGAGGAGCTCGGTCTTGTTGGAGGTTCCCAGGACCAGCGCCTTCTCCCGGGCCGAGCGGTCGAAGAGGACGGCCATCCGGACGCGGGCCATGAAGTTCCCCCTCCGGAGGGGGGGCGCCTCCGCCTCTTCGGCGAAGTAGGCGTCCACCATGGGACTGATGTCCACCCGGTCGGCGGCCACCCCCAGGAGGGCCGCCACGGTGCCGGCGTCCCGCTCGGAGCGGGGGTCGCTGAGCCGGTAGGGCATCTTGACGGCCAGGACCCGCTCGGGGCCCACGGCTCGAACCGCCAGGGCGCAGGAGAGGGCCGAGTCCACGCCCCCCGAGAGGCCCACCACGAAGCGCCCGAAGCCGGTCTTCTGGAGCTCTTCCTGGAGGAACCGGGTGATGATCGCGACGGCCAGGTCCGGCTGAAGGGGGGGAGGGTAGGTCTTGGCCACCGGGGCGCTCCTATCCAAGGGGGGCCCCCCTCCGGGGGAGGAGGGCTTCCAGTTCGCGGAGGACGAGGTCGGGCCTCTCGTCCCTCAGGAGGGGGGTCAGGGTCCGGGCCCGCCGGACGTCGGAGGGGCGGATCGTCACTCCGTAGGCGGCCTCCACGTTTTCGGCGCCGTCGAGGAGCAGGTTCCCGAAGGGGTCGGCCGCGTAGGAGCCTCCGGCGAAGGCCAGCCCGTCCTCGTAGCCGGCGCGGTTCACGTAGACCCAGTGGACGGTGAGGAACTGGGCCAGGGTCTGGCCCACCCGCTCCCAGGCCTGGACGGAGGCGGCCTCGGCCTCCTGGACCCGGAGCCCCCGGCCGGGGCTCCCCGAGAGGACGAGCAGGGTGTGGGCCCCCTGGAGGGCATAGAGATAGGAGGCCGAGAGGTGCCAGGCGTCCTCGCAGATGAGGATCCCCATCCGGCCGAGGGGGGTGTCGAAGGCCTGGAAGGCGTTCCCCGGGGCGAAGTACCGCCCCTCGTCGAACATCCCGTAGGTGGGGAGGTAGACCTTCCGGTGGACGTGGAGGATCCGGCCGGCCGAGAGGTAGAGGGCCGCGTTGTGGAAGAGAAAGTCCGGGCCTTCCAGGACCAGCCCCACCACCAGATCCCGCTCCCGGCTGGCCTCCAGGAGGGGCCCCAGGGCCCCCTCGGGATCGGAGAGGGCCACCTCCGCCACCAGGTCCTGCAGGAGGTAGCCGGTCAGGGAGAGTTCGGGGAAGACCACCAGGTCCGCCTCCCGGGCCTCGGGGTGCCGGAGCCAGGCCAGGTGGCGCTCCAGGTTCTCCCGGAAGAGGCCCAGGGCGGGGGTCATCTGGATCAGGGCGCAACGGAAGGGACGGTTCACGGTTTCCTCCGGAGACAGTATAGAAGAAGGTGGACCGGCGGGACAACGGTACCTCCTCAGGGGGCGGCTAAGGATACTTGACAAGGCCGCAAGCAGATTTTATAATTAGCAACCTGAGGCATTCGTTGCTAATCGCGTTCGGACCGACTGAGGAGGTTGAAAGATGACGGTGAAACCACTGCACGACCGGGTTCTGATCAAGCGTCTGGAGGCCAAGGAGACGGTCCGGGGCGGGATCATCATTCCCGACACGGCCAAGGAAAAGCCCCTGGAGGGAGAGGTCATCGCCGTCGGCCCCGGCCGCCTCGACGACGCGGGCAAGCGCATGCCCATGTCGGTGAAGCCCGGCGACAAGGTTCTGGTGGGCAAGTACGCCGGCACGGAGATCAAGATCGACGACGTGGAGCACGTGATCGTCCGCGAGGACGAGATCATGGGAATCGTGGAATAACCGAAGGAACGGAGGAACTCCGATGGCGAAAGAGATCATCTACTCGACCCAGTCCCGCCAGGCCCTCATGGCCGGCGTCAACAAGCTGGCCAACGCCGTGAAGGCCACCCTCGGCCCCAAGGGCCGCAACGTGATCATCGAGAAGAAGTTCGGCTCCCCCCTGGTGACCAAGGACGGCGTCACCGTGGCCAAGGAGATCGAGCTCAAGGACAAGCAGGAGAACATCGGCGCCCAGATGGTGAAGGAGGTGGCCTCCAAGACCTCCGACGTGGCCGGCGACGGCACCACCACCGCCACCGTGCTGGCCCAGGCCATGCTCCAGGAGGGCCTGAAGGCCGTGGGCACCGGCGTCAACGTGATGGAGCTCAAGAAGGGCATCGACAAGGCCGTCGAGACGGTGGTGGCCGAGATCAAGAAGCTGGCCAAGCCGGTGGAGGGCAAGGCCGTCGAGCAGGTGGGCACCGTCTCCGCCAACAACGACGAGACCATCGGCACCCTCATCGCCGAGGCCATGGAGAAGGTGGGGAAGGACGGCGTCATCACCGTCGAGGAAGCCAAGACCATGGAAACCACCCTCGAGATCGTCGAGGGCATGCAGTTCGACCGCGGCTACCTCTCCCCCTACTTCGTCACCGACGCCGAGCGCATGGAGGCGGTCCTGGAGGACTGCTACGTCCTCTGCCACGAGAAGAAAATCTCCTCCATGAAGGACCTCCTTCCGGTCCTCGAGCAGGTGGCCAAGAACGGCAAGCCCCTCCTCCTCATCGCCGAGGACGTGGAGGGCGAGGCCCTGGCGACGCTGGTGGTCAACAAGCTCCGCGGCACCCTGCACGTCTGCGCGGTGAAGGCCCCCGGCTTCGGTGACCGCCGCAAGCGGATGCTGGAGGACATCGCCATCCTGACCGGCGGCAAGTGCTTCACCGAGGACCTGGGCATCAAGCTCGAGAACGTCACCCTCCAGGACCTCGGCCGCGCCAAGAAGATCGTGGTGGACAAGGACAACACCACCATCGTCGAGGGCGCCGGCAAGGCCGAGGACATCGAAGGGCGCGTCAAGCAGATCCGCCGGGAGATCGAGGAGACCACCTCCGACTACGACCGGGAGAAGCTCCAGGAGCGCCTGGCCAAGCTGGTGGGCGGCGTGGCCGTCATCAAGGTCGGGGCCGCCACCGAGGCGGAGCTCAAGGAGAAGAAGGCCCGGGTCGAGGACGCCGTCCACGCCACCAAGGCGGCCGTGGAAGAGGGCGTCGTCCCCGGCGGCGGCGTTGCCTACATCCGCGCCATCCCGGCCCTGGATGCCCTGAAGGGCAGCGACGACTTCATCGCCGGCGTCAAGATCGTCAAGAAGGCCCTGGAGGAGCCCGCCAAACAGATCGCCAACAACTGCGGCGTCGAGGGCTCCGTCGTGGTGGAACAGATCAAGAAGGAGAAGGGCGCCCACGGCTTCAACGCCAAGACGGAGAAGTTCGAGGACCTGGTGAAGGCCGGCATCCTCGACCCCGCCAAGGTGACCCGGACGGCCCTCCAGAACGCCGCCTCCGCCGCGGCCACCCTCCTCACCACCGAGGCCATGATCTTCGAACTGCCCGAGGAGAAGAAGGACATGCCCATGGGCGGCGGCATGGGCGGCGGCATGGACTACTGATCCCACACGGCAGGGGACGGCGGAAGTCCGATGGCGACCGCCTTTCCCTCCCGACGTCCAAAGGGGGCGGCCTTAGGGCCGCCCCCCTTCCTTTGCGCCGGCGCCTTCCTCCCCTGACCTACTCGTAAACCTTTTCGCCGGGGGCCTGGGCGTTCTCGGCGTCCTCCTCCACGTCCCGGGCGGGGGCGGGGGCCTTCAGGAACTCTTTGTAGAATTCGTGCTGAATGACGAGGTCCATGATCTCGTTGGTGCCGGTCCAGATCAGGATGAGGCGGACGTCGCGGAGCAGCCGTTCCACGGGGTAGACGTTGGTGTAGCCGATGCCGCCGAGGATCTGCATGGCGTGGTTGACCACCGTCCAGGCCATCTCCGTGGCGAACTTCTTGGACTCGGAGACCATCCGCCGGACCCGGCCGGGGGACACCTTGCCGTTGTCCACCGCCCGGCAGGTCTCGCGGCAGAGGCCCCGGGCGGCGTCCAAAAGGGTCAGGGAGTCGGCGATCTTGAAGGAGACGGCCTCGAAGCGGCGGATCTCCTGGCCGAAGGCCTTCCGGCGGGCGGCGTACCGGGCGGCGATCTCCAGGGCGGCCCGGGCCATGCCCAGGGCGCCGCAGGCGCTGGTCATCCGCTCGGGGATCATCATCTGGTCGAAGACGGCGGCGCCCTGGCCGATCCCCGCCTCTCCCCCCAGGACGTTGGAGAGGGGAACCCGGCAGTTCTGGAAGCGGATCCGTCCCGTCCCGCCGCCCCGGGTTCCCAGGAGGCCGTAGACGTGCTCCACCGTCACCCCCTCGCCCCGGTCCACGAGGAAGGCGGTGATGGACTTCCGGGGGTCGCCCCCCTCGGCGGTCCGGGCGTAGACGAGGAAGAAGTCCGCTCCCTCGGAGCCGACCACGAAGCGCTTCTGGCCGTTGATGACGAAGACGTCGCCGTCCCGCACCGCCGAGGTCGTGGCGCCGAAGAAGTCCGAACCGCCCCGGGGTTCGGTGAGGGCCTCGGCGGGGGCCAGATCTCCCCGGATCATGGGGGCCAGGTACCGCCGCTTCTGCTCCTCGGTCCCGAAGCGGGAGATGGCCTCTCCCACGATGGAGACCAGGGAGTAAAGGCAGGCCAGGGCGGTCCCCAGGACCCCCACCTCCTCCAGGGCCACCATCTCGGAGGTCCAGGGCAGGTTCCTCCCGCCGTAGGCCTCGGGAAAGCGCAGGCCCAGGATTCCGAGGCGCCCCGCCTCCCGGAGGTAGTCCTTGGGGTACCGGACGCGGTCCTGGTCCATGTCGAGGATGAGGGAGCGGGGCACGGCCTTCACGAAGGCGCGCACCTCGTCCCGAAGGGCCCGGGTCTTCTCGTGCAGGAGCTCGTCGGGGTGTGCGGTCATGGTTTCCTCCTCTGGGGAAGATTCTAGTCCTTCCCGCCCCAAAACGGAGCGGAAGGCCTCTCCCCCTTCCCGGAAGGTGGCGCGGCGGCGAACCGTACCCTATATTTTGGGCAGAAAATGGTGCGCGGTAGCACCATGGCGGCGGGGGGGAGAGATCCCCCCCTTTTGTTCGCCGGGAGCTGGGCGATGGAACTCACCCTCACCCCCGAGGAGGCGGAATTCCTCCGGGCCCTCCTTCTGCGGGAACTCGGCGAGCTCCGCGAGGAGGTCTACCACGCGGAGGTCTCGGAGTTCAAGAAGGGGCTTAAGGAGGAGGAACGGCTTCTCCGGAGTCTGCTGGACAGGATGACGGTGGCGGTTTGACCCCTGGGGGCGGCCGGCCCCCGCGCCTCGCCCGGGCACCCAAATTCCGCGATGGATTGGTGTTGCCTTCGGTGATGCAGGTGCTTCACGATGGAAAAGCTTTTTCTCCTGAACGGGGAGGGGCTTCTCCCCCGCGTTCCGCTGGCAAAGCCAGTCGGAACGCTCGGCCCACCCTTCGGGGTCCCTCCCCG
>Ga0209018_1000222_pt1 | contig 55039 bp, 46 predicted proteins | sample YNPBryBLVA2012_FD_185814 | JGI IMG/M metagenome (GOLD analysis project Ga0209018, IMG submission 185814) | Anoxygenic and chlorotrophic microbial mat microbial communities from Yellowstone National Park, USA - YNP Bryant BLVA 2012 (SPAdes)... ...
ACCTCGGCGCACCTTGCGGGTGCTGGGCGTGTGCTTGCGTTGTTTCACGGCAAGCGATTCGACGGACACGCCGCACCGTAAATTCAAGGCCTCTGCGAATTGCTTGCGCGTCGGACTGGTCAGCTTGCGATCGAAGAGTCGCGAAACCCACGTTCAGACGGCAGGCAGCTTGTCCCACTTCACCGGATGCAGCAAGAGCTTGCGCACACGCCTGGGAGACGCAACCGTGTCGGGGCTCTTGCGTACCCTGACCATCGCCTTGCCTCGCACGAAGCCACGGAAGCTCCTCGGCGCGGCACTGCTTCCCTCAGCACCCCGCGACCGTCATGCCGACCTCGAGGTGAGGACGCCGGGGGAGGTTGGAAAAGCTGCCCACTGCCAGAATACGCTCGATGGTGTGCACCGACAGGTCAGCGCCGTCTTTGGAGCTTGGGCGACACGCCTTGGCGTCGCAGTCCGGCACGCACACCGCCAAGACGTGGCCTCCCGGACGCGGCTGATCGAACGTGGCATCCCGCGTCGGTACGGTGACCCCAACACGTGTTGGCCTGGACCCCAACACGTGTTGGCCTCTGGCGCGGGCTTGTCGGCGGCGGGAGCCATGCGCGCGGGAAGATCCCTGCGATGCGTTCGAAGCGCAACCGCCGTGGTCATCCATCTCGTTCGACATGCCGGACGCTTTACCACGCGCCCGTCGTCGGATAGTCTCCACCCCTGCGGCATGCGCTCCACCCTGTCTCCTGGCACGGTCATCGGCCGCGAGTTTGTCGTCGAACGCCCCCTCGGCCAGCGCGGCATGGGCACCGTGTACCTTGCACGCCAGCGGTCCACCAACCGCCTGCGCGCCGTCAAGGTGCTCTCCAGCCAGGTGGTGGCCGATCCTCGGTCCCGCGACCGCTTCGCTCGCGAGGCCATGGCCGGGTCGGTCATCGAGAGCGAGCACGTGGTGGAGGTCATCGGTGCGGGTATCGACGAGTCGCTCGGCGGAGTGCCCTGGCTTGCGATGGAGTACCTGGAGGGCGAGGAGCTGACGGAACTGCTCATGCGCCAGCCGGGCCGCGTGTTGCCTCGCCAGCACGTCCCCGTGGTGCTCGAGCAGGTTTTCCACGCGATCGCGGCTGCCCACCGTGCGGGCATCGTGCATCGCGACATCAAGCCCGAGAACGTGTTCCTTGCGCGCACCCGCATGGTCGGGGTGCCCTTCGTGGTGAAGGTTCTCGATTTCGGCATCGCCAAGGTGTTGTCCGAGACGCGCCCAGCATCGCAGACCGCGAGCATCGGCACGCCGGGGTGGATGGCGCCCGAGCAGCTCTAGCGCGGGCAAGCGTCGCCCGCGGCTGACGTGTGGGCGCTCGGCCTGCTCGCGTACTTCGTGATCACGGGTATGCGCTTTTGGGCTTGCGAGAACCAGGAAAACGCCTCGCTGCAGATGCTCCTGTTCGAGATGGTGATGGCGCCGATCCCGCTGGCCTCCGCGAGGGCTGCGGAATACAGGCGCGCAGGTCTGTTGCCCCCCGGTTTCGACGACTGGTTCGGCATGTGCGTGGTACGCGAGCCCGCAAGCCGGTTTGCCGACGCGGCTGCCGCGTGGCAGGCTCTCGCCCCGATCCTGCGCGTTCTGTCGGTCGTCGAGGGCATGGCCGCGACATCGGTGTCCGGGCCCACGGTATTCGGCACACCTGCCCCCGAGCTGCTTCGGCCGAGCAGCGATGTGTCCGGCACGGCAGCCACCGCCATCGCGCAAGCCGCGCCGAGGCTGGTTTCGAGCGGCACGGAGCCGATGCAAGCGTGTCCGGAAGCCGTGCGACCGAGCCCCGACGCCGTGTTGGGGGCACCGGCCGTGGGCGCCACGCCGGCTGCCGCGGTGACCGGCTCGGGTGGCTGGTTCCCCGCAAAGACCGTCTCGGCCCCCACCAACGACCTCCCCGGGGCCTCGCCCGCCCGGCGCTTCTCCCCTGTCGGAGTCGGGGCTGCGTTGGGGGCCGCCGTGCTGCTCGTGGGCGGGATCGTTGCGGCCGTGCTGGCCCTGAGGTCGTCCGGACCGCAAACCTCCATCGCGGTCGCTGCCTCCGCGCCCGTCGCGTCGCCCTCCGCCTCGGCGTTGTCCACGCCGCCGGACATGATCGCCATGGCCGGCGCGACCGTGACCATCGACGGCCATTCCGTGCGTGTCAGTTCTGTCGAGGTCGACCGGACCGAGGTCAGCGTGGCTGCGTGGCAGTCGTGTGTCGAGGTTGGCGTGTGCGATACCAACGTAGGGTCGGTGAGCGTGGCAGGGGCCGAAGCCTGGTCCGTGCTGTGCAATTGGCCTCGCAGGGTCGAGCGTTCGGAGCACCCGATGAACTGCGTTTCGCGGGAGCAGGCGGCGATGTACTGCCATTGGAGGAAGAAGCGGCTCCCGACCGACGCCGAGTGGTACCTGGCTGCCTACGGCTCTGCCGGCAGGGAGCGCACCTATCCGTGGGGCGAGGGGGAGCCGGCTGGCGGCACGGTCAACCTGTGCGGTGCCGACTGCGCGGCGATGCTCCGCGCCTCGAAGCTGGTGCAGAACAAGGAGCCGTTCGTCGGCGCGGCGGACGGCTGGTCCGACACGGGCCCTGTGACGGCGTTTCCATCGGATCGCACACCCGAGGGAGTGCTCGGCACGGGTGGCAACGTGATGGAGTGGACCGCAACCGACTACGAGGGTGGCAAGGCCCGTTGCAGGGGCGGGAGCTGGCTCACGAGCAAGCTGAGTGACGTGTCGAGGGAATCGGTCTATGCGATAGACCCGAAAGAGCGCAGGGCCAACGTGGGATTCCGTTGTGTGCGATAGAGGCAGGGGAGTCGGACATGGCGACCTGGAAAGCAGGACTGTGGGGCGTGGGGATGGTGCTGGGCGCGTTGGCGACTGCGGCGTGGGCGCAGGAGGTGGAGCCGGTCAGGCCGAAGCCGGCGCCCACGTCCACGCAACCTCACGCCCAACCGCCGAAGAAGAAGCCCGGGTCGCAACCCACGCCAAGCGCGACCGGGGCACAGCCCACGCCAAGCGCGACCGGGGCGCAGCCCACGCCAAGCGCGACCGAGCCCAATCCTCCGTCGCCCACGCCTGAAGAGCAATGTTCGACGGCGGGCGGGGAATGGCGCAACGGACAGTGTGACATGGCCCGGCCCACGTGTCTTGCAGCTGGCAAGGCGTGGGACACCCTTGCGCGCACGTGCCACGACAAGGAGCCCGCTGCCTGTCCCGAAGGCACGACGCGGCAAGGGGCGGATTGCGTGCCACGGTCCACCGCGCCCACCACGCCGCACGCCAGACAGGCCTGCGAGGCGGGCATGAAATGGAATGGCGAGAAGTGCGTAGCAAAACAATCGGAGTCGTCGGCCTCGGAAGCCGCAGCGGCAGACCGAGGCGCGGGTTCTGGGGGCCTTCGCACTGCCGCCCTCCTCGGCGGCGGCGTGCTGCTCGGTGCAGGCGTCGTCACGGGCATCCTGGCTTTTTCCAAGAAGGCAAGCTGGACCGATCAGTGCCAGGGCAAGGAGTGCTATGCGTCGGCCCAAAGTGATTACGACGCCGGCAAGCTGATGGCGAACATCTCCACGGGCACCTTCGTGGCCGGCGCGGTGCTGATGACAGCAGGGCTGTTCCTGATCCCAGGCGCGGACAAGCCGGCCGACGCGCCCGCGACGTCGGCCACACCCACGGTGAACGTGTCCGCCGGAACGGGAGGCGGAAACATGTCTGCGAGGTGGGTCTTCTGAATCGGCAACCCACCAGTCTGCTCGAGAAGTAGCAGAACGATGCGTGGCTGTGGACTGAATCTGCGCCCCGAATCGCACCCGCGTCTTGCCATCGCGCGCGACATGCGGTTGACTGGACCGATGCCAGCCTCGTATACACCTCGCGTGCTCAGGACGACCTGGACAGGGGCTGTCTGCCTCGCGACCGACTGCTCTTCCGGTGCGGGGGCCGACGACACCGGGGCGTCCAGGGAAGTGCGCTTCCGATGCGACGCTGGCTTGATTCGTGCCGGGGTCCTGGTGTTCTCTCTCGACGACGGCCGGTTCGAAGGGGGCTTTGGGCGAGCGGTTTCCTCCAGCGCGACGGTCCGCGGAACGAACACCCAGTACGACCTGACAGGCAAGCTCCGTACAGCCGTCGCGGAGGGTATCCAAACCCATTGCCCCAGTCTGACCGTGAGCCTCTGAAAAGGGAGGTTCTTCGTGCGAGAGGCTGCCTGGCTATCCAACGAAACCCGACGCAACGTCCGCGACTGCGTTGCTGCCATCGAGGCGTGCTCCGCAGCCGAGGTGGTCGTGACCGTAAGCGTGTCGTCCGGCCATTATCGCCACGCCGACTATCTCGCCGGCAGCCTGATGTCCCTGGCCGCACTTCTGTTGTACTTCTTCTACCCCGAACCTGTGTTCGACGATATTGCCGTCATCGTCGTGGTTGCCAGCTTCGGCGTCGGTGCGCTGCTGTCCGCCGCGATACCCGGCCTGCGCCGCCTGCTGGTGTCCCGGCGCGTAATGGCTGACAACGTCGGAAAGACAGCTCGGGCTTGCTTCGTCGATCAGAGAATCGCGGAAACGATGGGCCGCACCGGCATCCTCGTGTACGTGTCGCTCTTCGAGCGCCGCGTGGAGGTTGTGGCGGACAGCGCAGTGCCCACCACGCAGCTTGGCCAGCGCTGGTCGGAAGCGGTTCGGAACCTCGAAACAGCAGCGAAACGAGGCGTGGAACCCTTCCTGCAAGCCCTCGCATCCCTCGGGGCCATGCTCGGCGAAGCCTTGCCCCGCAGACCAGACGATATCAACGAGCTGTCCGACGACATGGTGCAACGATGATGTACCTTCTGGCGACCGCAGGGCGTCGTAGGGCTGTGCTCTGGCAGCTCCTGGCGCTCGTGATGGTCTTGTTGCTGTGCGCAAGTGCTTGGGCACGGCCAGGCGGCGGTAGTGGCTTCAAGAGCCGATCGAGCGGAGGCAGCTCCCGCTCGAGCAGCGGGAGGTCGTGGTCGAGCGGAGGCAGCTCCCGCTCGAGCGGAGGCAGCTCCCGCTCAAGCAGCGGGAGCTCGTGGTCGAGCAGCGGAAGCTCCCGGTCGAGCACGGGCAGCAGCGCACCAACGCTGACGGACACCGATGACGTCGTCAGAGCCACGCGGGTGCTCGTGTTGGGATTCGGCGCGATCGCAATACCGGTCGTGGTGCTTCGCGCCATCACGGCTGCGGTCCGACGAAAGCGCGGAACCGGCTGGACGACGGGGGCGGTGCAAACCAGTGGACCACCTGCTGACGAGCCGGCACAAGAACCTTCTTTGCCGTCCGGCGCGGTCCGGCGGTCGATGTCCAGCCTGCGTAGCGTCGACCCGGACTTCTCCATCGCCCTCTTCGAAGACTTCGCATACGCCCTGTACGCGGAAGCGCACACAGCCCGGGGCCAGGGCCAACTGGCCCAGTGGGCACCGTATCTCGGCCCCGAAGCCAGGGCATCGCTCGACGCGCTGGGCCGTGTTCCCGTCTCTGCTATCGTGGTCGGCGCCATGCGCTACGTGGCATTCTCGCTCCGCGCGGCGAACGGCCAGCGTGCCGAAGTGACCGTCGAGTTCGAAGCCTGCTACACCGAGGGGCAGGACCAGTCGTACTATGCCAGGGAACGCTGGCGGTTCGTTCGCAGCTTGACGGCCCGGTCCCGCAGCCCCGAGAACGTGCGGGTGTTCCGCTGCCCCCATTGTGGCGCGCCCCTGGACCGTATCATGGGCGGGTCCTGCGGCTATTGCAGCACCGTCGTCGACGGTGGCGCCTTCGATTGGACCGTCGAGAGTATCGAAGTCCTCGAACGCAGCACCGTCCCGCCCGTGCTCACGGGCAGCGCCGAGGAGGTCGGCACCGACGCACCCACCATCTTCGCCCCCGACCTCGCCGCACGCCACCAGGAGCTTCGTGCCCGTGACCCGTCGTTCGACGAGCGTGGGCTATTCGCCAGGGTCCAGCTCATGTTCGATACGATGCAGTCCGCCTGGTCCTCCCTGGAGTGGGAGCGTGCCAGACCTTTCCTGAGCGACAGCCTCTTCGAAACCAATGCCTACTGGATCCGAGCCTACCGCGCACAGGGCCTCCGCAACATCACCCGCAACGCACGCATCGAGAAGATCGAACTCGTGCGTATCGACACCGACCGGTGGTATGACGCCGTCACCGTCCGTATCCACGCTACCGGCCTCGACTACACCATACGGGACGCCGACGGGGCCGTCGTAGGCGGCAATCCCAGGCAGGAGAGGGCGTATACGGAATACTGGACGCTACTGCGCGGTACGGCACGCAGCGGGCCCGCCCACTCCGAAGCAGTCTGCCCGAACTGCGGGGCGCCGCTGCAGGTGAGCATGACCGCGATCTGTGCCCACTGCGGCGTCAAGGTGAACTCGGGCGCGTTCGATTGGGTGCTCAGCCGCATCGAGCAGGACGAAGTCTACAGCGGTTGACGCAGCCTCCCTACTCTTGCGCCTCCTCGACCTCGAACACGGCCAGGCGTCGCGGCAGCCCTTCTCTACCAGAACGACCCATGCACGCCCAGCCCTGCGACCTCCGGCGCCGTCCACGGCACGACCACCACGGACGCCGGTTTGTCCGCGGAATGGCTCACGACGAGATACGTGCCCACCCCCGCCGCGACCAACCCGGCGCCCATCGCGATGTCGCCCACCAGCGCCAAGGCCTTGGCCATGTCGGCTTCGTCACCGTCGCGCGTCGGGCTGTCTTTCGCCTTGCGCCAACCCACAAATCCGAGCACGCCGCCGACCGCGAACACGCTCGCGCCCACGCCCAGAAGTACCTTTCCGGTGGTGCTGGCGCCGCCAGACCCCGGCTGCGTTTCGCCCGGCGCAGACGACGTGACGGCGGGCGGAGTGACCATCACGGTGCTTGCTGCACCTTCTGCCAGGTCCACGCGCTGGACGAAAGGCGCGTGTCCAGGCACCGTGGCCTCAATCCGGTGCTGGCCGGGGTTGACCAGCCGCTCAACGCCGACCGCCGCTGCCGGTAGCTCGCGACCGTCGAGCAGGACTCGTGCACCACGCGGATCTCCGGGGATGCGGATCGTCAAACGCGCAATCCGCGGCTCCAGCGAACGCAGCAGGTCTTCCGCCGGCTGTACGTATGGTTGTAGATCGGGCGTTGCTTCCTGAAAAAAAACGCGGATGTTTTCGCCGGCCTCGATAAGCTGACCGACATGCGCCTGCGCGACCGCGATGCTGTACCGGGTCAAGGGCGACGGTCGCAGGGCCATGGACCGCTGGTACCGATCGAGGGCTTCTGCCCACCTGCCCTCATGGGCGAGCGCGGCAGCCTCCTTGAAGAGCTCGCGGGCGGTCGCGATGTCCGCCGCCGAAGGACCGTCCGTGCGCGAGTCGGGGGCGGCCTGCGCACTCGCCGCCCTGGGCGCGACCAGCGCCAGCAGAAGCATCGGGAGGAGACAGTAGCGATGGATCAAGGTTTCCAACGACTACCACCAAGCAGGGGCGTCGATCCATCGTATCCGCCCCACACGACGAACTCCTCGCCGGTCCACACGCCGACTCCGTACTTGTGACTGCCACCCGAACCCCATGACTCGATAGCAGACCACTTGTCGGTCGCGATGTCGTAGATGCCTCCGTCCTGGAAGGCGTCCTTGTTGTCGTTGAGCCCGCCGAGCAGGTACACGCGCGCTGCGTCGACCGCTACCCAGCCCGATTCGTACGGAACACATGCGCGTGCCGTGGGCGCCCCGCTATCGGTCAGCGGTTCCCACGCCGGGGGCACGGTCAGCGTGACCCTCGCACCATGGGCAAGCGGCACGAAGCTCTTGTCGAAGCCGCCCCAGATCACCATGCGCGATTCCGCAAAAGCCACGCACGCGCTCGACCGGCTCGCAGGAGGCGTTCCGGTGGGCTGCACCCACGCCCAGGCGTCCGTTGGTGGAGGCTCGTACCTCAACAACGTGTTGACGACCTGCCCGCCGCCGTCGTCACGGCCGCCGAAAACCAGCAGAGACTCGCCCGTCCACACGCCCGCGAGCTCCTTGTTCCTGGTCGGTGCACTTGTCGTCGAGACGACGTGCCAGCCGTTGCTCTGGGTCCACGTGGCACCCGACTTCATGCCCTTGTTGTCCACCGGATTGGTGCCACCCCAGATAATCGCAGAACTGCCAGTCCACAACGCGAGCGGTCGCGCCCGTCCTTCGAGTCCGCCATCAGGTAGCGCTTCCCATTGGTCCGCAGCCGGATCGTACAGCGCCCCGTCGTTGAGCACGCCCTGACCCGCCGGCTTGACACCCCCCCAGACCAGCACTCGGCTTCCCGTCCACAAGCAGACCGGCTCAACGCGCGGAGCAGGGGTCGACGAGCCGGCGTCGACAACGGACCACTGGTCGAGCTTCGGGTCGTACAGCAAGCCGTCGTCACGCGCCGTGTTGTTGTCGTGCACCTTCACCCCGCCCCAGATGAACACGCGATCTCCCGTCCACACCGCACAAGCACCCGCTCGGCCGCTGTCCTGCGGCGCATCCCGCATGGACACCCATCCACCCGAGCATGACCCGGCGCTGCACTCGCGCCCCGCACTGCATGCATGCCCGCAAGACCCGCAGTGGCGTTCGTCGCTCGCGACGTCCACGCATTCGCCGTTGCAACATTGCGACCCTGCGTCGCACGGCCCGCATGCAGCTGTATCCTCACCAGGACCATCGGCGTCTGCCACGTCCGCTCCGGCCTCTCCAACCGGTTCCGATGACATGTCCTGCGCCATGTCCGCCGGTGCGTCCAGGTCGTGACCTCCGGCGGCGTCTGCATCCATCATGCTCGCGTCCGCGGTGGGAGCCCCGCCGGCGCTCTCCGGCTTTCCGTCGAGCTCGCTCTGCACCGCAAGGGAGCAGGCAACGATCCACCCCGCCGAGATACCGGCTACCAACCATGGGAAGACGACCTGGCGCATGCAGACCTCAGAAGTTGGGTTCCGTGGGGATGGGAAGTGGATGGCCCCCTGTGCGCGCAGGCGCCGTCGTCTTGCCCGTGGACCGAGGCAGCGGCGGGCGCGGCGTGCCAGCAGGCGCCGTGGCTGAAGCGCCAGACGGAACCGTCGGTTCGACCTCGGCGGGCGATGACCGGACGGTGTCCGGCACGATGGGCGCAGCAGGCTCGGACGACGTCAGGGACGAGGCGGACGGCGTCACGCCACGCACCGCTGCTGGCCCCTGCGTTTCTTGAACACCGCTTCGCAGCAACCCCACCGCGACCATGCCGAGGACGCCCAGCGCAAGGACCCCGGTAGCCGTGACCACGATCGCCATGCGCCGGCTTGCACTGCGACGCACATGGTCCGGGCTCGTTTTCGACAGGTCTCGTGCACGCTGATGGACCTCGGCCGCAGCGTCCCCGGCGGCCATGAGATTGTGCCGAGTCGCGACATCGCGACGCCAAGGCGCGACAGCCGTGACGCCAGACCCGCTCTGCCGGATGTCCGGCTGCGATCCGAAGCGGCCGCTGGATGTCCGAACACCACCACGCTGCTCGAACCATTGTGCGAGCGCATCCCGAAGCTCCCCGGCGCTCTGCCAGCGTTCGTCCCGGTTCTTGGCGAGCCCCTTGCGCACGATCGCCCAGAGTTCCTCGTCGCCCGCCCCTTTCGACACGATGCTGGCCGGCTCGTCTTCGATGATCCTACGCAACAAGCGGTTGTAGTTCTCGTCGCGGAAAGGCAACTCCCCCGTGACCGTCTCGTAAAGCGTGACACACAATGCCCAGACGTCGGCGCGCGCGTCGATGTCGTCCTGGCCGCGCGCCTGCTCGGGAGACACGTACTCCGGGCTTCCGACGACAACCCCATCCATCGTGAGCTTGGGCGTGTGCTGCCAGCCGCTTGGCTTGGCAATCCCGAAGTCCACGACCTTCGGGATCTCGTCTCCGTTGGCGTCGGTCGTGAGAAAGATGTTCTGCGGCTTCAGATCGCGGTGGACCACGCCCTTGGCATGCGCGGCTGCCACCGCACTGACGACCGGGATCATGATCCGCACCGCCTGCATGGCGCTGATGCGCCATACCCGATCGAGCCTCGTTCCCAAATCCTCGCCTTGTAGCAGCTCCATCACGATGAACGGGAAGCCGTCGTCGGTCTTGCCGAAGTCGAAGACCTGGACGATGTTCGGATGACCGATCTGGGCAGCGGTGCGGGCCTCGCGTAGCAGGCGCGCCTCCGCGATGGCGCTGTGCATGTGCTCGTGCAGCAGCACCTTGATCGCAACCTGGCTCTCGAGCACGAGATTGGTGGCGATCCAGACCGTGCCCATGCCCCCTTCGGCCAGCTTGGAATCGAGCCGATACTTGCCGCCCAACACCGTGGCCGGTGGCAAGTCGCTGCGCTGTGGTTGCTGGATGTCAGGCCTGTTCAAGGGAGCCTCTGGCCCAGGCGACCGGTTCTGCGCCGAGCGCCTCAAGAGAATACCATGGCACAGACAGGGCTGGGGGTGCCACCGAGACGAACCGCAGCCACGCCCGAACTCCATCGCCTGGGGCTCGTGGATGGCGAACTTGCGACGACCGCTGTTCGACTCGCAATAGCACGGTGGCTTCTGTTCGCATGCCGCTAGCGTGCAGTGCCTATGGGTCGAATCTGGGCCCCACCCATGCCGGTCTCGATACGCCCGCTGCCTGCCCCCTGACCCAAAGCTCGGTCCCAAGCGCAACCAAGAACTCCGAGCCGAGCACGTCAACCTGCTCGTTATGGAAGACGGCGTCGAGAACAGGCCCAGGCTTGTCGTGGTAGCGAAGACCGACGCCCGCTGCGGCGGCGCGCAAACGATCGAACAACCCAAGCCGTAGCGGTGCAATCCGTCCCTCGCATTCCCGCAAGGCGGCAACGAACGAGTCGTACGCTTCGACCAGGCCCGTGAACGAAACCTCCGCAGACCCGTCCTCCGTGTGAGCACATCCATACGGCCCGAGGTCTGCCTGGGTCCGCCAGAACCACCGGATATCCGTCGGATATCACGACGCTTCCCCCGATCCGATGCTACGCCCGGCTCTGCCGCCCGGACAACACTGCCTCGGGGCTGGCGCCAAGGCACGGCTGCCCGGCACCACCAGCATCGTCCCTCGCGCCTTGGCAAGACCGTTGGCGAGACGTGCGGGCCTGGCGCACCGGGGAACCTGGGCGGTCCCTGGTGTCACCGGATCGGTCGGTCCCCCCAGAACGTCCGGCACCGGTGCATGCGGATCGACCGGGTTGTCGGCCTCCACCGCACGACGAACTTGCGCCGCGCGATGCCCATCCAGCGGTGCCAGCGCCGCGCGCACCATCGCTACCGACGACGGGTCGTCTTCGTCCGCGGTCGCAATGAGCTTCAGTGCATGACCGACCACGGCATCCTGCACGGCTCGCAGAGGCCCCGCGAGGCTTGCCTCTTCGTACGTCGCAACGGCCTCAGTCACGCCCAGCGCCTTGCCGTACAACACGTGCGCACGTCGAACTTCGGTCAGGAACATCGGTCCCACAACGCGGTCGATGTCGGCCGCCAGCTTGTTCGTCTCGACGAGGCGCAGACGCTTGTCGCTCTCGGCCCACTCCTGCTCATACGGAAGCTTGACGAAGCCCAGACCGTCGGAAAACATTGCCGTCAATAGCTCGGGCGCACGGGCGGCATCGGGATACTCGTCCGCGGGAAGACGTGCGTAGCGTTCAAGACGACCGAAAAGGGCGCCCCAGGCGTTGTCGAGACGCGTGTCGGCGCCGCGCCTGTCGGTTTTCGGTTTGGTCTTGTCGCGCTTGAGCCACTCCTGCTGGAGGTTGACCACCGCGCTGCGAAGCTTGCGCACGGCTCGCTTAACGTCCGTAGGCGTTGCCTTGGGGCAGGCAGCCACAAGCGCGCAACCAAGCGCGAAACCGCTGGCAACGTTGATGAGAGGCTTCCGCACGTACGCACTCGGATCGAACGGCAACGACATGTTCTGGCCTCCCGGCTTGGGTTGCGAGCGTACGGAACACGGCAACAGCCGGTCAAAGCACGCCGCTTGCGGCTCTTGCGGGCAAACACGTCCATGATCGAGTGTGTACCTCGCGCCGACATGCCCCACGACGTCGGCGACCGGGTGTGCAATCCTGTCAGGGGCGGTTCAATCCGAGGCCGGGCTGAAGGCACACGTCTGCCTGCCCGGGGCCTGCTTCACCACCAGCCAGCCGGGGTTTGGCTTCACCACCAGCCAGCCGGGGTTCGGCTTCACCACCAGCCAGCCGGGGCCGTCGCCTTCACGACGCCGGCCACCAGCCTATCGCGCTCCGTCTGCCGGACCGGCCGCCGTCGCAGCCGAACCCGGCAAACGTGCGCACAACTACCGCGTGGCACCTCTCGTAGGTCAGAAAAAACCCGCCACTTACCCACGACGACCCGGGTTACCCCGGACCGCCTGGACAATCCCAACCGTCCCGTGTCCATCCTGTCAAACAGCGAGCCGGCGCTATGCGCACTCGCACCGGCGCCGAACCATTACGCAGCTTCTGTGCCGGACCGGTCGCATGGATTTGCGCATACTTGCCGGCGCGCACGGGTGGCGGCCGCCACCCCCAAAACCGCCCCGCCAGTCCCTCGCCTTGCCGTATCCCCCGGAAGAAACCAGCGAAGTGGCGATCCGCCACCCCCGACGCAATCCGCCACTTCCCCGTCTCGCCTGCCCGCTCCCCTGCCCACCGCTCAATAGCCTATCAGGATACCCGCGGACAGCAGTGACCGAGTGCCCAACCTGCTCGGACATGTCCGCGGACACCACGACCGGGTGTGGAACCCGACCCGGGACGTGCCGTCCTGTCACAAGACGGGCGCGCAACCCGCTTCGGCATGTCCGCCAACATCGACGACCAGGTGCGCAACCGGGTTCGAGGCATGCCGGCGTGGCAGGAAACACCCAGGCTACCCGCGCCGACATGGGCCAGGACATCGACCACCGGGTGTCCGGCCAGGTCCGGCATGTGCGGAAGGTCTTGTTGGTTCGTTGCCACGTGGCATGCGCAGGGGGCTGAGGCCCGACGCACCTGCGGCGGTTCGGTCGTCATCATGTTCAGTGGTCGGCCGGGCCCCGCGCGCCGCCAGGATTCGGCCCTCGTCCGCGCTTGGCTGCCCGCCCGCAGTGCATCGTTCGATGCCCGCGCGCGGCGCGGGAGGAAACGAAATCTCAAGGAGACCGAATCCCCCAGAATCGTGCCGGAGCTTGACCTGGTTCGCGAGACTCGCTACACGGTCACCTGCCCTTCGTGCCCCCGGAAAGAGGTCTTGCCGTGCAGGTTTTCGACAACGTCTTGCAGGCCATCGGCCGTACCCCCCTCATCAAGCTCAACCGCATGCCCGCACCGTCGAGCGCTACCGTGCTCGTCAAGGCCGAGTACATGAATCCCGGTGGCTCGATCAAGGACCGGATGGCGTTCTACATGATCGAGAAGGCAGAGCGCGACGGACGGCTGAAGCCGGGTGGGATCATCGTCGAAAACACATCAGGCAACACAGGAGTGGGGCTCGCGCTGGCCGCGGCGCTCAAGGGATACCGCTGCGTGTTCACCATCCCGGACAAGATGAGCATGGAGAAGATCAACACGCTCAAGGCGTTCGGCGCTGAGGTGTACGTGTGCCCGACCAACGTGCCGGCGGACCACCCCGACAGCTACTACGAGACAGCCAAACGGATGGCCAGGGAGCTAGGCGCTTTCTACCCGAACCAGTACCACAACCCGGACAACATCGAGGCGCACTACAAGACGACGGGCCCCGAGATTCTGGAGCAGACTCAGGGGCGGCTGGATTACTTCGTGGCCGGGCTCGGCACCGGCGGCACCATGAGCGGCGCCGGCAAGTTCCTCAAGCAGAATCTGCCCGGCATCAAGAACGTGGGCGTGGACCCCATCGGCAGCGTCTATCATTCCCTGTTCACCACCGGGCGCATGTCGACACCGCACGTGTACAAAGTAGAAGGCATCGGCGAGGACATGATCTGTGGGGCCATGGACATGTCCGTGCTCGATGATGTCCGGCAAGTCGACGACAGGCAGGCCTTTCTGGCGGCACGGCGGCTGGCTCGAGAAGAGGGCATTTTCGCGGGTGGTTCGAGCGGCGCGGCGGTGCATGTGGCGCTCCAAGTGGCGCGCGAGGCAGGCCCGGGCAAGGTGGTCGCGGCCATCCTCCCCGACAGCGGGCGCGCCTACATCTCGAAGTTCTATTCCGACGAATGGATGCGCGATATGGGGTTCTTCGAGCCCGAATCGCCCGGCTCGGTCCGCGATGTCGTGCGTCGCCGCGAGGGCGACGTCATCGTGGCCCGCTGCGACGAAACCGCCCACGCGGTGGTCGCCCGTATGCGCGAGCACGGAATCTCCCAGATGCCGGTCGTCGATGACACGGGCAAGGCGGTGGGCATGATTCACGAGTCGGACCTGCTGCAAGTCCTGCTGGACGGACGACACAAGCTGGACCAACCCATCGCCGACGTCGTCACTGCCCTGCAAGGCGTGGTCCAGCCCAACACCCCCGTCCACGAACTCACGCGCATCTTCGCGGAAGACAACGTTGCCGTCGTGGTCGAGGACGGCCGCGTCACCAGCATCGTCACCAAGATCGATCTGATCGAATACCTGGGCAGCAAGCTGCCTGCCTGATGGTCCAAAGGCTGCGGTGCCAGCCCGCGAGGCGTCAGGGTAGCTTGTCGAGCGCCTGCGCCAGGTCTTCGATGATGTCGGCCGGGTCCTCGATGCCGACGCTCAACCGCACGAGCGAGTCGGTCAGACCGCGCGCGTGGCGCACCTCGGGGGGGACGTCCACATGGGTCATCGTCGCCGGATGGGTGATCATCGTTTCGACCGCGCCGAGGCTCTCGGCGAGGGCACAGAGACGCACCGAGTTCATCAGCGTTCGTCCCGCCTCGATGCCGCCCCGCAGCTCGAACGTGATCATGCCGGAGAAGGCCTTCATCTGGCGCAAGGCAACCGCGTGCCCGGGATGCGACGGCAAACCAGGATAGATCACCCGCTGCACCTTCGGGTGCGCTTCGAGGAAACGGGCCACGGCCAGACCGTTCGAGCTGTGCCGCTCCATGCGCAAATGCAGTGTCTTCAGACCCGCAAGCACCAGCCAGCAGTCGAACGGGCTGGGGATCGCCCCGATCGCCTTCTGCTGGTAGCGCATCTTCGCCTGAAACGCAGCGTCGTTGGTCAGCACGACCCCGCCGATGATCTGGTTGTGCCCGCTGAGATACTTGGTGGTGGAGTGCATCACGACGTCCGCACCGAGTTCCAACGGCCGAAGCAGAGCCGGTGTCGCAAACGTGGAGTCGACACACAGCGTGAGCCCCCGCTCGTGCGCCAGCTTGCCGAGAGCCTCCACGTCGCTGACCTTGAGCAGCGGATTCGTCGGGGTCTCGATCCAAATCATCTTCGTGCCCGGCCGGATCGCCTCCGCCACCGCCGACACGTCCGAGGTGTCTACGTACGTGAACGACAGCCCGTGCCGCGCCAGGACGGTGTTGAACAGGCGAGACACCCCGCCGTAGACGTCGTCCGAGCAGACCACGTGGTCGCCCGCATCGAGGGTTCGAACCACCGCATCAACCGCGCTCATGCCGCTCGCAAACGCCGCGGCGTGAGCCGCTCCTTCCACCGCCGCAAGCGCACCTTCCAGCGTCGCGCGGGTCGGGTTCGACGACCGCGTGTAGTCGTAGCCCTTGGTGCGTCCCACCTCCTCGAGCACGTAGGTCGCAGTCTCATAGATCGGAGGCACAATCGCCCCTGTCGTCGGGTCCGGGGCGATCGAACCCCTCACCACCTTCGTATCGAATCGCATGCACTACCTCCACCATCCGCTGACGCTGTGACCGTGCCACCATATCAGTCGAATCACCTTGGACAAGACCCTCCGCCCCGGGGCGTGCGAGTTCTGCCTTCCAGGCTCCGCGGTCCACATCCACCGAAACGAACTATCCAAGTACGGATACACGGAGCGGGTCCGCGATCCGACATGCGCGACACGTGACTCCAGGCGACTCACCGTCACACAGCAGCGAGCGCGCCCACGAGCCGGTCGAGATCTTCTCTCGTGTGCTTCTCCGTGACCGCCACCAGCATCTCTCCGGTCCGGTCAGGATAGTAACGAGACAGCGGAACACCGGCGAGGATGCCCTCGCCGGCGAGACGGTCGCACAGCGCCTGGGCGTTGCCTCCCCGTACCCGCACCAGGAATTCATTGAACGTGGGCGTGCTCGGGTACGTCAGGGCGTAGCCGGGAAGGGAAGCGATGCGCGACCGCAGGTACTCGGACTTGGCCAGGCACAACCTCGCCGCGTCGATGAAGCCCTGCTTGCCCAGCAGGCAGGTACGGATCGTCAGCGACAACGCGATGAGGCCTTGGTTCGTGCAGATGTTGCTCGTGGCACGCTCGCGACGAATGTGCTGCTCGCGAGTCGACAGCGTGAGCACGTAGCCGCGGCGTCCGTTGACGTCGACCGTCTCGCCGCACAGACGGCCCGGGATCTCCTGCAGATATTTGCGGTCATCGCGGCAGGCGAACAGACCCACGCCCGGTCCGCCGAAGCTGGGCGGCGTGGCGAGGGCCTGACCTTCGGCCACCGAGATGTCGGCGCCAAGATGCCCGGGCGGCTCGATCAACGCCAGCGCATAGGGATCCTGCGTGGCCGTCACCAGCAGCGCTCCGGCCGCATGCACCTTCTCCGCAAGTGCAGCGATGTCGCCGACGCACCCGAAAAAGTTCGGATATCCCACCACGACCGCAGCGGTGTCGTGGTCGAGCAGTTGGTCGACCGACGCCGCGCTGGTGGTGCCGTCGGGACCGACCTTGGCCCGCACCAGGGCCGTGCGCCTATCGTCGAGCCCGGACAGGTAGGTCTCGATGGTTTCGATGTACTCGGGGTGGACCCCCTCGCACACCACGACCCGGTTGCGGCGCGTGAGCCTGCGGGCCATCAACGCGGCTTCGGCCGTTGCACTCGCGCCGTCGTACATCGACGCGTTGGCGACAGGCTGACCGAGGATCTCGCAGACGATGGTCTGGAACTCGAAGATCGCCTGAAGCGTTCCCTGCGCGACTTCAGGCTGATAGGGCGTGTAGGCCGTATACAGCTCGCCGCGCATCAGGAGCTGGTCGACCGCCGGCGGGATGTGATGGTCGTAAATCCCGGCACCCAGGAACGAGAGCATCTGCGCAGCGCGGTTGGACGCCGCCAGGTCACCCATGTGGCGCATCAACGCGACCTCGTCGAGCGCTGGCTCCAGCGCCAACGGGCGGCTCAGGCGTAGTTCCGCCGGGATCGGCTCGAACAATGCGTCGATGCTCGACACCCCGATCTTGGCAAGCATCTGCTCGATGTCTTGCGGCGTGTGCGGAAGGTATCGCATGCGGCTTGGTCTCCGTCAGACCGCCAGGGCGGTCAGTGGTGCTCGGACTCAACGTGCCCGGTGTACGCCGCTGCGTCGAGCAACGCCTCGAACTCGGCGGGGTTCGACGGCTTGACGGCGATGATCCAACCCTTGGTGTAGCAGTCGTCGTTGATAATCTCCGGCTTGCTCTCGAGGTCGCGATTGATCTTGGCGACCGTGCCGGAGACGGGCGCGAACAGATCGCTCAAGGTCTTGACCGATTCGATGGTTCCGAACGCCTTGCCGGCCTCCACCTTGTCGCCGACCTTGACGTCGACGTTGACGAGCGTGATGTCGCCGAGCTGCTCTACGGCGAAAGCGCTGACGCCCACAAGCATCTGGCCTGCGGAGGGCAGGGCCCACTCGTGGTCTTTGGTGTAACGACGGTCCCCTGGGAACGTGTGATCGCTCATGAGATCTCCTCGGGTTGTGCCGCGCGGGCGATCAGGCGCCCGCACGCTTGTAGAAGGGGGTTTTCACGACGACGGCGGCCACGGGCTTGCCGCGGCAGTCGACCTGGAACGGGGTGCCAATCTTCGTCATGGCGACGGGCAGGTAGCCCAGCCCGATGCTCTTGCCGAGCGTAGGAGACGGGCATCCGCTGGTGCACACCCCCACCGGCTTGCCATCGGTATCCAGCAGTGGATAGCCGTGGCGCGCGATGCCGCGACCCACCATCTCGAAGCCAACGAGCTTGCGGGTCAGCCCCGCCTGCTTCACAGCCAGCAGGGCCGACTTGCCGATGAAGTCGTCCTTGTCGAGCTTGACGATCCACCCCAGCCCCGCTTCCAGTGGGTTGGTCGTCTCGTCGATGTCGTTGCCGTACAGCGACAGGCGCGCCTCCAGACGCAGCGTGTCGCGGCACCCCAGCCCCGCCGGCTGCAACCCCATCGGCGTCCCCGCCTCCAGCAACGCCACCCACAGCTTCTCGGCGTCTTCGTTGCGGCAGAATACCTCCACGCCGTCCTCGCCCGTGTAGCCCGTACGCGCCACCGTGCACTTGACACCCGCGAGCTCGAACGGCCCCAGGTGGAAGCTGCCAAGCTGCGCACAACGTCCGCCGTCGGGCCCGAGCTTCGCAAGCACGTCGAACGCCTTCGGCCCCTGCACCGCGATGAGCGCCGTGTCGAGCGTGAGATCCGCGAAGTCGCAATGACCCTTCGCAGCCTTGGCGAAGTGCGCCGCCATCTTGTCGTGGTTCGACGCATTGCACACGATCATCCACCTGTCCGCCGCGTGGCGGTACACGATGAGATCGTCCAGGATGGTGCCCGACTCGTTGCACGCGCACGTGTACACTGCCTGCCCGTCCACCAGCTTCGCGGCGTCGGAGGTGATCACGTAGTTGACGACATGACCTGCCCACGGACCCGTCAACAGTAGCTCACCCATGTGGCTGACATCGAAGATGCCGACTGTGGTGCGCACGGCGGTGTGCTCTTCCGAGATGCCCTTGTACTGCAGGGGCATCTCGTAGCCCGCAAAGGGAACGATGCGGGCTCCGAGCTTCTTGTGTTGGTCGAACAGCGGTGTACGGCGAAGCGAGTCGTTGGTGTCCACGGCCCAGGGTTCTACCTCCGCCAGACCCCGGTGTCATCCGCTACGCACCGCCGAACCCCCGTTGCCGTGATCTCGTCCCGGTCGTCCCGTCCGGCGCTATTCCATGTGGCTCGGGTCGACCAGCCGCCCGTTGGGGTCGAGCCCATGCTTGCGCCACCGCTCCTCCGGCGGCAGGTCCGGATCCTCGATCTTCTCCGGGGTCAGGTCGCGAATGACGATCCGAGCCCCCGTGACCGTCTTGACCACCTCCACACGACAAAACGGCGCCTGGGCGTCGTCGCGGATCCGCGCGCGGTCGAACACCGTTCGCGCAGCCCCCACCTCGACCCCCTCCGATTTCATCCGCTTGCGCACATAGTTGGCCAGGCGTTCTGCCTCGACTGGACCCTCGGCATGGACCTCGAAGGGCCCACGGAAAGTCACGCGCATTCCCCGAGGCAGCTTGAACCGAAAAACCGTCTCGGACCCCTCCGCAAGCTCGAGCGGGTCGAGCCGGTCCGGCGCCGACGACACGGTCGCCGAAGCCGCAGCCACCGGCGCAGAGGAGTCGTCACGCCGGCAGGCCGCGGCGACCAGCAGCACTCCTGCCACCACCGACAGGTGACGCGTGCGAACGACCATGCGCAGAACTACTCGAGGATCGCCGCCCAGGAGTCAATCGTCACGCCACCGGCCGGAGGCGCAAGCGTCTCGACCATCGTGCGGATGCTCGAGTCGCCGCTTGTGCTCCCTGCACCGCCGGTCTGGACGACGAGCTGGAAGTTGCCGGGCGTGATGCTCGAGATCGACGTGTGCGAACCAAAACCGAGGAACGGGTCGTCGCCTCCCGCGTCGGTCTGGTAGCAACTCGGCCGCTGCCGAATGCCCACACCGAAGGCAGCCGAGTCGGCTCCCAACGAAAGGTATCGGACCAGACCAGGGTCCAGCATGTTCGGCGTCGTGTTGACGTCGGTCTGGAACGTCGGGGAGTGCGCCGGCATGGGGCCGTCTTCCGGTGTGGCGGAAGGGCTCGGCAATCCGGGCGTCAAGCCGGCGTTGATGTAGTGCACCGCCCACAGATACGCCTGCCCGTCAGAACACTGCACCAACCCGCTGGCCGGCGGACGCTGCGAAGTGAAGTACAAGATGCCGCTGAACAGTGTCATCGGCCCTCGCACCCGCTCGCCACCCGAGAAGTGCAGCTCGGTTTCCCCTTGCTTCTGGATCGAGTTCTTCTCGTTCAGGAACCAGTTCACACGGGACACGTACTTGCCGCCGCTGAGCGTTTCGGTCAGCGACCACACCGGGTGCTTGCCGTCGGTCGTCAGCACGTCCTGGGAACCCGTCGAAACCGCGACCGTGATCCGACCCAACGAGTCCGACGAGATGATCGGAGGCGTCTCGATCGGTCTCGCGTCCGAAGCCGTGTAGTCGTTGTTGAAGCCTGCGGTCGGATACGCATCGAGGATCATCGAGGCGTTCCAATCCGCCGGGTTCTGCGAGCTGAGGTCGAGGCGCCACAGACGCCCCTGGGCGTCGCCGAAGTAGGCTCGGTCCGCCACAGCGCCGGCCGAGCCCGGGTAGGTCACGACCTCGCCTACGATCGGCGCATCGAAGCCCGCGTTCGCAATGCGCAGAGGCGTGGTGCCGTACAGGCCGGCAGGAGCCCGGTTGTCCGTCGCCGCCGGCGCCACCGTCGGGTCACCCGCTCGGAAGGTGCGAACGACCTCGCCCGTGTCGAGACGAACGATGGTGATCGACCGCGCGCCTTCGAGGGTCAACGGCGATGGATCCGACCCCTGCGTGTACACCGGTGTGGTGCCACGGACCGTGAAGCGCGAATCCAGGACCTGATCGTATCCCGGCTTGAGCTTGAACTGAGCAGGAGCCATCGCCGCCGTGGCCTCGCCACCCCGACCGCCCGGAAGGATGGCGACCGCGTGCTCCGCCGCGTTGATGTCGCCCGGCATCTTGAAGTACAGCGTGGCGATCGAGGGACGCGAGGCGTGGTTGCCGAACAGCGGACTGCCGTTGCTGTCCGTGGTGAGCTGCCAGAGGAAGCGCGGCCCCTGCACATAGCCGCTCGGGGCCGGATGCGCGGTGTCCGGGTCCGGCCAGCTCACGTCGAGCGCAAAGAAACCAGGCCGGTCGCCATAGGACCCGACGAGAATGGTGTACCAGCGGGTAGCGCCCGCTCCGCCCTTGGCCTGGGCCCTGGTCCGCGTCAGAAATCGATTGTTGGGCGGCCAGTCGACCGCGCCCGCGACATCACGGGCGACCAGCACGCCGTTCATGAGGTTGAGCCCCGACGCCGTTGCGCGGTTCCTGAACTGCTCCGTGATGGCAGGCAGCATCGCAGGCGGGATGAACGTCCAGTACTCGCTCAGCTCCGTGTTCGTCTTGTCGATCATGAACGCGTGAAGCTGGCCGTCGGCCGTGGCGGCGTACAGCACCGGCTTGCGCGCCCGGAAGGTCTTCTGGAACGCAGTGTACGAGTCGTCGCGCAGGAACGCGGACGGCGTATTGACGAGCAGCGGCGTGCGGAGCACCGCTCCGAACACCGAAGACCGCTGGAACGTGATCTCGGCCGGCCCGGCCTTCTCCCCGAACTCCAGCTTCATGTAGTACTCGCGGCACTGGTCCGGCGTCGACGTGATCGCGAAGCAGCACTTGCCCCCGGCGCATTCCGCCGAGCCCGTGTCGATCATCGCCCGCGAATCGAGCTGGCCCAGAGTCGGAAACGCCGAAGCGGCCGCCGTGATCATCTTCGTCTCCGGGTCGCCTTGCGAGATGCCGTACAGGCCCAGGTGGTCGCCCGCCGCGTCGTCCGTGTAGAAAGGCCGGATCGATCGCTGCGACCAGATCTTGCCGTTGACATCGACCGCACCGATGACCGTGTATACCTTGCGCTCTGCCTTGTGAGCGTCGAGCACCACCTGGTACTTGTCGCCCTTGGTTGCGTCGACAGTCTGATCTTTGGCCTCGAGCGGGCCGTTGGGAGGCGTGAGTTCGCACTTGATGCGCTGGCGGTCGAGATCCCCGATGCCCAGATCGCCCAGGTAGGGCGCGTTGTGGTGCGCCGACAGGAATTGCGCGCCCTGGAACGCATCGCTGTTGGAACCGCTGTACTGGGCCGACGCCGACGAGAACACCGGCTGGCTGGGCGCCACCGGCGGCTGCACCACGTCTTTCAAGATCTGAGCAAAGGCCGTGTGCAGCCCCGAAGCGTCCTCCGCGAAGTACGCCTTGCCCCCGCCTGCGTCGGCGATGCCCTTGATCGTGCAGCAGGTCGCGAGCAACTCCTGGTCCGTGTTGCCCGTGTCCACGCAGTAGCCGTAGGTGCACTTGCCCGAGCCGCACGTCGACGACGTGCAGTTGGTCAGCGTGGAGCACGCGTTGGGGTTGGATTGGAACAGGTTGGTGCAGGTCTGGGTGCTTCCGCTCGACGACGAGACCGAGAAGCCGATGACGTAGACCGGGACGTTGTTGTTCTTCAGGATCTGGGCGGTCTGGGTGGGCAGCGGGTAGGGGCACTTGCCTGCTACGGTGTTGATGGTAAACGCGCACTCGGGTCGGAGGTCGAGGTTCGGTCCGCCGTCCGTGAGCAGCACGACATAGCGCTTGCGGCAAGCATCGCTGTTCGGGTCGGTGGAAATCGCCGGGTCCACCGCACCTCCCCAGAACTCGTCCTGGTTGGCCGCGTTCTTCACCGTCGTGTTGTCGCCCAGCAAGAAGTAACGCGCGTCCTCCAGCATCCCCGCGATGGGTGTGCCCCCGTACGGACGCATCACGGCGAGCGCCGCTTGCACCCTCGCGTTGTTCGTCGTGATCGCTGCCGCGTCCGCCAGCGGATCGCCGAAGCCGATGAGTCGCCCTTCCCACGGCGGCGCAGCAGGATTGCGCACGCCCACCTCGAGTAGCTGCGTCACCTGCCCGGTGCCCGAGTCGCAGCCGCCGGGCCATCCCGTCGCAGCACTCGCGTACGTTCCGTCGGTCCTCCACCCCGGGAAGTAGCTCCAGGTGTCCGCAATACCGGCCGGATAGCTCGCCTGGGACGTGCCCGTCACAATGCCCGTGCCGACCCGGATCGTGCCGTTGTCGGACCAGTTCGGATTTGGATCGAACGTCATGAACCCGAACCGCACCAGCGATTCGTACGCGTCGATGATGCCGTCCGGCTCCTGCGGATCGAACGGGCAGACAGTCGATGACGCATACGGGCCGACGGTACGCCAGAAGATGGGTCCCGTCGCAGACGTGGTCGGCCAGCTCATGGCGTCGTCAAGCAGCGCCTGGCGGATCGTGGGATCCCACGACGGCGCGGGCGTGCATGCGGTAGCGCCGGACGATGCGACGATGCGGTTGAACGGGAGGTAGTAGTCGGCATCCGCGGGGTCGCTACCCGTTCCGTACGTCGTGCCACCGAGCTTGAACTCGTTCTTGAAATCAACGGTGGACCGCGTCTGGGACGAGCACTGCATCCCGTGCACGGTGCCGGTCAGAACCTTGACGAGCATGGCCCAGCGGTCGGGAGGCGTCGCCGTACCACTCAGATCCGTTGCCGAGAAGTCGACGTTGGTGGTGCCGGGCCAGGCAGCGCACTTGGGCAGCGCGTAGCGAGCCGGGTTCGACGGGTCGCGTACCGACGTGTACGCCATCGAGCCGGACGTGTCGACCAGCAGCAGGACGTCAGGCGGGAGACGCGCCTCGGCCGTCTGCGCGACGTGCAACGCGGCGCCGAGCGCGAGGAAGGCGAGGACCCGAGCCTTGGTGTGCTGCATGAAGGTTCTTCTCGAGGGTTGCCTGGTTCCCATGGCTCACTCCGGAACGTTGCGCACGGTGACGTAGACGCGCGCCGCGCGGGTCGCTGCCATCTGCGCGGCTGCCTGCTCTTCGGGCGTCGAGCACACCCCGCCGTCAGGGTCCGAGGTGCTGGCCGGCCGGACCTGCCCGTACGCCGTGATGGTGATCTGACGATTCTTGAAGTTGGTCGCGCGGTCGCCAAGCTCGGTCGCCGCGACCTTGCCCGGCGCAGGCCCCGGGTCCGTCATCTCGACCCGGAAATCGCCCACGACCGAGGCGTTGGACGCTCCGAGGCTGCCGCCGTCCGGGTCGAAGTACATGTTGGTCAAGCCCTGGTTCTGAAGCTGCCGGGCGACCTCTGCCGCGTTGCGCTGGTAGCACGGATAGCCGGCGCCCGCGTCGGGCAGACCTGCCAGCGCACTGCACGTGTCGGCCCCACTCTTGAGCTGATCCATCAGAGATTGCCCCGTGCGCGACGACAACTCGTTGACCACCGCCGTCGCGCCGTACTCGGCGACGAACTCCGTCTGCGTGGCCTGCCGCGAGTAGCCCGACACGCGCTGGTTGAGGCCCGCAGCGTGCGCAGCGAAAACGCCGATCGCCGTCAGCACCGCGAGCACGAGGAGGACCACGAAGATGACGGCACCGCGCTCGGACCCGCGCGTCCGACGACCCGTCTGCTTGCCCCGGGGGCTCGCGATTACTGCCACGTCTCACCTCGCTGGTTCGGCAGGCTCACGTTCGCAACCAACGTCCGCGCCCGCGCCACGCCTGCGTCGTCCGGAAGCGGGAATCGATGGATGTACCCGCCATCGGCCGTCGACCCGACCGCCTCGGTGCGGTCCACCTCGCGCGACCGCACGACCAGGCGAGCCTCCACCGCGCGAACCGCCTCCGGCCCGGACGGCGCCGTGCCCTCGGTGTAGGAGTTCGCAATCGTCATCCAGGTGTCGATGTCACCGGGCGCCACGTAGGTCAGCCCCACCCCGCTGCCCGACCCCACCCACAGACCGAAGCGGAGATCGACCGCGTACTCCGCCACGATCTCCGCGTTGTTGTCGAGGTGGATGGCAGGCGGATCCTGGTCGGACACCAGGACCTCGCGACGAACCAGCTCGGTGCGAGTGTCGTCGCCGTACGCCGCGCCGGCCTCGGAAAAGATCGTGGCCTTGTAGATGTCTGCATTCCCGCCCGACAGCAACTTGGCGTCGATGATCGCATACTCGACGATCGAGATGACGCTCGCCTGGGTGCCGGTTCCCATGCCGCTGCAGCCGCAGAGCGGATCGTCCACCCCCTTGATCGGGATGACGTCGCGGGTCTTGATCGTGGGCAAACTGCCCACGTTCCAGGTCGCCTCGGTGATGACGCTGAACTCCTGGACACCGTCGGTGTCGAGGATGCGTAGGATGCGGCCCGGCTTGAAGATGTCGTTCATGCGGGGGTTGTCGCCCTCGGTCAGCCCCGCGCGGGCGATCGGCCCGTTGTCGATATTGAGCGTCACGATCGACCCCTGCACGCCGGCTTCGACGCTCGCCACGGGGAACATGTCGGTCGACGCGAAGCTGCCCGCGATACGGACCGTGTCGGGATAGGTGCCGTCCGGCAGTTGCCTCGCTCCGGTGTTCGCTCCGTCGCCACGGAAGATCCGCAGGCCGACCAGGGTCTTGAGGGCAACCGGCCAGGTGTCGTAGTTCGGCGCGCACACGCGGTGAAAATCGTAGTCACGACGCATGTTCGGCGTGCTGAGGAACGATGCGCGGGCCAGGTCGGCCTGCAGCCGCTGAAAGCCGTTCTGCACCGTCATCTGCGCGCTGGCGATGCGTGCCTCCTGCGAGAAGAAGCGCGTGGCCGACTTGGAGAACGCGAACGCCACCGCCGCGACCATCAACCCCGCGATGATCGCCACCAGCAGCTCGATGAGCGTGAACCCCCGCCGCCCGCTCCGACAAGCTCGCCTGCACCGATTGCGTGTTCGTCTCGTCGTCATGTCACTTCGGCATGTTCTTGAAAAGCCCGGTCACCGCGTGAACCACGTGATAAACGTCGGGGCTGGCGTCCACGTCAGGAGGCGCGTTGGCGTTGGCGCCGCACAACGGATTCGCAGGTTGCGCCGAGAGCTGCGCAGCGCCACTCTGGATCCCCTGGCGAAGCCAGTACACCCGTACCTCCGCGCGAATCAGGTTGCCCTCGTTGCCAATCCTCGTCAGCCTCAGGTTTACGCAGTACGGCCCCGCGTGGCTGTCCGAAGGGTCGTCGTTGCCGAACGCATCGTGCTCGCCGAAGATCCCAAGCGTTCCGTCCGATGGCCGGAACCACGCATTCGTCGTGTTGACCCTCTTGAGCCACACCGTGTCCGTGTCCAGATCCTCCGGGACCAGCCCGTCCGCTGCCGGGTAGTTCCACTTCAGCGCTTCGGACTGCAAACGGCTGATCCATGTGCGCGCGATCTGGTTCGCTACCTCCAGGTTCTTGGCATCGCGGTTTGCCACCACCGTGAGCTTCTGCAGCGAGAAGATGCCCGCCGCCCCAATCGCGAGCACCGAGATCGCCATCAGCACCTCGGTCACCGTGGTGCCGCGAGAACCGATGCGGTTGCGTGCGAGCCGGTGCACACTCATATCGCAAGCCTCGCCATCTCGTTCGGCAGCACGTAGATGTGCCGCTCCACACCGATCACCTCCGACCCCGTCTCCATCCGCACGCGGATGTCCACCCCCGTGGTCATCGGCGCGAACTCCACGTTGGGGTTCGTGCGAATCCACGTCAGCCCGCTCGACGAGTAGCAGATGTCCGCCTGGGTATAGACCGTGGGCGTGGTGCCGACGTACTGCGATAGCTGAAAGGCGACGTCCTGGTAGCCGGCCCCCGCCGGATTGAACTCGTCGAGAATTTGCGAGGTGGTGCTCGATGAGAAGTTCGCCAGCGTGCATGCCCCCCTCGGCACCAGCGCGCAGCCCGAGGTCGAACCTCCCGTGCCCGCGATCGCCTCGATCACCTGCACGCGGCCCGCGTTGTAGCGGACCATCACCGCCGAGTTTCGTCCGAGCGACCGCGCCTTGGCCAAGCGGAACTGCTCCACGATATAGCTCGCCGCCGTGGCCGAGCGACGCTCGCGGATCATGCGCGCCGCCCCAGGCACCGCGATCACCGCGAGAATCGCGATGAGCATGACCACCGTCATCAGCTCGAGGAGCGTGAACCCCCTGGCATGCGACCGGACGGCAGGGAATGTGGGGTATCGAAGAGCGTTCATCGCAGGAAAACCCGCGGAGAGAAAAGCAATCCGCGTGCCGCAGGGAGGGCCCAACCCACCTCTGCTTTCTCGGATGATTCGTGCTCCGTCTGCGCTTGCCGGCGGCAAGGATTGCGGAGGTCTGCAAGAAGTGCGGGGTCGCCCGCCCCCTTGCCCACCCCACCGCTACCCCGTCACGCCGCTGTCCCTCGTGTGCCTCCCTTTCGGCTTGCGCATCGGAACAACCCCCGGTACGTCGGCGTTGCCAACCATCCCGGACCCTGCCCATGCATACCTTCCCCATCCTGCACCACGCCCCGACCACCTTCGCGCTCCCCTTGATGCTCGCCCTCACCGGCTGCACCAAGGATAAGCCCGAAGGTCCCCCGCCACCTAACCCAGCCCCCGCGCCGTCGGCGTCCGCCATGGCTGCCGCGTGTGCCGCCGGCGGCGGCACCATCGCCGACCCCTCCCTCGCAGCCGCTTTCCCCCGCGCGCTGAACGGCTACTGTATCGACCCCCACGGTGAGCTGCGCCTGTTCGGCGACAATGCGCCCAAGCCCATCGACGCCATCTGCACCGAGGCGTTCGACGGAGAGTGCGAGGTGTACAAGTCGTTTGGGCTTCGGAGGGTTGCCCTTTTCCGCTACGTGGACGGAGCCGGATCGCCCGGCACGATCGACGTGGTGGTGTCGCAGTATGGCGGTTCGGACGGTGCGTATGGGATGTTCACCAAGCGGGTGGTCTCGGACGGCGACCCTGCGCGGAGCGATGCGCCCAAGCAGATGAAGGTGGACGGCGAAGGGGCGGCGGGCGTGGGCACCGCATGGCTGTGGAAGGGCGCCCTGTTCGTCGAGCTGACCTACACGAACGAGAAGCAGACCCCCGAGCAGGTCGCCTCCACCAGCGCGCCGCTGCTCGAAGTCCTGGCCGCCGACATCACCAGGCGTCTGCCTGGAAGCGTGTCGCTGCCCGCCGCGGTGTCGCGCCTGCCGCAGGCCCAGCGCCTCCCGCTAGGCGTGATGTTTCAACCTTCCAACGCATTCGACGTGGAGGGGGGCGGCGCCGGCGCGATCGGCTTCTACCGCGATGGCGACAAGCGCTACCGCGTCTTGTCCATCGTGCGGTCGGACGCCGAGCAGGCCAAGGACGTGCTCAAGAGCCTGCAGCATCGCAAGGGTGCCACGGGCGAGAAGGACATTGGCGAGGGAGCGGTGCGGCTGATGGTGGGCGACGATGACGCATCGTTGCGCGCAGAATGGATCGTGGCACGCAAGGGGACGCAGGTGTTCGGCATCGGAGACGAGCCGCTGGTGCTGGCGGCGACGATGAGCAACACCGAGCGCGACAAGATGACGCTGACCCGCGACGAGAAGGTCAAGCGACTGCGGGCGCTGCTCGACACCGCGAAGTGACCAGGTGACCGCAACCATGGCGAGTTCGGTACTCGACAGCAAGCGCTTCCTGTATGTCACCGGGAAAGGCGGCGTGGGCAAGACGACCGTGACGGCGGCCCTGGCCCTGGTCCTCGCGTCACGCGGCAAGCGCGTGCTGTGCGCCATGTGTCAAGCCAAGGATCGCCTGTCGTCGCTGCTCGAAGGCCCGGCAGTCGGCGACGACATCGTCGCGATGCGCCCCAACATCTGGGCCGTGAACATCCAGCCCGAGGTGGCGCTGGCCGAATACGGACAGATGACCCTGAAGGTGCGGACCCTGTACCGCGCGGTCTTTGAGAACCGCCTCGTCAGGGCTTTCCTCCGGGCCACCCCTGGCCTCTACCAGTGGGCCATGCTCGGCAAGGCCTGGTACCACACCACCGAAACCCTGTCCGATGGCTCGCCCCGGTTCGATGTCGTCATCGTGGACGCGCCGTCCACGGGACACGGGCTCGACATGCTCCGAGGCCCCAAGGTGATCGTGGACGTCGCGCCGCCGGGCTTGCTGCGTCGCGAGGCGGAGCGGGCCTGGTCGCTTTTCTCCGACCCAGCGCGTTCCGGCGTGGTCCTCGTGACGCTGCCCGAAGAGATGCCCGTCACCGAAACACTCGAACTGCTCGACGCAATGCGGTCGGACCTGAAGCTGCCCGTGGTGCAGGTGGTGGTCAACGGCGTACTGCCGCCCCTGTTCTCCACGCGGGAGCGAGACGCTCTGCTGAAGCCGCGCGATCTCGACCCCTCGGTGACGGGCGACGCCGCCCTCGCCGCCGGCGCCAGACGCGCACGACGCGAGTTGGTTCAGCACGAAGCGCTCGTCAGGCTGCGCGATGGCGTCGACCTTCCCTTGGTGTATCTGCCCTACGTGTTCGACGACGTCGACTCGCTCAAGGCGATCACCGACTTGGCCGCGCGCATGCGCTGAGGGTTCAGGGAGGCGAGACGGGTGGCGTAGCAACCACCCCTGGACGCACGCCGAAGAAGTGGTAGCGGTACGCGTCGTCGACGGTGCGCAAGTCGTAGCGTACAGCCAGTGCGCGGGCGTAGTGCTCGTAGGCTTCGGGAGAGAGCATGACACCCTCGGGAGACCGGCGTGACAGGAGCCAGTCGCCCGGGCGAGCAAGCGCGGGGTCGGCGTTGGGTCCGACCTCGTGGCGCAGCACCCGGCCCGAGGCGGTGTCGACATACACACGTTCGAGGAAACTGCGGTAGCGGCTGACTCGCTCGACGACGAACACAGGGGGAAATCCGCTGATGATGGCATGCCCTGGGCCGGAAGGACCGCGTTGCAAGCGGTCGAGGGCGGCGCCGACCCGGACCGAGAGGGTCGCAAGCGCGTCCACCACCGCTTCACGCAGCGCGGTCTGCGCGGCCACGATCCGATCCTCGCCGGGCGGCTCCTGGCCCGAGCCCACCACATGCTCGTGCCACACTACCCTCCTGGACCCGTCTCTCCGATCAATCAGCTCGGCGTCGAGGATGACGTTGCCGTAACATGCGTAGTGCCTGGCCGTGGCCGCCACGTCGGTGTTCGACGCGCCCGATCCGTGGTTGTCCGTGACTGCGAACACCACCACCGTGCCTTCGTGGACGGCGTGGTGGGTGGCGTACAGGTGCTCGATCCTGGTGCGCAACTCGAACTCGGCCGGACCGTCTGGTGAAACCGTGCGGGCGACATGGGCCGCTCGAAGCGCGTCAAGCATGGCCGCATGCAGTTCCGGTACGGCGCGGACGCTCGCAGCGAGATCGTCGGTCACGTAGTTGCCGCGACGCTGCCAGTGCGTGACCACGACGGTGGTGAAGAACAGGCTGGTCTGGATGCTCGCGCCGCGGTGCTCTTCCGACGGGCGTCCATCGACTGGGGCGGGCACGACGAGCGACGCGGACGGGGCGAACCCAAGGGGACCGTAGCGAACCGGCAGATGCCCGAGCGTGCCGCGCGTGGCGGCCTCGCTGCCGCAGCCGGCGAGCAAGGCGCAGCATGCGAAGGCGATCGCGCGCAGGGTCATGACGCACCTCGCGTAGCTTCGACAGCACGCAAAAATCCCGGATCGAGCAGGAGGCGGCGACCGAGCTCGAGGCCCAGCAGGCGGAGCAGATTGGCAGGGTCGCTGGCGTCGACCCTGGCGCGGATCGTCTGCTTTTCGCGGTATCGCACGCTCCCTTGCAGGTCGGTGACCGACACCTCCGCAACGAGCCGGACGACCTCGAAGTCGCGCGGTGGGTCGTCGTCGGTGCGGACCTGGTCGTGTTGAAGGGCCAGGATGCTGGTGCGCACGAGCAGCGGGGCCTTGTCGCGCAAGGGCGCTTCCACGAGGCCCGGCTCGCCCGTGGTCCCATAATCCTTGCGCACGTCGAGGCCCGCGGCGCGGAGCGCATCGCTGGTATGCTCGAAGATCTCGAGGTGCGCGTGCTTGAAGTAGTAGGTGCGAAACAGCGGCGAAACCTGGTAGTCGCTCCAGTCGTACAGGCCGCCGATCGGCTGGGTGACCACGCTGTCGAACCGCCCGAGCACGATGATGCGACGCGAGTGGCACCGCGCTGGCGGTCCGGGTGTGGTGAGGGGCGTCGCATCCTTCGGAGGATTGAGCGCGTGCCCATAGGGAAAGGACGGGGGATCGGACCAGTAGCACCCCGAACCGATCACACCCGCCACGATCGCCGCGAAACCTGCACGCATCACAGAAAGCCTCCCGGCATGGGGGCGGACGATGCGGCAGGTGCGACGGGCCAGGCGGATGAAGGCGGGACGGGCGTCGTGGCCGGCGCGGAGCTTGCGGCGGGCGCCGGGTCGACCGGAATCCCCGCCGCGCCGATGTGCGAGTTGAAGTGGATGCCGTCGATCAGCGACGACTCCGCAAAGGGGTCGGCGACCGATCGCCCCCGCAACTCGAAGTCGTCCTGGAAGGAGAAGACCCCGGCGAACGCGGCGCCTGTCTGCTGGCCGCCGACGGTGCTGACGACCACGGTGGTGTTTCGCTCGCGGAAGCCCTGGTAGTCGTACTGGTACGTGACGCCGGCTGGAGGCGGCGGCGTCCACTGCTCCCCGGCGCAACCGGCGGAGCAAAGGATCCCCGCGAGCAAGAGGGGAATGTACGTGGTTCTCACGGAGCGTGATCGTAGCAGTGATGGGGGCGAGAGCGAGCGTCGGACCTCGCCGCTGGGAAGGGCCGGGGCAGGGACGGCCCGTGTGCGCGCAGGGGCGGTCGCGCTGGAGGCACCCAAGGCGGAGCCCCATTGCCGAGCGGGGAGGGCGTGCGTACGTTGCGGACCGATCGAATGGCAGAAGACCTCTACAACGTGTTGGGTGTGAAGCGTACGGCGAGCGCCGACGAGATCAAGGCTGCGTACCGCAAGCTCGCGGCGAAGCTGCATCCTGACAAGAACCCTGGGAACAAGGCGGCCGAGGCGAAGTTCAAGCGCATCAATCAGGCCTACCAGGTGTTGAGCGATTCAAAGAAAAGGGCGCTGTACGACGAGTTCGGCGACGTGGCGCTGAGCGACAACTTCGACGCGGATCGGGCGCGTGCCTACCAGCGGTGGGCGGGCTCCCGGGGTGGTGGCGGGGGTGACGTCGGTGGCCCGGCCGGCCAGCCCTTCGACCTGGAGGATCTGTTCGGCGGGCGGGGTGGTGTCGGCGGCTTTGGTGACCTGTTCGGCGACCTGTTCGGCCGTGTGCGCGGTGCGGGCCGTGGGGCGCGCGCGCCGGCAGGGATGCCGGGAGCCGATGTCGAGAGCGAGCTGACCATCGACTTCGTTTCGGCGGTGAAAGGAACTACCGCGCAGCTCCAGATCGACGGCCGACCGGAGCCTGTGACGGTGCGGATTCCGCCGGGTGCCACGGAAGGGGCCAAGCTGCGCATCAAGGGCGAGGGAGCGCCTGGTCCCTACGGAGGTCCGCGCGGTGACCTCATCTTGCACATCAAGGTCCAGCCGCACCCCAGCTTTCGGATGGACGGCGCAGACCTCCACGTCGACGTCCCCATCACGTTGGGCGAAGCGTATTTTGGCGCCAAGATCCGGATTCCGACGCCGGACGGGTTCGTCAACCTGAAGGTTCCGGCCGGCGCCCAGAGCGGCCAGTCGGTGCGTCTGCGGGGCAAGGGAGTCGCGCGCAAGGGCAAGACCCCGGGTGACCTGTACGTTCACTTCCAGGTTCGTGTGCCCACCTCGCAAGCGCCTGACGCGCGGCAGGCCGTCGAGGTCCTGGAGCGCTATGCCGACCGCGGCGTGCGCGACCACCTGACGTTCTGAGCCGCACGCTGTGGCGGGTCGACCCAGCGACCGAGTTGCCGGGGCCGCCGTAGTACACCACGAACCCCTGCGCGGCGAACCCCGGGGCGGCCGGACCAGAATGGGTACCACCTGGCGGGAACCTGTACTAAGCCATCGCGCATGCGTTCCGTCCGTCCGCTCCTTGCGCCGCTTTTCGCGCTCACGGTCTCGCTGTCGTCGGGCACCGCGCGGTCCACGGTCGTGGAGAAGGTCGTCGCGGTGGTCGGCGACCGCGCGATCCTGCTCAGCGACCTTCGGCAACGAGCGCGGCCCTACCTGGTCCAGATCCAGCAGCGCGTGCCCAAAGGCGCCCAGCAGGCGGCCGCCGAGTACGATCTCATGCGCCAGATGCTGCAACGGATGATCGACGACCAGATCGAGGCCGATGTCGCGATGCGCAACAAGATCACGGTGCCGCCGGAGGAAGTCGACGCGGCGATCGAGCGGCTGGCCGGGTCCCAGCAGATCACCGTGTCGGAGCTTCTGGCGGAGGTGATGCGCGGGGGGCTCACGGCGCAGGAGTATCGCGACGAGATCCGCCGGCAGATCCTCGAGGGAAAGCTCGTGGAGCTGCGAGTCAAGGGCCAGGTGCGCGTGACGGAAGAAGACATGCGATCGATGTACGAGCGCATGGCGCGCGAGGAGCGCAAGTCCCTCGGGTACCGGGCGCAATGGATCGTGCTCAAGACGGCGGACGACCCAGCGTCGCAGGCAAACGCGCAGCGGAGGCGCCTGGCCGAAGAGTTGGTGCGCCGTGCGCAGAGCGGAGAAGACTTTGCGGCGTTGGCGAAGCGCTATTCGGACGACATCGCGACCAAGAACGCCGGCGGCGACCTGGGGCCTCAAAGGCCGGGGGACCTCGACGATCCCATCGAGCAGGTGGCGCATGCGTTGGAGGTGGGACAGGTTTCCGCACCGTTCCGCTACCAGGGCGCGATCGTCATCCTGCGCGTCACGCAGCGCGACCCGTCCAAGCTCGGCTCGTTCGAACAGATGCGCGACCTCGTTGCCCAGCGAGTGTACGCCGAGCAGCTCGAGCGAGCGCGCCGTCGCTGGCTCGACAACCTCAAACGGGGCATCCACATCGACGTGCGGCTCTAGCGAAACGCGGGCGTGCGCCGTGCCCGCAAACGCCGCAACGGCCCATGCGGGCGTCCGGCGACCTCCTCCGCCCCACCTGCCTGATACGCCGCGGCTCTCAGGTTTCGACCGAAACGGTTTGCAAGCCGGCAATCTCGCCGCACTTGGTCCGGCCGACCAGCATCACCTGAATCTGGATCTGCCCGACGCGGATCACGGTCAGGCCGGTGAGGTGCTGCTCCAGGACCTGGCGCATCTGCGTGTACCTTGCGCCGTCCGGGCCCGTAAGCAGGTAGTCGGTAAAGAACTCGTCAAGCGTGCGCTGCTCCACCGTCGTGTCCGCGGGAAGGTTCAACAACTCGAGCATGCGCTCCGGCGTGATCGGGCCAGTGCCGGCGTCCGGATACGCCACGACCTCGAACGGGTAGTCGCTCTCGCTCATGTAGAGCAGCCCGTCGATCACGGGCGCGATGTCGGTGGTGAAGTCAGCGATGCAATCGAGGGTGGCTTCGGGCGTGGCGTCGATGGAGGCATCGGCCGAAGCTTCGGCAGCCGCGTCGGGGACCGGAGCGTCCTCCACGGACCCCTCCGTCGCGGTGTCGGGCGTGCTCGCCTCCGGTTGCGTGCTGGCAGCGGCATCTTGCGATCCGGCCGGTGTCTGGCTGGCGCCCGATTCGCCTCCACAGGCAGAGGCCAGGGCCGTCAAGACCGATAGGGAAACGATGCGAAGGAAGGTGGAGCGCATGGCGGGCTGCTGCTAAACGACCTCCCGGCGCCCGTCAAGACGCGGACAAGGGGAACGTGTGGACCATGGATGGCGGGAAGAGGCCAAACCGGTGATGCGTACCTCGATACTCCAGCAGCCTCACCGCTTCATGACCTGCGCCAGCAGCCCGCTTTTTTCGAACTTGTCCTCGCAGACCTCGAACGGCATTCGGACATCGCCCCAGCCGCATCCCAGCAGACGCTCCGCGTCCTCGCCGAACAACTCGACATCGCGGTCCGTCACGGCCGCCGCGGCCGCCGCGTCCCCAGTTCCGACCAACCGGACCAAGGTGCCGTCGCGGCCGGGCCTCCACAGGTCGACCCCCCCCTCGTACGCCCCGCTGGCAGCGAGGTCTGCGCTCGCCTGGACCGTCAGCAGCAGGGGCAGCCGAGGTTCGAGCTTCGGGGCGCTTCGGCCGTCGATGCACGGGGCCTGGGGGTTCTGAGCACGCACCCATTCGCAGAAGTGGACCGCCGCCGTTGCACGGTCGGTTCGTTTCACCCGGGCGGTTGCCGGGTCGATGACCACCAGCGTGCGGTCTTCCCCGACCTGCACCACGTCGCCGTCCGCGCCGAACGCGATGAGCTTTGCGACCAATTCATCCTTGACGCTGCCAATCACCTTGGGCGCCGTGGTATCCACGATCGACGGACCCGAGAATCCACGTCCCACGACGAGCAACTTGCCGTCTGCGCGCAGGGCCGAAGGGCCGTAGGATCTCGCTTCCGTCTTCGGGAGCCTTCGCATCAGCTTCCCCTCCGGCAGACTCCACACCTTCAGCTCGCCCTCTGCCGAGACCGAAACGAGCGTGGTTCCGTCGCCCGATGCTCCCATCGCGCCGACGCCGGCGTCGTGCCTGCCGATCGCTCTGGGCGCGGACGAGCCCGTAGGATCCACGAGAAAAACGTTACCTGCATCATCGCCGACCGCGAGGGACGAGTGTCCTGCGATCCACGCAACGGCTCGAAGCTGCCGGTCGGAGACACGAATCAGGGGATGCGAGGAGCCTCCTTCCAGGTTCCAGATCCGCATGGTGCCCGCGTAGAAAGCCTGCGCCATGCGCTTTCCGTCCGGGGAAATGGCGAGCCCGCTGGCGTTCTTCTCGCGCGAACGGATGCTGTGTAGCGTGCGGTCCGCGTCCACGTCCCACATCCGCGCGGCGAGGCCGTTGGCACCACCGTCGATGTCGAAGGCGACGAGCCTTCCGTCGGCGCGATAGAAGATGTCGACGACCACCACCGGGGTGTAGGCCCCAGCCCCTCCTCCCATACCCAGCACGGGGAGGCTGCCGAGGGCCGCGAGGCGAAGGGCGTCGTCGGGCTCCCGCGGAGTCGTGTCTCCGGCCGAGGACCGCTTGTCCGGAGAAGAGCTGCGCACCGTGCGGAGCAGCGCGCCCGTGGCCGCGTCCCATTCGCGCGCCGTGTTGTCCGCGCCGAATGACGCGATCCGAGAGCCGTCGGCACGGAAAGCGACACGCCAGACGCCCGCGGTGTGGCCGCGAAACACCTTCAGCTCGCGCCCGGAATCGACCTCCCAGGTTCGCACGGTCTTGTCGTCCGACGCCGTGGCGACCAGCTTGCCGTCGGGCCGGAAGGCGAGCCCTCGCACCGTCGCCTCGTGCCCCACCAGCGCGCGGAGCAGCTTGCCGTCGGTCGCGCTCCAGATGCGCGCGGTCTTGTCGTCGGACGACGAAGCGATCATCGTCCCATCGGGGCTGAAGGCGACACGACGGGTGGGGCCGCCGTGCCCCTGCAACGTGAGCAGCGGGCGCCCCGAGGGAACCTCCCAGACCCGCACGGTTCCGTCCCCCGAGGTGGACGCAACCGCGCCGCCGTCGGGCCGGAAGGCCACATCGAGCAGCCCATCTTTGTGTCCTCTCGCCGTGGCGAGAAGCTTGCCCGTGGCCGCATCGACGATCTGCATCGTTTGATTGCCGTTGCCGATTGCAAGCACAGAGTTGTCAGCACTGAGCCGTGCGGCGGTGGGTTTGGGATAGGCGGGATCGGAGAAGCGGGTGCGGACGGTCCAGGTCCGCGTATCGAAGACGAACACGTCATCGCCGCTCGACACGACGAGGTACTTGCCGTCGCGCGACATGGTGGGGTGAATCGATGTGCCGTAGACGGGCAGCGGCTCGAGCCGGACCGAGAGCGGGCCATTGCGCGATTCGAGGAGCGCCGAGGCGCGGTCGAACAGGGTGCGGGCGGCCACCAGGTCACCGCCGCGTCGGGCGGACAGTCCTGCGTCGACGAGGTATTCGGCGCGTTCCGGCCACGCGGCCCAGGCGTCGAGGAACCGATCTCGCGCGCGGGCGTGGTCCGCGGCCAGGTCGGCCATCATGGCCTCGCGATACGATTCGAGGGCGCGGTCATGGTCGGTCGTGCGGGCACGGGCAGCGGCGGCTGCGGCGTCGAGCTTGCGTGCAGCCGCGGATTGCAGGGCGGGAGCCGCGCGGGCGATCGTGCTCTCGAGCAGCGTTCTGGCCTCGTCGTAGGCCCCGAGCTCGGTGAGGATCTCACCGAGCGCGATGTGAGCCTCCGGATCGCTCCCGCAAAGGTCGAGCGACTTGCGTAGCTCGTCGCGTGCTCGAATGAGCCTGCCTTCCTTGCGGAAGGAAGCGGCAGCGGCGCGGACGCCGGCCTGCCCGGGGCAGCCCGCAACACCGGCGGAAGGCTCCCGGATGCTGGCCGATACGGTCGGCTGCGGCGCTGGAGACTGGGCAGGGGCGGGGGGCGATCCGCATCCACCGGGCGCAAAGGGAGCGAACACCAACGTGAGGGCGAATGCCGCGATGGGATGATGGCGCACGAGACAACGTCACCGGGACGCCCGGAGGCTGTCAAGCGGACTGGGCATGGCTGCGCGCATTCGCTCAGGCCGGAATTGCACCGAACGGAAGCTGGTCGCGCCGGTTGCCGGGCCCCGCCCACGAGTCAGGGCATACCGCCGGAGTTGCATGCACCCGCCGCGGGCGCGCGCCTGGGCGTGAGGGGTGGGGCGACGCGCCTCATGCGGGGGAAACGAACCCCAGGTGGACTGATCGCACCCCTCGTGCCAAAGCATGCACCGGTCAGCGAGACCAGAAGACTCGTCGCAGCGATGAGGCGTCAGGTCCAACCGACGACCGTTCTCGTCCGACGGACGAGCGTTCTAAGCCGACCGACGAGCGTTCTAAGCCGACCGACGAGTGTTCTCGTCCGACCGACGAGTGTTCTCGTCCGACCGACGAGTGTTCTAAGCCGACCGACGAGTGTTCTAAGCCGACCGACGAGTGTTCTCGTCCGACCGACGAGTGTTCTAAGTCGACCGACGACCGTTCTAAGTCGATCGATGACCCATCTAAGTCGATCACTTAGATCGATGTGTCACAGTGTCCCACTTGGGGTCATGATCTTGGGCAGGACAATGTAAGGAAAGACCGTCCATGCAGTGGCGGCGCAGCTTCGTGCAACCGGGTCCCGGTCGACTCGGAAGAGCGGTCGAGGGGTCGCCATGGGCGCATGCATGCAGCGGCCGTGCAACCAGCGAACGGGAGCGCCAGCAGGCACGAGAGGGACATGGCGGACTGTTGTCCCGCACACGAGCAAGCCGGCATCGACCATGCGGTTGCGCCCGGCGATGCGCGCGCGTCCGTCGGGTCACGGTTGGGGGCTGTCGCGGTCGGCTTCAGCCGCTGTCACGTTGAACCGAGTGCGCACCAGGTAGAGCTTGGACTGCGGCGTTCCGCTGGCGAGGGTGCCTCGGGCCGCCACGATCTCCCGGCCCACTTCGCTGTCGAGCTGCGCCCACGGCACAACCCCGTTGAGCCGGCGTCCGTTGATGAACCAGGTCGGCGTGGCGTGCACCATCAGGCGACCCGCCAGCGCCTTGTCTTCCTCGAGCAGCGCTTCCGCACGACGGTCGTGGAGGGTCTTGTCGAGCAGGGGCCGCGATGCGCCCATCTTCTCCGCCAGGCTCAGGAGGGACTCCCTGTCGACGGAAGCGCTCTTGTCGAGCTCGGAGACACCCTCGAACAGGTGCCAGAACACGTATGGATCCGTCGTCATCGCCGTGGCAGCGGCGACACGAGCCGCTTCGTCGGAGCCGGCGAGGTCCGGCATCGGCAGCAGACGCACGGCGATTCGAATGCTCGCGCCCTGCTCGAAGACGAGCCGCTCGACGAGACGTCGCGCCTTTCGCGTGTATGGGCATCGGAAATCGGCGAACAGCACGACCGTCACGAGGGCCTCGCGGGTGCCCAGCACCGGCGTCTTGTCACCGATGGGAACCAGCGCGTCGGCGTCCTCGGGCCAGGTCGCCGCGACGGCAGCGTCGGGACGCATCTCCCACAGGTGGGCAGGCGGCCCGGACGCATCGCGATCATCGGCGAGATCCCCGTCACCTGCGTCGTCTTCATCGTCGGTTGCCGCGTCGGGATGCGGGTCGGCGGGGCCGGGCACGGTGCCTCGCGGCGGTCGCGTGGTGGGCGGAGGTGCCGGAGGAGCCGCGACCGTCGAAGCGGTCGGTGGGGGGGGGGCCGGATGGATCCCCCTGGTCCACGCCAGGTAGAAGCCCGCGCCGGCACCGCCGATGAGCAGGAGAACACCGAGCCCCACGGTCACGTAGACGATCCATGCACCGGACCTGGGCGGTGCGGGGGGCGGCCCCGCGAAGAACGCCGGCGGACCGGGTTGTACGGGCTGCTGCGGAGGCTGGCCTTCTCGAACGGGTTGCTGCCGGGCCGAAGGCTCCGGTGCGGCATCGGTGCCGGACATGGGCTCGGCGGTGGGCGCTGGCGTGCCAAGCGTCGCGACGGGCAGCCTGCTTGCGGCTGGTGGATCCTTCCACGCACGGATGAACACGCGGGGGTCCGACATGCGTTCCCGTGGCTCCACCGCCAGGGCCCGTGCGAACACCGCTTCGACGGCGTCGTCGACGGTTGCACCGAGCGCGCGCGGTGTCGGGCGCTGCAACGGGTTGTCGATGGCTCGCATGGCCTCGGCAGGGTCGTCGGCGGTCGACACCGGTTTGCCTGCCAGAAGCTGGGCGGCGAGGATTGCCAGACCGTAGGTGTCGGAGGCCTGAGAAGGAGAAGCCGGCACGATGGCAACTTGCTCGGGCGATCGATCCCGAGCCGGGAGCACGTCGCGGGCAGCCGCGGGTCCGCCGACCACGGACGCAGCCTCGCTCCATCCGAACAGGGACAGCGTGGCATCGACAGGGCCGATCTGCAGGGCAGCCGGGATGACCGCGCCGTGGACGAGCCCCTGGTCGTGCAATGCGCCGAGCGCGTCAGCCACCGGCTCGAGGAGGCGAACCACCTGACCGGGATCCATGGGTTGGCCCGAGGCGATGCGGTCCGCAGCGGTCGCCGTGGCGTCTCCCGGATACACCACGAAAAGGCGGGGCACGCCGCCGACCCGCACCGTCCCCGCTCCGATCGGCGCAGCGAGCGCACGGATGCCGACCGAGTACCTGCCGACCCGTTGGATCGTGCTCGCCACCAGATCGGTGTCCGTATCACGCAGCTCGAGCGTCGTGGACAGGTACACCGTGCACACGGCGCCGTTGCGGTCCTGGCGAGCATGGAGCAGCACGATCGCATCCTGGCGCCGCGCCACCCCGACGACTCGCACGTCGTCGAGCAGCACGGTCCCGACCAAGGGGGACAGGTCGAGGGCAGTCATGATCTCTCGCGCAAGAATTTCTCCACACCGCGGCTGACGTCGAGCAGATTCTTGCTCACCGCCTTGACCATGAACTCTTCGATCGCGTGGGAGACCTTGCCCGCGAGCAGCCGCGGCACGCCCCTGACCTTGGATGCGTCGACCGTGAGTTCGCCCCGGATCTCGAGGCGAGTCTTGTTGCCGTCGACCTCGACGTAGCGGTTGGTGCCCGAGCTTTGCACGGCATCGCGGAAGGTGTGGGGCTCCATGCGCCAGTCCGTTTCGAAGTCGGCTTCACGCCATGTGGCAAGGTCGGTCCACGACATCATGGACTCGCTGAGGAAGGATCGAGCGATGGCGGGGATGTCTCCACCTCCGTGCCAAACGTTGACGAAGTGGACCCCGTCGGGCGTGTCGTGTCGTTCGAGAACCTCGATGCCGCGAATGTTCGGCAGGTAGGCAACGAGCTCGACGAGCCTGTCGCGATAGGTGGACCACACCAAGGGGCGGGGGAAGGCCAGCACGGCGTCGCAACGGATCTCCATCGGGGGCCTCCTTCACACGGTGGCCTGCTTGGCCTTGAGCTGGCGCCCGAGCTCGCGGCCCAACCGGCCTGCCTCTTGCTCGTCTGGCGGCCACGTCAGCGTGTGTTCGACGAAGGCGCACCGGCTGCCGTCGGCGTCGGCGAGCATGGCGCGCACATGCATGCGTCCGTCGCCACGACGGTGCGCATGAGCCGCGACCGGTATCTTGCAGGATCCTTCGACCTCGAGCATCACGCCTCTTTCGACGGCCACGGCGACCGCGGTTTCCGGGTCATGCAGGCGGGCGAGCAGGGCGATGGTGCGGTCATCGCCGTCACGGCATTCGATACCGAGGGCGCCCTGGCCGATGGCAGGTAGGCTGACCTCGGGCTCGAGGATCTGGGTGACGACATGCTCCAGGCCGAGTCGGATCAGTCCGGCGTAGGCAAGGATGGTCGCGTCGACGACGCCCTCGCGGACCTTTCGCAGGCGCGTATCGACATTGCCACGCAGGGGCTCGATGACGAGGTCGGGACGGACAGCCTTGAGGTGCGCACCGCGGCGCAGGCTGGAGGTTCCCACGCGGGTTCCGGGAGGAAGTTTCTGGAGCGTGAGGCCGACGCGGGAGACGAGCACATCGCGCGGGTCGACGCGCCTGGGCACGCAGGCGATGCGAAGGCCGGGGGTGAGCAGTGCGGGGACGTCTTTGATCGAGTGGACCGCGAAGTCGGCGCGACCATCGAGCAGGGCCTCCTCGATTTCCTTGACGAACAGGCCCTTGCCGCCGATGTCGGTCAGCGGCCGGTCCTGGATACGGTCCCCGGTGGTCACGACCTGCAGCTCCTCGACACGAATGCCCGGGTCGACCTGGGCGAACTCGGCTGCGAACTTGCGCGATTGGGCGAGCGCGAGCTGGGACCGTCGGGTCGCGAACACGAAGCTCGAGGAGGCGTGGGCGGTCAAGTCAGATTCTCCGTGCGAAGGATGGGGCGGCCTGGTCGCCGTTGCTGGCGGAAACGCGATCGTTGTCAGGGTGCTCCGCACCGGGCGGAATGGACCCGGGCCGGGAAGGGACGCCCGGGGCGTTGTCGTGTTCCGGCAGGTCGAACAGGTGGCGCAGGGCCTCGACCAAGTCGCCGGCGTTGCCCGCGGCCGCGGCACCCTTCAGGCGGGTCGTCGGTGTGTGGGTCAGCTTGTTGATGGCAGCGGTGACCATGCCGTCGAGCGCCTGGCGGTCGGCGTCACCGAGGTGCTTGAGCCGTGTGGCGAGGCTCCGGTGAAGCTCGGTCATGAGCACGTCACGCACACGGTCGCGAAAGGCCACGATGGTGGGCGTGACCTGGAGCGAGTCGAGCCATGCCTCGAAGGCGGCGGCCTCCTCGCTGACGATCCGCTCCGCGTGTTGGGCCTCGGCGCGTCGCTCCTGCAAGGCCTGGTCGGCGATCGTCGACAGATCATCGATGTCGTACACGTACACGCCGTCCAGATCGTTGACCGTGGGGTCGACGTTGCGAGGCACCGAGATGTCGATGATGAACAGGCTGCGGCCGCGTCGTGCATGGCGAACGGCCTGGATCATGGGCCGGGTGAGGACATAGCCCGACGCCGTCGTGCTTGCGATGATGACGTCGGCCTCGACGATGGTCTTGTCGAGCCGGTCCCAGGGGCGCGGTTCGGCCTGGAACTTGGCGGCGACGAGGGCAGCGCGATCCGGGTTTCGGTTGACGACCACGATGCGTGCGCCAGCGCCTCGGAGGTGAGCGGCGGCGGCCTCGCCCATCGTGCCTGCGCCCAGGAGCGCAGCCGTTCGCCCGTCGAGATCGCCGAAGATCTGGCGCGCGAGCTCGACGGCCACACTGGAGATGGACACGCTGCCGGCGCCGATGTGGGTTTCGCTGCGGATGCGCTTGGCGACGTGGAAAGCGCACTCGCTGACGCGACCAAGCATCGAGCCGAGGGTGCCGGCGGCCGCGGCGGCGTCGACGGCGAGCTTGACCTGTCCGAGGATCTGGGCTTCGCCGACGACGAGCGAGTCGAGGGAGCCGGCGACGCGAAACAGGTGGCGCACGGCGGAGTCGCCTGCGTAGGAGAACAGGCACTGGCCCAGCAGGGGTGCGACCTCGGGTCCGACATGAGCTGCGAGGACCTCCCGAACGGCATCCGCTGCCCGCGACCCATCGACGTCCTCGCGCAAGGCCGATGCCACGTAGACCTCGACACGGTTGCAGGTGGACACGACGAAAGCCTCGCGGATCTCGGGACGCTGCGCGAGGCGACCGAGGAAGTCGGGCAGGTCGTCGGCGTGAATGGTAACCCGCTCGCGCAAGGCGACGGGCGCGGTCTTGTGGGAGAGGCCGACCACGACGATCACGGGGCACCCATCCCGGTACCGCGCAGATACAGCAGCACGACGAGGATCGCGCAGGTGAAGCCGGCGAGGGTTCCCCACGCGGCGCGCTTGCCGCTCCAGCCCAGGGCCGACCGCAGCAGCAGGACGCCGGAGAACACGATCCATGTGACGTATCCGAGGATGAGGCGCAGCACCTCGCTTGCCGAACCGAACTGGAGCTTGCCGACCCACAGGGTGCCCGTGACCACGCCGATCGTCATCAGCGAGAATCCGACTCGTAGGAAGGCATGGCCCGCGCGCTCGAGCGCATCGAGGGACGGGAGCCTGCCGAACGCCGCGGCGCCCCGCTTGGCCTTGAGCTGACGTTCCTGGACCAGGTACATGACAGCCGTCCCGCTCGCGAGCAGGAAGAAAGCGTCGCCCAGGACGTTGGACGCAATGTGGAGCGGCAGCAGATTCGTCCGCAGCGCTGGCGGCACCGGCGGCAGCGCCAGGAGGCGCCCAGCCATCAGGAGCATCAGCGCCAGCGGGGCGACGAACACTCCGATGCCCTGGATGTGCCAGACCTTGCGGAGCGCGAGGTAGACGTAGACCGCGACCAGCGCGGCGAGGGACACGCCCGTGTCGATGGTCTTGACCGGACAAGCCTGCCAGGTGAAGGCGTGATGCACCATGTGGACGGTGTGGATCACGGCACCCGCGGCCATGGACCGGCGTGCCAGCCAGGCGCCCTGCGGCCACCCTCCCCGGCGAAGCAGGTGGATGGCAAAAAGCGCGGTCGCTGCTGCATAGCCGCAGGCGGCCAGGACCAGCAACAGGTCGGACACGTTGGACTGGGTCACGAAGATCTACATGTTCTTGGCGAGGAACTGGGCCAGCAGCTCTTCGTCGGAAGACAGCGTGGGCCCGCGGACACCCTCCGCCTGCGCCTGCGTTTCTTCTGCCTCTGCCGTCAGGATCGGCGTGCCGAGGAAGCCCGGAATGATGTCGTAGGCGTTGTTGTCGATAATCATCGACCGTTCGAGGATGTCCGCGCCGAGCTCCCGAAGGAACGCGAGGGTCTTGCACTTTCCGACCAACTCCGCTGCATCGGGCTCGCCGGTGACTTCGCGCACGATGCGCGCACCTTCCGCAAGCCTGTACTTCCTGTTTTCACTCTTCAAGAGCAGGTCCTGATCCTGCAGGTCGACCGCACCCGACACCATCCAGGTGTCGAGAGCCTCTTGAGGGAAAAAGACCCGGTTCCTACCCATGCGACGTTCCATGATACCACGGACGGTGCGGAGCTTGCCGCCTGGGGCGCGCCAGGGCAAGGTCATTGCGCGTCTTCGTGCCGCCCGCCCCATGCCACGAGCTTGCCGCCAAGGCTGGCCGGCCGCTTGCGACCGACGCTGGGGGGTCTTGGGCGCTGCCGGACAGCCTCAGGGCAGGTCCAGCCCCTGCTCACCTACTCGACCTCGAAGGCGCCAATGTCCGGTGCATTTCCCTGCATCCGCGCGGCTCCCCCGTGGTCCATCGATGGATACTGCGCGGCATGCGCCACCCCGCCGTTGCGCGCCGGGCTGCCCACCAGCGGTATCATGTCCGCCCCGAGCCTCGGGTCCGCGATGCGCGCCGACCCGTACCCCATCCTGGCGAATTGAGCGTCGCCGCCCTGGACCGTGACCACGTTCTGCCCGTGCTCGAGCACCTTGCCGTTCTCGTTCCCCCAGAACAACGACCCACGGATGGACACCTTGGCGTTCGGGTCGATCCAGATCCCACCGGACGCATTGAAAAAGATGGTGTTGATGATGTCCACCTGGGTCACGCCCCGTCTGTCGTATCCGAGGGTCGCAAAGTAGCTCGATGCCCCGCCGAAGTTGTGGAAGCCGAACACGCTGTGCAGCAGCCGGAGCCTGCCTTCCTCGGTCACGAGGGCTGCGTCGGCTCCGGTGTGGTGCACCACCGTGTTGATCACATCGCCGCCCTGCCAGAGCTTCACACCGTTGCGCTGTACGTGGTGCACCGTGCAACCCAGAAGCACCACGCGGCTGCCCTTGACATCGATCCCGTCCGCGGCGGCCCCGCTTACCGACACGTTCACGAGGAGAAAGTTGTCCCCCGACTCGACCGCAAACGCATCCGCGCCGGAGTCGGCTCCGCCGCCCGACATGTCGATCGACACGTTCTCGAGACGCCAATTCCTGCACGGACCCTGGCCGCAGTGAAACCCGATCCAGGATGCTTGCGTCACGCGCACGTCCGCTGCCAGAAGACCGTCGAGCCGGGTGCTCATGGTGGCGATGCCCTCAGCGGACCCGCTCACGACGACGTCCTTGAGCACGGTTCGCTGCACATCGCCGCTCCACATCACGCCCACCGATCGGAAGCCCTGCAGGTCGATGCCACGGACGACCACGTCGGAGGCGCCGATCGTGAGACCGGTATGGGCCTGGCCCTTTGGCCGCACGACGACGCGATGGCCGGGGCGCGCCGTGATCGTGACGGGCTTGTCGGCAACGAGGCCGCAGTGCGTGCACTCGGCATCCTGCTCGCTGTACTCGCCCTGCGATACGACGATCACGGCGCCGGGTCTGGCCGCACGCAAGGCGGAAGCAATGCTGGCGTGGGCGGCGCCGGTCGGAGCGACGGTTATCGCGTCGGGCGGAACCTCCGGCGGCGGAAGCTTCGGGAACTTCGCGAAGTCCAGGGGGACGAACGTGGCCGCTGCGATTGCGTTGTCGGGGAGCAAGCCGGAGGCTCGCTGCGTTGGGGGAAGGACGTGCCGGGGGGCATGCACGGCAGGGGGGATGGGAACGGCAGGCGGCGCGGCCTGCTCTGACGAATCGCCGGCACTGCCGCGTTTGCAAGCGGGCGAGACGGTCGACATCACGACGACGGGAAGGACTGCGAGCGACCTCATCATCATTGCCCTCGTGATGGAGAGAGCATGCGCGTTCGCTGGGGCCATACGCCCCAGCACGGCACGCCAACCGGACAGAAGCTTGCCTGTCGCGGCGTCTCGCTGCAAGGTCATCGCGTGACGCCGGTGTTGTCCGCCGTGTACGACGAGCTCCTTGCCCGGGCCATGCAGCCGCCGGAAGCCGACGCTTTCGATCGGTGGGTCCAGGCGTTTCTTCGAAGGACCGGGCGCTTCGATGCGGGTGGTGCGGAGGCTGCGCGCCGGATGGATGCAGCGAGGGAGGACGCGCTTTGCCGGGGCGGCTGGGCGGCACGGCTCGCTGGTGGTCTCAGCGACCCAGCCGAGCAGAGTCTCGCTGCCCTGCTACCTCGCGCGCACCGCGGGGTGTTCGTGTTCGACCGCGTGCGTGAACACCGGATTGTTCGGGATCTTCTGCAGGGTGGCGCGTTCCTGCTGGTCCCCCGAGACAGCGTAGGACGCGAGGTGATCGACGACAACGAAGGCGCAGTGTGCGTCGCACGTCTGGTCGGCGGGATGGACGGCTGCGCGATGTTGCCGGGCGTGGTGTTTCATCGGGCGGATGCCACCCAGCACATTCTGGAGGTCGTGGCGGCAGCCAGGGAGCGCGGCATGGCGGTGGACGACGTGTGCGAGGCGCTTCTGCGGATGGACCATGCGCTGCAGACGTTGTCGCGGGTCCGACCGGCGTTTGCCTATCGGCCAGAAGCCCTGGCGTGGCGCGACGCCGAAGGGGTCGCCGGTTCGGCGAAGGCGATGACCGCCTGGCATGGGCGGGGAAAGCGCGGAGAGCAGGGGCGCGAGGGACCGCCGGGCAAGCCTTGAGGCGGGGCACGCTGGACAGAACCACCTGTCCCGTGCAATTTGGGCGTCGCTGATGGCCTTCAAACTGCTTGTGGCCGCGCTGTGTGTGCTGGCGAACGGCTTCTTCGTGGCGGCCGAGTTCGGGCTCGTCAAAGTGCGCGTCACGCAGCTCGAGGCCCTCGCCAAACGAGGCGAGTCCCGCGCTGGTGCAGCGCTCGCCATCCTGCACAAGCTCGATGCCTACCTTTCGGCGTCGCAGCTCGGCATCACGTTGGCGAGCCTGGCGCTGGGCTGGGTCGGCGAGCCAGCGCTCGCCATGCTCATTGCCCCCGCGTTCGGCTGGTTGCATGTCACCAACGAGTCGCTGATTCACGGCGTATCGTTCACGGTCGCGTTCCTCACCATCACGATGCTGCACATCGTGCTCGGTGAGCAGGCGCCCAAGCTGCTCGCGATCCAGCGTGCCCAGTCCGTGGTGCTTTGGGTCGCTCGGCCGATGCGCTGGTTCTATGTGCTCACCTGGCCGTTCCTGTCCGTGCTCAACGAGCTGTCCAACCTGGTCCTGCGGATCGCCGGTGTGCCCGCCGTTCACGAGGTCGAAGGCGCCCTGTCCGCCGAGGAGATCCGCCTCGTGGTCGCATCCGGCAAGATCGAGGAACGCAAGCGCGTGCTGATGGAACGAGTGCTCCAGGGAACCGATCGTCCCGTTCGCGCGGTCATGGTGCCGCGTGTCGACATGGAGACGGTGTCGCTGCTCGACACGCCGCAGCAGGTGATCGAGCGCCTCAAGGTCGCAGGCTACTCGCGCGTGCCGGTGATCGAAGGACGCGATCCGGACAAGGTCGTGGGCTACATCTACCTCAAAGATCTGTTCCTGGGCGACGGCGTACCGAGGGGCGGCATCAAGGCGCTTCGTCGCGATGTGCTGTTCGTGCCCGAGAGCCGCACGGTGGGCGATGTGTTGGAGGACATGCAGCGGACGCACATTCCGCTGGCGATTGTGGTCGACGAGTACGGCGGCACGAGCGGCCTGGTGACCATGGAGGACATCCTCGAGGAGATTGTGGGGGAGCTGCAAGACGAGCTGGACGCGGAGCTGCCCAAGGTCGACAGGAAGGACGACGGGACCATCGTGGTCGATGGCCTCATCCCGATCTGCGATCTGGAGCCGTACGGTGTGGAGGTGGAGCCCATCGAGGGCCACGAGCTGCTGGCGGGGCACATCACCTCGAAGCTGGGTCGGCTCGCCCGGCCAGGCGATATCGTGCGCATCGGGGCGTACGACGCGACCGTGGAGGACGTGCGAGCCCGCCGTGTCACTCGCGTGCGGCTGGTGCCGCATCCCAAGGAGGCCGATCGCGCCGCCAGCGTGCGTCCACCCGCGGTCGAGGAATCAGGGGATCCAGAGGGCGGCACAACCGGAAGCGAGGAATGATCCGGCGTTGGTGTCCGCCACGGGCTGCCGGCAAGAGCGCACCGTGTCGATCTCGCCGGCGTCAGGACGAGCTCTCCGGCACAGGTGGCTGTGCTTCGGCACGCGCGTGCGCTTGAAGATAGTCGGGTCCGGAGAGCTTGACGTACTCGTCGGCGATCTGGCGTCGCCGCTCGCGCAGCGCTTCGATCAGTGCGATGCGCGCTGCGTCGGGCATGGCGGTCACGCGCTCGACGACCTGGATGGCCACGTCGTGGTCATGCAGGCTTCCGAGCACTTTCTGGAACCTCGCGGCGACGTTGCCCCAGGAGCGGAGTTCGGGGGGCAGCACGCGCGAGAATGCCTCCACGGCGTAGCGTAGACGCTTGTATGCGATGCGGAGGTTGTGCATGCCGACGACGTCGTTCACGCTCAGGTCGGCCCGTCGGGCGTCGACGACGAGCTGGGCGTCGAGCACGACCTGTCGTGCGAACCGGTGGACTTCCTTGTCGCGGTGTGGTGCGACGGGAAGCTGGAGCAGAGCCCGGAGCTGATACACGGGCGGGTCGAGCGCGCGGCTGTCGAGCATGCGGACCACCGACCTGCGGAGCATACGCTCGCGCTGGGTACGGCGGACGAGCCACGGTGCGATGGCTTGTCGATGGGCCGGATCGAGCGCGAGCGCTTCGAGGGTTTCGTGCAGGACCTCCTCGTCTCTCAGCGAGCCTGTGGCGTGAGCGACCTGACGGAGCCCGTTGCGGATGACATCGACGTAGAACCGCCCATAGACCGGTCGGACGATCCGAAGCAGGCTGCGGATACGACGAAGGGACACACGCAGGTCGTGCACCGCCTCATCGTCAGCATCGCCGAGGACGCGAGGAATGGCGTTGCCCAGGTCTGCCAGCCATTGCGCGAGCTTGGGCGTGACCACGTCCGACACGACCCGCTCTACCTCGATAGTCGGTGCCGACGGAGTGGAGAATGCATGGGTCACGGGCGCAGGAGAGCGCGTCATGGCCGCACCACGTGAACCACGGTCACGGGCCTGCGCCCGGTGATACCGTCGAGGTTGCGGCGGACGGCGCGCTCCGCGACCTCGATGATCTCGTCGTCGGAGGGCCTTTCGCTGGTGAAGGGGCGGCCGGCAAGCGCGTCTGCCACGTCGCGGGCCGCGTTGCGCAGGATGTCCACGTCGCTTCCTTCGTCGAGGATGCCGCGGGTCGACAGGAACGGCGGGGCGAGCAGCTTGCCTCGCGCATCCACCTGGAGCGTCACGACGGCGATCCCCGTCCTGCCCAGGATTTCCCGCTGCTTGAGGACGTCGTCGGGGATCTCTTCGCCATCGAACGTGGCGATCTTTCCGACCTCGACGACATCGGTCTTGCGAAGCCCGCTGCTGCCGAGCTCGACGACATCGCCGTCTTCGGCCACGAGCACGTCGGGCACGCCGAGGGATCGCGCGAAGTCGGCATGGCGCTTGAGGTGGTGGAGCGTGCCGTGCACGGGGATGAAAGCGCGAGGATGCAGCATCTCGATCATGCGACGCTGCTCGTCGCGGTGGGCGTGGCCGGATACGTGGACGCCGGGGTTGGTGACGCGGCTGTGCACGTTGACGTCCTGACGGATGAAGTGGCCGAACATGCGGAAGACACCGGGCTCGTTGCCAGGGATGATACGGCTGGAGAGGATGACGGAGTCGGCGCGGTCGAGAGCGACCGCGGGGTGCGTGCGTGTGGCGAGGCGCCACAAGGCGGCGAGAGGTTCGGCCTGGGTACCGCTGGCGATGCACAGGATGGACTTGCGGGGGAGCGTGGCAGCGAGGTCGCTGGGTACCAGGAGATCGCTCGGCCACTCCAGACGTCCGACGCGTGTGGCGGTTCGCACATGCGTGTGCACGCTCCTGCCGAGCAGGCAGATGCGTCGACGGTTGCGCTTGGCAATGTCGCCTATGAGGCGGAGCCGCTGGACATTGGAGGAGAACATGCCGACCACGACGCGGCCCTGGCAGCCGGCGACAATGTCGTCGATGGCATTGCCGACTGACATTTCGGATCCCGACGTTCCCTCGGCGTCGATGTTGGTCGAATCGGAGAGCAACAAGTCCACGCCCTCGTGAGCAATCTGCTCGAAGCGGTCGAAGTCAGTGAGTTCGCCGTCGGGCGGGTCGGGGTCGAACTTGAAATCGCCGGTGTGCACGACGGTCTTTCCGACGGCTCGGATGATGAGGGCGCATGCGTCGGTGATGGAGTGGGTGACGCGGACGGGCTCGACGCGGAAGGCGCCGATGTCGTAGGAGTGCTTGGGGACGAGGGCGGTGCTGCGGAGCTGTCGCTGGTCGAAGCCTCGCTCTTCGAGCTTCTCGGCGACCAGTGCGAGGGCATGGGGCGGGCCCCAGATCGGGGCATTGATCCGGCGCAGGAGGTACGGAATGGCGCCGATGTGGTCTTCGTGACCGTGGGTGAGGACGACGCCGCGGATGCTGCTGCGGCGTCGTTCGAGGTAGGCGAAATCCGGGTGGTAGATGTCGATGCCAAGGTCGCTGTGGGGGAAGGTGACACCGCAGTCGATGACGATGATGTCGCCGCTGGCCTCGATGGCGAGGCAATTCATGCCGATCTCGCCGAGACCGCCGAGAGGCACGATGCGCAATGGCTGGAGAGGGTTGGGTGTGGTCACGGGGTCCTGCCGTCACAGGCGCAGTGCGCGCCTACAGAAGCTCGTTTCGGTGTTGCGCGGCTGCAGCGCATGCAGCGTCAGCCTGCGCGATGTCAACGCTCCAATCCGGAGCGCCGTGCAATCCGTCCACGCGAATCATGCGAAATGGACTGTTCGAACCGTCGACCCGGAACGTCGGCAACGACTTGATCGCGCTGGCGACGCTGATCTGGGTGTTCGCGAGATAGATGTCGCCGCCCACGATGTTGTAGACGACCTGCGCGTCGACGGTGCCCGTGATCTCACAGGACGACCGGGCGATGCCGTCGAACAGGGGGTCCACGCGGAAGTCGATGAACGCGCGGCCCTGCAACGTGACCCCACCGGCATTCGGGCTTTCCGGGTTGCACTCGACCTTCGAGGCGTTGTCGTCGGGCGTCGTGCCGCAGACGTGCGCGGTGACCCCGGGCCAGCCGTCGTGGTCGGCGTCGACCAGCGCGTCGCAATCGGTGACGCAGTCCTGCTCGCACGCGGGGCTGCGGCCCGCGTCGTTGTCGGCCATGCCACATCCTGGGACGTCGAGATCCCAGGCGGGGAGCGTTGCCCGGGACGGGTCGGCCCCGAGGGTGAACGTGAAGCGGGTAGGGTTCCAGCGAGCGCCTGGTTGCAGCGCCGACAGCACGGCCGAACCAGGGGGGACCGCGACGTCGGGGAGTGCGGCGATCATGGCTGGTGGTGCAAGGATCTGGGTGGTCACCAGGTTCGACGCGCCGGTCGAGCACTGACCTGCGATTGCGGTGACGGTCGGCAGTTCCATCCAACACGCGACGGCAGCCATGGGCTCGATGATGGTGGCGTCGTGCGCGGCGTGGTTCATGTCGAGCAGTAGGAGCAACGAAGTCTGGCGGATCTGATCGGGGGGGCAGACGGCAACGGCGCCGCCGGCCTGGCTTTCGAGACCTACGGAGAATCGCATGAACACAGCCCAGGTTCCGCTCAAGTCGAGGGGGCCGCCATCGTCGCACGGCAGAGACCCCGACGACCCGTCGGCGCCGCCATCGCCAGCGGCGTCCATCGGCTGCGCAGGGGTGTCCAACGATCCGCAAGACAGGGAGGTCGCCACGAGGGGCGTCAGACACGGAGCCAGGGCGAGCCACCGCCTCAGGAGACAAGCTGGCGAGGGTTGTCGTGTTGCAGGTAGCATGCGAAGGTCCGGTCTGCCGCGGAAGAACCTGCCGCGGGTCAGGTGCTTCAAGAAGGCGAGAGCGTCCTGTCGTGGGCCGGGCAGACACGCTTGGCGGGTCATGCGACCGCCCTGGCAGGCAAGCCAAGCCAAGAGGACTGGACGAGGGCCGAAGCGATCGTCTCGAGTACGTTTACGAGAAGCTGGAGGCAGTGGTCAATCGCGAGTCGCGAGGCGGAACGCGGCGCAGGGCGTCATGGGAACTGCACCGGCGGCTGTCCCCAAGGCCGCGGTGCGGAGGAGGTCGTGAGCTCCCTGGACAAGTGCGTTTCGACGAGCTCGATCGCAGGGCCGTTCGCGATCCGTACCAGGTCGGCGTCAGCGGAGGTGTCCCCGTTCGATCGGCGTCGCATTGCTGCATAGAAAGTGGCCTCGGTTTGCTGCGAAACGTTTCTTGCGCGGGCGAGGAGCCCCTTGTCGTCAATCTTGCCGAGACCCCAGGCCGCGAGCGCAGAAGGCCAGGACTCGTTGGTGGAGACGGCGGTCAAGGTGTTGCGGACGACGTCGCTTTCGCGGATGCCCTGTTTGCGCTCCGTGAGCTGGAGCCAGAGCGCGGCATACACGAGGTCTTCGTCTTCGACGTCGCCGGCTGTGGTGTGCAAGAGTGCTTCTCGCGCTGGTCGGCCGTCACCCCAGAGGAGGGCGGAGGAGGCGGTTTCGATGAGGGCCATGGACTGGGCGCGCTGGTCGGCCGCGGCATACTGGGTCATGCGTTGGATGGCGCGGCCCCATGCCTCGCGATCGCCATAGAACCACGCGAGTCTGGCGAGCATCCGCTCGCAGGATGCACGGGCCGAGTCGTTGCTCGCGCGCGCGGCAGCGTCGAGGGTGACGCGCAGGGCGGCAGCCAAGGCTTCCCGGGCGTGGTCGACGTCGGCGCGGGATCGGTGGACCTGGAAGGCGGTGAGCCAGGCATCGGCGACACCGAGGGGCGATTCGCGGGCATCCGGCGCTGCGACGGCCCTGGTCACCGCGTCGAGGGAGCCTTGCGCGTCACCCGCCTGGAAGCGCACAGCGGCGAGCATCGCGAAGGTCTGAAGCGATGGTTCAGCCGCTGCCGCTTGCTCGAGGACGGGTTTGGCCGCGGTCGGGTCGGCGGCGCGCACATAGATGGAACCCATGAGGGCGCGGATTTTGGCCGCTGACGGCTCGACGAGCATGCTGCCGCGCATTGAGTCAGCGTGGGCGAGGAGGGGTTGGGCGGCCTCGTAGACGCGCGCCGCCGACGGTGCATCCTGGGCCGCATCTTCTTGAGCCATGACGGTCAACACGAGCCGCATCGCGTCGCTCAGCGTTCGCAGATCCTTGCTGGCCTGGACGCTGGCGAGCATCACCAGAGGGCTGACATCGGGCATGCCGAGCTGAGGGAGGACGCCGGCGATCGCCCGGGCGACATCGTAAGATTGCGGGTCGCGCCGGTAGGCCTCGACCAGCGTTCCCCACGCCGCACCACGAGCGATGTCGGGAGGGACCGTGATCTCGGCTTCATCGTTGTCGGCCGCCTTCATGTAGGCGGAGGCCAGATCTTGCCAGGGCGCGGGATCGGGGGAGGATACGGCAGTCTGCAGCACGTTGAAGAAGGTCGGGGGCGTGACCCGGCGCATGATCGGAGCGTCGAGGGCGCGCAAAGCGCCTTCGGCGTCGCCGTGACGCAGGTACAACCCAGCCACGGACATGGCACCGGTACGCGTGCCTCGATACGCCTCGAGCATCTGGTCGTGGTCGGCGCGTGGGCCGGGGGTGACGGTCGAGTGGAAGTCGAGGCTTGCCGAGATCCATCGCTCCGCCATCGACCGGGCTTGCTCCAGGGAATCGGTCGTTGGTTCGAGCATCGACTGGTCGGCAAACGCCACGGCGTCGGCTGAGGCATTCTCGACGTTGCTCTTGCGGCGTGTGTCGCGCATCCAGTCGGAAAGGGCGCGGAGTCTGGCAGCGATCCTGGCCTGGTCGGGGTGACCAGGCGGCAAGGCAGCGGCGCGCAAGTGCAGGAACGCGAGCGAGGGGCCCTCTTCGCCGCTCTGCGCGGCGATCGAGTATGCCCGGTCGAGCGCGCGTGCTGCGTCAGGCCCGAACATCTCGGCGCGAAGCTCTCCTGCGCGAACCAGGTACAGTGCACCTCGCACGGCCTGCAATCCGCGTACGGGGTCGTTGCCGTCGAAGCGCTGGACGGCTCGCGAGAACTGGCGGCGCACCACGCCAGCGAGCAGTGCCAGACGCTCTGGTGACGATTGGCCGTCAATGAGCAGTTCGCTCGCGGCGGTGGGGAAGCGGGCGTCGGGAACGTCGGTGGGCGCCAGGTTGGCCTGGATGAGCGGGATGCGGACGGGCGTGTTGGGTTTAGGAGGGTGTGCACATGCTGCCGCACCGGCCGCAGCCGAGAGCAGGAGCGTGAGAACGAGGTGCGGGCCACGTAGGTTCATTTCGGACGACTGTATACGGCAATCCGGGTCGTGGAGCACGCAGGACGCAACCGACGGGTGTTGTCGTCTGGTTGCAGGATGGCACTCTGCCGCGGGCGGGTTGCAGTTCAGTGGTTGGCGGGCAGGTTGGCAAGTTGGCGGTGGGACGCCAACGGCAGTCCGCGGCGTGGCGGCCATCTGCCGAGTGGCGCAGCGCGGCGTGGCGCGCGGGACGGGCCGTGCGTCTCGCTCCCGCGGAGCCGGTCGTCGCGTTTCACTCGCGCGGTGCCGGACCCGCCGCCCGTTGCCTCGCCTCGCCCAACGCCTCGAGCCGAGGCCCACGAGCGGCCGTCCTGCCGCTTCTATCTCGCTACAGCATGGTCGTCACCTCCGCGCTCTGCGTTGTCGTCTCCCTGAAGGCTCACGCCTTCCCCACTACCCTCCAAGGCACCATGCCCCGGAGGGCCCCGGTTTTTGCGGCCAGTTGTTAACCCAGCTCCCCGTATCTCTTTGTCAGGTTGCTCGGGCTCCTG